>FLNY01005000.1_pt1 | contig 47232 bp, 39 predicted proteins | sample 1140381 | NCBI WGS metagenome assembly FLNY01 (sample SAMEA3878172, study PRJEB12797) | bioreactor metagenome | biome: Moose rumen | place: Sweden | collected 2011-10
AATGCGTAGAAAAACTCCGGGAGTAGGCTACCCCCTTCCCTTTAGGGAGGGGCTGGGGGTAGGCTTACCTTAGACCTTAGACCTTAGACCGTCCTTCAGGACGTTGAGCACCGAATATAAGCATTTGCAATGCGTTTACTGGAACCAATTTGACCGATTTCCGTCCCCCGAAACACCAAAATTCCCCGCAAATCCCAGTCACAAGGCTTGTGAATGTTAAAAATTGGGGAAAAAATTTGGGCAGTTCGGAAATTTTACTTATATTTGCGGCGGGTATTTGTTCCAGATTGACATATTTTGAATCATACAAATGAACAGAACATATATATCACTTTTCAGTAGCGCAGGCGTAGGCTGCTATGGATTCAAGCTGGCTGGCTTCGACTGCGTGGCCACCAACGAACTCCTCGAACCTCGCATAGATGTGCAGCGGGTAAACCACAAATGCAAGTACGAGAGCGGCTACATTTGCGGGGATGCCACAGCGCCTGAAACCCATAAGCGCATCTATGATGAAATAAAGATGTGGAGAGAGAGAGAGGGATTGGAGCAAGTAGATGTGGTATTTGCCACTCCTCCCTGCCAGGGAATGTCTACCGCCAACTATAAAAAAACAGACCATGAGCAGATTCGTAATTCACTGGTAGTACAAGCTATCAAGCTAATTATGGAAATTCACCCCAAGGTGTTTGTGTTTGAGAATGTACGGGCTTTCATGAAATCCACCTGTACAGATCTTTCCGGCGTTGACATGCCTATCAAAGAAAGTATCTACAAGAACTTGTCTGATGACTATCATATCTATTGGAAGGTTATCAATTTCAAGGACTATGGCGTTCCTTCAAGTCGTCCCCGCACTATTGTTATCGGCACAAGCAAGGAACTGATACACACAACCCCGCTGCATCTTTTCCCCACACGTCAAAATGAGATTTTGTTGCGTGACTCAATAGGAGCTTTTCCGCGTTTGGCTTATTGCGAGAAGGACAAAAAGGACCCCTTCCACTTTGCACGTCCATTTCCAGAATACATGTTGGATTGGATAAAGGATTTGAAAGAGGGAGAAACAGCATTTGACAATCCAGACGAAACGAAACCGTATCAATTAGACAAGGATGGAAACAAAGTTGTCAATAAGGGAGCCTATATGGGAAATAAGTATCGTCGTCTGATATGGGACAGACCCGGTGCATGTATAGCAACAAGGAGTGACATTATGTCTTCACAAGATACCATCCACCCGTGTGACAACCGGGTTCTGAGCATTCGCGAGTTAATGACTTTGATGACAATACCCAACAGTTTTCAGTGGACTGACCATGATGATCAATTAACTGTTGAAAACTCGGATGAATATCTTAAGGAAAATGAAGGAAATATCCGCAGGTGCATAGGCGAAGCTGTACCAACGCACATAGGAAATGATATCGCTGAAAAGATTCGTATAATGTTAGATTACGAAGACTATGTAAAAAAGGGCGAGCCTGACAATAAGGGAAATTTCTTGATAAGTGCGCACCATTTTTTCGGTGAAATATCACCATTAGAAGCTTTTTTCGAGATAAGCAGGCAAAAAGACGATGTGAATAATGTATCTGTGAAAATTATAGGCATACGAGATTTTCTTTCTTATGCCCCACAGTTTCTTTCTTACTATTCACATGTCAACTCCATCAAAATAGATGTGTTCTTACAGGAAGAAGATAAGTCAATCAATACATTGGCACTTCTTTCGAACATGAAAATCGGAAGCAACGCTCATGTCAGTTTTCAGGAAAAAAACACAGTTTTTGTACTTTACAACATAATTGTGGAGAAAGGGAAATGCAGACCTTTCTTTTATACAGATGACGAGATGTCGCCAACAGTGGAAATCCCGCAGACAGATTCTTTACAACTTTTATTGTTCTGAAGCAGATATGCATTCCAACATTGATACAGCTCTTCTTGAAGAAATTATAGTAGGCCGCGTTGACCCCCAAATATATGCTTTTACAACAGAGACAATCCCCAACTATTTGAAAGTTGGGGATACATATCGTCCTCTTCAAACACGCTTGGATGAGTGGAGGAGACACTATCCCAATCTCATTCACAAATTTAATCATTCTGCAAAACTCGAAAGTGGAAACATTTTTAGGGATTATGCCGTTCATGATTATTTGGAGTTGATTAAACATTATCATCGTTTGTTACCTCATGAAATTGAAGAAGGCGTGTATTATTCCAGAGAATTCTTCAGAAACGCGAAGGCCGACGATGTGAAGGATGCCATTGAGGATATAAAACAAAGCGAAAAGGCTAAGGATGGAAGATACCATTTCTACAAGCCAGACTATTTGCCGGTAAAGTTCACTTTTGAAAGAGTGAAGGATTTTCCACCAAGAAATAATCAGAAAGCAGCGATTGTCAAGTTCAAGGAAGCTATAAAGAACGGGAGACATAATCTGCTGATGTATGCTGTGATGCGTTTTGGCAAATCATTTACCGCAATGTGTTGTGCTACTGAGATGGATGTTGCGAATTTGGTTCTAATAGTCTCTGCCAAAGCAGATGTGCGCAATGAGTGGAAAGAAACTATAGAAAGTCACGTCCGTTTCAAAGACTATGTTTTCTATGATGGTGAAGACTTGAAATTTGATACTCAAATCATAAGTAAGACACTGAAAGATAATAAACGGATTGCATTGTTCTTAACACTTCAAGACCTTCAGGGTGAAACCATCAAAACAAAGCACCAAGAAATATTTCAAAAAAGTATAGATTTGCTCATCATTGACGAGACGCATTTTGGAGCTCGTGCAGCAGAATATGGTAAAGTTCTGCGCGAAGGCGGATTGTCTGATAAGGAAATAAAAAAAGAAATACAAACAGCTGAAACTTCTGATGCCATTGATAGCGAAATAAAGCAACTCAATGCCAAAGTCAGGCTTCATTTGTCGGGTACTCCCTACAGAATCTTGATGGGCGATGAGTTCACAAAGGACGACATAATAACTTTTTGCCAATACACAGATATCATAGACGCAAAAGAACAATGGGACAGAGATAAGGCAGATTGTGATAATCTTGCTGAGTGGGATAATCCGTATTACGGGTTCCCACAAATGATAAGGTTTGCTTTTCAACCCAATGCTTCATCTATAAGGCGAATGAAAGAGATGAGAGAAAAGGGTGTTACCTATGCTTTCTCTGCTTTATTCAAACCGCTCTCACTAACAAAAAGTTCTGACGGGAGTCACAAGAAATTTGCTAACGAGAAGGAAATATTGGAACTTCTTGAGGTGATTGATGGACTACGAGACGATAAGAATATTTTAGGCTTCTTGGACTATGATAAAATCAAGAAAGGTGAGATGTGTCATCACATCGTTTGTGTACTCCCATTCCGTGCTTCCTGTGATGCTCTGGAGGCACTAATAAATAGTAACAAGGATAGGTTCAAGAACCTAAGCAAGTACACCATCATCAACATTGCTGGCGTTGATGACGAGCGTTCTTATAGTGATACAGAGTCTGTTAAGGCAAAAATAAGCACCTGCGAGGAAGCTGGAGAAAAGACAATAACCCTAACTGTGAACAGAATGTTGACAGGAAGCACCGTGAAGCAATGGGACACAATGCTCTATTTTAAGGACACGGCTTCACCACAGGAATATGACCAGTCTATCTTCCGCATACAAAATCAGTATATCAAAATTTACAAGGATGCGGAAGGCGAAGAAATCAGATTCAACATGAAACCCCAAACGCTTCTTGTTGACTTTGACCCCAACAGAATGTTTCGTATGCAGGAGCTGAAATCGCAGTTCTATAATGTTAATACAGATAAGAATGGCAACGGCAAACTGAAACAAAGAATTGAGCGTGAACTTGTCATTTCTCCCATCATCACTATTAATAATGGTTTGATGAGACAGGTGGAAGCTACAGATGTCATGGCGGTAGTTCAGCAATACTCTCAAAACAAAAGTATCATGGACGAAGCTTATGAAGCCCCTATTGATTTTTCTCTACTCGATGACGCGACAATCCGAGCAGAAATTGAGAAGTTGAAGGAAATAGATGCTTCTAAGGGACTTGAGTTTAGTCCCAATGAAGGAGATAAGGATGATGATTATACCATTCCAGACATAGACACGACATCCGCTCCAGATGACACAACAAGTAACAAATCTGATGGGCAATCCAAAGTTGAGGAAGAAGACGAAGAGGAAACATTGGCAAAGAAAATGAAGACTTACCAAGCCAAAATTCTTTTTTATGCTTTCTTGACTAACAGTAGGGTAGAATCAATAGAGGACATCATTAACAGTATCGTTGGTGATCCTAACGATAATCGCCGTATCGCAAAAAACCTCGGATTAAAAGTGCCTGTTTTGTGGCTAATTCACACTAAGTGTAATCCCTTTATCTTAAGGCATCTTGACTATAAGGTAAAAAATATTAATGACCTGATGTGGGATGACACACTTAATCCTCTCGAAAGAGCAAATAGGGCTGTCAACAAATTTGCAAGGGTTTCCAATTCTGAAGTTGTAACACCTTCGCTACTGGCAGATGAGCTGGTTAGTCTTTTACCTTCAGATGCTACACGACTGGATAGCACAATTCTTGACATTTCTACCGTTGAAGGAGAAATGGCCTGCGCAATCCAAAGGAAATTTGGTTCCACCTTTAATCGTCAGCTGTATTCCATACCATCATCCCCTTTGGCCTATGAGTTGACTAGAAAGATATATAGCATATTGAATATGCCTATTGAGAATGTCATGGATTTCTACTCGTACGATTTGATTGGAGATAATACGGATGAAATTACACAAAGGTTGGTATCGATTAACCCCAATGTAGTAATCGGCGTACCACCTTTCAGCGAAAAAGCAGGTGGAGGAAGAGGAGATGGAGGTAACGCAATCTACCATAAGTTCTTCAATTTCGTAAAAGACAACCTGTCTTCTCGCTATATTGACATGATGATGCAGTCAACATGGTACACGGGAGGACGTGGCGATGGTCTTGACGATTTTAGAGAATACATGCTAACCGATACTGAGGGCAACAGACATGTGAGAGAGTTCCACGATTATCCTAATGTGGAATCATATATAAAGGGGGTCACAACCCTGCGCGGAGGAATTTGCCTCTTCCTTTGGGACAGGGAATATGACGATGACTGCCTATTGATCAATCGCATCAATCATCAAGACTATCCTATGACTCGTCCGTTAAGATACACTCATGGGGATTTCCGTGCAGATTTCCTGATAAGGTGGAATGAAGGACTGTCTATTCTTGGCAAAGTGCTGAACAGAGAAACCTCGTTTATCTACGAGAAGGACTCTCCTCTGATGCGTTCACGTAATCCGTTTAGATTTCCTAATACAACCGACAATTTCTCACAGCACCGTACTCGACAAAGCCGTACGAAAGTGTATCTGGCAAAGGGCAAGGTGGGGTATGCCAAAGACAGTCAGTACAGCCACACACCGGAACTTAATGCGTTGAAAAACAGCTGGAAAGTGTTGATAGCGAAATCAAGTTCCGGGACAGACAGTCTGCCACACCTGGTTATTAGCGACCCGATAGTGTCAGAGCCAGGAAGCGTTACGGCCAACACGCATTATATCATAGAGGGAGTATCAACGGAACAGGAGGCGAAGAATCTTGCTGCCTACATGCGCACCAAGTTCTTCCGCTTTATGGTGAACCTGCTTCGAGGCAACCAGAATATGCGCCCGGATATGTATCAGTTTGCACCGAGGCTTGACTTTACACACGGTTGGACAGACGAGCAACTTTATGACAGGTACGACCTGACACAGCAAGAGCGCGATTTTATAGATATGATAATTAGAGATATGAGCACGAAGAAGAAATAAAAATACAACTTATAATAATGGTAAACGCAAGACGATCTATTATATACAAGGAGATTTCGTATATGGAATTCTTCATTGGGGGAGAGCAGACTTTGGAATTTGAATTTATAAGAAAATTGAGTAACCGTCCTTTTTGGAGAAAATTGGACAATGCCTCAAATTGTGCTCTTCGCCTGTTCAACAATGCAAGTTATATCTGCACTCTCATTCATTGGGCGGATTATCCACCTTTGCATCTAAAGGAGTATTTCGATATTGCCCAAGATGGCCACGAGGAACCTATATGGAAAGATTATATATGTCCGGCCACTTTGGCGTTAGTTGTCAATTGGCTGAATTCAAAAGAATGCTATGAGGTGTGGTCCGACGAAAGAGGAGGTGAGGAAATACAAGTTTTGTGTAAGGAAACATGTGAGGCCATAAAAAAAATGTATCTTTGTGTTGAAGGAAGGCAGGAAGATTTCCAAGCTCTGATTAATATAGACTCGTCCCGGCCATCCGGTTTTATAAAAAAGGGGGAAGCTTTCAACTACAGGGAACCTCTTGAAATTATAGAGGCACCGGATGTGAGTTTTGATGATATCGTTTACAGTTTTGATTACATAATTGACAAATTAAAAGAAATAAGTGAAACCGAAGACAATAATTATGAAAAAAGTTTGAAAGGCTTTATTGTTGATTTGAAACTCAGGCTGAATAAAGTTCCGTCAGGATTCAACGACCAAGGGTCTCTTGAAAGAGTTTATGACATAATAGACAGGTATTTAGGGGTTCCGAATGTAGGTAATAAAGCCTCAGAAGGAAACCTCTCCATTCCCAGCAACGTCATTTCAGCTTTTAACGGCCAGACAGGGCAGCCCTGTTTTACAAGCAAGCAGATGGGAATCCTCTTGACAGCTGTCGGAAGATTAACCGAAAAGGACAATCCTCCGGGAAAAACTACACTTGGAGATGTCGTGCAGAGGATAGCAGGATATAAATCAAAGACAGCCAATGCAAACATGAAAGGCCAAATATCAGAGGAAGAAAAGAAGACAGTTTACGATGTACTCAAAGAAAAATTCCCCAATCTGGCTGATGAAGTAATGAAAGTATTCTAAAAAATGTAGCCCCCACTACCTGAATAATGTAGGGGGCTACCTTTTTTTTATTTCCCATTTTTGTTATATCTTTGTCCCCGTAATCGGAAGCAATTCCGGTTGCGGGTTTTCTTTTTTTTCGGCGAGTAAACCCGGAATAACAAATCATCCGAGTGATGTGAGCAGAAAGAATCTCATGAGACAATGACGCGCGTCGTTCTCGAAGCTTTCTCACTCACAAAAATTTCAACAATTAACACTCGGAGAGTATGATCAAACAATTCGTACAAGTCCGTCCCGAGGACTTTGACGTGGAGAAGCTTCTTGCGGCTGCACGAGAGGGAAGACTGTATATGCAGGCCGAGCAGAACGTAAAAGATGCGTCCTGCTGGAAAGCCGGAGCGATGGATTATGTGTCGGCGATTGAAAAGTTCTGTACAGAGAAATGGAAAGACCATGTCAAGGAGCTGTGGGAAACGCTCTTGGACAACAAAGAGTTGTGTTCCGGCATAGTAATGAGGAACAAACGCACTCTGAACCGATATTTTCTGACGGGACTGATCTATAACCTGCAGGCACGTGGGGTATATCAGGACGTTACAACCGTGAGCCAACTACAACTGCACCTTTGTCTGGAACATTCAGAGAAAAAGACCACAATCTACAAGAATTGGTCCCGTTATCCGATGTCAGCCCCCCAAAGGAAGAGCTTTGTCGGTATCTACAATCAGTTAAGAGCGAGTCTAAAATAAAAAGTTTTAGACCCCGAAAATTTGTTATATCTTTGCACCGAACAAAGTCGAAAGGCGGAGTTCAAACATGTTAACATTATATATTTATAACTATGACAAATACTTTACAGAGTCTCAGTCGAGACAAGTTCGGCACGCAGCAGACAATGACATCGCTGGAGATTGCCGCAGTGACCGGGAAACCCCACAACGACGTGATGAAAGCCATTCGCAAAATGGAGCCGTCGTGGACAAAAATCAACGGGGGAAATTTTTCCCTCGTTACCTACAAGGATGCCAAGGGAGAGATTCGCCCTTGCTATTCCCTCTCCAAAACCGAATGTCTCTACATCGCCACAAAGTTCAACGATGAGGCAAGAGCCCGTCTGGTACTGCGTTGGGAGGAACTTGAATGCGAGAGGCTGCAACAACTCGGGCAACCCCACCCCATGTCTGACCTCGAAATCGTGAGCCGGGCTTTCCAAATCACCCGTCAGCAGTTGGAGGAGCAGACCCGCCTGCACGAAGAAGCCCGAAACCTGATAGAGGAACAGAAGCCCAAGGTGGAGTTTGCCGAGGCGGTCGGCATCAGCGACGACGAATGTACGGTGGCCGAGATGGCGAAGATACTCTGCAAGAACGGCATCCCCGTCGGACAGAACCGCTTCTTCGAATGGCTCAGGGACAACCACTATGTGGGAACGTCGGAGCACCATTGGAACCAGGCGTATCAGCAGTGGGTGGAACGCGGCATCCTCTCGGTGAGGACTACCGACACCTGGTACGACGATCAGGGTGTGCCCCACTATCACGTCAAAACGCTCGTCACCGGCAAGGGGCAGCGCTATTTCATCAACCTTTTCATTAACCAAAAAATATTTTAAGCGATGCAAACAAAACTACTGAAAGTGGTCGGCCAGACCGACCCCATCTACGTCAAGACCAAAAAGGGCGACGAAGCCAAATCCACGATTCGCCTGCGTGAACCGGGCGGCGACTACGAGGACGAGTACCTGTGTACCCTCTGGGGCAACGCGGCACTCCTCAAGTATCCCGTCGGCAACCTCGTCTCGGCGGCGCTGAGATTCAGAATCAACGAGAACGGCTATCAGGACATCACGGCGAACGACATCATCCTCCTGAGCTGAGTCGCCACATTTGTCAACCGGAGTTGAAGTGAGGAAGATATTCCCGGGTAAATGCGCAAAGAATCCAATCTTCTCTCGCAAAACAACTCTTTTAATTATGAATAAAATACAACAAGCAAACAATTTCGAAGAGAACAAGAACTTCATGGAGAGCAATTTTTCAGTGTCGGGTCTGATGACCTGCGGCAAGTTGGACAACGGACTGCATACGGCGGACTTTATGTGCGACGAGACGATACAGACCGAACCGTTCACGGCAAGGTGCAAGGTGCAGATGATGCGCGACGGCAACATCTATGTCACGGAGCTTCCCCGCAGGGAACGCCGCCGCCCCCTCTTCCGCGAGGACAACAGTTCGCTGTCGGTGGGCAAGGACGAGCGGTTCTATTTCGTCTTCACGATGCCCGCCAAGGACGTGCAGCGTCTGCCCAAGGAGTTGGTGCGTCAGGCCAGCACGATAGCCGGCAAGGTCATGAACGAATTGCTCTCAACCCTTAACATCAAAAACCGAGACCATGAGTGCATATAACATTTACTACAACAAGGACGGGGCGAAAATGATGCGCCCTGTCCGGACGAGAGACGAATATCTCGCGCTGCGGGGTACGCAGAAACAGAAGGACACACTGGGTGCGGTACGCAACGGCCACGAACAGGCCAAGCGCCACCTCGTGCAGATGAACTACTCCTGTCTGCCCAACGAGGACGGCAGCCTGAAAGGCACGACCAGCATGAGCTCGACCGTAGGCATGGACATCGACCATGTGCCTGCGGAAGAGATGGAAACCGTCAAGCGGAAAATCCTCGACAACGTGGACGCGCTGGGACTTCTGATGCTGGAGCGCAGTGCAAGAGCCGCCGGCTATCACCTCGTCTTCCTCCGACATCCCGAGATGAGTCAGGAAGACAATCTCCGCTGGGCAAGCGACCTGCTCGGCGTGGCATACGACGGGGGTGCCAAAGACATCACCCGCGTATTCTACACTACAACCGACAATGCGGAGGAACTGATTTTCCTGGATGACAGGCTCTTTGAGTCGGAAGAGGTAAGAGGTAAGACGGAAGAGGTGAGAGGTAAGACGGAAGAGGTAAGAGGTAAGACGGAAGAGGTAAGAGGTAAGACGGAAGAGGTGAGAGGGAAGACGGAAGAGGTAAGAGGTAAGACGGAAGAGGTGAGAGGGAAGAAGGATGAGCCCGAACCCCTTGAACCCCTTGAACCCTCAAACTCTCAAACTCTTGAACCGTCCACCCCTCAAACCTCTGAAACCTCTCAAACCCCTGAAACCCCTCAAACCCCTCAAACCCCTCAAACCTCTCAACCTCTTGACCCCTCCGTCTCTGCGCTTGAATACAACGGAATTCCTTACACAGACATTATCCGCAAGTGGTGGGAACTCTACAACGAAGGGAAGGAGCCGGTGAAATCGAACCGCGATGTACTGACCTTCGAGCTGGCTGTGAACCTGCGCCACATCTGCGGCTTCGACCGCACCTTGCTGGACAAACTGATTCCCTGCTACGACGGATTCCCTGAGGCTCAGAAGCTGAAATGCATCGACTCCGCGTTGTCCGAAAAACGAACTCAGATGCCCAAGCGTCTGCGCGACGTACTCAACCTCTTGCAGCGGGATTTGGTGAGCGAGGGTGGCGATGCGTCGGGATTGGAAGAGGCCATGCAAGAAGACGATTGCTTCTACTACAACCGTCTGCCCCGAATGCCCCAGGGTGTGCGCGATTCCGTAGAAGCCGTGGGTCCAATGCTCTCGATGCCCGCAGTGACCGCCATCTGCCCCGCGATAGGAATGTTGGCAACGGGTGTGGAGCTCGACGTACACGGACAGAAGAAGGGTCTCAACCTGATAAGCTATATCGCCGGCGACTTCGCAAGCGGAAAGGGCTCGATAGATCCCGTGATGGAAGCCTGGATGGGCGAAGTGAAAGCATTGGACGATATGTATATCCGTCAGGAGGAAGAATGGAGAGCCAAGAAACGTGCCGCCAAGAACAAGAAAGAGCAGCCCGAGGAACCCAAGTTGCCCGTGAGGTATCTGCCGCTCAACAACACGGTGGCCAACCTGGCCGAACGTCTCGCCAACACCGACGGCAAACATGCCTTCTCGTTCACGCCCGAGGCCGATACGGTAGCCCAGAAGTGGAAGTCGGCGATGTCGGACTTCTCGGTGATGCTGCGACAGAGCTACGACGGAAGCCGCTACGACCGCGAAGCCAGAAGCGCGGATGCCGTCAATGTGCATATCGCGCGACTGCTGTGGAACGTGACGATGTGCGGCACGCCCGACGCCCTCTACCGTGTGGTGTCGAACTATACCGACGGATTCCAAAGCCGCATTGCCGTAGCCCGCACTCCCGACAACACCTTCAAGGCGCTCGAAGACAAGCCCTACGTCCTCACCGAGCGTCAGCGGGAACACATTCAGCAGATAGCCCATCTGCTGCCCCTCATGCAGGGACAGGTGACACTGCCCAAGCTGGAAGAGAGGGGACGGCAGTGGGTCGAGAACATCCGCATCGAGACGATGAAGAATGATGACAAGGTAAGGGCGCGACAGCGATTCAGAACGTGTGTGACCGCCCAGAGAATGACCTGCTGCATCATGCTCTGCCAAGTGGCCGAACAGCTCATCCAGAAGCACGGATTCGCGGGTGCCGAGAAGCACTTGAAGGAACATCCCGACGCCTGGAAACAGCTGCTGCAGAAAGCACAGACCCCTCATGCGCTGGACACCTACGACGTGATAGCCGACTACCTGATAGACACCGCACTCCACTTCTTCCGCGACCGCATCGAGAATGCTTTTACAAGTCGGGATTACGTCGGAAACGGAGACCGTCAGCGCGTGGGCAAGAACGATTCCATCTATGAACGGTTGGACTGTGAGTTCAGCTTGGAAGGAGCCTATCAGCACAGCGTCGCCGTCAAGGGAGCCAACGTGACCCGAAACAGCGTGAAGCAGATGCTCAAAAACTGGAAGAACCAAGGTTTGATAGTACAGTCCGATTGGGGAACATACCGCAAGGTCTGAAAGTGTCAAAAGTGTCAAGTGTCAAAAGTGTCATTAAGAAATTTTCAATACAACATCAACCTATGGAACTGATATTGAAACGCATCTTAAGAGATGAAAATTATACGTTGGGACGGCTCTATGTTGCCTCCCCGGAAGAGGGCAAGCCCGACACCTATCTCTGCAATACGCTCGAACCCCGATGGAGGGACTATGCCAACGGAGAAACCAAGGTGGACGGCAAGTCGGCCATCCCCGAGGGACGCTACTCGGTGGTCATCACCTGGAGCCCCAAGTTCAAACAATGGCTGCCGCTCCTCGTGGGAGACTGGGCATTCAACCGCAAATGGCAGGGTGTCCGCATCCACGCCGGCAACACGGTGAACGACACCGAGGGCTGCATCCTCCCGGGCACAAACACGGGTTACGGCATGTTGTCCAATTCCCGCGCCGCGCTCAAACTGGTGAAGCAAGCCATCGTCGAGGCCCGCGACCGCAACGAAGCGGTATGGATTACGATACAGTAAAAATTCCCCCGAGTCGTCATTGGACGGCCCGGGGTTCTTTGCGCATTGCAAATGCTTATATTCGGTGCTCAACGTCCTGAAGGACGGTCAAGAACTCCGGTCAAAGGTCAGCCTCTCCCCAGCCCTCCCCTAAAGGGAAGGGGGCGGGGTTCAAGGTTCAGGTTTCAGGGTTCAAGGTTCACTTATTTGGTCTAAAGTCTAAGGTCTAAGGTCTAAGGTCGGTTCACGGTTCAGGGTTGAGCGCCTTTGACCTTAGACCTTTGACCTTTGACCGGTCTCTTCGGACCTTTGACCTTAGACCTTAGACCTTAGACCGTTAACCGACCTTAGACCTTAGACGGTTAACAGACCTTTGACCTTTGACCTTTGTCCTTTGACCTTTGACCTTTGACCTTTGTCCTTTGACCTTTGACCTTTGACCTTTGACCTTTGACCTTTGACCTTTGACCGTTGACCTTTGTCCTTTGACCTTAGACCTTTGACCTTTGACCTTTGACCGTTAACCAAAAGAGGGCTATCAGATTATGTTCTTTGAAGTGGAATGCCTAAGAACTTGGGTTAAACAACATTTTCTTAAAAATCAATCCCGCTCTCAGCTGCTTCTGAGAGTGTGGGAAACTTGAATTATATATAAGAACTTCTTCATATATCTCGGATTCCATGTGTTTCGGACTAACCTTTGCCTTTTCAATAATCTTTCAGTCAGATTACCTTCCAGTCGTCAATCAGCTTCGTCTCTGTCGAGAAGTTGACACCGATTTTGAAGAGGCGGCGAGGGTCATTGGCAAAGGGCCGGGCATAGCCTTTCTCCTCTATCTGCCGGAGGGCGGCAGCGGCGGTCTGGTTAATCTTGAGCTCGAGAATATAGACATAGTCCGGGGTCTGCATCACCACGTCGATGCGACCGCGCGAAGTGTGGCGTTCCACATCCACATAGAAGCCCAAGAGACGGAAGAACACATAGAGCGTGTTCTGGAAATATATCTCCATATTGCCCATCACCTGATAGTCGCCCGTCGCAAAGAAATCCTCCAGACGCTGCATGAAGCCTTCGGCATTACCGCTTTCCATATCTTGCACGAAGCGGGCGATAGCATAGGTGTTCTTATCCGAATTTTTTGGAGCGTAGTACGGGAGCAAATATTGGATGAATCCACGTTCGACCTCCTGATTGGGGAAGCCGAGTATGTATTCCCTGAAGCGGCTGTCATACTCCCTCAGCGTCAGGTATCCGCTCTGATAGAGCAGCGGCAAAGGATTCGTGTCCATCACGTCGATGCTGTTGAGCGTGTCGGTCGAGAGTCTCTCCGTGGTCATTGCTTCGAGCGAGTAGCCCGTCTTCTTCAACTGGTAAACCAGAAAAGAAGGTGTACCCGTCTCGAACCAATAGTCTCCGAAACGTTTGGTTTTCAAGGTGCTCAGTAGGCTGAACGGATTATATATCCCGGGGCTCTCCATGTTGAAATGGTAGCCGTCATAATCAAGCTTCAGACGTTCGTAGCACTCCGCTTGGGTCATGCCGTTGGCCTCGGCAAGTTCTTTCACACCTGCATCGAAGGTCTTACGGAGCTCCTCCTCGGTGATGCCGCATATTGTGCCGTATTGCGGGAGCATTGAAAGATCCTCAAGGTTGTTCAGGTCGCTGAACACACTCACCTTGCCGAACTTCGTCACACCCGTCAGGAAAGCGAAGCGGATGTAACGGTCGCTGGACTTAAGAGCCCCGTAGAAGGCTTTCAAGGTGCCGCGATAATCCTGTTGAAGTTCGTCGTTGCCAATGGCCTGCAACATGGGTTTGTCATACTCATCCACAAGGATAACGACCCTGCGGCCCGTTTTCTCGAAGGCGCGGCGGATTACTCCCTCAAAACGGGCTCCGAAGGATTTCTCATACGGAACACGCCCGTAGAGTTTCTCATTGGCGGACAAGAACAGCTCGATTCTGTCCGACAACGCCTGTACCGAATCATATTTCTCGGTATTCAGGTCGAGATGCATGATGGGATAGGCCTGCCAATCCCACTCCACGCCGTCAACATAGAGCCCGCGAAAGAGCTCCCGCTCGCCCGAGAAGAATGCCTCCAGCGTACTGAGCAGCAATGACTTGCCGAAACGGCGGGGACGGGACAGAAAATAATACTCTCCATCCGACACCATTTTCCACAGCAAGGACGTCTTGTCAACATAGACGTAACCCTCGCGACGCAACTTTGCAAAATTCTGAATACCGATGGGATATTTCATATTGATGCTGTTTTTAGACCCTCTCCTGTCCTCCCTAAAGGGGATTCTGAGCCGGGAGCCGTTATCAAATTTGTCTAAAATACCGCTGCAAATATACGCATTATTTTCGAAATCTGCAAATCTTTGGCCGAAAATCTGAAATTTTATGTACATTCGTGGTCTTTCATGGTCATACAACGACCCTTGCCGGCTTGTTTACGGCACCGCTATGTGCATTGTGATGGTGTTTGTTGTAGGCTCTCTCGATTCTGTCCCACGGCAGATTATCGCCAAGCTTATACGCATTATTTTCGAAATCTGCAAATCTTTGGCCGAAAATCTGAAATAAGCGCGCCGAACGTCAAAGGCCAGACGGGGACAAGGGAATTTACACTAACCTTTAATTTTCTTGACGTAATTTCTCGGTATCTTGACGGCGGCTGAAAGGAGATGATTGAGACGGAGCATGATGTAGTTGACGCCTTCGATGCGGAGACATTCTCCCTCGAAGCCCTCCAGCGGGCCGGCCAAGACCCGCACCACATCTCCCACATGGAGGGGTGTGGGAATGAGCGAGATGGCAGAGACACGGGCGACGACATCCATGAATTCTGCCATTCGGTCATCGGCAATGGGTGCCGGCACACTCTCTCCGGGCGCGCGCATCAACCCCCGAAGGTGAGATTCCCCCCAGAGCAGCCCCCGATGCTTGAGGTCAATGCGGACAAAAATCAACCCGGGTGTGAGCACAACCTCGACGCGCTTCATACGATCGGACCACTTGTGGAGTTCGGAACGCATAGGCAGAAAGGTTTCCACCCCTCGTTCTTCAATCCAGAGTTTCATCTTACGCTCGTAGTTGGCGACAGTACGCATGACGTACCAATGGGGGAGGTTTTTTTCGGTTTCAATCATAAGAAGTTGAAAGTTCAAGAAGTTCGAAAAAACAAGAGTTTTTTCATTTTAATAACGGGGAAAAGGGGTTAAGGGGTTATGAAGAAGTTCGAAAAAACAAGAGTTTTTTCATCTAATGTCAAAGGTCCAAGGTCAAAGGCGCTCAACGTCCTGAAGGACAGTCAAAGGCGCTCAACCGTAAACCGACCTTAGACTTTAGACCTTAGACCCGCTCTTTTGTACCATATCATCCACTTATGGGGCCATCGTGCGATGCGTTGCGGGATGCGAATCAGGAAGCGCAGGATTTTGTCCCGAAGGAAACCTCTCCGCTCGGCAGCCGTGAACGACAGACGGCGGAGGCCACGGGCAGCACACACCTCATCGATGAGCGCATCGATACGGCGGGTCTCGGAGGGACGCTGGCGATAGAAGCGCGACATCCAGGAGTGCATACAGAGCACTTTGCCGCCCGGGCCGTAGAGAACGGTGGAGAATCCGTCGGCGTGGCGCACTCCCCTTAAATACAGTGTATCGAAATGGAGCGCCAACCAGAAGAAGAAGTTGTAGTAAGGCTCGACATAAATTGCATCGAGGGCCTCTGGAGTAACGGACGATGGAGTATGGTCGAGATAATCGGCCTGCTTCCAGCGGGAGAGAAGTTCTTCTTTGTGGGTCGCATAGTTGAACCGTGCAATCTCGCGCACGGTCTCCTCCCCTCTCCAGAGTGTGCGAATGAGCCGCAGGTCGAAAACATTGAAGAAAGGATTGGTGACAATGGGATTGCCGCTTCGGGGACAGGCGGGTGAAACGTCGGCACAGCCGGCATTGGCGTAACCGTGAGCCACGACGTATTCGGCCAAATCGAGCACGGCATCGAGATTGGCAACGAAAGCATCCTCATCGACATTGATGGCAATGTCGCAATCCCCGTCGGCCAACATCCGAAAGAAATAGCCGTCGGCCGGCTGGTCGGTGAGACGCACGCAAGGGATGCCATCCGCCTCATACAGACGGGCGGACTGACGGTAGAGTTCGAGCGAGAACGATCGGGTGTAGAACTTGACCCGGAGGTTACTGAGCAGCGGTCTTTCCATTGTAATAATAACGGTCTAATATCTAATGTCAAAGGTCAAGAAGTTCGAAAAAACAAGAGTTTTTTCATTTTAATAACGGGGAATACGGGGAAAAGAAGGTCAAAGGTCAAAGGTCAAAAGCGCTCAACCATGAACCATTGGACGGTCAAAGGTCAAAGGTCAAAGGTCAAAGGCACTCAACCATGAACCATTGGACGGTCAAAGGTCAAAGGTCAAAGGTCAAAGGCGATCAACCATGAACCTTTGGACGGTCAAAAGTCAAAGTTCAAAGGCGATCAACCATGAACCATTGATAGCACCCGAAGCCGACGGCTCCGAGGATGATGAGATACATGAGGACTACGAAAATCATCGACACGACATTGCCCTTGGTCACTGAATCGGGGTCAAAGATGAAATGAATCTTGTGGTTGCCTGCCGGTACGTTGAGCGCACGGAGCATGTAGTTGACACGATAGTGGGAGACGGCCTCCCCGTCGATGGAAACCTTCCACCCGTGGGGATAGTAAATCTCGGAGAAGACAATCGTGCCGGGCTGAGCGGCTGTGTATTCGTAGTTGAGTTCCTTGGGCGACCAGGAGGTGAGCTGTACCGAAGCAAGCGAATCGGGCACCAACGGAGCCTCCGGAAGAAAAGAGGAAAATTCACGGTCGAGCACAGCCACGTGATGAAGGTCGTACTGCATGAGCGCGTCACTCTCTGCGTTGGCATTATCGACCACCACGAGCGAATCGACAAACCAGGCATTGCCCATCGCGTCGGGATTGCGTTGGGGTGTGGGCGTTTTCTGACTGCCTACAGGAACGATGAAATATCTGGTGTTGAGCATATTGAGCACAGGAGTATGCATCTGGGAAATATGTTCGTCAATCAAGTCCTGATAGCGGCGGAGTTTGGCCGGAGAATAACCTCCCACAGACTTCAGCCGATAGGATGTACGGGCATCGTTGAAGGTGGAAACCGTGAGGTTCAAGACGCGGTAATTGAGGTCCTTGTCCTGAAGAATCTGTTTCTCCCAGGGCTGCTCTTCGAAAGCGGAAGAGAAGTTCTTGCGCGAGGTGAACATACTATCATTCATGAAACGCTTGTCAACGCCCCACATATCGACCAGAATCAGCGCCGCCAGAACGGAGGCGAAGAGCGCGGTATTCTTGCGCTCACGGGCAGCATAGAACCAAATGGCAGCCCCGCCCAAAACGACGAAGAGCAACGAACGCCAGGCATCGGAAACCATCATAGCCTCACGCTGGGCCACAACAGCGTCGGCCAGCCATTCGGGCATTTGGGCAAACATTCGGTCGTCGTTGGGCGAACGGAACGAAACGAATTCCGCCCCCAAGAGCGCCATAAAGAGACACAGACCGCCCGTGATGCCGACCGACCACCAGAAAGCCGGGCGGAACGTCTTGCGGTCAAGATCTCCGTCAGAGATACGTTTGAGGGCGAGGAAGCCCAGTAGCGGAACGGTAATCTCGGCAATGACGAGGATGGACTCGACGGCACGGAATTTGTTATACATCGGAACCACTTTGAAGAACAGTTCCGTGAGCCCCATGAAATTGTGACCCCACGCCAGAAGTACTGACAGCACGGTCACACCGAGGAGTGCCCATTTATAGGGTCCTTTGACGAGGAAAAGTCCCAAGACGAAGAGCAGGCACACAATAGCGCCGAAATAAACGGGACCTGCAGTGAAAGGTTTGTCACCCCAATAGGTGGGCGCTCCCTGACAGAACTGCTCGGCACTCTTCTTGGGGACACCTTTTTTGACAAGCGTCTCGTAGAGCTCGCTGTTCTTGCCCACATTGTAGCCCGAAGCTCCGCCCATATAGTTGGGAATGAGGAAGGTCCACGTCTCATCGATGCCGTAGCTCCATGCAGTCGCGTAGTCGAGGTCGAGACCTTCGGTTTTGTTTTCGCTGTCGGTGGCTTTGGCGAGGTCGCTGTGACCGCCGCGCATGGTTTCCTGCGCATACTCCAACGTAGAGAAAGTGGCCGCAGCACCCGTGCCTGCACCAATGAGGAAAACGGCTGCATAGACGGCGGTGGAGATGAAGAACGTTCTCCACTCCCGGCTCTGTACGGCTTTGGCCAACTCGGCGAGGAAGAGGAATGCGATGATGAAACAGAGGTAATAGGCCATCTGCGGATGGGGATAGAGCCCCATCGAGACACCCACCAGTGTGAGCACCGCGCCCGTCTTGCGATGGCCGTTGAAGACGAGGCAGAAGCCTGCGATGGCCAGCGACATCATGGCCAGAGAGGAAGTCTTGGAATGGTGATTGGCTCCAATGATGATAAAGAAATAGGACGAGAAGGCAATGGCAATTGCGCCAGCCAGGGCCAACCATTTGTTGAGCTTGAGCGAAAGCAGAAGCACATAGAACGAAAGCAGATAGAACAGTACGATGGCAATGATGTTGTGGTGGCCGGCCAAGAAGAAGTCTTTCAGCGGTTGCAACCAAACGTCGGACAAATAGCGTCCGCCGCCCAACTGGAAATTGGGCATGCCGGAAAACATGGAACCGTTCCACCAGGAGTAGTCGCCTGTTTCTTTGTGGAAAGCCGTGCTCTCGTGGGTGGCAGCGGCAGCCTGCGTTCCGTCAGAGGAACCGATGATTTTGCCGTCCAATGCGGGCGACATATAGATGCAGGCAATGGCAACGAAAATCACTGCGGCCAACAGACAGGGCCAAATGGATGAGAGTTTAGAGTTGAGGGTTGAGGACATATTCATAAAAATATTAACGGGGACGAGGGTGGGGACAGCTTACCCCCAGCCCCTCCCTGAAGGGAAGGGAGTAGGGGGAGACGGGAAGCTTTATGTCAGATAGCGGGTCAGTTTCCACCTTTCCAAAAGGGCGAAGAGCAAAGATTCGAAAGCCAACGTGAGGAGCACGATTGCAAAAGGTGTCGTCCATGAGGGCAGGTATTGCATGAGCGGAAAGAGGACGGGGATGAACATGAAATGGGACAGATAAATCCCGTAGGAATTGCGGCTGACGAGGCTGTAGAAGCGATTCCACAAGGTACCTTCCCGCAGCGGAACACGAAGCAAAAGTCCGAAGAGGAAAACGGCGAAGAAGGTATCGAGCGGGACTCTCGTGAAATCCCAAATACCGTCGGCCAGACAGAGAACGCCCGTTAGACAGAGTCCGACGACATTGAACGCATGGAAGCGGGAACGGCTCTGCCAACGGTGGAAAGAAGCGTAGCCTGCCAGGAAAGCAAAGAAATAGAGACAATCGGGCGAACGCAGCATCTCGAACGTCTGACAGTCGAGCAATATCGTCTTACCGGACAGAAAAGCCAGGACAAGAAGGGTGAAATGCAAGACAGAATCCTCGGCATGCGCCACAAACCGCTGGAGCGGGGGCACAAAAAGATAGAGACCCAAAATCATATAGACAAACCAGTGGGCCGTGTTGGTGCCGAAAGTGAACATCCGACGGAAGTACAACGCCATCGTGCTCCATCCCCAAGGGCCGCCTTCGTTCATCAGCGTCAGGAGGAAAGTCACCGTAGCCCAAATCACAAACGGAACGAGGATACGGGACAACCGATGCCGGAAGAAGGTTCCGATGTCATCGACCCTGCGCAGAAGCAGCGCCCCGCTCACCATCACCAACAGGGCATTGCAAGCTCCGACGGGGAAAAGCAGCAAGTTGACCCACCAGTCGATGCTGCCGACCGAGGAAGTCACCAGACTCGCATCGAGGAAACGCCGGGAATGGACGAACATCACCAGCACTATCGCCACAAAGCGAATGAGGTCGAGGTTGGGGTTGCGTTTATTGATGTCCATTGTTGTCAGGTACGTTGGTTCAGAACATTCTTATACACTTCTGTCAATTGGGCAGCAGCATGCTGCCAACTGAAAAGTTTCATACGCTCCCGCTGACGGGCTATCAAAGCGTCTTTGTCGTTACGGGGAGACGAGAGATAGTCTTCGACGGTTTGGGCGAGCGTGTCGTGGGTATCGTCCAACTCGAACCAAACCGCTGCATCGCCGGCTATCTCGGGGAAACAGCTTTTGCGATTGAGAAAAACAGGACAACCGGCGTGCCAGGCTTCGAGAATCGGAATCCCGAAACCCTCGTAGAGCGAGGGATAGATGAAGAGTTCGGCGTTGGCATAGAGTCGCATCAGTTCGGCATCGGAAACCCTTTTCTGCCAAAGTCTGTCAGTCAGTCCCAAGCGGGCTATCTCGGCCTGTTCGTCGGGATTGAAGGCACCTCCCGTGCATACCAGTTTCAACTCGGAGTGAAGGTCGAGAACGGGTTTGAGGCTCCGCAACATGGGAAGGAAATTCTTATAGAGCCCGCGATTGCCCACATACAATATATATTTAAAAGGTAGGAGGGGCGAGCCATCCGATGCTGTCTCATCTGGAGCGCCGTGATAGATGACCGACATCTTTTCGCGGGGAATACCGAGAATGCGATGGGCATCTTCCAATGTATTCTGAGAGACACATACGATATGGGCTGCCTTATCACACAGCACTTTCCTCCCGCGTATCTGAATATCGTCAGCCGCAAAGTACTGAGGAAAGAGTTCCGCAGTGAGATCGTGGATATGCATCACGAAAGGCCGTCCTTCGAGATAAGGCAGGAAATATGGGTCAAAACCTGTGGCATGGAATACATCCCAGTCTTCGCTTGCCAGCATCCGAAGGGATTCTTTACGGTTTATCCACTTGGGTGTAGGCATGAGCCGAAATCGTCCCAAGGCATCGTAGAGAGTCTTCCTCATCGGCGATTTCCATGCGGGGAAAAACTTCTCATAGGGATGACGGCAAGGAGAGACGTTCCACACCTTGAGCCGCTGGAGATGCAGATTGTCGCACTCCTTGAGCCCGATGCGGTAGCCGACCTCGGACGGCAAGTTGTGAATCAACTCGAAGAAACACATCGAGATGCCCGAGAAGGTGGGATAAAGTCCCTGATAGTCGTAGAGAACCGTCATAACCGGAGAAATATTAACTTTTAATAGGCAATCGCATTGGAACGGCGGTTTCCCTCACGGAGGGCTTCCTCCAAGGAAACGCGTTTCCCGAAATTGAAATAGAAACATTCGTGGTGGAGCCCCCGTTTCTCTTTGGGAGGCAACTGCATGTAGTTGCCGTAGAGGAGACTGAGCACATGGTCGTAGTCGGCAGGAATAAGCGCCCGGATGTCTTCGAAATCGGCTAAGACGCCTTTGCCGAAGGCTGACTTGGGATTCCGGAAGCATCGGGGGGCAGACCATCCGGCCCATATCGTCACCAGAGATGACTTTTCGTATGGATACTTGTTGCGGATGCTGCGCAGCTCGTCAAGCACCTGCCTGCGTTTCTCCTGCCGACGAATCGAATATTTCAGATGGAGAGAGAATTCCTCCCATTTGAAACGAAGCAACCACTTGACAAACTTCCAGGGGCCATAGTGCTGGGAAACGGCATTCAGAGCCACACGCAGCTCTTGCGTACGGAGATAGTCTCGGGTGTATTCTTCCTCGTCCTCGCCACACCCGTCGATGGGAAAGATATCCACATAGTTGCCTATCATACAACGGATGGCCTCCTGTTCGAGGAGCGTTGTGCGGCGGTCGCAGATTTTGGCGAACGTTGCATTGTAGTCCGGATTGGTCTCACAATCCACCAACTCGTAGTTGGTATCGAGACGGTCGCGCATCGCAAGGAGGCGCTCATAGTCCGGGCGCGGCATCGCCACATCGATATCGTCATCCCAGGGAATAAAACCTTTGTGGCGCACCATTCCTATACACGTGCCATAGACGCAATAGTATTGCAATCCGTTCCGGTTGCAAAAAGAGATGAAATATCGGAGTATCTCTTTCAGATTTTGTTTCTTCTGCTCGAGTTGAGCGTCTGTCAATATCATAACCGTTCTCTTTGCTTATCCCTGGATCTTGCCGGCCAAAGCATTGAGCCAGGCGGCAGGCAGGATTTTTTTCAAAAAATGATAACCCCTTTGGAGACAAAGGTTCTTGCGGTGTTTTTTCTCCCAAATGCGGAGCATCCCGTCGGCATATTCGCGGGAGAATCCGTTCTTGACGAGGATGTCGCGTGCCTCTTCCATGCCTTTCTGTTTGGCTGTGGTCGAAACGCCTCCCCTGCGGAAATTGCTTAACACCTTGTCAACATAATGGAAAGGAATGCCGTTCACCTGACACCGCAATACGAAATCGTAGTCGGCAGAATAACGGTAGCGGAGGTCGAAAGCTCCCAACTGTTCATAAACCCTGCGGGTCACAAAGCAGGTCGGATGGTAAATACACATCCCCTGCGAAAGGTCGTTTGTGCGGGGCTTTTTGAGTTTGAAGAGCGAACCGTCCTCGTTGAGCATATTCACATTCCCGTGGAAAAGTCCGGCCTCGGGGTGCGATTGCCAGGCACGGACTACGGTCTCGACGGTATCGGGTTCGAAATAATCGCTTGCATTGACGATGCCTATCAGTTCGCCGTGCGCCATCCGAATACCCTTGTTCATGGCATCGTAGAGCCCACGGTCGGGTTCCGAGACCCATTGGGCGATTTTGTCCTGATGGGCTTCTATCATTTCCTTCGTGCCGTCGGTCGATGCCCCGTCCACGACAATATATTCAATGTCGGACCATGTCTGTGCCCACACACTGCGGAAGGTTTCCGGGAGGAAATCTTTGGCGTTGTAGGTAACGGTGATGACTGAAACCTGGGGATGCTGACTCATAAACGGGAAGGGTTGAGAAGATGGATTATCCTACGATTCCGATATTGACGATATCCTTCATGCGGATGGTTCCGACCACGCGCCGTTCGGCATCAAGCACCGGCATATAGGAGATGTTGCGTTTCTTGAGGAGATTGAGAGCCTCGACAGCAAGACGGTTTTCCCGAATGGTGAAAGGATGCTTGGACATGATGTCGTCCACCGAGAGCGAATAGATATCCACCCCCTTGAGGAGCTGGCCTCGCAGGTCGCCGTCGGTAATCACACCTCTCAGCCGGTTCTCCTCGTCCACAATCGAGACGATTCCCAGGCCTTTTTTGGAGAGTTCGAGAATGACATCCTTGAGTGTGGCATCTGACGGCACGACGGCATTTTTCTCACCTGTCGTCATAAGGTCCTCCACGCGCAGTATCAGTTTCTTGCCCAATGCGCCGGCGGGATGGAACTTGCCGAAGTCGGCATCCTTGAAACCATAGATACCCGACGCAACCACCGCCAAAGCATCGCCGTAGCACAGTTCGACAGTTGTGGAGGACGTAGGGGCCAGTCCGAGATAACAGGCCTCCCTGAATTTCGGGAAGACCTGGACGAGGTCAGAATTGAGGGCAAGCGTGGAATTTCCGTTGCCGGTGATACCGATGATTTTGGCTCCTATGATTTTGATGTTGGGCAGAATTTTGATGATTTCCTCGCTCTCGCCACTGTAGGAAATGGCAATCACGAGGTCGTTGGCCGTCACCATTCCGAGGTCGCCGTGCATGGCTTCGGCCGGGTGGAGAAAGAACGACGACGTGCCCAGGCTGGCCAATGTAGCCGCAATCTTGGTACCCACATGGCCGGGTTTGCCCATTCCGGTCACAATCACTTTCCCTTGACAGGCGACAATCTCGTCCAAAATACGGACGAAAGTTTCGTCGAGGGATTCGCGCATCTTTTGGAGCGCCTCTATTTCGATGTCGAAGACTCTGCGAGCCTCTTCGAGTTTATCCATCTTGTTGTGTGGTTTTAAGTTACAACCCCACTCCGGCCATTCGGGTGAGCCAACGCATGGCTTTGAGCGTCATGTCGGACCCGTAGTACAGGCGGTTGATGAGGAATGCTTCTTTCTTGAACTTTTTTAAATACGTATTCTCTTTCCACTGCGGCACTTCGTAGTCGAGCAGGTCGCGGATTTTGCGGATGACCTCCGGATTGAAATCCTCTGTGGAGTTCAGATAGTTCAACATACCCACCGCAAAAGCCTTTTTGAGATAGACCCAACCCAATTCCTCGGGAAAAATCCTGAGATAACCGTCGCGGCGCAGGTAGAACCAAAGGTCGTCGAAAGCATCCAGTTTCTCCTGATAGCGTTGGGGTGAGACCCCCTTCGACAACGACGTGTCGCGGATATGATAGACATAGAGCGGCTGATTGACGCAAGCCACACTCTGAGCTGCACAAATACAACGTATCAGGAAGTTGGAATCTTCCGATGAACGGTATTTTGGGAAACGAATCTGATGCTCGTTCAGCCAGTCGAGGCGATAGATAAAGGTGACACAGAAAGTTTTCATCCCTATCAAGAACTTCCGCTGGTTGGCATCCGACAGCGGTCCGACGGGAAAAACGGGATTTCCGTCGGTGAGTCCGGTTTTGTCACCTCCCTGATAACGCAGTTGACAATAGACCAAATCGGCGTGTGTGGCATCGGCTTTCTTCCAGAGCCGTTCCATCATATCCCTCTCGACGGTATCGTCCGGATCGATGAATGCGATGTATTTCCCCCGTGCTGCGTCTATGCCGACATTTCTGGCCAAACCCGGTCCGCCGTTCTGGGGAGTCTGCAGGAAACGGAAGAGGTCGGAACTGCCGCCTTTGCGCGAAATGAGGGTCTGTGCCTTCTCGATGCTGTCGTCTCCGCCGTGGTCGTCCACAAAGATGTACTCCACGTCTTGAAGGGTCTGCTGCATGAGCGAATCGATGCAGTCACCTATCCAGGCCGAGACATTATAGACGGGAATGATGACGGAGATTTTTATCATTGGTTATCTGCCTTTGCGAAGAATGTAATAGTCGATGATGCCGTTCACCTGAACGCTCACTTTGAACCAATAGAGCAAAAGCACGGCTACGAAACCGATGAGCACTGTACGCACAGCTATGTCCAACCAAGGCGAAACATCGCTCAACGAGGGAATCAGGAAGTTCAATCCGTAGAGTATCGCTATGACCAGAACCATGCGCAGATGAGCCCATGTGAAAGGATTGGCGTGAATCTTGAATTGGATGATGAACTGCTGCCAGCTGTAGCTGATGAAGTTGGTAAGCAACGTGGCAAAAGCCGCACCGGCCAGACCCCACATCGGGATGAATATCTTGTTGGTCGTGATGGTGAGGAATATGAGCAGTACCGTCACGAAGAGCGTCCAATAATAATATTTGGAGTAGGAGATGAGGGAACCGCCGAAATTCAGCGTACAAAATATTATCTGGGAAAATCCCAGCAGGAGCATCGCCCATTTGCCCGTGGCGAACTTTTCGCCGTTGGGCATGAGTTGGAAGATACAGTCGAGGTTAATCCAAATGATGAGCAACGTGATGGCACCGGCCATGAACTGATGGATGGAGACCTGTTTGAAGAGAGCCGAAGCCTCGGCGTTGTCCCCGCGCTGCATCGCCTCGGACGCACCGCGTGCCGAAATGGCGGTGATGGACCGCGCAGGCATGTTGACCACATTGGCAAAAAATATCATCATCGAATAGATGCCGGCATCGTAAAGCCCCTTCTCGCCCGAGAGCATGAAGATGTCGAGCTGATAGACCACATTGACCAGCGAGCCTATCATCACAATGAGCGTGTAGTTGATGAAGTCCCGCTTCAGTTCCGGTGTCAGCACACTCAGGTCGTGATGCCGCATCGAACTCGACCCGATATGCAGGGCGTAGGCACCGGTGGAAACCATGCAAATGGCATAACTCAAGACGAACGAGAGAATCAGTCCCTGAACATTGAGATAACCGAAACCGTAGGCTAGATAGCAGCCCAGCATCAACAGACGCATTCCCACCTCACGTATGGCCTTCGGCACGGCAATGCGCATATTGATGTTGGCATAATTCTCCGTCCAATACCAGAAGGACAAAACGATGATGAAAGGAATGACGTAGTAATAATAATCGACGAACTCGGGCGATTTTCTGGCAAAATAGGAAACTATGGCGGGCTTCAGGACAATGTAGAGCGGCACAAAGATGAGGCACCCGATGGCGGGTAGCATCAGGAAATAGTAGAGAAATCCGTGGTCGCCTGTCTTCTTGTCGCGGAAATAGGGGAAATAGCGCATACCCGAACTGCCTGTGCCCAACAGGGCAAAGGTGGCGAAAAGAACTGCCGCCTGATAGATGACCTGTGTCAGGCCATAAACCTGGGGCTCCAGATATTTGGCCACCACATAGAACTGAATCGGGATGCCCATAAGGACTCCGATATAGTTCACGAACGTACTTTTGAGAGACTGTCTGATTACAATACCCATTTCCTTACAGTAAAAGAAAAGCGTTCATTTACATCACACCGAGATTGCGAAGACAAACCTTCAGCGAATCGGTCCAATAGGGAATGCGGATGCCGAAAGTTTCCTTCACTTTGGTTTTGTCGAGCACACTGTAGGCCGGACGTTTGACGGGAGACGGGAACTCGTCGCTGTGGCAAGGTTCGATGTCGCAGTCGGTATGGCCGGACAGTTCGGCTATGGTCTTCGTGAAGTCAAACCACGAGCAAACTCCCTCGTTCGAGAAATGGTATATGCCCGTTTTGTCCCATGTGCCGTTGCCGATGCCGGAGAGGCTGTACTCTTCTGCAACGGTCATGATGGCATGGGCCAAATCTCCGGCGTATGTCGGGGTGCCGCACTGGTCGAAGACGACATTGAGGCGGGGCTTGGTGGCCGTGAGATTCAACATCGTCTTGACAAAGTTCTTGCCGAACTCGCTGTAAAGCCAGGCGGTACGCAGGATGACGTACTTGACTCCCGTTGCGGCAATCAGCTGTTCGCCGAGCAATTTTGTCTCGCCATAGACACCCGTGGGCGTTCCCTTTTGGTCCTCCCGGCAGGGAGTGTTGTAGGGGTCTCCGCCGAACACATAGTCTGTACTCACGTGAATGAGCAAACCTCCGGCTTCTCTCATCGCAACGGCGAGATTCTCGGGCGCTTTGGCGTTGAGTTTCTCCACCAGCTCGCGTTTCTCGGGAGCCTCTGCCCCATCGACATTGGTCCATGCGGCGCAGTTGACGATACAATTTATCTCGTTGTCTTTCACTGCCCGGCGTATCTCATCGAGGTCGGTGATGTCCAGCTTGGCATATCCGTCACACACATCGGTGAAGACAAAGTGATGGGAGCTTTGTCTGGCAACGAATTGCATCTCGTTGCCGAGTTGTCCGTTGGCTCCGGTAACTAAAATATTCATGTCTGTGCAGCATTAAAAGGTGAACGGACTGTCGAAATCCTTGAGGAAGGGATGGTGTTTGTCTTTCTCCGACAATTCAATCCTTTCGGCCGGTATATTCCATTCGATATGGAGGTCCGGGTCATTCCAGGCCAAGGCTCCCTCTGATTCCGGATGATAGAATTCATCGCATTTGTATTGGAAGAGCGCCGTCTCGGACAAGACACAGAATCCATGGGCGAAACCTTTGGCAATGAAGAACTGCCGGTGGTTCTCGCCCGAGAGTTCCACTGCAACATATTGGCCGAACGTAGGACTCCCCTTGCGGATATCGACAGCCACATCCAACACGGTTCCCTGGATGACACGCACCAGTTTGCTCTGGGTGAAGGGCGGTTTCTGGAAATGCAATCCTCTCAACACGCCGTAGTGAGAGAACGACTGATTGTCCTGACAGAAATCCACGGATCCGATTTTGGCTTCGAAATCCCGACGGGAAAAACTTTCGTAAAAATACCCCCGGCTGTCACCGAAAATCTTCGGTTCGATGATGTAAAGACCAGAAATGGCGATTTCTTTTACTTCCATATACCTATATTTCTTGAACTTTGAACTTTGAACTTTGAACCTTGAACCTTGAACCTTGAACCTTGAACCCTTACCCCTTAACCTTGGCGGCTCGTTTCTTGCCTATCCACTTCTTCCACCAGGCTGTGAAAACAATCTGAATCTGTTGGTTCGACGAAGTCTCAAAGACATCCGTCTTCTCGTCGGGGAAGATATTACCCAGACCGAAATAGTAGCGTCCGGCTATTTGGAAACTCAGGTGACGGCTTGCTCTGAATTCGTAACCGAGACCGGCCTGAATGCCGTAGTCGAACTTGGAATGAACCGACATGTCGTGCTGAAGGTATTGGTAGTTGGATGTGGCGCTCCCCGTCTGTCCGAAATCCTCCGGAAGATTGGAATCGGTATTCTGCCATAGCATCGTACCGAATTTGGGACCCAAATCCACCGAGATTTCGTTGCGTCTGCCCATATTGAAATAGATATGTGCCAACACGGGAATTTCCAGATAAGTGAAAGTCCGCTTGAACTTCAAGTCGGGGAAGAGTTCGTAACGTTCGTCCCAACCGCGCTGTGTGAGCAGCAATTCGGCCTGCACACCGAAATACTTCTCTTCGACATAGCGTGCGGTGATACCCATCGTGTAGCCCAGAGCCTGATTCTGCGTCACTGTGGGATTGAACGTATAGCGGCTCATGGTCACACCTCCCGTCACGCCCAAGTCCAGATGACGTGCCACTCGGGGCTGGGCCGTGCTCCGAAGAGGCAGCAGCAGGAAAACGGCCAACCACAGCCAACGAAACCGCACAGAATCAGCGAACCACATATTTCTCAATCTCGGTATTGGGTTTGAAATGCACCAGATAGAGAGCGCTGTTAATCCAGCCTCCCTGCTCGGTGTGTTCGAAATTCATCACATTCTGCAAAGCTCCCTCGTTGCAATGGTGGGCAATGGTCTGGTCGAAGGTCCACCCGCTCATATCGATACGCGCAATGAAGAACTTGGCCAAATCGTAGCCCAAGAGACCGTACTTGGGGTAAAGGTTCATCGGCTCCTTGCCGTACCAGTATTTGAAAGTTTTGTAGAACTCCTCCACTTTGGCATCCAAAGGATTGGCATAGAACTTGGAGAACATCCATACGTTCATGTCGTAGTAATAGTTCATGAACTCCTCTGTGTAGAGCATCCATTCCGGATATCCCAGCACAGCCACCTCGTGAGCCGAAGTGGAGTCGGTTTCTGCCGTGAGATATTTCAGACAGGGGAACATGCGGCGCATGGACTCTTTGCTCGAACTGGTCGGAATCAGCAAGATGGGTTTGTCGCCGATTTTCAGCTCTGCGTCGAGGAAACTCAGACGGGCAGGATCGCTGTAGGTGAACTGATGGAAAGCGAGACCGTTGTCCGTCAGCGTCTGTTTCAGAGCGGGAACCAAAGACTCTTCGTTGCCTCGGGCCAGGAGACTGCTATCGGTGAGGAAAACTATCTCACAGTTGCCGAAACGGGTGATTAGCTCGCTGTTGAGCCGGGGATAAAGCAAGCTTTTGGCTGTATTGAGCTGGAAGAGGTGCGGATTGTTCAGTTTGGTTTCGTCGAAAGCCAGAGGGCTCACCACGTTCACACCGGACTGCCGTCCGTAGTCGATGAAGGGCTGGGCATCTTTGGCGTCGAAGGGCACAATCACCACATCGGCATGCTGGAAATTCTGGTTGGCAAGAATCGATTCTGCCGGTTCCGTACCGATATCGAAGGCACTCACCTCCACCTTCTGTCCCGTCTCTTGTGCTTCCCGAGCAGCAATCAAGAGTCCCTGATAGAACTCCACGCTGCGCCGTTGCTGTTTGTCCGTATTACGGGTCTGGGACTGAAGATTGAACGGCATGACTACTGCCAAATGTACATAACCGTCGCGACGGTTGTATGCCGGAACCGGAACGGAGGGCTGTTCTTCCTCCACCGGCTCTGCCTCTGTAGCGGCAGGCTCGGGTTCGGCAGGTTTCACATCTTCCGGCGCAGGAATATAGGCCGCTGTCGTGTCGGTCTCCACGGGGAGAGGCTCGCCCTTCTTGCGGTCGCGCAAATTGGTGAACCGGATGGCCTTGCGTTCGGATTTGGACTTCTTCTTGTCTGCCTTGCTTTCGTCGTTGGCCTGCGGTTGCTCTGCCCGAACCTCCACATTCGAGGCAGGTATTTCGAGCAGCATGCCGGCTTTGAGACCGTCTTTGAGCATTGGGTTGGCTTCAATCAGAGCCTCTTGGGTCACCTGATATTTCTGGGAAAGACTGTAGAGCGTCTCGCCCGGCAGCACCAGGTGGGATTCGGCAGGGGCGGTAACGGTTCCTGCAACGAGCAGCAGAGCTGCTGTCAGTATTTTCAAAAGAGAAGTTTTCTTCATTTAACTCGGAATTTGGGTGCAAATATACTCAAAAAATACGGATTTACCAAACAAACTGCCCCAAAATTTGCTTTCGACGGCTACTTTTTGCGGTTTCTCTTGTTTCTTTGACTTTTTTTTATTATCTTCGCAGCGTTTTTCGAGTTCTCTTGAACCCGTTAATTACTAAATTAAGTGTCCCAGTTTTCATCCCCGTTAATAATTTGAACATGAGAATTTTAGGAATAGAATCTTCTTGTGACGATACATCCGCAGCTGTGATTGAAGACGGTTATCTGCTCTCCAATGTGCTCGCTTCCCAGGCGGTGCACGAAGCCTACGGAGGAGTAGTGCCCGAGCTGGCCTCACGCGCTCACCAGCAAAACATTGTTCCCGTGGTGTCGGAAGCCATCAAACGGGCAGGTCTGAAACCTTCCGACCTGGATGCTGTCGCTTTCACACGCGGTCCTGGTCTGATGGGTTCGCTGCTGGTGGGTCTTTCCTTCGCCAAAGGTCTTTCGTCGGCGCTCCGCATCCCGATGATTGAAGTGAATCATCTGCAGGGTCATGTAATGGCTCATTTTGTGCAGGAGAAGGACGATCCGCACAAGGCTCCCGAATATCCGTTCATGTGCCTCCTCGTGTCGGGCGGCAACAGCCAGATTATCAAGGTCAAAGCCTACAACGACATGGAAGTCATCGGACAGACCATCGACGATGCTGCCGGCGAAGCCTTCGACAAATGTGCCAAAGTGATGGGCTTGGGCTATCCCGGAGGTCCTGTGGTGGATCGTCTGGCCAAAGAAGGCGACCCGGAGCGTTTCCGGTTTGCCAAACCCCACATTCCCGGACTCGACTATTCCTTCAGCGGTCTGAAAACCTCGTTTCTCTACACCCTGAGGGACAATCTCAAGGAGAATCCCGACTTTATAGAGCAGAACAAAGCCGACCTTTGCGCCTCGCTCCAGAAGACCATTGTCGATATTCTGATGGACAAAGTGCGAAAGGCGGTCAAAGAAACAGGCATCACCGAAGTGGCTGTGGCCGGAGGTGTATCGGCCAACAGCGGTGTGCGCGGAGCTTTTGAAGAGCATGCCCGGCGCTACGGTTGGACCGTCCATCTGCCCAAGTTGAAGTTCACCACCGACAATGCCGCTATGATTGCCATCGTCGGTCTCCACAAGTACAAAGACAAAGAATTCTGCACCTACGATGCTCCGGCATTTGCCCGGGTGACCGACAAATTTTGAACCCCTATGAACCAAAACTTGAAACTTGTCCCCGTTAATAAAATGCTCCTTCTGCCGTTGCTTTTCGCATGTCTGACATTTCAGATGAAAGCGAGCGATGATGTTGCCGTCTGGGACACCGCATACGTCGATGTTCAGGGATACATCAACAACCGTTCGGACTCGGTCAAAAACAGCGGACGAAGCTTCATCGGCCCGGGTCCCGTCACGGTCCACTTCGAAGCCACAGCCCCGGCCAGCATGACGTATGTCGTGTGGCAGATAGGCAACGACAACAGTTTCAACGATGTGGCGGCGCAGTTCTATGAATACCGCATAGATTACACGTTCGACGAGACGGGCACCTACTATGCGAGATTCCTGACTGCCAATGCCGACAATACCGAAGAAACCACCGGCGAAGCCTATACCATTCAAATTACCGAATCGGAACTTCTGATTCCCAACGTCATCACCCCCAACTCGCCGTCGGGTGCCAATCAGGTTTTCAAGGTGAAATACAAGTCGCTGAAATCGTTCGAAATGTGGGTGTTCAACCGCTGGGGAAACAAACTCTTCCATACCACCGACCCCTCGGAAGGGTGGGATGGCACCTACAACGGACGTCTTGTGCCCACCGGAGCATACTACTATCTCGTGAAGGCCGAAGGCACCGACGGCATCTCCTATCGGAAAAAGGGAGACATCAACGTGCTCTTGACCCGCGACCACAACAATTCTTCCGACACATACTGACATTTGCCTCAATCCACTCCCCCAATGAACAAATTCTTTTTCGCGGCCTGCATTGCCGTCACCGCACTCATCACTTTCACAGCCTCGCGCAAGACACCCACACAGCCTGAGCTGCCCCAGATGCAATCCTTCTCGGCCACACCCCGTTTTCCCGCCAAAGCAGAATGTTTCGGCAAGGAAATCGACCTTTCGCGCTGGGATATGCACGAGCGCTACGAACGCGAACTCACCAATATGTGCTACAGCCACAACAACACGCTGCTCACCATCAAGAGAGCCAATCGCTGGTTTCCTGTTTTGGTGCCTCTGCTTGAGAAAGAAGGCGTGCCGGCTGACTTGATTTACCTCATTTGTATCGAGTCGTCGCTCAATCCGCGCGCTTACTCGGGGGCCAAAGCGGCCGGTCTCTGCCAGTTCATAGCCACCACCGGCAAACATTACGGCCTTCAGATTGACGAGGAAGTGGATGAACGCTACAATACCGAGAAAGCGGTACACGCCATGTGCACCTACATGAAAGAAGCATACGCAAAATACGGCGACTGGCTTACAGCCTGCGCTTCCTACAACGCCGGACAGGGCGGCATATCCAAGCGCATCGAAAAGACCGGAGCCAAGGAAGGATTCGACCTGATACTCCCCGAAGAAACTTCGCGCTATATGTTCCGCATCATGGCCATGAAGGAGATTCTGCGCGACCCTTACCACTACGGCTTTGTGCTCTACAGCGACCAGCTTTATCGTCCCATTCGTACCAGAGAGGTGACAGTGAAGGGGGCGGTGGACGATTGGTCTGTCTGGGCCAAAGAGCACGGCTCGGACTACTACCAACTCAAGGAGTTCAATCCCTGGTTGCGTGACTACGGACTGAAAAACAAAGCCCGCAAGACCTACACCGTCCTCCTCCCCCTTGAGGAAGACATGTATTACAACGGCCGCCGGTTCGAAGTGTATAATGACGCTTGGGTCGTAGATCGCTGAGAGGCGGAGCTTGGGCATAATTCTGAACAACTGATTTGACGCTGACATGGATTTTATCGGATACCTCAACGCCCTCGACCATAATCTGATGGTCTTCCTCAATCACGACGGAGGAACCTGGGCCGACATGTTTTGGTTTCAATACAGCAAGATGGCAACGTGGTTTCCCACGGCGCTGATGCTGTTGACGATGACAACGCTGCGTTTTCGCCACAATTGGCGCAAATTGCTTCTTATGGTGGGGATGATTGCCCTGTGTGTGCTTTTCACCGACCAGATTTCGTCGGGGTTGATTAAACCCTGGGCTGCGCGGTTCCGTCCGTCGCACGACCCTCTGATACAGGGCCTGCTCCACTATGTGAACGGCTACCATGGAGGGAAATACGGGTTCACCTCTTCCCATGCCTCCAATTCGTGGGGGCTGGTGATGCTCTTCATGCTCATGTTCAAAGGGACATTCTACCGCCTTACCCTCGCTGTCTTTGCCCTTGGCAACTGCTGGTCACGCATCTATTTGGGCGTACATTTCCCGGGCGACATTGTGGGCGGAACCGTGATTGGGCTCTTGGTGGGCTGGGGCATCTACCGGCTCTGGCTGTATCTCTCGTCACTTCCTGCATTTTCGAGGTACGATACGGAACTCTCCATTCACGAAGACCAAGGCTATGCTCTCCATCCCTGGCCCGTGACAGCCACCTACTGGCTGACGGTACTCACTATGGCTGTGGCCTTCGCCATTCCCTCCTGACATTTCCCCGCCCGATAAAAAATATAGCCGGAACCGCAGATGCAGTTCCGGCTGTATGTTCCAAACCGGGAAGAAAGCGAGAGTTTAAGCCTCAGCTACGGCCTCCTCATCGTCGGATTTTTGGCCTCTGAACTCAGTCCAGAAAGACTTCACCTGGTCGCCGAAGATTGCCCAGGCCACAGATCCCAAGAACCCGAGGAAAATCCAGGTTATCAGCACTGCCATACGGCTGTTGGCCGGTTTGCGGGGCACTACCGGCGGCTGGATGACTGCGTATGCAGGCTTGTTCTCCTGCACCTTGGCCTTGGCCATCTCGAGCTGTTGGCTCATCAGCGTATAAGTCTGATAGGCCGTGTTCATCTCGTTTTCGAGACGCACCTGTTCCGTGCGACGGCTCTCGAGAGTGATGTTACGGTTCGAATCGGCGAACTTGGCACAGGCCAACTGTGCCTTCTCATAATCGGCTTTGGTCTTGTCATAGATTTTCTGGTTATACTCCAAATCCTCACGCGCCTTGTTGGTTCGGTAGTCGGTAATATACGACTGGAGGGAACGCAATACCGTGTCGGCCAACATGGCCGAAGCCAATGCATCGTTCATCGTTGTCGTCAAGGTTATCACGCCCGTTTTCTTATCGACTTCGATAGCGATGCTTTTGGAAATGGCTTCGCTCACGAGAGCTTCATCTTTGGTTAAGGCACGCAACGTGCCACCTTCACCGCCACCCAGTGACAGCTCGGGCTTTTCGCTGCGGAACAATCCCATAATCTGCTTCGGTATCCACATGATTCCCTTCATAATGTAGGAATACCAAGGGCCGCCGGGACCGTTGAGGATGTAATCGTAGAGTGTGGTGTCGTAATTGCCGTCAACCGTTTTGATGGGTGCATCGTAGAGATGGGTCACAAACGGTGTCGATGACAAGATGTTGGGATAAATCTCTGCGAAGATGGCATCTGTCTGCGAACCGCTGCTGCTCAGATTGATTCCCACCATAGAAGCCAGTGATCGCAACCCGCCTCCGGACGAGGACGACTTGACTTCCTGAGCCATCACAACGGTGGTGGTGTATTTGCGCGGAGTGCTGAGAGCGAAGACGAGACCCACGACTGCGGCAACGGCGCACACCTTGACAATCATCTTGCGTTGAGCCCAGGCTTTACGCCCCCACTCCATCCAATCTATTTCCATTTCATCCTCTTCGAACTCCCGGGAATAGCGGGTTTGTTCCTCCGGAGGATATTGCTGATATTCTTTTGCCATAATTCCTATACTTTATTATTTGACAGCGCTGACAATGGCAGCTACAGCCACAGCCATAGAAGTTGCCGTTGATGCCACCGCCAATGTTTCGGCAGTGCTGTTGCCGTTCTTCACGGCTTTCTGCGGCACGACAATTTCACAGCCGGGTTCTATCTTGAGACGCCCCCACTGTTTGCGGCTGGCCACCTTACCGTTCATATAGACCACATAGACCTGACTCTTGCGGGCCTGAGAATTGTAGCCGCCGGCGTTGGAAATATAATACTTAAAGCTTTTGCCTTTTTCGAATGCCACTGTGTTGGGGAACAACACCTCTCCGGAAATCTTGACGGTCGATACCTTTTCCGGAATGCTCAATTCATCGCCTTCCCGAAGCACAAAGTCATCGTCCGTGCCGGGGTGGTCGAGAGCTCTCTGGAGGTCAATACCTACGTTGTAAGTATTATCGAATGAAATCTCATCCTCATCGATTTCTCCGCTCTCGAGTTTGCGTTGGTCTTCCACATCAATACCGAATTGGTCCAAATCGGTGCTATCCTTCTTGGTAGCCAAATGCTGAGCCGCTTTAATCGTTTCTCTTCTCACATTCATTTCATCCCGGTTCATGCGACGAATCAGTTTTGCTCCTTTGATGTATGCCTCGGGGGTGAGTCCGCCGGCACGTTCCACAAGAGAGGAGATACGCTCGTTCTTGCTCTTGAGCACATAGCTGCCGGCACGGAGCACTTCGCCTATGATGGCGACTGTGCGCTGCTCTTGATAGCCGGGGCTGCGACGTATGTTGACCACATCGTAGGGCTGCAGCACGAAATCGTTGCCGTCCATCGTAGTTCCGTTGCCGGTCAGGTCATAGTAGAAGGTCTCGGAGAGTGTTGATGTATATTCGTCGCTTTGGGGATCTTTAATACGCCGCGCTATTTCCACACTCACCGTCGAGGCTTTTTCTGTGAGACCGCCTGCCATCACGATGAGGTCGCCTATCTTCATGTTCTCGGCATAGCCGAACGTGCCAGGTGAGGCCACCTCGCCCTTGATGGTCACATCTCGGTTCTGTCGGAGATTCTGGATTGAAGAGATGAAAAGACTGTCGTTTTTTCGTAACATGATATCTGCAACTGCACCGTTCAGAATGCCGTTCAAATCAACAGATACAATTTCCCGCTCGAGGTCTGCTGTCTCGCGTGTCAGCACGGCTCGTCCAAGGTAGGCATTCTCAAGCGGCCCGTCGGCTTTTTGCACCAAAGTCTTGACCGAATTGACCTTGCTGTCCAATTCATACGAACCCGGACGGAACACAGCCCCGGTGATGGAGATGCGGTTTTGGAAACGTTCCAATGTGCCACCGACCGTCATGGAGTCACCGTCACACAATGCAAAAGAGGTATATTCCGACTGGTCAATCCTGTATATTTGACGCTCTACACCTGTTTGGCGCACAATTTCCAGATTCTGTCGGTAAGCGTCACCGCCAAAGCCCCCGGCGTATTCTATAAGCCGCTGAACCCGCTCTCCCTCCTTCATTTCGTAACGCATGGGACGCTTCACCTTGCCGGCAACAGTCACCAAAGACTTATAAGTGCCTACCAGAATGACATCTCCTTCGAGCAGGCGGATATTGTCCTGGACATTCCCATTCAGCAGAATCTCATAGACATCGAGTTGAGCAACCTGCTTGCCGTCTCGGATTACCCTGATGTCGCGCACGGTACCGATGTCGTTGACACCACCTGCCTTGTAGAGCGCATGGAATACCGACGAGAAAGGTGACAAGGTATAGGTGCCGGGGACGGCTACCTCACCCATCACATTGATTTGGATGGAGCGCGTGCTTCCCAACGTCAACTGTACGCTGGTTGTTCCTTCTTCGAGGTCCGAATAAATACGGGAGAATTGTTTCTGGATGTATTGGTTGGCTGCGGAAACTGTCATCCCGCTGAGGTGGATGGGACCCAAACCGCTTACTTGGATTGAGCCCTCGGGAGATATCTCAGCACGTGTTGTACTCTCGGAAGCACCCCACACATCGATGATTACTTCATCGCCGGGTCCCAAACGATAGTTGGCGGGGGTCGCCAGATTTTCGTTCGGCTCAAACGTCAACGAGGAATTGTTGAACAAATTGTGTCCATAGATGTTGGAGGTGGAAACAGGAGCCTGACGATTGACTATCTGACCCTCCTTGAGGGCGCCGGCACCTGCAGTTGTACGCATTCGTCCGCTTTCCTGAACGACTGTTGCTCCGTAATCACTTGTATCTCCGCCCTCGTATTTTTCGCGAATACGTTCAATTTGAGCCTGTGTCACTCCACGGGCTGCAAGGTCTGCGGCGATTTCCGTTTTGCTTTTGCCCGCAGCATTGGCGCGCTTCACATACTGGACCACCTGGTCGTCACTCATTTGGGCAAAGGCCATCACCGCTGCCGAAAAGAGGAGTGCAATAGAAATAAATTTTTTCATAAATGTTTGAATATTCAAAAACATGTAATTTTTGGACGCAAAGATAGGGAAAAAAATCCGAAAAACCTGTAAATCGGACAAAATTATTGGGAAAACACCCTCGATTTGGCCGAATTTTCATTCTCCACTTGGCATTTTGCTGTTCAAACGTATTCAATTTTCCACTCGGCCGGGAGATTGACGGAACCTTCGTAGGCATCTTCCCACAGGAGAGCAAGTCCCCGGAATCGGTCAGGCACTTTGAGACTTTCGGTCCGCACCATCGACCATTTCGGGCTGCCGAAATCTGTCGATGAACCGTGCAACCTGAGAGACATGCCCGACGGCTCCACCTCCCAATAGCCGCCCCCGATACAATGGTCGCCGGGCTCCAGGAGGTCTTTGTGATAGCAAACGTCTCCGAAACGGAGTACGCCGCGGGAAGTAAGAATGAATTTTTGCATACGTTTTCTTGAGTTATATTCCTTCCTCAGCCTCTCCCCAGCCCTCCCCTGAAGGGAAGGGAGAGATGGGGCGGGAAGTTACTCCACATCGCTGAAGGGGATGGTGAAACGGCAGCCGTTCTTCCATTCGGAACAGCCGTAAGCCGTTTTGCCTTTCAGCATTGTCCCCCTGCCACAGACGGGACAAACCTTGGGGAGGGTGGCGAGTGTGTATAAAGTTTTAGGTTTCAGCCTCTCCTCAGCCCTCCCCGGCCTACCCCAAGCCCCTCCCTGAGGGGAAGGGAGTAGAGGGGGCGGGGTTTCAATTTCCGAGCTACTGGATTCTTTTTTATCGGTAGCGGGAGTCACCGATGCTTTCTTCCTCTTGGTAGCCTCCTTCTTGGGTTTTGCATCTTCATCTACAAAGGTGATGCGCGAGGATGTTCGGTCATTCTTCACACGCCAGCATATCTGATTCACCATGTCGGTGAGTTCGGCGATGAAATTCTTGGCCTCGTATTGTCCGCGTTCTATCTGACGGAGTTTATGTTCCCACTGACCCGTCAGTTCTGCACTTTTGAGGAGTTCATCCTGTATGATGCCTATCACCTCTATACCTGTCTGTGTGGCCATCAGACTCTTCTTTTCCTTCTTGATGTAGCGGCGCTTGAAGAGTGTCTCGATGATGGCGGCACGGGTGGAAGGGCGGCCCAGGCCGTTCTCCTTCATGGCATCGCGCAATTCATCGCTGTCGCAGAGTTTTCCAGCTGTTTCCATCGCACGCAGCAGTGAGGCTTCGGTGTATGGTTTGGGCGGTTGTGTCTGTTTCTCGAGCAGCGACGGAAGGTGAGGTCCGCTCTCCCCCACCCGGAAATCGGGCATCACACCCATGGGCTCTTCTTCGTCGCCTTTCTTCTCGGGTTCTTCCTGCACCTGCGTATCGCCGGCATACACCACACGCCAACCGTCCTTAATGATGGTTTTTCCTGTCGCCTTGAAGGGCACTTGGGCCGACTCGGCGTTGACCGTCGTTGTGGCAAATTCGCAATCGGGATAAAACACCGAGATGAAACGTTTGCAGACGAGGTCATAGACCTTGCGTTCCAGGTCGCTGAGAGCCGCCTGCTGTCCTGTGGGGATGATGGCGTGGTGGTCGGTGACTTTCGCGTTGTCGAACACCTTCTTCGTCTTGGGCAGTTTGGCACCCACAGCGGTCAGCCGTTCGGTATATGCCTCATAACCGCGCAGTCCGCGCAGGATGCCCGGACATTTGGGATAGATGTCGTCAGAAAGGAAGGTGGTATCCACACGCGGATAGGTGGTCACTTTCTTCTCGTAAAGAGCTTGGATGATGTTGAGTGTCTGTTCGGCAGAGAGTGAGAATTTGCGGTTGCAATCGACTTGCAGCGAGGTCAGGTCGTAGAGACGCGGAGGAGCCTCTTTGCCCTTCTTCTTCTGGATGTCCTTGATTTCGAAGGGTTGTCCCTGAATCTGTGCCAGCGCCGCCTCGGCTTCTTCCTTCTGCATGAAACGCCCCTTGGTGGCATTGAAAGTCACATCGCGATAGAGCGTCTTGATTTCCCAATAGGTTTCCGGATGGAAGTTGACTATCTCCCAGTGGCGTTTCACGATGATGGCCAGCGTGGGAGTCTGCACGCGACCGATGGAAATCACCTGATGCCGGTCGCGTTGGGCATAGCGTATCGTGTAGAGACGCGTTGCGTTCATGCCCAGAATCCAGTCGCCGATACTGCGCGACAGGCCGGCAGCATAGAGGTTGTCGTATTTCTTCTGTTCTTCGAGGTGGGAGAAACCCTCGCGGATGGATTCATCGGTAAGCGACGAAATCCACAGCCGATAGACGGGCACATGCACCGCGGCTTTCTGCATCACCCAGCGTTGTATCAGTTCGCCCTCAATGCCGGCATCCCCGCAATTGACAATGAGCTCGGCCCGGTCGTATAGACTCTTGATGACGTTGAATTGTTTCTCCACACCTTTGTCGTCCAGAAGTTTGATGCCGAACCTCGGGGGAATCATGGGCAATGTGTCCATCCGCCAATGCTTCCACGCATCGGTATAGTCGTCCGGCGCCTTGAGCGAACAGAGGTGTCCGAAGGTCCATGTGACTTGCCACTCGCCGCCCTCATAATATCCGTCACGCCGCGTATTGGCCCCGAGCACCTGTGCGATGCTTTGGGCCACGCTGGGTTTCTCTGCTATGCAAACTTTCATTATATTTCTTCCGATTTGGCCAATTTCGTCCATACGTAAATACCGTAGAAGGTATTGATGAGATAGACGGAATATTTGGAAACGGTCATAAACGAGAATTCCGAATCATTCATTCCCCAGATGGAGATGGAAAAGATGTTAATCACGAGCCACAGAAACCACTGCTCCACGTAGGCGCGCGTAGATATAAAAGTGGTGACGATGCCCAAGACGGTCGTTGAAGCATCCAGCCACAATTGGCCTTCGTTGACATACTCTCCGCGGAATGAACTTATGTGGAGCATCTGGAAGAACCCCGACAGATGGGGGCCTGCATATTTCAGGAACTGCGCAAAAACAATCGTCAGTACCACAATGAGCACCAGATAGCTGCCCCTGACCTTCCAGCTCATCCAACGGGTCTGTATCTGGTCGGTGTTCTTTTTGCGTTTGCGCTGGCTCCACCAGTGCCACCCGAGAAACTGCATGGGAAGGGTATATAGTAGCCTTTGGAGGGCATCTCCGTAAATGTGCTGCGAGAATGCAATGTACATATAGAGAAAACACTCCACGATACCGAATATCCAATTAGCCATCGAGCCTTTGGCACCCAGCACCACACAGAACACCCCCAGCAGGGCGCTCACTGCAGCTATGGCACTGTTGGCCGTCACCTCTCCTTTTATGACAAAAGAGGCAACGGACAGAGCCATAATGGCGGCAATGAGCATCCACTCGAACCAGTTCAGATTCCTGAAGGTGAGATAGAGCAGAGTCGCGTATTTGTTTCGCATCGTCGGGATTTGCCTGTGACCGGTTGGGGTCGTTTAATAGGAACGGGCTATCAGCACACGGTACTTGGCAGGCTTGCCCGAAACCATGTCGATGCCTTCGGTCTGTTCGTAGGCAAAAGGCACGCAACGGATGGTGGCCTGTGTGTCTGCCTTGATTTGGGCCTCGGTCTCTTCGGTGCCGTCCCAGTGACAGAGGAAGAAGCCTCCGTCGTTGATGCGCTGTTTGAAGTCTTCGTAGTTGTCGCACTCGTAGATGTGGGCGTTGCGGAAATTCCGGGCTTTGTTGTAGATGTTGGCCTGAATCTCGTCGAGCAGTTTTTCCACTCTTTCTGCGATACCCTCTACCGCTACGGTTTCTTTCTCAAGCGTGTCGCGTCGCATGATTTCTATCGTGCCGTTCTCGAGGTCGCGATTGCCCATCACAAGACGCACGGGCACGCCCTTCAGTTCGTAGTCGGCAAACTTGAAGCCGGGACGTTTGTTGTCGGCGTTGTCGTATTTCACGCTGATGCCTTTCTTCTCGAGATCGGCTGCAATGGCACCCAGTTTTTCGTCGAGTTTCGACATGTCTTTGCCACCGATGGGGATGATGACCACCTGGAGCGGTGCCACCTTGGGGGGCAACACCAGACCGTTGTCGTCGGAGTGTGTCATGATGAGCGCACCTATCAGTCGCGTCGAAACGCCCCATGAGGAAGCCCATACGGACTGAGGCTTGTTTTCCTTGTCGAGATAAGTGACATCGAAAGCTTTGGCGAAATTCTGACCCAGGAAATGGCTCGTTCCGGCCTGCAGGGCCTTGCCGTCCTGCATCATGGCCTCGATGGTGTAGGTATTGAGAGCACCGGCGAAACGCTCTGTCTCGCTCTTCACGCCTTGCATCACCGGCAATGCCAGGAATCCCTCCGCAAAGTCGGCATACACTTTCAGCATCAACTGGGCACGGGCATCTGCCTCCTCGGCAGTGGCGTGGGCGGTGTGGCCTTCCTGCCAGAGGAACTCCGAGGTGCGGAGGAAGGGACGGGTACGCATCTCCCATCGCATCACGTTACACCACTGGTTACAGAGCACCGGAAGGTCTCTCCAGGAGTGAATCCAGCCTTTGAATGTGTTCCAGATTATGGTTTCCGATGTGGGACGGATAATCAGTTCCTCTTCGAGCTTGGCTGTGGGATCGACTTCGACGGCAGTCTTGTCGGCGGTGGCACGCAGACGGTAGTGGGTCACAACGGCGGCCTCTTTGGCAAAACCTTCCACATGTTCGGCTTCCCGCGAAAAGAACGATTTGGGAATCAAGAGGGGAAAATAAGCATTCTGGACACCGGTTTTCTTGAACATCGTGTCCAATTCATGCTGCATTTTTTCCCAAATGGCGTAGCCGTATGGCTTGATAACCATACATCCGCGCACGGCTGACTGCTCAGCCAAATCTGCTTTTACGACCAGTTCGTTGTACCAGCGGGAATAGTCGTCGGCACGTTTGGTCAAATCTTTTAATTCTGTTGCCATGTTTTATTGTTACAGTTTGTTTTTCTTTGCCAATTTGAGCATTGCCTTCGAGGGAACGAAATAGAGCGTCACACGACGGTTCTTCTCCCGCTGGGCAAGATTTTTGTTTTCGGTCACGGGTGACATCGTCCCCACGCCGTAGGGATGGATGTGGGCCGAGAGGGCTCCTTGACGGCGGAACCATTGGGCCAACTGAACCGCCCGGGCCTGTGTGAAACGACGCAGATAGGTGTCACTGCCGTTATTGTCAGAGTGGCATGCCACAATGACTGAAGCCATCGGGTCATTGCCCTTCAGGAGATGAAGGAAGGGACGCAGATGAATCTCCGCAAAAGGAGAGAGCACCGAGTCGTTCGACTGGTAGATGAACCTCGCGGGAACCGTCACCTTGAAGATGGCCTCGCCCGGACCGGTCAAGGCACACTGGCACCCACGCAAGTTGCCCAGCCGCCGGCTTTCTTTCTGCCAGTAACTGCGCACGTTCTTCATCGTTTCGTATTCTCCCGTCACGTATGCCTGTTCGCCGTATAGGTTCTGTTCCGCCTCGGGAATGCGTTCGAAATTCTGGGCCGACAACGGCAGAACAACGCTCAGGGCCAGAAGGAGGGTTACAAGTTTTGTCTTCAAGAGTTCTGTGGCTTTAGCGATGAATCCGTTATTGTAGGGTGTCCTCATAGTCCATTTCACAGCGCACCACCCAAGCCACCGTTTCGGGGTCGAGTTTGGGGTGTGCGTGACGGAACTCTTCGTCCTTCTTGAGCGCCCGGACCACATATTCGTTCAGGTCGTCCACATCGATTTCCACCTCGTCTTCCTCTTCGAGATAGCCGTTCACCTCATAGTATTCATAGACCAAATCCGAGATGTAGAGCACCTCGTCGTCGGTGAATTTGCCTTTGGCCTCCTGGGGAAGGTTGGCCTGAATATATTTCACAGCTTCCTGATCGTCAAAAATGCTGTCTTCTAAATTTTCTGCCATAGTTCTATTTGTTGTTTGTTTTCAATAATTTCGTAAGGGGCGGGATGTTGGGCATATTGGGAATCGTCTTCTTCAGATTCGCCAAAATGGAATAGTGCACCTCCTCGAATCCGTAGCGCAGATTATTCAGTCGCTGTGCCTCGGGCTTGGCGGGGGTAAGTACGTGGAGGCCAGCGGGAATGGTCTGGATATCGACCACGCCCTTCATTTCGAACGGCTCGCCGTCCACATGCACAGGGGTCTCGACAGGCAAAACGATGCGCACATGCGACGACCGGAAATAGAGCACGTTGGGATTCTTGTGGATGGTCCCGTTGAAGAGCTGCATCACCAGTTGGGGAATGCCTGCCGGCGGAAAGGGTTTGATGAGCGTAATGTCCATCTGGCCGTCGTCCATCGTGGCTTCAGGGGTGATTTTGGCATCGTTGCCCCATTGGGAAGCATTGCCTACACAGATGAGGAACGCCCGTTCACGGATTCTCTCGTCGTCGGTGTAGATGGAATAGGTCTTCGGATCGTAGTTCCGCAGATGGTCTATCACTTCTCTCACATAGGTGAATGCCCCGCGCTGGCCGGCTTGGGCAAACTTCTGGCTGATGTCGGCATCGAAACCTACGCCGGCGGTACAGAAGAAGATATGTTCGTTGGCTTTGCCGTAGTCTATCGCCTCGCGATGGTTCCCGACTATCACCTGCATCGCCTTTTCGCTTTCGAGCGGGAGGTGAAGATGACGGGCCAATCCGTTGCCAGACCCCATCGGAACAATACCGAAAGCCGTCTTCGTTCCCACCAGTCCGCGTGCCGTCTCGTTCACCGTGCCGTCGCCTCCTACGGCCACGACCGTGTCGAACCCTTTTGCGGCAGCCTCGGCGGCCAGTTCCGTGGCATGTCCCCCGTAACGGGTTTCGCAAAAATCGACATCGAACTTTTCAGGCATGAACGAATGCTCCACCAAAGCCGGTATCTCGTCCTTGGGTCGCACGCCTGCGATGGGGTTCACTATGATTCGTATAGTTCGTTTCTCCATATTTAATATAAAATCGCGCCGCAAAGATACGTTTTTTTTTGCAGATTTCCCAATTTATGGGCAGAAAATATGAAAGTTAAACATTTTTTCACGCATTATGTATCAATATTACATTGGTTTTTGTTATCTTTGCAGCCTAATTTTCAACATCCGATGAGTTTGCTTCAAGAAAAACTTGCCAAATATACCGAACCCCAACGTGTCAAAGCTTCGGGTGTCTATCCCTATTTCCGCGAAATGGGAAGCGACCAGGACACCGAGGTCACGATGAACGGAAAGAAGGTGCTGATGTTCGGGTCGAATGCTTATCTGGGCCTCACCAACCATCCCAAGGTGAAAGAAGCCGCCATTGAAATGACCCGCCGATATGGCACGGGATGTGCCGGCTCGCGGTTTCTCAACGGTACGCTCGATATCCATGTCGCCCTCGAGAAGCGTTTGGCCGCTTTTGTGGGGAAAGAAGACGCGCTGGTTTACTCCACCGGTTTCCAAACCAACTTGGGGGTCATCTCCTGCCTCACGGGACACGAGGACTACATCCTGTGGGACGAACTCGACCATGCCTCCATCATCGAGGGCAAGCGGCTTTCCTTCAGCCATGACTTCAAATTCCGTCACAACGACATGGTGTCGCTCGAGAAGAAACTCCGGCTCTGTAACCCCGACAAAATAAAACTCATCGTTGTGGACGGTGTTTTCTCGATGGAAGGCGATGTGGCTCCCCTCCCCGAAATAGTGAAGCTGGCCGGGCAGTACAAGGCTTCCGTGATGGTCGATGAAGCCCACGGCCTGGGTGTCTTCGGGCACTGGGGACGCGGTGTGTGCGACCATTTCGGGGTCTCCAATCAGGTGGATCTCATCATGGGAACCTTCTCCAAAAGTCTCGCGTCCATCGGCGGATTCATTGCCACAGACAGCGCCACAGCCAATTGGCTGCGCCACAACAGCCGGTCGTTCATCTTTTCGGCTTCCCTCCCCCCTGCCGCTGTCGGCACTGTCAATGCCGCCCTCGACATCATGGAGAACGAGCCGGAGCGAATCCAACACCTTTGGGACATCACCAACTTCGCCCTCCGTGGGTTCCGCGAGATGGGCTGCGAGATAGGACATACCTGTTCCCCCATCATTCCGCTCTTCATCCGCGATTTCGACAAAACACTGCTCGTCACCCGAATGCTGTGGGACGAAGGACTGTTTGTCAATCCTGTCGTGCCGCCGGCTGTGCCCTCCGCAAGCACGCTCATCCGGTTTTCGCTCATGGCGACCCACACCCGGGAACAGGTGGAAATCGCTCTCACCATGATTCAGAAGGTGTTCAAAAAACTGAATTTGATATAAAACAATATAAGTATGGAACTGTTTCAGAAAATCCTCCGTTGGGGATTCTATCTCCTGGCGGCGCTGACGGTGGTCCTCTGGCTGCTGGACTACAAAGCCTCATGGACCAACCACTACTGGGTGTGGACGGGATTCGTGGCCGTAGGCTGTTCGCTCACCCGTTTCTTCACCCGCATGATTTGATGCAAAATCCTGCGGCAAAGCCCCATTCGTTTACTTGGGACACTTGAGACATCACTTGTCCCATCTTGCGCTACTTCCTTCCTCCACATCACCACCCTAAGTAGGTGGTAAAAATAACCTGCCTCAACGCTCTCTGTCGCTTCGCGACCCTTTACGGGCAAATGTTCGATTTTGAAGCAGGTTATCCTTGCGCCCTTCGAAGTAGCATTGCAGCGTATCTACCAACAGCGACTTGCCGAACCTTCGCGGCCGGCTGAGGAAGAAATTGACGGCATCGGTCGTCACCATCTTCCATATATTGTTACAAATATTGGACTGAAATCTGGGTGCCGTTGTGGATTGCGGGCGGCATAGCGAGTCCTGTCAAATGTGGCCTACATGCCCGTCAAACATGGGTGTGACCCCGAAATTTTGTGCAGAACGTTCTCCGAACTTCGGAAACTCCATTGAGTATGCTCAAAGCGTTTTCCGAACTTCGGAAATCCAATTGAGTATGCTCAAAACGTTTTCCGAACTTCGGAAATCCAATTGAGTACGCTCAAAACGTTTTCCGAACTTCGGAAATCCAATTGAGTACGCTCAAAACGTTTTCCGAACTTCGGAAATCCAATTGAGTACGCTCAAAGCGTTTTCCGAACTTCGGAA
>FLNY01004828.1_pt1 | contig 47075 bp, 42 predicted proteins | sample 1140381 | NCBI WGS metagenome assembly FLNY01 (sample SAMEA3878172, study PRJEB12797) | bioreactor metagenome | biome: Moose rumen | place: Sweden | collected 2011-10
TTAAACGAAAAAGCAGTGCGGGCGCGGAACACTCGCAGGTGAGAAAATCCCTCATGGAGCAAAACCCTATTAGCCCCACCAATCGCATAAAAAATAAATGCTTTAGGCTGCGCGTGTGAAGCGAACGTGTCTTTTTCGATTTTAAACATAATTTTGTTGTGAGTGACGAAAGTCGACATTTGGGGTATTTAATTACAATACAAAAGATTGCCGTGTCTAAGCAAGGGCGACAAGCAATGCCCTTGAAGCAAGGGCGACAAGCAATGCCCTTGAGCACGGCAATGACTCATACTTATTGGACAGCCCTTAGGTTATTTGTTCAGGTATTCAACGACAAGCTGACCCATCTTTTTTGTTCCGACGAGTTTTCCAGCTGCTTTTACTTCGTTGATGTGGCTTCCGGCGATATCGCCTGTTCTCCAGCCGTCATCGAGAACAGCGTTAACAGCGTTTTCGATTGCTTTTGCCTCTGTTTCAAGCTTGAATGAGTAGCGAAGAAGCATTGCGGCGCTAAGAATTGTAGCAAGCGGGTTAGCCAAATCCTTTCCGGCGATGTCTGGAGCTGAACCGTGAATTGGCTCGTAAAGGCCAGGACCAGTTCCGTCTCCAAGAGAAGCGCTTGCGAGCATACCGATAGAGCCTGTAATCTGGCTTGCTTCGTCGCTCAAAATGTCACCGAACATATTGCTTGTTGCAATGACATCGAACTGGCGAGGATTTCTGACCATCTGCATTGACGCATTGTCAATGTAAAGATAAGAAAGCTCGACCTCAGGGTAGTCTTTTTTTACATCCTCTGCGACTCGTCTCCAAAGCTGGCTTGAGTTCAGGATGTTTGCCTTGTCCACAACGCAAAGCCGTTTCTGGCGATTCATTGCGTATTCAAAGCCCATTCTGACGATTCGCTCGATTTCCGGGCGAGTGTATTTTTCTGTATCCCAGGCTGTGTTTCCGTCAGCGCTGGTTCCCCGTTCACCAAAGTAGATTCCACCTGTAAGCTCACGGACGATAAGGATGTCCAAGCCTTCGCCTACGATTTCGTCTTTAAGAGGGCAGGCGTCTTTAAGCTGCTTCCACATAACTGCCGGTCGGAGATTGGCAAAAACCTTCATTCCGCCACGCATACCAAGAAGTGCTTTTTCTGGACGAAGCTCAGAAGCGAGGTTATCCCATTTCGGACCGCCGACAGCTCCGAGAAGGGCTGCGTCGCTCTTCAAGCAGATGTCGAGCTGTTCCTGTGGAAGAGGATGACCAAACTTGTCGATTGCGGCTCCACCAGCGAGAACCTTTGTGTAATTCCATTTGTGACCGTATTTTTTTGCGACGGCGTCAAGAACATTGACTGCCTCTGCAACTACATCAGGACCGATTCCGTCTCCAGGAATCAAAGCAATTGTCTTTTCCATTTTTTATTCCTTATATGTCTTCATTATATTGAGATGATTATGTTGCGTAAAGTGCAATGTTTTTAATGTTATGGTGATTTTTTTGCATTTATGAGAGCGCCGAAATCACAGATTTTGTCGAGACTCGCGCGTAGTGAAACGAAGAAACGCTTCTCAAGCGTTTTGCCCCTGACGGGTCGCTCCCTATGCGTAAAGTGCAATGTTTTTACTGTTATGGTGATTTTTTTTGCAATCTTTCCCTTTTCACAAAATGAAGCAAGACGGACTGTTTATTTTTTCTTTAAGATTTGATATATTATTTTCTATGAAAATGACTTTGATGGGAACGGGAACAAGTCACGGAGTTCCTGTTATTGCCTGTGAATGTTCAGTCTGCACTTCCTCTGATTCTCATGACAAGCGGCTTCGTTGTTCCGCCTTAATCGAACATAATAATCAGCATTTTCTCATTGATGTAGGCCCGGACTTCCGTTTTCAGGCTCTGAAATTCAAAATTTCACGGCTTGACGCAGTTTTTATTACGCACAGCCACGCAGACCATCTGCACGGAATAGATGATTTGCGCATTTTCAGTCATAAAAATTCCTTCGCAATGAGCCATGACAAGCTTATAGCAGAAAAATATCCCGAAACGAGCGGAGAAGGTCTTCCTATTTACACCAGCGAAAGGACAAAAGGATATATTCACGAGCGTTTCCCTTATATTTTCGTTGATCACGACAAGGGAGGCGGGATTCCAAAGCTTCATTTAATTTCAATTGACAAAAATACTTCAGAAAATCCGCTTATTTTAGGTGCGGCTCAGGACGAAAGCGAAAAAATTCAAGTGGTTCAAATTCCTATGTTGCACGGAAATCATCATACGAACGGCTATGTTTTTGCTTATGTCGATTGCCAGGGTAGAAAAAAAGGCATTGCGTATCTTACCGATTGCAATTTTATCAGCGAAGAAAGCCTGGCCGAGGTCAAAAAGGCTGGCGGTGAGCTTGAGCACCTTGTTATTGATGCCCTCCGTGAAAAGGAACATTCAAGCCACTGCAATTTTTTGCAGGCGATGGGCTATGCCGAAAAAATCGGGGCAAAGCATACGCATTTTACGCATATCACTCACGATATGAGCCATATTCAGATTCAAAAATACATTGACTCTCATTTAAGCGAATTTCCGAATCTACGCGAAATTGTCCGAAAGGGTGGAAGCGTTTCTCCTGCCTATGACGGTGAAATTCTAAACGCATAAGTGAGCTTCGGAAAATCACGAAGGTGAGTTTTTTGAAGTTCCCATAATTCATATTTTATTTTTATGGTTCCTTTTCCTTAAAAACGGCACTCTGCAGTCATAAAGAGACAAATTTTTTCAATTATAAACTTTTAATTTTCGACTTTCGTGTTATAATTATTTAAAATAATTTTCATAAATTAAAAGAGGAAAAAAAATGTCTGTTACTTGGGAAAATCTTGACAAGCTATCATCTTTCAAAAAACTCCAGTCGCTCAAAAATGCCGTGAGCGTCAAAAAAGAGCTTTCATCTGCAAATGCTGCGGAGCGCGTAAAAAAATACGCCGTGCCTATGGGAGCAGGCCTTACCTACAACTACGGGGCAAAACAGGTTGACGATAAAGTCCTCTCAGTCCTTAAAGAACTGGCAGACGAGGCCCAGCTCACAGAAAAATTCGCTGAAACCTACAATGGAGCCGTAATCAACACTGGCGAAAAGCGCATGGTTCTTCATCACCTTTGCCGTGGCCAATTGGGAAGCGATGTCAATGCTGACGGAGTGAACAAGCGGGAATTCTACCTTAAAGAGCAGAAAAGAATCGCAGAATTCGCAGAAAAAGTCCATTCAGGCACAATCGCCAACGCAAAGGGGGAGAAGTTCACGACGGTCGTCCAGATTGGTATCGGTGGCTCAGATTTGGGACCACGAGCCATGTACCTAGCCCTTGAAAACTGGGCAAAGGCAAACAAGACCTTCAAAATGGAGGCAAAATTCATCTCCAATGTTGACCCTGACGACGCTGCGGCAGTTCTCGCCTCAACGGATCTCGCTCACGCAATCTTCATTCTAGTCTCAAAATCAGGAACCACCCTCGAAACCCTCACAAACGAGTCTTTCGTAAAAGATGCCCTCAAAAAAGCAGGCCTTAATCCGTCAAATCACATGATTGCCGTCACTTCTGAGACTTCTCCTCTGGCTCACAACCCGGACTATCTTGAAGCCTTCTACATGGACGACTACATCGGCGGCCGCTACTCTTCAACATCGGGAGTAGGCGGGGCAGTCCTTTCACTGGCATTCGGACTAAAAGTCTTTGACGACTTCCTCAAAGGAGCAGCCGAAGAAGACAAACTCTCTACAAACAAAGACCTTCTCAAAAACCCGGCCATGCTGGACGCCCTCATCGGAGTCTATGAGCGCAATGTTCAGGGATATCCTGCAACGGCAGTCCTTCCATATTCACAGGCTCTTTCACGCTTTCCCGCGCACCTGCAGCAGCTTGATATGGAATCAAACGGAAAGAGCGTAAACCGCTTCGGCGATAAAATCGACTACCTCACAGGCCCGGTTATTTTCGGTGAGCCTGGAACAAACGGACAGCACTCATTCTACCAGCTTCTTCATCAGGGAACGGACATCGTGCCTCTTCAGTTCATTGCCTTTGCCGAGAATCAGGCAGGAAGCGATGTGGTAATCGAAGGCTCAACAAGCCAGAAAAAACTGGGAGCGAATGTCACGGCTCAGATTATGGCTTTCGCCTGCGGTAAAGACGACTCTGACCCCAACAAAACTTTCGCCGGCGACAGACCTTCAAGCCTTATCTACGGAAAGCAGCTCACGCCAAAAAGTCTTGGCGCCCTTCTCGCCCACTACGAAAACAAAGTAATGTTCCAGGGATTTGTATGGAATGTAAACAGCTTTGATCAGGAAGGCGTTCAGCTGGGCAAAAAACTGGCAAAAACTGTCCTTTCAGGCGAGGCAAAAGACGCATTGAAGGCCTACACCGAGCTTTTGGAAATCTAATTCGCTGCGTTGACTCTTGGGGGATGACCAATAAGTTCAAAAAGTGTCATTTTTGGGCTTGACCCGAAAATCCCCTGCATGAGATTGCCCGGTCAAGCCGGGCAATGACAGGGTATCAAGCACGGCAATGACTCATACTTATTGGACAGCCCCAATTTATATAAAAAAATAAAATCGCTTGCTTTTTTCAGAAACTGTGAGATAATTAGAGAACTCTTAGATGAAAAAAGAATTGGATAAATATGAAAAAGTTTTACATCAATTCAAATGTCGAGCGTCTCTTCTCTTTTCTGGCTAGTCTGGTTCTTATACTCATACTCAATATTGTCCTTACAAACACTCTGCTTAAAAAAATTCAGGAAAGCAACGAAAAACAGTTTCTTCAGCAGTGTGATGACATAATCGAAGACTACACGATAGCTGTCGATGCAAAGCTAAAGCAATTAGAGTCTCGAATCGACATTTTTTACGCAAAAATAGCCTATAAAAATCTTTCTTCAGAAAAAATCAGTGAGCTTTTGGTTTCAGAAAAAGATAATATCTACGCACCTTTTGACTTTCTTGGTTATGCGCAAAAAGACGGCCGTGAATGGAACTCTTACGGCGAAGAGCACAATCTTTCGGACAGGCCTTACTTTAATAGAATCATATCAGGAGAAACAGAATTTATTGTCAGCAATGTTCTAGAGGCAAAGCACGATGGAAAACCTTGTATTGTTTTTGCCCGCCCTGTCTATACTGAGGCTCACGAAATTCAGGGGTGTTTGATTGCAGTCTGTCCTCTTCAAAAGGCGACTCAGTATTTTGAAGAAATTAAGACCGTAAAGGACCGGAAATTTTCAATCCGTGACGAAAACAAGAGGTTTATTCTTCATTATGATCCAAAATGGATAAACTGGGTCTTTTCGCCAATGAAGGATGTTAAAAAATCTATAAAAATCAACGACAATTTCTTCAGCTACCGCGAGGCGACTGACACTCAGGGAAAGCCTGTAAATGTTTTTTACAGAAAAAGCTTAAATGCTCCGTGGGAAATAAATTATTCCGTGCCTGCCGATGAATTTTCAAGGCTTCAGAAAAATCAGCGCTCATATCAGAATTTCGTGCTTGAGGTAATTGTAATTGCCCTGACTATGATTTTTCTTGCTGAAATCTGGCTTCATTCTCTTCTCGAAAAGAAGCAGATTCTTTCGACTCACATTGATTCTCTTACGCACCTTTGGGTCCGCTCTTATTTTGAGAGGGAGGCGACTAGGCTTTTAAAACGATATTCCTCTTCTAAATTTATGCTCATTGAAACTGATATTCACGGCTTTAAATTTATTAATCAGAATTATGGGGAAGTCGGGGCAAATAAGGTTCTCTATCAGTTCTCAAAAATTCTTTATGATGTTACGAACGACTTTGACGGAATTTTAAGCCGCGGATATGCTGATCATTTTTATATTTTCTTAAGGATTACCTCGGTTCACCGGGCAATGCACTATTTTAAAGATTCTGTCCAAAAAATTTCTCTTGTTTGCAAGAATCTTGAAATTCCTTTTATTCCGAAATTTGGAATAGCTTTCTATGTCCCAAAAAAAATGGAAAATTCTACTTCGATTCAGACTCTCATAACACGGGCGAATTTCGCAAAAAACGCCATCAAAGAAAATGCTTTGCAGCAGTTTGCGATTTATGACGAAAAACTGCTCAAAAAATCCAACGAAGACAACTACATTGAGACACACATGGAGCAGGCTCTTGAAAACGAAGAATTTTTTGTCATGTACCAGCCTAAGGTAAGCCTTGAAAGCGATAAGGTTGTGGGGGCAGAAGCCCTTGTCCGCTGGCAGAGCTCGGAGCTGGGCTTTATGCCGCCAAACTTGTTTATTCCTTTGTTTGAAAAAAATAATTTCGTAGTAAAGCTTGATTTTTTTGTTTACGAGCAGGTCTTTAAGTTCTTGCGAAAATGCATTGATAAGGGAGACCCGACTGTTCCTATCTCAGTAAATATGAGCCGGAATCATGACAAGCCAGAGCGTTTCGTTCATGATTTTACTTCGCTCCTAAAAAAATATGACATTCCAGCGAATCTTGTTGAGGTTGAGCTCTTGGAACGCTCGTCTATGGACAAAAATATTTTGCGTGAAATTACGATTATGCTCCAAAAAGAAGGCTTCAGGGTTGCAATGGACGATTTTGGAAGCGGCGAGTCTTCTTTGAATATGCTTTCTACGATTCCTGTCAATATCTTAAAGTTTGACCGCTCTTTTTTGTTTGCCAGCGACCAGAAAAACGGAACTTTGGATGCCACCAGTGAAAATTTCATAGAGACTCTAATTGATTTAGGAAAGAACCTGAAGAAAGAGACGATTTTTGAAGGTGTCGAAACTGAAGAGCAGAGAAATTTCTTACGGAAAATAAAATGTGACCAAGTTCAGGGCTATTTTTATTCAAAGCCACTTCGTGAAGAAGAATACATGGAATTTTTAAAGAAGCACAGATAGTCGAAGTTTAAGGGAGCTTCTCCGCATTGCTTTGATTCCTGGAAATAGCAGGAATTTTTAGTCTATTTATAAATAAGGAAGATTGCAGGCACTTTCTCGAATGAGGGTGCTTTTTCTTTTTTCCATTGGGCGATTGTTTTTGTGCTGATGAATTCGTCTTTTGTCGTAATTCCGCTTGCAATGCACAGCCTTGTCTCTGCTTTGCAAGCCTTTAAAATCGCCTCGAACATTTTCTGATTCCGGTACGGGGCTTCGATAAAAAGCTGAGTTTGGTTTTCTTTGTAGGCTTTGTTTTCGAGCTGCTTGATTTTTGATTCCCTCTCGCCATTTTTTACGGGAAGATAGCCGTTGAAGGCAAAATTCTGACCGTTAAATCCGCTTGCCATTAGCGCCATAAGCATTGAATTCGGGCCGACCAGTGGAGCTACACGGAAATTCTTTTTTTGAGCGATTTCGACTGCACGACTTCCGGGGTCTCCGACACACGGACAGCCTGCATCAGAAATTATGCCCATAGACTCGCCTTTTTCGAGAGGGAGGAGTAGCTTTGAGATGTCTTCCTTTTCGCCTGTGTGCTCGCTTAATTCTGAAAAAGTGCAGTCATCAACCGGAAAAGTTTTATCGAGGGAAATCAGAAATCTTACGGCTGATTTTCGGCTTTCAACGATAAAGTGACGGAGTTGTCTTACGATTTCAAAATTATAGGGCGGCAGAACCTGTGAAACAGGAGTGTCGCCCATTGTACAAGGAATTAAATAAAGCCGAGCTTCGCTCATTTAGTCAAAGAATCCCTTTGCTTTTAAAAGCTCTGCGTTCAAGATTCCGCCCAATGCGGCTCCTCGCTTGGTGTTGTGGCTCAATGCTACGAACTTGATGTCGAATACATTGCACTTGCGCAAGCGGCCGAGAACACAGGCCATGCCTTTTTCGGTGTCGCGGTCGCGGTTTGGCTGAGGGCGGTTTTCTTCCTCCCGGTAAACAATTGGATGCTCTGGCGCCGATGGCAACTTGAGCTCCTGCGGGAGCGAAGTGAATTCTTTCCATACGCGAAGAACTTCCTCAAGGCTTGGTTTTTTGTCTTCAGGCAAATCGAACTCAAGGTTTACGCTTGCCGTGTGTCCGTCGATTACAGGAACGCGGGTACATGTTGAAGAAACGATTGGACCTTTTGCATTCTCAATCTTTCCGTCCTTTACGCTTCCCAAAATTTTCAAACATTCTTTTTCTGTCTTTTCTTCCTCGCCGCCAATATATGGAACGATGTTGTCAATCATGTCAAAAGAAGGAACGCCAGGGTAGCCGGCGCCAGAAACGGCCTGCAAAGTCGTTACAATCATGCGCTTAACAGGGTAGCCTGCCTTCTGCAAGGCGTAGAGCGGCATCATGTATGTCTGCAATGAGCAGTTTGGCTTTACTGCCACAAAGCCCTTGTCCCAGCCGTGATGCTTTTTCTGCTCGGCGATTACATCCAGGTGAGAGTAGTTGATTTCTGGAATGAGCATCGGAACATCCTCAGTCCAGCGGTTTGCGCTTGCGTTAGAGACAACCGGGATTCCCTCTGCGGCATAAGCGGCTTCCAAAGCTTTGATTTCATCTTTTCCCATTTCCAAAGCAGAGAAAACGAAGCGGCACTTACCCAAAGCGGCTTTCGGGTCGTTTGCGTCCTGAACGATTAAGTCTTTTACATCGCAAGGAATATTAGCTCCGATAAGCCAGCGGTTTGCCACGGCCTCTTTGTAAGCCTTTCCTGCCGAGCGGGGTGAAGCCGCAACATAAGTCACCTTAAACCAGGGGTGATTTTCCAGCAATTTAATATAGCGCTGACCGACCATACCAGTAGCGCCCAAAACACCAACATTAATTTTATCTGCCATAATTTTATCTCCAGTATTTATTCAGACGCAGATGCACGCAGATGAACACAGATAATTTAATTCTTATACGAAAGTCTTTCAGTTTATGCGAAAGTCGCTCGTAAACACAAAGAATATAAATCCGCGTTAATCTGCGTTTATCCGCGTTTAATTTTACAATCCACACTCTACGAGTGCTTTTTCTATAATCTTCTTTGCTTCGTCGGTGACTTCCACTAAAGGCAAGCGGCATGGACCTGAAGGCATTTTCTTTACATTCATGGCGTACTTGATAGATGTGGGGTTTCCGTCCACGAAAGCTGCCTTAAAGAAAGGAAGAAGGCGATAGTGAATCTTTCGAGCCGCCTCAATGTCTCCATCAAGAGCCTTGTTTGCCATTTCGCTTACGATTGCAGGAGCCAGGTTTGACACCACGGAAATGATTCCGTCACCGCCCAAGGCAATCAAAGGCAAGGTGAGGCCGTCATCACCGCTCAAAACGGCAAAATCAGGCTTTTTGCTCTTTATCTGCGCGATTACATCGGCCATCTGGTTGATGTTTCCGCTTGCTTCCTTTACGCCAGCGATATTCGGAAGCTCTGCGATTCTGGCGAGAGTGTCAGTAGGAATATTCACGCCTGTTCGTCCCTGAATATTGTAAACGATGATAGGAATGCCGACTTTTGAGACAGCCTCAAAATGGCGGTAAATGCCTTCTTTTGACGGCTTGTTGTAGTAAGGAGTTACGACAAGGGCTGCGTCAGCCCCGGCTTTTTTTGCGCGCTCACAGTAAGCTACTGCGTCACGGGTATTGTTTGAGCCTGCACCGAGAATGACAGGTACTTTTTTGCCTGATTTTTTTTCGAATTCTTTGACTTCTTCCATGACGATGGCGATGAGCTTGTCCTCTTCCTCGCCAGGTTTTTCGTCCAGGGTTGGAGTTTCAGCGGTAGTTCCCAGAGGAACAAGCCCGTCAATTCCTTCTTCAAGCTGGAATTTGACATTTTTTCTGAAACCTTCATAGTCCACCGAGCCGTCTTTGTTCATCGGTGTAATCATAGCTGTTAAAGCACCACGAAATTTTGTCATACTAACCTCGATAAAAAGTGTATTTATTTTAGTGAAAAGCAATGAAATGAGCAATTAGGGAAGTGCTGATTAACATTTGCAATATTCATAGTTAACACTGACTAATTCTCTATAGAATTAATCAGTGTTTCCTTAGCGAGTTTAAAAAATCATCTTTATATCTGATGAGGATTCTTATAACAGAAATTTCTGTAACTAAAAAATCTTTGCGAGAGTTTTATTATTAGAAAATGAAATCAATGTCATAATGAGATTCTGAGTCAGGCTCAGAATGACGCTCGCAGGGTCAGAATGACGCTCGCAGACTCAGAATGACACGGAGGCAAAAATATGAAAAAATTAACAAAAAAAATCTTGCTTGGAACGGCGGCTACTGCCCTCGCTTTTGCTTTTGTTTCCCTTTCTTGTACAAGAGTTCAGGTTCAGGGCAGCGCGGCTACGGCATTTGCCGACACTTCAAAACCGGCGGTCACGATTCCGTCTGAATCTCTCAAAGTCATTGAGGCCTTGCAGTCTTCATTCCGCTCAATCTCTTCGGGCGTTCTTCCTTCTGTCGTTGAAATCGATGTAACAGAAAAAAAAGAAGTCCAGACAATGAATCCCTTTGAGAGCTGGCCTTTTGACTTTTTCTTCGGAAACCCCAATTCTGACAGGGATTCTTCAAAAAACAACCGGAAACGGGAATATGAGCAGAAAGGACTTGGCTCTGGCGTAATCGTTCGCCGAACAGGAGACACGGTTTATGTCCTTACGAATAATCATGTTGCAGGAAAAGCGACAAACATTTCCGTTAAACTGAACGATGGTCAGGAATTTGAAGGAAAGCTCGTTGGTGCTGACGAGAGACAGGATATAGCCCTTGTCTCATTCGATGCGAAGGATGCCGAGGGGATTATTGTCGCAACTTTAGGGGACAGTGACAAAGTGCAGACTGGCGACATCTGTCTTGCCATGGGCGCTCCTTTGGGCTACCGTCAGTCTGTCACTCAGGGAATCGTAAGCGCAACAGGCCGAAGCGGTGACCAAATCGGCAACATGAACGACTTCATTCAGACTGACGCCGCAATCAACCAGGGAAACTCTGGCGGCCCTCTCGTAAACATATACGGTGAGGTAATCGGAATCAACACATGGATTGCTTCTGGTTCTGGCGGAAGCGTTGGCTTGGGCTTTGCCCTTCCAATCAATTCTGTCAAAAAGGCAATAGATGACTTTATCGCAAACGGAAAAATCACTTATGGCTGGCTGGGCGTTTCTCTTGTTGACATTACGGATGATTACAAAAAAGAGCTTGGCGTAAAAGGCCAGAAGGGTGCTTTCGCTTCACAGGTATTCTTGAATTCACCGGCGGCAAAGGGTGGCATTCAGGCTGGAGATTATATCATCGGTCTTAACGGAAAAGATGTCTCTGGAATGAGCGAGCTTGTCCGTGAGGTCGGATATTTGACTGCTGGAAAAGAAGCAGAATTTGTCGTCCTTCGTTCAGGAAGCAAAATTACTCTCAAAGTTAAAATTGAAGAGAGAACTGAAGAGGTTTCAAACGAAAATTCAAAGCTCTGGCCGGGCTTTATAGCTTCTCCGCTCAACAAAAAATTGCGTGAAAGCCTTAATCTTGACGATAAAATTCAGGGAGTTGCGGTAACGAATGTTCTTGAAAAATCTCCGGCTGCGGCCTTGAGAATTCAGAACGGGGATGTAATTACTGCCGTAAATGACAAGAAGGTTACGAATCTTAAGGAATTCTATGAGGCTCTTGATTTGAGCCGTAACAAGGAAATCTGGTTCGATGTCTACAATGACGGACACACTATTTCTACCGGCCGATATAAGATTAACTAGTGACTAAAAAATAGAAAGTGGCTTTCGATGTAAGCCCGAAAATGCGGTGGCTCAGCCCTGAGCCACCGCTTTATTTTCCGTTTCTGTATTTTACGGGGCTTTTCCCGACTAGTTTTTTGAACCACCTTCCGTACTGGGTGACGCTTCCGAAGCCGCATTTCAGGGCTATTTCCAGTACCGAAACGCGGGTATTGTGAAGCATTTTGCATGACTGGGCAATGCGGAGGTTGTTTATGTATTCAACGAAGGTAAACTGAGTGTAGGCCTTGAAACTCCTGCTTAAATGGCTCGGCGTTATGTTAAATTTTTTTGCAACAAGACTGAGCGTCAGCTCTTCCTCGTAGTGAGAGTTCACCCAGGTTAAGATTTCTGAAAAATGGTCGCTTATAGAGATATTCGTTTGCTTAAAGTTTTCTGTTTGTGATGCGCGGCTTACAAGCACGACTATTTCGGTAAGAATGCTTCTTGCAAGGATTTCATAGTTTTTCTTTTTTGAGCTGATTTCCTCCGCAAGCTTTTCAAAATAAGAGTTTACAAGAGGTATTTTTTCTTCGTCGAACTGAATGAATGGCTCTAGCTTGGGAAAGATTGAGTGAATCTCTTCGAGCTGCCTGTGCTGGTAAAAATTATTTCCTCCCTCATCGCTGAAAAAAATATTGTAAAGTGAGCAAGTTTCTCCTTCGGGATTTATGGCGCGATGAAGGACTCCTGGAGCCACCAGTAAAAATGTTCCTGCTCGGGCCTGCACGGTTTTGTTTCCGTAGAAGAAGGTGCGTTCACCGCTTTCGATGTACAAGAGCTCCCACCATGGGTGAAAATGCCTTCGCGGGTTTGTCATTGCGTGAGTTTTTTTTATGAAAGTGAAGCCTAATTTTTCATCGTCAAAGCGAAAATCTCCAAGCATAAGTTAATTGTACATCAAAATATGAACAAAAAGAAGCGAAAATGCCAAAAATTGAGCGGAAATTTAATGAGCAGAAAACTACAATATTTGACAGTAGATTTTGGGGGCGTTACGGGGGCTAGCCCCCGTTGAGGGGGCAGGCGAAAATGAGCAGCGAAGCGACGAATTGCAGCCGAGGGGGAGACTTCCCCCTCTTGAATGAAAAAGAGGAAAGACGGAGAAGCCTTATGCTTTCGGGTTCCCAGCTGAAGGCAATCCTTACCATTTCACTCCCGCTTGTTTTTTATGCGAGCGTCGGGCAGGTTTTTCAGCTGATTGACACTTTTATTGCTTCTTCGATGAGCGCGGAGACTATTTCGACCGTAAGTTTTGTGAACCAGCTTGAAAAAATGATTACGGCTGTTTCCAGCGCCCTTTCGATTTCTGGCGGCGTTTTGATTGCCCGCTCCTTCGGTAGCGGAGATATGGCTCGTGTCAGGCGGGAAATTTCTACTCTTTTCTTTTCTGCCCTTATAGTAGGTGGCTTTATTCTTGCCCTGTCGATTCCCTTGATGTACCCGCTTTTGCGTCTTTTAAAAATGCCAGAGGAACTTCTTTTACAGGGGACGATTTATTCTGATTTGGTTGTCGTGAGCATAATTTTTCAATTCGTAAACACGATTTTCTTCGCGGTGCAAAAGTCGCGGGGGGAAACAAAAATCATTATGTGGGGAAATTTGCTCGTTCTTTTCATTAAAACTTCACTGAATGTCACTCTTATACGGCTGATTGGCCGGGGAGTTTTTGCCCGGGAGAATGGAATTTATTTTCTGCCTATTGCGACTATTGCCGCTCATTTTGTGCTTACCTGCATTGCGCTGAAAAATCTTACCTCCCAAAAAAATCCCTTCAGGCTGAGTTTCAGGCAGACGGAGTTTAAAAAGACCTTTCTTTTGCCCCTGACTCAGCTTGGAGTTCCTGTCTTTCTTGAAAAATTCATTTTTGCCTTCGGAAAGGCTTTTGTGAATTCTCTTTGCGCGACAATGGGAACGACTGTTGTGGGGGCTTTGGGCGTGAGCGACAGAATTTGCGGTCTTTCGACAAATCCGATAAACGGCTTTCAGGAGGCGGAGTCATCTTTAGTCTCAAACAATCTGGGAAATAAAAATGTGAAGCGAGCTATTTCTTTTTTCTACAGGACTACGGTCCTTACGATGAGTTATGTCGTTGTCTTTTTTATAATTATGTGTGTTTTCAGAAGCCAGATTATCGCTGCCTTTGCCAAGGGAAACGCTGAATTCGCCAAGGAAATTGACCAGATTTATTATTGGGAACGGCTCGACACTATTCTGATTGCCTTGAATGTAAGCGTTATGGGGCTTTTATACGGCTTTGGAAAAACTAAAATCACGATGATTTTGAATTCTGCCAGGCTTTTTGTTTACAGAATTCCGGTTTTGCTTTTGTTTATGAATATCCCGGCTTTAAGCGATAAATTTGGAATAGGGGTTGTAGGACTCGCTATGTGTATTTCAAACGGACTTACGGGGCTTACGGCTGGAATAGTGGCGTTTTTCTTTATCAGAAAAGAGATTAGATTATTGACCTTATGACAAAAAATATGATAAATTATCGCACTTATATTTTAATTTTTAGTCGTTAGAGTTCCGTTACACTTTGCGGCGATTAAGAGGTTTCAAATGTACGCACTTTTTGAATACAAAGGCAAACAGTACAAGGCTGAGAAAGACGCTCTCATTCAGGTCGACAAAATCGATGCTGAGGACGGAGCAAAAATCGACATTGACTCAGTTCTTTTGGTTAGCGACGGCGACAAAATTTCTGTCGGAACACCGTTCGTTAAAGGCGCAAAAATCAGCGCAGTTGTTGAAAACAGCTTCCGCGACAAAAAAGTTCTTGTCTTCAAATACAAGAGCAAGAAAGACTATCACCGTTTAATCGGTCACAGACAGGAATACACAAACATTCGTGTAAAGGACATCACTCTCTAATCGGGTATGATTTCCATAGCACTTTCTTATGGCAAAAATTGCGCGATAAAATGTAAAGCTAACGGTCACGCTAATTTTTCTAAGAAGGGAGAAGACATCGTTTGTTCTGCAGTAACTGTTTTGCTCAGAACTGCGGCGGAAGTCCTTTCACATACAGAAAATGTTTCATTGATATTTAGTGCACCGAGCCGAGGAAACCTTTCTTTCGAGGCGAGTGCAAAATCTGAAAGCGACAAAACGCACCTTCAGATTGAATGTATCGGAGATTTTTTAAGAACTGGACTAAAAGCTCTTACAAAAGAATTTCCTGAAAACGTAGTTTTTACGGAGGAATAAAATGGGACGAAGTAAAGGTGGTAGCGGCGCAAAAAACGGCCGTCAGTCAAACCCGAAATACTTGGGCGTTAAAGCATACGGCGGAGAATTCGTAACAGCCGGCTCAATCATCATCAAACAGCGCGGAACAAAAATTTTCCCAGGCGACAATGTAAAAAAAGCTGGAGACGACAGCCTTTTTGCTACAGTCGACGGAAAAGTAAAATTCCACGAGAGAATGAACCGCAAATACGCTTCTGTTGAGCCAGTTAAGGCTTAAGCATTGAGCGTTATTTTGAAAATCCCGGATTCAGCGACTGAGTCCGGGATTTTTTTTGTCTGTCACTTCTTTAAGACACTCATTCCTAATTCCTTAATTTTATGCTATACTTGAAATATGAAAGCTTTGCGTAATTTAAAAATAATTTTGAGTTTTCTTTTTTCGCTTTTCACTTTGTTTTCCTGTCAGAAATATCCGGAAATGTCCCTTGAAGAAATTGAAGCGGTCAGGGCAAGCGGAGCCAGTGAGCTTATCGAAAAAACTGTCAAAAAGCCAAAAATCTCAAATGAATATGCTAGCGGGCGAGTCGGAGGTACATGGAACGACTCTATTATGGGAGACCCGAAAAGTTTTAATATGCTCGTTGCTGAAAAGGACGGAACTACGGCGGGAGTTATCGCTCCTTTGACTCAGTATCTTGCTGATTACGATATTTTGGAGCGAAAATGGAAGGGAAAAATCGCAGATTTTGAGATAAAAATTGATGAAGAGGCAAATAAACTCGATGTAATTTATACGATAAAGGATAATGTTTACTGGTCTTTTTATGATTCAAGCCGTCCGAAGGTGAAGGTTACGAGTGACGATGTTGTTTTCTGGTATGACGAGATTCAGGGTGATGAAGAATGTGGCTCTTCTTCCTATAATTCTCACTTTATGCCGCTGGATGACGGAACGGAAGGAAAAATTACAATAGAGCGGCTTGACGAAAAAAGCTTTGCCTTTCATTTTCCGCAGATTGTGGCAGAGCCGATTCTTCATACGAATATGGATTTTGGCCCGAAATTTCTTTATAAAAAGGCAAAGGACGAGGGCGGTGCGGAAGGCGTAAAAAAGCTTTTTACTGTGGCTTCTGACCCGCGCGAAATTCCCAGCTGCGGGCCCTATTTTTTGGTTGAGTACACGCCGAGCCAGCGGCTTGTTTATAAACGAAACCCTGATTTTTGGGAAAAGGATTCAAACGGAGAAAGCCATTATTATCCTGCTGAACTTGTCACGCAGATTGTCGGAGACCAGAACACGGACTATCTTTTGTTCAGGCAGGGAAAATTGGAAAGCTTTTCGCCGGCTCCTGAGCAGCTGGAGGATGTCGTGAATGGGGCGGCGGACTATACCGTCTTTAATGCTGATGGCTCGATGAATGCATCCTTCTGGAGCTTTAATCAGAATCCGAAAAACAAGGATGAGCCGTTTTATGAATGGTTCACGAAAAAAGAATTCAGGCAGGCTATGAGCTGCCTTTTAAATCGGGAGAGAATCATCCAGCAGACTTACAGGGGATTGGGAAGTCCTAAATATTCGTTTTTTCCAGAGGCGAACAAGTATTATGACGAAAATATCCTTCTTGAGTACAGATATAGCCACGCGCACGCTAAAAAATTGCTTGAATCTGCGGGATTTTCAAAGAAAAGCGACGGTTTTTTGTATGATGAAAAGGATCGAAGGGTTGAATTTGATTTGACCTTTACGGCGACACAGGCGATTTTTTCTGACATCGTTCAGATTATCACTGACGAGTGCAAAAAGGAAGGAATAACCGTAACGGCCCGTCCCACCGACTTTCAGAAAATAGTTGACGAGCTTATGACAAGCTACGACTGGCAGAGCATTATCATCGCTCTTGGCGGCGGCTCCCTTTTTCCGACACAGGGAAGCAATGTCTGGGTGAGCAACGGAAACTTGCATTTATGGAATCCGCTTCAGAAAACGCCCGCAACTGAGTGGGAAGCGAGAGTTGACGAACTTTATCATTCGGCAAAATGTATTGTTGACTATGAAAAAGCTAAGCCCCTTTGGGATGAATATCAGAAAATCTATCTTGAAGAGTGTCCTATTGTCTATCTGATTCGAAGCCGTTCCTTTTATGCCCTGCAAAATCGCTGGGATATGACGAATTTTTCTTACGACAATTTGAACGGGGCGGAAACAAGCTATCTGTGGCTTAAAAATTAGGAAAAAGCCTGGCTTTTAGCAATACGCTACGAATGCCGCTTGCACTGTCATTGAATGGCTTCTTGTGTCGCTGTCAATTTCTCCTGGCAAAAAGGCAGCCTGTCTTCGATATGAGCCGAAAATATTTTCTCCGCTATTGAATTTCGTACAGCAAGTGCAGTCATTTGCGACGACTGTGTTTTCTTCTGGAATACCTGCTTTTTTTAGCACAAAGAGATTTGCTTGAGTAAGTGATAGCCTGTAAGGAAATTTTTGCTCCAGGGGCGACTGAGGATGTTTTGCTTTTGTAACGCAAGCTTCACCAAAATTCTTAGAGAAGTATTCGCTTCGCTCTTCATCAACGAAATAGCAGCAGTCTGCGATGTGAGGGCCTATTGCTGCGCAGATGTTTTCGGGTTTTGAGCCGAAAAATTCCGCCATTTTTTTGACGCCTTCCCCTGCAATTCCTGTTCCCTTCCAGCCGGAATGAAAGGCTCCGAATGAATTTGTTTCCTTGTCGTATAAAAAAATCGGAACGCAGTCTGCGACCGTGACAGTCGGAACTAAAAGGGGATTTTTTGTTAGGATTCCGTCAGCCTGAAGATTTTTTGTGTCAGCTTCAGTTTCCGCTTTTACTACGATTTTTGAATGAATAAGCTCTACGGGGACAATTTTCAGCTTACAGTCGCATTTTGCTTCGCTGCTAGAGCAGTTTCCGCTACAGACAGGCTTTTTTATTTCCTCAAGGATTTTTTTTAGTGTTTGCCTTCGGTTTTGATTCTCTTCATTCCAGCGGAAGCGCATACTTCCCGCTTTTAAAAGTGTCATACCCCATTTTGCGTGCTTTTTGCTTTCACTTGATTCTAAGGGCTTTCCGTTGAAATAAAAATCAGACAGGAAAAATATTTCGTTTTGAGAGCCCTTTGATTCTAATTCAGATTTTACGGAAATATAATTCACCATTTTACTTTTCCTGCCTTTATTTTACTGCTTTTTAATAAAAAAAAACCGCCCGAAATGAGCGGTTTGACTGTCTTATGATTTCAGATTAAGCCTCTGAAATAGCACTTGCTGGACATTCTGAAGCGCAGGTTCCGCAAGATACGCATGCATCTGCGTTGATTTCGCGGTGTCCGTCTTTTTCGCTGATTGCTCCAACCGGACAGTCTGGTTCACAAGTTCCACAGTTTACGCATGTGTTTGGATCGATTTTCATTGCCATAATAGTACCCCTTTCGAATAAAATATTCTTAGATATAATTTAACATCGAAAATAGCGAAAAACAAGTGCAAAAAATACGAATTAGCATTGTCTAACGCTATTATTAGCTCAGGCTAACATCAGTAGCCGATTTTTTTTATATCTGATATAATTTTGATATGGATTTTTTATCTCTTGCATCAACATTAACTCTTTCAAACGGAAATAAAATTCCTTGTGTTGGTTTTGGTACTTGGCAGAGTAAGGACGGAGACGAGGCGTATAACGCTGTTATATCTGCCCTTAAAAACGGATACCGCCACATTGACACGGCAACTGCCTACGAAAACGAAGAAAGCGTAGGAAGGGCAATCAATGATTTTATAAACCAAACTGGCGTAAAGCGGGAAGAAATTTTTGTTACGACAAAACTCTGGAACGAAGACCACGGATACGAGGCGACAAAAAAGGCAATCTGCTCTTCACTGAAAAAGCTGAACCTTGATTATCTTGATTTGTATCTTATTCACTGGCCAAACCCCCTGAAATTCCGCTCATGCTGGCAGGAGTCAAATGCCGGAAGCTGGCGTGCAATGGAAGAAGCTTACAACGACGGAAAACTAAAGGCGATTGGAGTTTCAAATTTCTGCGAGAGACATTTAGAAGCTCTTTCAAAGACAGCAAAAATTGCGCCTATGGTAAATCAGATAAAAATCTGTCCTGGTCAAGCCCAGCGTGAGCTTGTTTCTTACTGTAAAAATCTTGGGATGATTGTAGAAGGCTACAGCCCTCTTGGAACAGGAAAAATCTTTTCAAGCGGCGAGATGCAAAAACTTTCCGAAAAATATAATCGCTCTATCGCGCAGCTTTGTGTCCGCTGGAGCCTGCAGGAAGGCTGTCTTCCTCTTCCGAAAAGCGTTCACGAGGAAAGAATCATCGAAAACAGCAAAATCTTTGACTTTGAGCTTGAAAAATCTGACTGTGACTTAATCGCATCTCTTACAGGTCTTGAAATAAGGCCAAACAGAAATCCGGATGAGGCTCAGTTTTAGGGAAAATGTCATTGCAGGGCATGACTTTGCAAGCTATAGGACTGATTATGCATAAAATTCTATTTATCTGTCATGGAAATATCTGCCGTTCTCCAATGGCCGAAATGGTTATGAAGCACTTTGTTCGGACGGCCGGACTTGAAAAAGACTTTTACATCGACTCAGCCGCCACAGATTATGATGAAATCGGCAACGGAATGCACCGCGGAACAAGGCAGGTTTTAACGAAGAATAATGTTCCTTTTACTGACCATAGGGCCCGCCTTGTCACTCCTGACGATTACAATGACTTTGACCTTCTCATTATTATGGACGGTGAGAATGAGAGGCATTTAAAACGGCGGGTAGGGGAGGACACGGACAATAAAATTCACTATCTTTTGGCTTATGCAGGTCTAGACAGGGATGTTGCAGACCCTTGGTACACAGGAAATTTTGAAGAGACCTGGAAGGATGTGACTCTTGGCTGCCGTTCTCTTCTGGATTTTTTGACTTCAAAATAGAATTTAGCTAATCTGTCTTTTCATTGACTTTTCAACTTTGAGTTTATAGTGTATAATTTTCGGACTATGACAAGATGTTTTGCAATGTGTAAGCCAGGGGTTTTGAACCGCAGGCTTGTCGGCGAGGTTATCACCCGTCTCGAAAAAAAAGGTCTCAAGCTTATTGGCCTTAAAATGATGAATATTTCAAATGACTTGGCAAAAAAGCATTATGCCGAGCACGAGGGAAAATCCTTTTACAATGACCTTGTTTCTTACATTACCAGCGCTCCTGTAGTCGCTATGGTCTGGCAGCTTGACGACGAAAATTGCGTTCAGCTTGTCAGAAAGGTGGTAGGCTCGACAAAACCAAGCGAGGCTCTTCCGGGAACTATTCGCGGGGATTTTTGCTCGCACACAAATCACAACATTATTCATGCTTCAGATTCGGATGAGAGCGCAGAACGGGAGATAAATCTATTTTTTAAACCAGAGGAACTCATCGACTGGAAAGACGAGAGTGAGTGCTGGTATTAGATTGTCGGCTTTCAGCAGGCAATGTTTTTTGAGGGGAAAAAATGAAACCAAAGAGTGTAGGTGTAATTGGTGCTGGAGCTTGGGGCTCAGGTTTGGCAGAGGCTATTGCCCGTGGCGGTCACAAGGTTCAGATTTGGGCACGCGAGCAGGATGTCGTTGACGGAATCAATAAGGAGCACGAAAACAAGCGGTATTTACCGGGCTTTCCGCTTTCAGAAAATTTAACTGCCTCTATAAATATCGAAGAAGTCGCAAACGGAAAGGAATATCTTATTTTGGCTTCTCCGTCTCTTTTTATCGCTTCTACTGCCAGTCAAATTGCAAATGTGCCTTCTATCAAAAACGGCGAGACAGTAATCGGTGTCCTTACAAAAGGCTTCGTTGCCTCCGAGAAAGGCCCTCGTCTTATTCTTGAGACTCTCGAAGAGGTTTTGCCGGATTGCTATAAAGGCTCTCTCGTCTACATTTCAGGTCCCAGCCACGCAGAAGAGGTTGCGATGGGAAAGCTTACAGGACTTATTGCGGCTAGTGAGCATGCCTTAAACTCAATTAAATTCCGTGAGCTGCTCCGTGTTCCGGGACTTATGGCTTATTCTTCACTTGATGTTATCGGTGTTCAGATTTGTGCGGCTGCAAAAAATGTAATCGCCGTAGTTTATGGAGCTTTGGACGCAGTTAGCGAGCACTCTGACATTTTCGGAGACAACGCAGAAAGCCTGTTGCTTGCGGCTGGGCTTAACGAAATTCAGACAATCGGCTTTGCGATGGGGGCGACTCACGCCGAGACTTTCACTTCTATTGCAGGTGTGGGTGATTTGGATGTTACCTGCCGCTCAAAATATGGAAGAAACCGCCGGTTTGGTCAGGATATCATCAAAACTGACATTCTTTCAAAATTCAAAAACCTTGACGACTTAATTGCCCGAATCGGTGAGCTTGGCTATTTGGCAGAAGGCGCCGTTGCCTGTAAATTCGTTCATCAGATTGCCGTTGAGCACAACTTAAAGCTTACGATTTGTGACGGACTTTACAGAATCCTTAACAAAGAAATCGAACCTATGAAGCTTTTAAAAGAATTGATGATGAGCACACAGATTGATTCTGATGAATAAGCGCAGAATTTTAATTTTTTGTGCCAGCAGTCAATAAAATATTGAATAATTTTATTATATCTGATAGAATCATTGCACTGTTCTTTTGAACAGAGACTTTGAAAAATCAAGCAACTTTTTCCTGTATAAAATACGGAATCTGCCTTGATTAAAAAATTAGGAGCATAAAATGGCTACACGACGCAATCCTCGCTTTAAGGAATGCCGCCGACTTGGTGTTAATGTTTGTGGACACCCAAAGGCAATGGACAGAGCAGGAGCCCCTGCTTTCAAAAAAACAAAGAAATCTTCTGATTACGCTTTGCACTTGGTCGAAAAACAGAAGGTAAAGGCTTACTACAACATCCTTGAAAAACAGCTTCGCCGATACTTCGAAAAAGCGGCTAAATCAAAGGAAATGACAGGTGTCGCTCTCTTGGTTTCTCTCGAAACCCGGTTGGACAACCTCGTTTACAGACTTGGCTTCGCTTCTTCAATCCGTATGGCTCGCCAGATGGTCAGCCACAAGCATATCGAAGTTGACGGAAATGTCATTAACATTCCTTCTTATGCTGTAAAAGTCGGCTCAACAATTTCTTTGGTTGAAAAAATGAGAAAGAGTGAGCAGTTCAAGACTACTTACCTTTCAAACAACAAGGCTAAGCTTGACTACCTCGAGCGTGACGACGACAACTTCTCTGGAAAGTTGGCTCGCTTGCCACTCCGCTCAGAAATCCCTGTTCAGATTAACGATCAGATGGTCGTCGAGTTCTACAGCAAGTAATTTTACTTGCACGAAAAAAAGCCGCTCCAAAATGGAGCGGTTTTTTTTATAATCTTGAAGATTGTTTTGTCATTGCTAAGTTTGTTTTTGTCGTTTCAAACTTAGCGGGAAAGCTTATTTTGCGTAGCTTAGGATTTCTGCGTAAAGTTCAGGATCTGCTTCTGAAAGCTCTGCGATGTATTCCTTAAAGCCTTCTTTGTATGGTGTTATGTCGTCAACCCTTATGACGGTGCAGCCTGACGCCTCGATTTCCTTTATGATTTTGTCTTCTTCTTCGGCTGAGATTTTCCTGCAATAGTCAGAGGCGTATTTTCCGGCCTCTTTCAGGATTTTTTGCTGCTTTTCGGAAAGGGAGTCCCAGCATTCTGTCGTAATATAGGTTTCCATTGTTCCCAGCTGATGAGAATTCAAAATAACATAAGGGGCAACCTCGTTGAAGTGATTCGCAAGATAGTTTGCAAGAGGCTGATCTGCGACATCTACCTCGCCTGTTGCAAGCGCCCCGTAGAGGTCTGCAAATTTTATTTCCTTTGCCTTCATTTTAAGGCTGGCGGCAAGCGTTTTGTTTGTTTTTTCGCTTGTGACACGCATTGTAAGGCCTTCGAAATCTTTTAGCGAGGTGATGTTTTTTGTCGAGAAAAGATTCCTGAAGCCTTCTTCGCCGTAGAAAAGTCCGATTACATTTTTACCTTCTTCCCTTGGCTTTTCAAGAAGCTTTTGAGCTGTTTCGGAATTCGCAAAATTCCAGAAATGGTCAAGATTTTTAAATGTGTAAGGAATTGAAAACAGACTGTATGACTTGCTGAAGTCTGCGATTGGCCCTTGCCGTGTCATCTGAATCGTGCTGTTCGGCTTTGTCATAATTGCCCTGACGCTTTTGTTGTCACCAAGAACGCCGGAAAACTGAACATCAATCTTAATTTTGCCCTTAGAAAGTTCCTCGACCTTTTCTTTAAAAGCCTGGTCCATTCGGCCGGCGATGGTCTGTGCTGGATTTACTTCCGCTAATACAAGAGTGATTTCTTTTTCTTCCTGCACCTGAGCTTTTTTTTCGTTGCATGAAAAAAGAAGTGTGCCTGCTATGGCAAGTGTGATTAGGAGCCGGGATTTTTTTAACATATAAGCCTCCGAGAAATTATTATTATAGTTTAATCCTATTCTGAAAAAGGGTCAAATTTCTTTTTTAAAGATTGTTCTTAGAAAGGTAAAAGATGCCGTCCTGAATGTGGAGCCTTACCTGACATTTTCTTTGCCGCCCTTCATTGCAACCTTTACATTGTACATTTCAGTGTCGGCTTTTTCAAAGACTGACTGGAAATTCTTGTCTGACTGGCTGTCATAGACGGCAAGGCCCGCCGCCATTGAAATTTTATCGAAAGCTTCGTTTCGCTCTGTAACTGGAAGGGGAAGATCCATGTCGGTGCGAAGCTTTGTCAAAAGCTCAGTCCTGTTTTCGTAATCTTTATTTTCGAGAATGACTACGAATTCGTCTCCGCCGATGCGGAAAATCTGACTGTTCGTAAAATTATTTCTGATAAGGTTGCATGCTGACTTTATGAGCTTGTCTCCGGCTTCATGCCCGAAATTGTCATTCATGTATTTGAGGTCGTTCACATCAAATACTACTATGCCGAATTCATATTGCTGATTTTTTTCGCGGGAATCTGCAATCTTTTTGTCAATTTCGCTTTTTACATCAATAAATGCCCGCTTGTTTTTTGCTCCTGTCATTGAATCGTAGTAAACCAGGGAGTTGATGTAATCAAACTGAATTTTTAAGGATTTTGCCATAAGTGTAAATGTAGTCATCAGCTCTCCGATTTCATCCTTTGGCTTGTGGCTGAAATTTAAATCATAATCTCCGACAATGATATTTTTTGTTGATTCGATAAGTTCTTTTAAAGGGCGGGTAAACCTGTTTGAAACGAGTATGCTGCTGATGGAAACTAAAATCGTGATTACTAAGACTGAGGCAAAAATAGCAAAAATAAGATGGTTTCTTGTACGGTCAATTTCAAAATCAGGAACGCTGACTACGAGCTTCATTCCGTTTTGGAGATCTTTATAAATCATCCTGAAGTTTGTGGTCTGGCTTTTGTTTTTTGAGTTCTGAACGCTGTTCTTGTATTCATAAATTTCTGTGTTGAGTCCGTCTATCTGAAAAATTTTAAACTCGCTTGCGTTGGCGAAAATCCTTGTTCCTGCCGGAAGTCGTCTATGATATGTGATTACGAAATCTTCATCTGTAAGGAAAGCATGGCCTGAGTCATAGACGGAAATAGACTTTATTATTTCGACTATGTCATCGAAGTCAATGTTCATTCCTATGACTGCAACGAATCTTCCGTCCTTGTAGACGGGTAGCGAGTAAGAGACAACATATTCTTTTAAATCATCATCGTAATAAGGCTTTGTCCAGACTCCCTGTCCCTTCATTCTTGCTTTATAATACCAGCTGTTGTCAAAATCTGAATCGTAAACCGGAAATTCCGTGAGAGTGTCCTGAACAAAAACGCCGTTTACCCGCTTCCAGAGGATGCTTTCGACTTCGGTCGTGAGCTCCGGGGCAAAGCGTACGAAAACTGAGAGGGCAGGGCTTGTGCAATTTGCTATGTAATACGAAATGTCTGAAATGTGGCCCATGTAACGCGCGAATTTTTCTTCTTCCCTAAAAATTCCCAGGTCGTTTAAGTCTTCGGCGACATAATGTGAAAGAATTATTGAGGATTTTTCTATGCTGTCGAACATTGTGTTAAGTCCTGTCGTCTGGGTCTGTGCCATTAAGTCAAGAAGTTCTGCAGAGTCTCTTCGGATTGCGTTGTTTGACCAAAAAATTCCAAAGCTTCCGACTATAAAAGAAGAGACTATGATACCTGAGAGAACGACAAAACAGATTTTTGATTTTATTGACTTTAACAATTTTCCTTGACCATAATCCTTATGACTTCGCCCTTTCCCTCGAGGGTAATCTTTTCTCCTGGAAGAACGGCGAAAATGTCTTCTTTTTTGAAGGCTTCTTCGGTTTTCAGGCCCTCTTTTGTACTCGAGCGGATTTTTCCGTCCCCATCAGATATAAAGACAAGCTCTACGCTCTTTGAGGCTGGCGAAACTAAAAATGAATAGCCGCCTTTTAAAGGCTCTTTTTTCAGCTTAAAATATTCACATTCAAATTCCTCTGCAAGAGGCGCGATTTGTTTTCGCTTTTCGTTTTTTATGACTTCAACGGCCTTTTCGATATGGACTTCACGAGGCCTGCCCCAGTCATAGAGCCTGTAGGTTATGTTCGAGCTTTGCTGGACCTCAAGAAGCCTTAGCCCGCCGGCAATTGCGTGAACGGTTCCCGACGGAATGAAAATAAAGTCGCCTTTCTTTACTTCCTCCCGATTTAAAAGAGCTTCAAGTCTTTTTTCTTTTACGGCTTCAAGTATTTCTTTTTTTGAGTAATTTTCTTTTAGGCCGTAGACAAGGCTGGCACCTTTCTCAGCGTTAAGAACATACCAGCACTCAGTTTTCCCGCGCTCAGACTGGCCTTCAAGCCGTTTTGCGTCCTTGTCGTCGGGATGAACCTGAACGGAAAGCGTGTCATTTGCCTGAATCACTTTTACGAGAAGAGGATAATCGTTTGTAAGTTTTTTGAATTCGTCCTGACAGCCGTCTTTGTGGGTTGAGGCAATCCAGTCCTCATACCCCCAGACTTTTTCTGAACGAATAGGAGTTAATTTTAGCATAATTGTAACCAGCGGGGCGAGCTTTATTTCTCCCAGAGTTTTTCCGGATAGTAGCCGGCGGCGATTTTTTTTGCGATTTCGTCTTTTACAACCTGCTTGTCTTCGGGGTAGGTCATGCCGAACCAGCTTTCGTCGCTGGTAAAGACCTTGATTTTTCCCTCGCCGTTTTTAATGATGTCGCTTGCCGCTACTGGAAGAAGAGCCTCTGCCTTTGGCAAGCCAAGACTTGTTTTTTTGAAGTTGTCCCAGTATTCTTCAAAGCCCTCGAATGCTTTTGGTGAGAAACCGAACAAATTCATGCTGACACATTCTTTCCCTGTCATTGAGATTGTTTTTCCGTCAAGCTCGCTGACGATTTCTTTTCCTTCAAAATGCTCGCCCGTGTAATAGATTTTTGTGTTTTCTACGATTGATTTTAAGTAGCCGTTTTCGGTCTGGGCGACTCCGCGGCTTACGCTGCCGTTTCGGCTCATAGTGTTTCCGAGAATGTAGCCTACCATTGCGTGCTCGGTGCAGTCGTTGTTTATTGAAGAGAGGTAATTCCCAAGAGTCTCAAATGCAGCACGCCCGTAGTAGTCGTCCGCATTGATGACGGCGAACGGCTCGTTTATCGCCTGTTTTGCGCACAAAACCGCATGAATTGTACCCCAGGGCTTTGTTCGTTCTGCGGCTTTTTTTTGCTCCTCTTCGTTTAAAAGTGCCGTCGGAGTCTGAAAAACATATTCTGCGTTGAAATTTTTTGCGACTCTGTCAAAAAGCCGCTCCCTGAAATCTTTTTCGATGTCCTTTCGGATAATGTAGACGACTTTTCCGAAGCCACATTTTTTTGCGTCATAAGCGGCGAAATCTAAAAGGCACTCGCCGTTTTTTCCTACTGAATCAATCTGCTTAACGCCACCATAGCGGCTGCCCATACCTGCCGCCAAAACTAATAATGTTGGTTTCATGACTTTAGAATACTCCTTTTTGAGAATTTTTTCCACAGATTATTGAAATTATCCCAAAAATTAAACGAAAGCTGCCATTGCGCTGCCTTTTGTAATGTCGGCTTCGGCACTTGAAAGCTCGTAATAGAGCGTTTCGCCGGATTTTTCGATGATTTTGTCTAGATATTCTTTTGTCCGCTCAATGACCTTGTAGGTTTTAAAGAATGAGCTTCCGTTGCAAGAAACGAAAACCGGCCGCTCGGCAGATTTTCCTTCTTCGCATTGGAAAAGACATGCTGAGATAATGACAGCAGAAAGCTGGGCCATTCTGTTTACGATTGAGTCAAAAATTTCAAAGAGAATTTTGTAATCTTCGCTGGTGGCTACTTCTGAGCCGAAAATATCCGGATATTTTTCGTTTTCATTGTCGCTGTTTTCGAGAAAAGCGCTCACTTCGATTAGAGTAAGTGTTTTTCGAAGGAGAATTGCCTTTGAAAAGGCTTCTGAAAAAATATGCTCCTTTGCGGCAAAATATAGTGTTTCAAGGGCGAGCGAACCTATATATGCTCCTGAGCAGAGCTTTTCAAAAGGGGCTGAAAGAGGTTTTACACTTTTTTCGTCGAGAATGATGTCAAAATCTGAATTTTTAAAGCCTGAAAATTTTCCGCTTTCACAGACAACGATTTGTTTTTTTAACTCGTATTCTTTTTTTGCACCCTGAATATATGCGGCGTTTAAGCCCGTTCCCAGAATAAAGCCTATTACTGATGAATATTTTTTGTTCCCGCTTCCAGAAAGAAGGGCGGCCACCGTGTCATTTAAAAGAAAAACCTTAGGAAGTTTTTTCCAGCCGTTTTCTTCCAGGGCATTCAACAGCTCTTTTCCGATGAAGGTTCCGACGACCTGCGGAGCTTTTATTTCCTTTGAGAAATTTGTAAGTATTCCGTCATGGTCTTCGGTGATTGTCATGGCATAAGAAAAGCAGAAGCAGATTTCCGAGGTTTTGTCCTTGAAGCGCTCGATGTTTTTTGCAATTTCGTTGAAAAATTCTGTTTTTGTAAGCTCTTTTTCGACTCCCGGCATTCTTGCTTTTTGAAAATCTGAAATTTCGTAGGAGCCGTTTTCAGAAAAAGAGACCAGGCCTGAGCGGAAATTCGTGCCGCCAGCGTCAAGGACGACAACGGATTTTTTCTGAAATGAAATGGCAGACGGGTCAATGTAAGTCGGAATCATGTCTTGATCAGACTTGTGCCCTAAAAAACGCTCGATCATATCGTTTTGAACTGACTTTGCCAGTGAAAGCAAGTCTAAGTCCTTGTAAAACCCGTGGGAAGCCAAAAATTTGGTGACATTTGTTTGTTGCATAGCTAATCTCTTTTTTAAAATATTCTTATGCCTATTATATCCTTCTTTTGGATTTCCACAAGATGAAATTTAGCGGATTTTTTTTGTCTCTTGACCTAAAATCTAAATCGTCTTACAATTTTGTTGCTATGGATAGTAACGAAGCGTTCAGTAAGATTCTCCATTCCTTTGAAAGCTACTACAATCTAAAGACTGAGGATGTAGAGTCCCCTTTTCTTGCAGAAGCCACTTTTAAATCCCACAGTGAGCAGTATTTTTTAATAAAATCCGCAAAACTTTCTGAATCTGACTCAAACGAATTCGTGTTTTTTAGCAAGGATGGTGACATTCCTTCTCTCGCATCTTTGGCATGGGAGCGGGGCCTTTCCCGTGTTACTCCCTATTACGGTCACAGAAACACTGATATCACATTCATCTATGTCTCAGATAAAATTCCTGACGACTCTTTCAAAAAACTCAGAAAATTAAATTTTTACAAATCATATAAATTCGGCTTTTATGGCTGGAGCAGTTTTAGGGCATTGGCTTACGAGGCTTCAACAGGTCGCTTTTCGACGAATCGCCGTGGAAGTGACCTGAAGAAAATCGCAGGCTCGCTATAAAAAAAAGTTTTCCAAAGGGGGAAAAAAGTAAAATGACAGCATTATTAATCATTCTTGCTGCAATCGCTTTGCTTTTCTGTGGCTATGTTTTCTACGGTTCATGGCTTGCAAAGCAGTGGGGGATTGACCCTGCAAAAAAGACGCCTGCCAACGAAATGACAGACGGCGTAGACTATGTTCCTGCAAAACCAGCCGTTTTGATGGGACATCACTTTTCTTCAATCGCAGGTGCCGGCCCTATTAACGGTCCTATTCAGGCGGCTGTTTTCGGTTGGGTTCCGGTTTTCTTGTGGTGTGTAGTCGGTGGTATTTTCTTTGGCGGCTTGCAGGACTTCGGTTCTCTTTTTGCTTCTGTACGACACGGTGGAAAATCTGTCGGCGAAATCATCAAGGACTCAATGGGAAAAACCTCTAAAAAATTGTTCATCATTTTCGCCCTTCTTGTTTTGATTTTGGTTATCGCTTCATTCGTAAATGTCGTTGCGGCTACCTTCTTTACGGCAAGTGATGCAAATCAGTTTGGCTTTGTTTTGCACCCAACCGGCAACCAGACAACTGCTATGATTTCTTTCCTTTTTATTATTTTGGCAGTAATCTACGGAATCTTAACAAATCGCTGTGGTGTAAAAACTCTTCCGGCTACAATCATCGGAATCGTCGCAATCGTCGGAATCGTAATCCTGGGTCTTAATGTTGGTCTTGCCCTTAACAGAACGGCTTGGATTGTTCTTATCGGCCTTTATATTGCCGTTGCTTCTCTTATTCCTGTTTGGATTATGCTTCAGCCTCGTGACTATCTTTCTTCATTCTTATTGTACGCGATGATGTTGATTGCTCTCGTTGGAATCGTTTTCGCGGCAATTTGCGGTGGAAGCCGTGGCGTTCAGTTCGGTTTGCCGGCTTTCACTGGCTGGAAAACAGCAATCGGAAATATGTTCCCAGCTCTTTTCATTACTGTCGCTTGTGGTGCCTGCTCTGGCTTCCATTCTCTCATTGCTTCAGGAACCTCTTCAAAACAGCTGGACAACGAGCGTAACGCAAAGGCAATCGGATACGGCTCAATGCTCATTGAATCAGCACTGGGAATCATTTCTTTGATTGCAATCGGAATTATCGTAGGCTCAATCAGTGACCAGACATTTATCACTAAAAATGCTAAAGGTCTTTTCGCCTTCAAAGGTTCTCCTGCCGCCGCTTTCGGTGAAGGTATCGCATATCTTTTCGGTGACAAAACAACGACTGCTTTTAATACAATCAAGGCTCTCCTGACTCTTGCAGTTTCAGTTTTCGCCCTCACATCTCTTGACTCTGCAACCCGTTTGAGCCGCTTTATGTTCTCTGAGCTTTTCCTCAAAGATGATGAGGCAACCTGGAAGGACGCAAAATCTTCAGTCCGAAAAACGCTTGCAAATCCATTCGTAGGAACTGCATTTATGGTAATCATCGGCTGTATTTTGGGCGGTCTCTCTCTTTCTCAGATTTGGGGTCTTTTCGGTTCTGCAAACCAGCTTTTGGCAGGAATCGCTCTTATGGCAGTGGCGGCTTGGCTCGGTCAGGTAGGAAAGAACAACAAAATGTTCATTATTCCGACAGTATTCATGCTTTGTGCCACACTTACCCAGCTTATCCTTACGGTTAAGGGAAAAATTGCTGCTATGGCAGCCGGAGCTGAAAACGCATTCCACTGGGGTAATTGGTTCCAGCTTTTCTTTGCGGCTTCGATGGCTATTTTGGCAGTTGTTCTCGTCGTTGAGGGTGTCAAAACATTCTCAAAACAGTGCAAAAAAGCTGAAAACTAATTTCTAGCGCACTTTTTCAGGGGGCGAGAAAGTTTTTTCTCGCCCCTTTTTTTTTCTTCTACACGATAGAAAACTCTTCAAAAAAAATATATAATATGTATCTCTGTGAGAAAATTTTGGGAGTATAAAAAATGCTTGAGAAAATTACGAACACTTTCAGCGACATCATGCGCTCGTTGAGCGGCAAATCTAAAATCACTGAAAAAAATATTGAAGAGACAGTTGAGCAGATAAAAATGGCTTTGCTTGAGGCCGATGTAAACCTCCGGGTTGTCCGACGCTTTGTAAATGCCACGATAGAAGAAGCCAAGGGGGAAAAAGTCCTTCGCGCGGTAGACCCTGGCCAGCAGTTCACAAAAATCATCTACGACAGAATCGTAAAATTACTTGGAGACACAAAAGTCGATTTGCAGTTAAAAGGTCCTGACACCCAGTCTGTAATCCTTTTGCTTGGTTTACAGGGTGCTGGTAAAACGACTGCGGCTCACAAGCTTGCGGCCCGCCTCCAGAAAAATGGCAGGAAGCCTCTTTTGGTTGCCTGTGACTTAGTGCGGCCTGCGGCAATAGAACAGTTGAAGGTTCTTGGCGAAAAAATCAATGTTCCTGTTTATCTTGAAGAAGGTGCTAAGGATGCCGTAAAGGTTGCAAAAAACGGTATTTCTTACGCAAAGAAAAACGGACTCGACACAGTCATCGTTGATACGGCCGGTCGCTTGCAGATAGACGAGGGTATGATGAAGGAACTCGTCGATGTCAAAAAGGCAGTTGACCCTGTCGAGACTATTCTTGTCGCTGACTCGATGACAGGCCAGAATGCCGTTGATATCGCAAAATCCTTTGACGAGCAGCTGTCTCTTACCGGCGTTATCCTTACAAAATTTGACTCTGATGCTCGAGGCGGTGCCGCCCTTTCTTTAAAATCAATCACCGAAAAGCCAATCTTGTTCATTGGTACGGGCGAAAAAACTGAGGATTTCGAGCCTTTCCATCCAGAGCGAATCGCGAGCCGAATCCTTGGAATGGGCGACATCGTTTCTCTCGTAGAAAAAGCGCAGGAAACGGTTGACATTGAGGAAGCAAAAAAACTTGAGCAGAAAATGGCTCGGAACGAATTTACCCTTGACGATATGCTTTCTCAGTTTGAAAATGTCGGAAAAATGGGAAGCCTTTCGTCAATTATGGATATGATTCCTGGCCTTGCCGGTCAGATTGACCCAAGTAAGCTTGATATGTCGGGCGTAAACCGTCAGAAGGCGATTATTCAGTCTATGACAAAAAAAGAACGCGCAAATCACCTGATTATAGGTCCTAGCCGCCGCCGCCGCATTGCTGCCGGAAGCGGAACTAGCGTTGCCGAGGTGAACAAGCTTATCAAGCAGTTTGAAAAAACAAAACTCATGATGAAAAAAATGAGCCGCAACAAGGGAATGCAGGCAAAGCTTATGCAGGGCTTGGGAGGCATGACTGGCGGCGGAATGGGCGGCCTCGGAGACCTTTCAAAGCTGGCTGATTTGAGCAAATTGGCGGGGAAGTTCGGACGATAAAAATAAAGGCGTAATCCTTTTGTAAGAGAAAATATTTTTATAATGACAAAAGACGATAAAATAAAAATTTTCAACCTTCTCAAAGCTGCTTCTGATAATCTTTGCGGGTATTCTTCTCCTGATTTTGAGAGAATGCCAGATTTTGTGGACGATGCAGATTACCAGAGCCAGCCCTGTAATGGCGAAAGCCAGGGAGCCGAAAATTCTACTCTTCTTAACATCAACAAAAAAATCTCTGAGTGTAAGCGCTGCTCTCTTTGTGCTTCTCGAAAAAATGTCGTTCCGGGGATGGGCGTTCCTTCTCCTTTAGTCCTTGTAATTGGAGAGGGGCCTGGAGAAGAGGAGGACAAGCAAGGTCTTCCTTTTGTCGGTCCTGCCGGTCAGCTTTTGGACAAAATGCTTGCCGCCATAGGTCTTTCCCGTCAGAAAAACTGCTACATTGCGAATATTGTCAAATGCCGTCCGCCAATGAACCGAAATCCCCTTTCAGAAGAAGCTGACTCTTGCCGTCCCTTCCTTGACGCCCAGATTGCAGCGCTGAAACCAAAGGCGATTCTGTGTGCCGGAAGCGTTGCGGTAAAGAATCTTTTTCATACCGACTCTGGTGTGCTACGCCTTCACGGCCAGATTTTGGATTACAATGGCATTCCCGTAGTTACGACATGGCATCCAAGCGCACTTTTGCGAGACCCGGCAAACAAACGCCCCGCCTGGGAAGACCTGAAAATCTTTAAGAATGTGCTTTTGAAAATTGAGCCTGGATATGAAAATTAAAATCAACGCAGCTGGCGATAATCATTTTGAAAGACTTTTATTTTCTGATAATATATAATCAGTGTAATCTGTGGTAAAACAGGTTTGCCTTTATCTGCGTTCATCTGTGCCTGAAAAAAATGCCGAAGAAATTCCTTCAAATCGTATTGAATATTCCTCTCAATCAGCCCTTCACTTATCTTGACTGTGAAAATGACGAAAACAAAAGCAGGGTCGGCTTTCGTGCGGATTTAAAATTCGGAAACAGGCGAATGACCGGATTTGTGATTAGCGAAAGCGAGACTCTCCCTCCGGAATGTCCTGTCGAGGAGGCAAAAATCCGTCCAATCCTCCGCATTCTGGATGAGGAGCCTCTTTTTGACGAGGAAATCATCGAAACGGCAAAATGGGTCTCTTATTATTATCTTTGTTCCGTGGGCGAGGCAATCAGCGCGATGCTCCCCAGCGGAAAGCGTGAAAGTGACGCAGGCGGATTTTCCTTCCTTGAAGAAAGTCCCGACACCAAGGCCCGCACTCTAAGCGACGAGCAGAGAAGGGCAGTGGAAGAAATCCTCTGTCATTTCGAGCGAAGCAATAGCGAAGTTGAGAAATCTACTCTTACTAAGGGTGAGGGGGAAAGCCTTCCCCCTGGGGTTCAAGCTTCGCTTTCACCCACACCCCCTTCTAGCGGGGATACACGCGAGTTTGCTTTGCAAACTCGATTACAACGCCCCGAATCTTCTCTCCATTACCTTTACGGGGCAACCGGAACGGGAAAAACTGAAGTTTTCATGCAGGTCTGCGAGGCTCTTTTGTCACAGGGAAAGGGCGTAATATACCTTGTGCCGGAAATCGGCTTAACCAGGCAGGTAATCGAGGCTGTCGTCTCCCGATTTGGAAACACGGCGGCCGTCCTTCATTCGGGTCTTACTCCAAGCCAAAAGCTTTCTGAGTGGCGGCGGATTTTAAATAAAGAGGCGAGAATCGTAATCGGTGCCCGCAGCGCAGTCTTCGCCCCTGTCCCCGACCTTGGGATGATAATCATCGACGAGGAACATGACGGCTCTTACAAATCTGGAAATACGCCACGCTATCACGCGCGTCAGGTTGCGATGTACCGCTCCTCTAAAAAGAAAATCCCTCTTTTAATGGGAAGCGCGACCCCCAGCGTTGAGGCCTGGCTCTTAATGCAATCGGGCAAAATCAAAAAGCACATTCTCACTCGCCGTCTGGCAGGCGGGGCAATGCCGGAGATTAAGTGCGTCAACCTTTCAGGACTTACTGGAGACGGAGCTTCCATTTCTCCTGTCTTGCAGAAAGAAATTGAGGCAACTCTCGCTGAAAAAAGGCAGGTGATTTTATTTTTGAACAGGCGGGGCTTCACTCACTTTTTCCGCTGTAACTCCTGCGGATTTGAGCTTAAATGCAAGAATTGCTCAGTTTCGCTCACTTTCCACAAGGCAGAAAAACGGCTTCGCTGTCACTATTGCGGATATTCTGTCTCTCCTCCGCAAAGTTGCCCGGAATGTGGCTCCCTTGATGTCGGTTATTCCGGCTTCGGAACGGAATTCATCGAAAACGAGGTAAAGGCAAAATTTCCGAACGCGAGAGTCGTCCGTGTTGATACTGATTCGCTTTCCCACAAGGGCGAGCTTACCGAAAAAATCGAGGGCTTTAAAAAAGGCGAGTATGACATTATGCTTGGCACTCAGATGGTCGCAAAGGGCTTGAATTTTCCTTCACTGAAGCTTGTCGGAGTCGTTTTGGCGGACACAGGCCTTCACATGCCAGACTTCAGGGCCAGTGAAAGGACTTTTTCTTTAATTACGCAGGTTGCAGGCAGGGCAGGCCGCTTTTTCCCTGACGGAAAGGTTTTAGTCCAGACTTACTGCCCCGACAGTGAGCCAATCGCTTACGCCGTCGCAAATAAAACTGAGGATTTTTATAATTCCGAGCTAAAAACTCGTGAAATGCTCAATTTTCCGCCCTTCAGCCGCCTTGTCCGCATTGTCTTTCGCGCGCCGAGCGAAAAGCAGGCTGTTTTCGGCTCAAACGGAGCGGCTGTAATCCTGCGCAGAATACTCTCTGGGGCGGCAAAAAATCCTTCAAGATTGCAGGAGGCGGCAAAAGAGACAGAAATTTTAGGGCCCGCCGAATGTCCACTTTCAAAAATCGCCGCAAATTACCGCCAGCAGATAATTCTTCGGGGGCCGTCAATCTCGCTCTTACAGTACATTGCTCACACCTTCAAGGACAATTTCAAGGCTCCGGGTGAAGTTTATATCGAATACGATGTCGACCCAGTTTCTCTTTTGTGATTTTTTGAGCAAAACTTTGCTTGTTTGAATGAAATTTTAGATGCAGCCTTCTTTGACTACTGAAGGACTTTTTCGCCCCGGTCCATTGCTGTAAGACCAGTCTTGCAAAGCTCTAAGATTCCATAAGGCTCAAGAAGTCTGATAAGGCTTGAAATTTTGTCCTCACTGCCAGTAGCTTCTACTATGACTGAGTTCTGGGCAACATCGATGATGTGGGCGCGGAAAATGTCGCAGGTTTCTATGATGACTGCCCTGTCTGTGCCGGAGGCCTTTACTTTGATAAGCGCCATTTCGCGCTGTGTTGTGTTTTCTTTATGGCAGTGAGTGATAGAAATAACTTCGACGAGTTTTGAGAGTTGCTTTTTGATTTGCTCCAAAACATATTCATCGCCCTGAACTACGATTGTCATGCGGGACTGTCCTGGATTTCCTGTTTCGCAAACAGTTAGTGAGTCGATGTTAAAGCCGCGTCTACTAAAAAGACCTGAAACCCGGCTCAAAACTCCGGCGTGGTCTTCTACTAAAACTGCAAGCACATATTTTTTCATAAGATTCTCCTGTTTTTATCTGATTATCTGGCAAACAATAATTACGAAAAGATTAGCACAGATTTCATTTTATATAAACTATAAATTTCACTAAATTTTTACTTTTTTTTAATCTGAGTCTAAGCTGTCTTATTAACGATATTGAAAATTTACGGTTTTTCCGTTATATTTTTGGCTCGCGCTTTAATAGTCAGAATGGCAGAATCTCAGAAACAGTCAGAAACACCCACGCTTCTCTTTCCTGCTGCAGAGGAAAAAATTAAGAACTATCCTCTGTATTTTTGGCATGTTTTCGGAAAACTCTGCTCCCTTCTCCTTTTTGGTGTCTTTACTGTTATTTTTTCTGTAATTTTGCTTCCTGCCGGAAGGCTTCTTTTTCACAAAAAAAATGTTTTCCGATACAAAATGCGCTATCTTGTTCACCTCATCTTTAAACTTCACACAAAATTTATGAGCGTTTTTCATGTCGCAAAAATCAAGACTAATAAGCCCGGAAAGCTTGAGTCCTTGCGCTCTGCCGTCATAGTCTCAAATCACTTCGCTTACCTTGACCCCGTAATTTTAATCTCGCACTTAAAGCATGCGACTATCATTCCGAAGGCCTCTCTCTCAAAAAAAAGCATTATGCAGCTTGTAATAAACACGCTCTATATGCCCAATTCCGTTTCTTATCACGAGATGATAGCTCAGATTAAGCAGGATTTTGCTGACGGAAACACAATCGTAGTCTTTCCCGAGGGAACAAGAAGCTCTCCTTACGGTCAGGGAGTTTACAAAAAGGGGGCGGCCCGAATCTCACTGGAAACCGGAGCGCCAATAATTCCAATCTACATCGGAGGCACTGGCAAAAAAGGCCTGGGCAAGGGCGACAAAATCCTTGAATACAACCATACGAAAGAAATTGTTTTCGACCTTCAGATTAAAGACCCGATTTATCCGTCAGAATTCAAGGATTTTCCATATCCGATTGCGGTGAAAAAACTCACTCAGAAAATTCACGACGTGCTTTCTGACGAAGCGAATAAGGATTACCGTTATTGAAAACGGCTTTCTTTTGCGTTATAATCTTGCCTTACAGCAAAACAGTATATGAGGATTCCAATGGACGAACTTAAACAAGAAATCAAAGAATGTATCATTTCTTCACTTGAACTTGAAGACATCACCCCGGAAAATATCGTTGACTCAGAGCCGCTTTTTGGAACTGGCCTTGGTCTTGACTCAATCGACGCTCTTGAGCTTGGCGTCGCGCTTAAAAAACGATTTGGCGTAAAATTTAACGCAGAAAATTCTGACACCCGTGAGCATTTCGCCTCAATAAATGCCCTTGCCGAATACATTAGTGCAGAAAGGGCAAAGGCAAACTAAGCGGGGGTAAAAATGTTCAGGGCAATGAGAAGATTTAAACAGCAAATCTCTAACGAAGAATGTATCGAAATCTTAAAAAAAGAAAAAAGAGGCGTGCTTTCTCTCATTGGCGATGACGGCTATCCTTATGGCCTTCCCCTTTCCCATCTTTATGACGAAAAATCCGGAAAGATTTATTTTCACGGTGCGAAGGAAGGTCACAAAATCGACGCAATCAAAAAATGCGGCAAGGCGAGTTTTTGCGTTTATGACAAGGGCTTTGCAAAGCCTGGCGAGTGGGCGCTGAATTTTAAGAGTGTAATTGCATTCGGAAAAATCTCCCTTGTCGATGACATAAAAAAAACCGAAGAAATCTGCACGAATCTTCTAAAAAAATTCACTGACGACGAGGAGTATTTAAGAAAAGAGCTTGAAAACGCTCTGGCCCGTGTTCAGTGCCTTGAATTTACGATTGAGTATATGACGGGTAAGCTCGTAAATGAGTCGTAGTAAAGTCTTTTTACGAGTTTTATTTGTACTTTTTTCAGTTCTCTATCCAATCTTAGTTTTTTCCTGTCTTGTACTTTTTCATGTTCCTGTTAAGATTTTTTCTCTTTTTGTCACTTTTCTAGCTCTCGTTTATCTTTTGCTAGCGACTGGCAGCTCTGATTCTTCCGGAACAATTTTTTTTAGGCTCAGAAAAAATCTCCGGCTGCTTGTTTCCAGCTCTCTTTTAATGCTTTTAGGTCTTGTCTGCTTTTTTACGGGGCAAACGCTTTTTATAAAGCTTTATCCGCTCTTAATGAATTTGATTTTTCTTTTTACTTTCGGCGCGACTCTCTTTATTCCGCCGAATATTTGTTTCCGCTTTGCCTGTCTTTCACAGAAAAATCTTAAAAAATCTCACATTGCCCGCCGCGTCGAAAAATACTGCTTTAAAGTCACGGTGATTTGGTGCATTTTTTTTGTCTTGAACGGTTCGGCGGCCTTATACACAGTTTTTTCAAAAAGTGATAGAATGTGGTCGCTTTACAACGGCGGCATTTCCTATGCTTTAATGGGGGGTCTTTTTGCCGTTGAATTTTTAGTCAGAATGGTGGTTAATTCAAAAATGCCAAAACTTTCTTACATCACGAAGTTTAACGCCGCTTCTCATCCGCTGGACAAAATTATGTGCTATGAGCGAAAATGGAGCGATAAAAAATATTTTACCTGGTCAGATTTTCTTTCAAACACGGCAAAAATGCGCTCATTTCTCTTGGATTTTGACAAGAATAAGGGCCTTTGCGAAAAATGGATTCTTCACTGCGAGGATTACTGGTATTTTCTCTGCACATTTGTTGCCCTTTTGCAGTGCAAAAAAGAAGTCCTGCTCACGGCCAACATCAGCCCCAAATTCATTGAAGAGATAAGAGACTTCGACTGCGCCCTGCAGGACACTTCAGTCATTCAGAATAACGGTGAGGGGGCGAAAATTCAATTCTTGACTGACCAGACAGAGGTCGAGGGAAAGATTGTTGAGAACTCCCTTTTTATTCCGAAGATTTTTGAAGGGCAAAAAGAGCCGTCTGAAAGCGAAAAAATGACGACTCCGGAAATCGATTCTGATGAGACGAAAATCATAATGTTCACCTCTGGCTCTACCGGGCATCCGAAGGCCGTTCACCAGCGAATGACTGAATTTGAAGCGGACAATGCCTTTATCCTTTCAAAGTGGTACGACGAATTCGCTTCCCGAAAGCTTTGTGCTGTAAATTCCCAGCATCACATTTACGGCTTTTTGTTCACTATTTCCCTGCCTTTCGCCGCAGGAGTTCCATTCAGAAGAAAGCGAATCGAATTTCCCGAAGAATTTGAGGCTTTAGACGATGAATCTTATATCATCATTGCGGTTCCTGCCTTCTTAAAGAGAACTTGTGCCGAGCTGGGCGAGAAAAAGCTTCCCCTCAAAAATCCCTGGATTTTCACATCGGGCGGGGCTGTCTCCCCGGAACTTGCCGTGGACACGGAGCGGGTTTTTGGCTTTTGTCCTCTTGAAGTTTACGGCTCAACTGAGACATCGGGCATCGCCTACCGTCAGCAGACGAAAAACGGCCTGGTCTGGACTCCCTTTGACAACGCAAAAATCTGGCTGGACAAAGACGACGGCTGCCTTACGATTATTTCCCCCTACATCAAAGACCCGGCCGGCTTTAAGACCGGCGACCTTGCCGAAATGCACGAGGACGGAACTTTCTTGCTTAAAGGCCGGGCAGACTCAATCGTAAAAATCGAAGAAAAACGCATTTCCGTCACCGAGGTGGAAAACCGCCTTCTCCAGAGCGGGCTCGTCCTTGACTGCTCTGTTGTCCCAATGTCAGACAGGAGGCAGTACCTTGCTGCTGCCATCGTCCTGAACGCGGAAGGCAAAGAAAAGTTCGCTGGCACAGAAAAATATCTCATAAACCGGTATTTTCACGACTATCTTTTGCAGTTCTTTGAGAATGTGGTTCTGCCTAAAAAATGGCGTTATCTTGAAAAACTCCCGACAGATATTCAGGGTAAAAAGCATAAGACCGAAATTCAGGCCTTGTTCGATAAGGAAGACTCATAACTTCCTCGTTAAAGAAAAATAGAATACGGACGGCGTGGCAATTTGTCACGCCGTTTTTTTTGTCTTAAAAAAAATTAAAAAAAAACTTTGATTATCGTCAAATTTTCCGTTGACTTTAGATATTTTTGCTTATAAAATGTAATCAAGTGGGAAATTATGGGGAAAAGTGGTAAATAGTGGTATGGAACTGCTGACTGGTGAGTACCGCAACACTCTGGACGAAAAGGGCAGAATCCTTTTTCCGACAAGGTTGCGGAACGAGCTTTTTTCTGATACAGACAAAAATATTCTCATCGTCACGCAAAGTTTCGACCACTGTTTATGGCTTTATACTCTGGAAGAATGGAAAAACATCTCATCTAAGATTATGGGGAGCGCTTCTCCTTTTAATCGTCAGAACGCCCTTGTTTTAAGGCACTTTATCGCTCCTGCCCAGGAAGTAGAGCTTGATAAAGCCGGCCGCCTTTCTATCCCGCAGAGCTTACGAGAGTATGCTCATCTTTCTAAGGATTGTGTTGTTCTTGGAATCAATAAATATATGGAGCTTTGGGACGCCGACACTTACGCCAGCTACCTTGGTGAAAATGAAGATTCACTCAAAGAAGCGGCGGAAGCCTTGAGCGATATAAGCTTCTAAAAATATAAAAAAGTGGGATATAAAAGGTGGAAATTGTTCATACTCCTGTTCTCCTTGAAGAATGTCTGGCTTATTTAAGCCCTGTCGGGGAGACTTATGAAAAAAGTGCTTTTATGATTGACTCTACCCTTGGTGAAGGCGGACATTCAAACGCATTTCTGTCAAAATTTCCAAATCTTCGCATTTTAGGACTTGACCGTGACAAGACGATTCAATCTCGCGCCCGTGAGAGGCTTTCTGTTTACGGCGAGCGGATGGATTTTTATAACGGTTGGTTCAACGAATTTTATGCTTCATATCCCGAAGACAAAGAAAAGCCTGACCTGATTCTTTTTGACTTGGGAATCAGCGTTTATCACTACGAAAAATCGGGAAGGGGATTCTCTTTTCGGTACGACGAAAAGCTAGATATGCGCCTTAACTCGGAAGAGGGTGAGAGCGCGGCGGACATAGTAAATAATTGGCGGGAAGAGAATCTTGCCAATATGATATATCTTTACAGTGACGAAAAATTCAGCCGCCGTATTGCCAGAGCGATTTGCGAGGCAAGAAGCAGCGGTAAGATTGAGTCGTCAAAGCAGCTTGCTGATATTATCTACAATGCTGTTCCTTCAAATTATAAGCACGGCCCGATTCATCCGGCGACGAGAACTTTTCAGGCTCTTCGCATTGCGGTGAACAGCGAGCTTAAAAGACTTCCGGAAGCCTTGCACGATGCGTTCAATGTGCTTGAAGTCGGCGGAAAAATGGGAGTGATAACCTTTCATTCCCTTGAGGACAGGATTGTAAAGAATTATTTCCGAAATCTTGGAAAAAAGTGTGTTTGTCCGGCCCAGCAGGCAAAATGCACTTGCGGCGGGCGTGAGTGTGCCGAAATCCTCACCCGAAAGCCTGTTGAGCCGACAAGTGAGGAAATAAAGACAAATTCTCCGAGCCGGAGCGCAAAGCTTCGTGTCGTGAGAAAATTGCGGAATGCGAGTACTATGCACAAGCTTGCAATCGAAGCTGAGGCAATGTAAGCCTCTTGAAATTACATTCGTGTAACGAAGGAGAAGAAAATGAAAATCCGGCATGAAACAAAATTAAGATTTGTGGCTTATGCCTCAGTAATTTTGATTCCGCTTCTTTTGGCTTTCGATGCGTTTCAGGCTCACAGGTACGCAAAGCTCAAAAATGAGCTGGTTAAGCTTGAGGCAAAGCAGGTGGAAATCGTGGAGCAGAACCGGAAACTGATTTCAGACATCAGCCTGCTTTCCAGCTCAGACCGCATAGAAAAAATCGCCGAGGAAGAGCTGGGAATGCATAAAGCCAAGTCCGAAGATATAGTCCGGGTTGAGATAAAGTAAAATTAGGCGCGGATGCAGGCTGAAAAACGCAGGTTGTTGATTATATCTGTGTTCATCTGCGTCAAATATATAGGTGGATTGAAAATGACAGACGCAAAAAGTGTCGAAAATATAGAAAGTCTCTTGAAATTGTCAGAAGCTCTTGAAGCGGTGGGAGGAGTTCTCTTGAATTCGGATTTTCCGTGCGAGAACTTTTGCTTTACGAGCATTCAAACTGACAGCCGGCTTGTCGTGGAAAAATCTCTCTTTGTTCCCCTCATCGGTGAAAATCAGGACGGGCATCTGTATGTAAAATCGGCTCTTTCTAAAGGCGCGTCTGCCGTTTTTATTTCTAAAAAAACATCTAAAAATCTCCTTGATGATTTCAAAAAAGAAGCCGAAAATAACAAAAATGTAGCCTTTATTCTGGTCGAGAACACAATGCGTGCCTTGCAACAAGCCGCTGGCGCGTATGTCCGTAAGTTTCCTCGTCTTATTCGCTGTGCTGTGACTGGTTCAAGCGGCAAAACTACGACGAAAGAAATTGCGGCTTCAATTCTCAGCCAGAAATTCTCTGTCATTGCTACGAAAGGTAATTTTAACTCTGAAACGGGACTTCCTCTCTCTGTTTTTAATATCAGAAGCTGTCACGAGCTCGGTCTTTTTGAGATGGGAATGAACCGCGTGAACGAAATCGGTGAGATTGCCGAGGTTTTCAAGCCAAACTATGCGATTATAACTAACATCGGAACGGCTCATATTGGAATCTTGGGAAGCCGTCAGAATATCGCAAGCGAAAAGAAAAAGATTTTTAACTATATCGACTCATTCGGAGCCGCTTTTATTCCCGAAAAAGACGATTTTGCTTCCTTCCTAGAAAAGGGAGTGAAGGGTAAAGTCATAAAATACGGTCTTGGCTGTGACGAGTCTGTAAAAATTGTTGTTGACGAGGGCTTGGCCGGCACTGTTTTTAGCGTTGACGGCGTTTTAATGCGCCTTTCCCTTCCCGGAAAATACAACTTCCTGAATGCTTTGGCGGCAATCGCCCTTGCGAAGCATCTTGGCCTGACCGCTCAAGAAATTAAAGCCGGAATTGAGAGCCTAAAGCCTCTTGGCGGAAGAAGCGTCATTAAAAAGGGCAGATTTACCGTTCTCGAAGATTTTTACAACGCGAATCCCGACTCAATGGAAAAAGCTCTCGATTTGTGCGCGGACACCAAAACGGAAAACAAAAAAATCTATGTTCTGGGCGATATGCTTGAGCTTGGAGAAAAATCTGAGGAAGAGCACGCCCGTATCGGTGAAAAAGCGATTCACTCTGATGCCGATATGATTATTTTCTTTGGTTTTGAGATGAATGCGGCCTTTGAAAAGGCTGTTGAAATTGCCCAGAAAACAACCTCCCTTGCGGACGAAAAAATTTCTTCCGTAAGGCTTATTTATATCGGAAATAAGGACGAAGAGGCCATAAAAGACAGTGCAAAAGAAATCCTGGATTTTGCCGAGAATGGCGACTTAATTATGCTCAAAGGAAGCCGTGGAATGGGGCTGGAGCGCCTTTTGCCTCTGATTGGAATGGGGGGAGAATCGTGAACTTCAGCATTGTGGCAGACCGCCCTCTGGAAAAATACAAAAAATGTGATATTTCATTGATTCTCCTTTCTGTTTTGCTCTGGGGAATCGGTATGTTCACGCTTTATGTCTGCTCCGGAAACTACGGAATGAGGGCTTTTAACGATGACCTTTATTTCGTAAAAAGGCAGATGATTAGCTCCTGCTTCGGTTTCATGCTTTTTATAGTTTTTGCGACCTTTAATCTTGAGATAATAAAAAAAATGCTCCCGCTTCTTGTCGTGATTTCGCTTGTCCTTTCAATTATGACATTTATTCCTGGCATTGGCGTTGAGCGAAACGGGGCGAGACGATGGATTCGTCTTGGTTTTACGACCTTCCAGCCTTCTGAAATGGTAAAGTTCGTGATTGTTCTTTACCTTGCGAATTATTTTGAAAAACAGTCACGGCTTTTGGACGACAGTGACGAAAAAAGTGTCTTTCCTGCCGTTTTCGTGAGCTTTGTCCTGATTGCGACGATTGTAGCTCAGTCAGACCTTTCAAGTGCAGTTTTTGTAGCCTGCCTTGCTATTCTTCTTTTTATCGCTTCTGGAGCAAAAATCTTCTGGCTCGTTCCTGTTATGTCGATTATTGTGCCGCTGGCGGCTCTTTTTGTGTTTTTAGAGCCTTACCGTCTGAACAGAATCATTGGCTTTTTGGATCAGGACAGCTACCTTCAGACCTTAAATTATCAGACTTATGCGGCGCGGCGTGCTATTTCTTCCGGCGGCTTCTGGGGACAGGGCTTAGGTTCGGGGCTTTCCCGCATAAATTCCATTCCGGAAATTCAATCGGACTACATTTTTGCCGGCTGGGCTGAGTCAATGGGCTATGTTGGAGTCCTTATTTATTTTCTGATTCTGATTTTGTTTGCATGGAGGGGACTTCACTGCTCTCTTTCTGCAAAATCCCGCTTTGCTTCGGTTGCGGCCTTCGGTTTTGTGGTTTCGCTCGTAACTCAGTCAGTGATGAATGTTGCCGTTGTGGGCGGGGTGATTCCGACTACGGGAATTCCGCTCCCCTTCTTTTCTTCTGGTGGCTCTTCTATTTTGTTTACGCTTGCCACCTGCGGATTTTTGGTTAATGCCAGTCGTAATGAAATAAGTGTAAATGACGATATTGAATTTGAGGAGATAATTTATGAGTGATTTTGTGATAAACGGCTTCGAGAATTTTGAAGTTTACGGAAGCCGGAAAAGAAAGGTTGTCTCAGATTCAAAAATGGCTGCGATAAAAATTATTGCCGCCATTTTCGCCGTTCTTCTCGTGTGTGAGCTTTGCGTTTATTTTTTTGTAGTTCCCTGCCTTGATAAGGTTGAGATTTCTTGGAGCGGTCTTTCTTCATACACAAAGGAAAGTATGAACGGCGTCATTATGCCATGTGCCAACAAAAAATTTATGAATTTCAGCACTGCGGAAGCAAAATCTTTGGTTTTGTCTGTTCCCGGAGTTGAAAGCGTTCAGGTTACGAAAAGATTTCCGAACAAGGTTTATATCAATGTGACTGAGAGGAAGCCTGTCGCCATGACATTTGTCTCATCAAACGGACGGACTGTTCCGGTTGAAATCGACAAAAACGGGGTTCTTTTTAACGCTACTTCCGGACTTGTGAACAATGACTCGTCTCTTCCATTGGTTTCAGGAATTCCAGTTGAAAATATTCCTGAGGGAATGCGTATTCCTCAAAAATACCGTGCCTTGATGGAGCAGATTGATAAAATCAGAAATCTTTCACAGAACTATTTTGCGGCTATTTCAGAAATTCATGTTCTTCCAAAGGAATACGGAAACTATGAGCTTGTCCTTTATCCGATTCATTCACGGACAAGAATTCTGACAGGCAGGCAGCTCAGCGAGGAGTCGCTTCAGTATATGCTGATTGCACTGTCAGCTGTGAACAAAATCGAAAAAAAGGCGGAGGTTGAGGAAATAGATTTGCGTTATGGGTCAGTGACTTACAGGACAAAATCTGATATACTCACAAGACAAACAGGAGACTACATTGAGTAGTATGGAAAATTCTCAGGAAAATGTTCTCTTAGGTCTCGATATAGGAACTTGCTTCGTTCGTGCCGTTATTGGTCATATAAACGGCGATGGCGAGGCTGAAATTATTGATGTGTCAAAGCGCCCGTCTAACGGACTTTTACGAAACGGAACGATTGTCAACATCGAGGCGGCAAAGCAGTGCATTCACGAAATGATTGACGAACTTGAGCAGAAAAATTATCTCGAGGCTCATTCCTGCGTAACTGGAATTGGCGGAGTTCAAATCGAAAGCCGGACAACCCGAGGAACGGCGGCTATTTCCTCTTACGGAAAGACAGAGCGGGCAATCACGGCAGAGGATGTAAAAAAAGCGATTGAAAGCGCAAACGCAATTTCAATCCCCCTTGATCGAAATCTTCTTCATGTAATTCCCCAGCAGTTTATTATTGACGGAACGGAAGGATTTAAAAATCCTGTGAATAATATCGCTTACCGGCTTGATGCGGATGTGCACATCATTACTGCAAGCAGAACCTCTGTTCAGAATCTCAGAACCTGCGTGGAACAGTCGGGCTATCAGCTTGACGAAATCAGGTTAAAGACTCTTGCAGAAACAGAAGCCGTAATGGTCGAGGACGAAAAAAACTTAGGCTCAATTTTAATTGATATAGGCGGAGGCACTACGGATGTCGTCGTTATTTTAAATGACGCTCCAATCTGCACTTGCTCAATTCCTGTCGGCGGAAATCTTGTAACTAATGACATTGCCGTCGTAAAGGGCTTGCCAAATTCCGTCGCTGAAAAAATAAAGATTGAAAGTGGCTGCGCGTGGCTTCCCCTAATCGAGGGTGAAAATTCCGAGGTTTTGATTCCTGGCTTTGGAAGCAGAACTACCGAGCTTATGACGAAGCGCGAGCTGTGCGAAATCATTTATCCGCGCATGCAAGAAATCTTTACGATGGTGCGGGATTCAATCTCATCAAAGCTTTCAAAAATGCAGCTTTCAGGAAGCATTATCCTGACTGGTGGCGGCGCTCAGATTAACGGAGCGGTCGAAATGGCCCAGTATGTTTTCGGGACATCCTCTGTCAGACTGGGGCTTCCTCAGGCTTCTCTCGGTGGAATCGTTGAGTCTTATCGAATACCGGAATACGCTACGGCTGTAGGTCTTTTCCTGGCTCATAAGCAGATAATCGAAGACGGACGGAAATTCCCCAAAAAAAAGGAAAAAACCGAAAAAAAACAGCATGGTGAGAGTACATTCAAAAAAATAATGAAAAAATTTTTTTAACCCCTCTCGCAAGAACGAGCGGGAATGACATTTGAACAAAATCTGTTGTAGGTGGGAGGACAACATGACTTTAAATGATATTGAAGTAGTGAAGGCACAGGGAACGGATGCGCCTGCGCTCAATGTGACTAACCCGACTAAAATAAAGGTCGTGGGCTGCGGTGGCTGTGGCGGAAACGCTGTAAACACGATGATTGAAAGTGGTGTCGGCGGCGTTGAATTTATTGCAATGAACACTGACTTGCAGGCATTGAGTCACAACAAGGCACAGTACAAAATTCAGATTGGACAGAAACTCGCCGGCGGACTCGGTGCGGGCGGAAAACCTGAGGTCGGCGAAGAGGCCGCAAAAGAGCAGCAGGAGCAAATAAAAGAAATCCTTAAAGATTCAGATATGGTCTTCATCACGGCGGGAATGGGTGGCGGAACTG
>FLNY01004056.1_pt1 | contig 46958 bp, 40 predicted proteins | sample 1140381 | NCBI WGS metagenome assembly FLNY01 (sample SAMEA3878172, study PRJEB12797) | bioreactor metagenome | biome: Moose rumen | place: Sweden | collected 2011-10
CAGTTCATATTCTATCGCAATCAGGAGGGGGTGGTCTTGGTGAAGATTCTTCGCAATGAAAAGGAGGTCAGCCTTCCTCGCCTCATGCCCTATGTCGGCCCTTATTACAAATGGGAAGATGTAAGGTCGGAGGGACTGAAGAGTTAAACGTTAATCTTCTTGGGTGCAAGATAATAAAAATGTATAGGAAACTTTGCTTAATTCGGAAGAAAATCGTAACTTTGCAAGCGATTATAAGAACGTACGTTTAAATTAGTAATAGGATTATGGCAAAGAAAGCACTTTTGATGATTCTCGACGGATGGGGAATCGGTAAGCATGGCAAGGGTGACGTGATCTATAACACGCCGACACCTTACCTCGATCTGTTAACAGCAACATCAGCCCACTCTCAACTCCAGGCCTCTGGCGAGGACGTTGGTCTGCCCGACGGACAGATGGGTAACTCTGAGGTGGGTCACCTCAATATCGGTGCTGGCCGCATCGTGTATCAGGACCTTGTGAAGATCAACCGTGCCTGCAAGGACGGCTCCATCATGGAGAACCCGCAGGTGAAGGCTGCCTATACATACGCTAAGGAGAAAGGTAAGAAACTCCACCTGATGGGACTGACCTCCGACGGTGGCGTGCACTCTTCTTTGGATCACCTTTTCAAACTCATCGAGATCGGTAAGGCCTACGGTCTGAAGAACCAGGTGTTCGTACATTGCTATATGGACGGTCGTGATACCGACCCGCACTCTGGTAAGGGCTTCATCGAGCAGGTGCAGAATGTCTGCGAGAAGAACGATGCCGCCATCGCCTCCATCGTAGGCCGTTTCTACGCCATGGACCGCGACAAGCGCTGGGAGCGCGTGAAGGAGGGTTACGACCTGATCGTGAAGGGCACTGGTAAGCAGTCTGTCGATATGGTACAGGCCATGCAGGAGTCATACGACGACGGTGTGACGGATGAGTTCATCAAGCCGATCCACAATGCCAGCGTCAACGGTTGCATCGAGGAGGGCGACGTGGTGATCTTCATCAACTTCCGTAACGACCGTGCCAAGGAGATGACTATCGCCTTGACACAGGAGGACATGCCGGAGCAGGGCATGAAGACCATCCCCGGCTTGCAGTACTACTGCATGACGCCATACGACGCTAAGTTCACGGGTGTTCATATCCTCTTCCCGAAGGAGAACGTCGAGGATACGCTGGGCGAATACCTGAGCAAGCTCGGCAAGAAACAACTGCACACCGCAGAGACGGAGAAATACGCGCACGTGACCTTCTTCTTCAATGGTGGTCGTGAGGCGCCGTATGAGGGTGAGGACCGTATCCTCGTGGCTTCGCCGAAGGTGGCTACCTACGACCTGAAGCCCGAGATGAGTGCCTACGAAGTGAAGGATAAACTTGTCGGTGCCATCAACACCCAGGAGTACGACTTCATCGTGGTGAACTTCGCCAATGGCGACATGGTGGGTCATACGGGTGTCTATAATGCCATCGCCAAGGCCGTATGGGCCGTTGATAACTGTGTGCGCGAGGTCATCGAGGCTGCCAAGGCCAACGACTATGAGGCTATCATCATCGCCGACCATGGTAATGCCGACAACGCCATCAACCCCGACGGTACGCCGAATACCGCCCACTCACTGAACCCTGTGCCGTTCATCTACGTGACGAACAACAACTCTGCCACGGTGAAGGACGGTCGTCTGGCCGACGTGGCACCCTCCATCCTGCATATCATGGGACTGGAGCAGCCCGCCGACATGACGGGTGAGTGCTTGATCAGTGACATTTGAGCGTTCCCGTTAAACGGGAAGCGGCGTAAGCCTAAGGGTATATATGGATGTAAGAATTGAACAGAGTTGGAAACAGCATCTTAGTGGTGAGTTCGATAAAGACTATTTTATCGGACTCACCAATTCTGTTCGTTCTGAGTACAGTCAGTTTACTTGTTATCCCCCAGGCAAGCTGATCTTCAACGCCTTCAACCTCTGTCCGTTTGACAAGGTGAAGGTGGTGATCATCGGGCAGGACCCCTATCATGAGCCAGGACAGGCTCATGGGCTGAGTTTCTCGGTGCAGGACGGGGTGCAGTTCCCGCCGTCGCTACAGAATATCTTCAAGGAGATACAGGACGATCTTGGTAAGCCGATTCCACAGAGTGGCAACCTGACGCGCTGGGCGGAGCAGGGCGTGCTTCTCCTGAATGCCTCGCTGACGGTGCGTGCCCATCAAGCGAACAGCCATTCTCGTCTCGGCTGGCAGCAGTTCACCGATGCCGCCATCCAGGCACTCGCCTCGCATCGGGAACATATTGTCTATATGCTCTGGGGCGGCTATGCCCGTGGCAAGGCGTATATGATCGACAAGACGAAAAACTTGGTGCTCGAAAGTGTCCATCCCTCACCGCTGAGTGCCAATCGTGGTGGCTGGTTCGGTCAGCATCAGTTCTCGCGCTGTAATGCCTATCTCGAACAGAATAGCATGACTCCGATTCTTTGGTAATCATCTGTAAACCGTAAACGGGTCTATGTCCCTTCCTCCCATCATCCAAGTTGGCAATGTACTACTCTCGTCGGAGATCCTGACGGAGAAGTTCTGCTGTGACCTCAATGTCTGTAAGGGCGAATGTTGTGTGGAGGGCGATGCCGGTGCCCCTGTGACGATGGAGGAGATCGCAGAGATCGAGGACTGTCTCGATACCGTGTGGCAGGAACTCTCGGCATCTGCCCAGGCTGTGATCGACAAGCAGGGCGTGGCCTATACCGATCAGGAGGGCGACCTCGTGACGAGTATCGTGCGTGGAAAGGATTGCGTGTTTACCTGTCGGGCGGTGATTACACAGGGGGACGGTTCTTTTGCGTCATCACCCGGTGACACAAAAGAACCGTCCCCATGTGTAATCTGTGCGCTGGAGAAGGCATACAGGGCAGGGAAGACACGGTTCTGCAAGCCTGTCAGTTGTGCGCTCTATCCTATTCGGGCGAAGAAGTTCAGCAATGACCTGATTGGTCTCAACTATAATCGCTGGGATGTCTGTAAGGCGGCCGTCGAAAAAGGGAAGGCACTCGACCTTCCCCTCTATCTGTTTCTGAAACAACCGCTCATCCGTCGCTTTGGAGAGGCATGGTATGCCGAACTGGTGGATACCGTCAGGGAACTGAAAGCCCAGGGGCTCCTAAATGCCTGACTTGCGGTACTCCGACGGACTTATACCCACATGCTCCTTAAAGAACTTCCCTAAGAAACTCTGGTTGGGGAAGTGCAGTTCCTCCGCAATCTCCTTGATATTCTTCGTGGAGTTCTTTAGCAGTACGCGCAGTTCAAGGATCACGTAGTCGTCTATCCACTCGTTGGGTGTACGGTGACTGACGTTCCTGACCGTTTCCGACAGGTATTTCGCCGTGATGCAGAGTTTTTGGGCATACCAACTGACGCGCCGCTCTACCCTGAAGTTCTGCTCCACCAGTTTGATGAACCTCGTAAAGATGACTTCCGCCCTTGACTGGGGCTTGTCGCCATTCTGCACCCGATAGATCATGTTGCTCAGGTCGTAGAACATGGCCAGCAGCAGGGTCTTGATAAGGTCTTTCCTGAAGTGGTTGCCTTCGTCGCCGATCTTCTTCTTGATGACATGGAAGTATTCCTTGAAGGTGTCAATCTCCCGTTTCTCCATTCGCATCACGGGATGCAGACGCGAGAAGAGAAACAGTGAACTGACATCGCTCACGTTCTGGATGATCTCACGGTAGAAGTTGACGGAGACCATCATACACAGTCCCTCCATATCGGGCGAGCGTTGGTAACTATCCACCACATGCTGGTCGCTGACGATCAGGATGTCGCCAGCCTTGATGATCTGTTTCTGGGTGTTCAGTTGGTACATTACCTCTCCCTTGGTGCACAGGCCGATGAGGATGAAGTTCATCCGTCGCGGTTCGGTGGGCATCGGGGCTTCGTTGATGCGCTCTGTCAACAGGAGGTCGTCGTCGAGAAAGATCGACTCGCTCCATGTCTTGGCCTTGTTCAGGTCTGATTCTTTGATGATATGCTTTACCACGTCTTGATGTTTTGGGTTTGACCAGCCTTCAGTTTGATGGTCTTCTGCTGGTTATTGTATAATAAAGTGACCGTTCCATTCTCTCTGGCCTTGATGCTGCAGTCGCGCACCTTCCCGTCCTTCCATTCGAAGGCCACCTCATAGCCGCCGCGGGCACAGAGACCACTGACGGCACCGTCTTTCCATGCCTCCGGCAGGGCGGGGAGGAGTTCAATAGTTGACAGTTGACAGTTGACAGTTGACAGTTGGCTCTGCATCAGCATCTCACAGACACCAGCCGTACCGCCGAAATTACCGTCGATCTGGAAGGGCGGATGGGCATCGAAGAGGTTGGGGTAGGTGCCACCACTATGTCTGCGGTCGGGCCCCTGATAGTTGTCGGGCGAGACGTACGTCAGCAGTTTCTGGAAGATGTGATAGGCCTGTTCTGCCTTGTGGAGGCGCGCCCAGAGGTTGATGCGCCAGCCCGTGCTCCAGCCGGTCGTGTAGTCGCCCTTGATCTCTAAAGTCCGCTCGGCGGCTTTCTGCAACGCGGCATCAGTCAGGTGGTTGCCGGGATAGAGCCCGATGAGGTGGCTCTGGTGACGGTGCTGGAAGTCCCAGTCGTCCCAGTCGTAGTACCACTCGTTGAGGTCGCCCATGTGACCGATGGTATAGGGATGCAGACGGGCAAGGGCCTTTCCCATCTCCTTGTCCTTTATGCCCAGGATCTTGCCGGCAGCGATAGTGTTCGTGAAGAGTTCGCGGATGATGGCGAGGTCGGCCGTACCGCCATAACAGGTCATGCCATGATAGCCTTGGTCGGTCTTGTACTCGTTTTCGGGGGAGGTACTGGGGGCGGTGATCAGTTCGCCAGGGACCTTGGGGTTTTCGATGAGCCAGTCGAGGCAGAAGTCGGCAGCGCCCTTCATCAATGGGTAGGCGACGGTACGGAGGTATTCCTTGTCCTGCGTGAACTGATAGTGCTCCCAGAGCGTGTTCACGAGCCACGCACCGCCCATGTTCCAGTTGGCCCACTCGGGCCACTCGCGCTTCTCACCTACAGGATTGGTCATCGCCCAGATGTCGCTGTTATGACTGGAGCACCAGCCCTTCAGGATATTGTAGTAGTTCTTGGCCGTGTATTGGCCGTTGGCGGCAAGGGCCTGGACGAAGCCGTCGAGCGGTTGTGCCATCTCCGCCATGTTCGCCACGAAGGCGGGCCAGTAGTTCTCTTCAAGGTTGATGTTCACCGTGTAGTTACCGCGCCAGGGCGACCAGAGGTGGGGGCTCCAGAGACCTTGCAGGTTGGCGGGCACACCAGGGGTTCGTGAGGCGGAGATCAGCAGGTAGCGGCCGAACTGGAAGTAGAGTTCTTCGAGGTAGCGGCTCTGGCCTCCGCCGTCGGTGTAGGCTTTGAGCAGGGCATCGGTATTGCCCTCGGGAACACAGGGGACTCCAAGCCGAATCTTCACACGGTCGTAGATAGCCTTGTAGTCGGTGAGGTGGCGGGCGAAGAATTCCTCATAACAATAGTTCTGGGTGTGCCAGATGGCGTTGGCGGCATTCTCCAGATAGGGTGCTCCCTCGCTGACGGGGTGCTTGTCGAAGCCGTTGAAACTGGTCTCGTTGACGATGTAGATGATGGCTTCCTTGGCGTTGGTGATGGTCAGTGAGGAATCGCTGGCCAAGGTCTCACCGTCGGCCTTCACGTTGAGCATTGTACAGAAGTGGATGCTCTCCTGGGCATCGCCCGTCGCGTGACCCGTCATCGTGAGTTGGGTGGGGATGGCCTTTGTACTGTGGGGCACTTGGGCGGTGAGGACGATGCGGCAGTTGATGTCGCCCTGCAGACGGATGGCGATGAGTTTGTCGGGGTGCGAGGCGAAGTATTCCCTTGTGATGGTCTTACCATCGCGCCGGTAACTGTCGCGGACGATGGCCGAGTCGAGGTTGAGGCTGCGGTGGTAGTTGCTTACGGTGCCCAGTCCGAGATCCTTGATGTGCAGCGTGCCGAGGGGCTGGAAGAACTGTGAGTTCGGCCCCTGCACATGCAGTTGCAGGGAGTCGGCCAGTTGGTAGTCTTCGTTGAAGAGGGCCTCGCGGATCTTGGGAATCCACTGGTGGGCATCAGCATCGAGGTGGCGATCGACGGGCTTTCCCGTCCAGAGCGTGATGTCGTTCAGGTAGATGATATTGTCATCGGTGCCGCCATAGACGAGGGCACCGAGTTTGCCGTTGCCGATGGGCAGTGCCTCCTCGAAAAAGTCGGCCGGTCTGTCGTACTGCAGCACCATCGGTGCCTGCTTACATGGGGACTGTCCCGTCTGTGTGCTGCGTGCAGCGCACTGGGGGACTGTCCCCTGTGTGAGCACCAGCATAATTAGTAGTACATAATTTTTCATTATTCTGTGATTTTAGTCATTTCCGCTTGCAAAGATACAAAAGTTTTTGTATATTTGCGCCAAGAAACCTAAAAATAGTAACCGATGCAATCAATCAGGACCCTGAATGACATGATTGTCTTCCTCCAGCATCGAGGAGACAAAAAGCGTGTAGCCGTAGTCTGTGCCAATGATGCCAGCACCCGTTATGCCGTGGAGAAAGGCAAAGAGATGGGCTTCATCGAACCGATCTATGTCGATGGCGATGACAAGGAAGAGTGTGCCCGTCGGGCCGTTGCTCTCTGCAAGAGCGGGGAGGCGGATATCCTGATGAAGGGACTTATCAATACCGATGTTATCCTGCGGGCGATTCTCGACCGTGAGACGGGCATCCTGCGCCCCGGTCATGTGCTCACCCATATTGCGATGGCCGAGATTCCCAAGTACGAGAAACTGCTTTTCTTCACCGATGCCGCCGTCATCCCCATGCCCACGGAGGCCCAGCGCCGTCAACAGATCCACTATGTGAACTACGTATGTCATGCCCTCGGCATTGAGGAACCGCGTATCTCACTCATCCACTGTGCCGAGAAGGTCAGTGCCAAGACCTTCCCCTATACCGTCGATTATCTGGAGATTATCGCTGAGGCCCAGACGGGGAAGTTCGGCCGCTGTATCATCGACGGTCCGCTCGACCTGAAGACCTCGCTCGACTCTGTGAGTCTGCGGGAGAAGGGCATCCGCTCCGTCATCGACGGACAGGCCGACGCCCTCATCTTCCCCGATATCGTGGCGGGCAACGTGTTCTATAAGACACTCACCCTCTTTGGCTATGCCAAGACGGCGGGTGTACTGCAGGGGACACAGTGTTGTTGTGTGCTGCCCTCGCGTGCCGACTCCCCAGAGTCCAAGTATTACTCCTTGGCCCTGGCTGCAATCTAGTGCACTAGGAATAGACTTTGATTTCCTGTTCTCCACGCATGGCCCTGAGCACGTTCATGGCCAGGGCAGTCAACTCGTCCTCACCGGGATAGACGAAAATGGGGGCGAGGAAACTCAGTCGGCGGCGCAGCCCGTCGGTGACGTACTGGCTGTGGGCAATGGCCCCGGTGAGGATGACGGCATCCACGTGCCCGTTGGTGGCAGGTGCCAGTGAAGCCATCCAGCGTGCGATGCTGTAGATCATGGCGTCGAGCACCAACTTCGCCTTCTGGTCGCCCTCGGCGATGCGCCGCTCCACCTCTCTCACGTCGTTAGTACCCAGGTGGGCCGTCAGTCCGCTGTGCCCGTTGATCTTACGCAGCATCTCTGCCTCGGTATATTGTCCGCTGTAGCACAGTTTCACCAGTGCTGCCGTGGGTAGCATGCCCGCCCGAGAAGGTGAGAAAGGTCCGTCGCCGCTCAGGGCATCGCTGCACTCGATGGCGCGTCCGTGGTGGTGCATGGCGAAGGAGATACCACTGCCCATGTGGCAGACGATCAGGTCCTGCTCCTCATACTTGAGACTGTGCTCGCGACAGTAGCGCTTGGCGATCTCCCGCTGGTTGAGGGCGTGCCAGATGGTCTGGTGGGGCATCTCGGGCAGTCCGGTGATGCGGGCCACGTCGTCGAGTTCATCCACAACGCCCGGATCGACGGTGAAGGCGCGACATCCCTTGATCTCACGGGCGATGCTCAGTGCTATCAGTGATCCCAGGTTACAGGCGTGGTGCAGACGAGGATTCTTGGTGTCTTCGATTACCTTGTCGTTCAGTTCATAGACACCGCTTTCGATGGGTTTCACCAGACCGCCGCGGCCCACGACCACGTCGAAGTCCATGGTATATCCCTGGCGTTGAATCTCCTCCAGGATCTTTTCCTTGCGGTAGTCGAATTCGTCCATGATGAACGGATAGCGGCACAGTTCTTCGAACGGGTGGTTTAGCGTGGCGTGCATCAGCAGTTTCTCATCTTGGAAGATGCCCACCTTGGTCGAGATCATTCCCGGATTGATGGCTAGTATTCTCATAACGGTCATTTTTATTAAAGTTAATTATATAAGGTACACATTGGCGAATCTCTATGGGAATGGTCTCGATGTCGAGTCCATCTGCTTTGATGTTGAGGCTCACGATACAGGCACGGCTATTCAGCGGCTTATGCTGGTCGAAGATGAAGTTGCCGATGCTGTAGTAGATCATCTTACCCTGGAAGTCCTCGATGGTCTGCAGGGTGTGGGTGTGGTGGCACACCAGTATGTCGGCTCCCGCCCGTATCAGCATATGGGCTTCCAGTCGTTGACTGGGCACGGGCTGGAGGGTATGCTCCCCGCCCCAGTGGAGGGAGACGATGATGACGGCGGTGGAGTCGGCAGTGCGCAGACGATGTACGCGCTCCAGCAGTGAGTCCATCGGCTCCTGACTCACGCAGGGCTTGTCCGTCAGGTAGGCATAGTTCTCCAAGGCCAGTCGTAGCGAGGGCACCAGCCACACCTTGCGGGGCTGTTCCGCCAAGAGGACGGGCTGCGAGGCTTCGTCCATATTCTCTCCGGCGCCGATGGGTACCATCCCTGCCTCGATGATGTTACGCTTGGTGTCGAGCAGTCCTTCGCGTCCTTGGTCGATGGAGTGGTTGTTGGCCAGGTTCAGGTGGGTGATGCCGTGCTCCTTCAGGGTGGTCAGCCATTCTGGTTCGCCGCGGAAGATAAACCGTTTGAAGACGGGTGCTTCAATCTTGGTGGCAGGGCACTCCAGGTTGCCCACGACGATCTGGGCAGAACGGAACACGGAGTCGATGCCCTCCGAGAAGAGGTGGTCGGCTCCGCGATGCTCTATCACCTGGCGTACCCCACGGTCGAGGAGGATATCGCCTGTGAGGATGATGCGGAGGGTATCGGTGGTATCGGTGGTGCGGGGGTGCGGTGGTGCGGGGGTGCGGTGCCCCCGTGCCACCGAAAAACAAATCCCCAGCAGACTAACAGCCAGAACTATAGAAGAACTCCTCATTCACCTCTGGCACTTTCTTCAGATTGATGATGATGCGCTCCATCCACTCGGGAACACCCTTCTGCGGGTCTTTTTCTAACTGCTCCTGCCATTCCTCGTCGGTCAGGCGTGGCATGTCAATGGGTTGGATGAACTCACGATAACTCAGTACGGCACCGCGTGTCAGGTACAGATAGCCGTCGATCTCCACCACCACGTAGATCTCGTCGGCATTACCCACGGCCTCGAAGAGGATGGACTTCTCGGGGTTGTTGTCGGAATTGGCGGTATAGACATCGGCGACGAGGGCTACTTTCTTGTCGGCTCCCTCCACGTTCGACCAACCGTCCAGATACTGGTCTGGCTGACGGATCAGGTTGAGGGAGATATTTTCGAAGGTGGCACCGATGCACTTGATCTGGTCGTACTCCTCATCCGTGAGGACAGTGCCAGCCAGTTCCTTCTCACTGACGCGCAACAGGAACTCGGCCTCTTCATGGATGCGCTCGGTGGCCTCCTTGATCTTATCCGTCAGCATGTTCTGATCCTTCAGCAGTTTCTGGGTGTTCTCCAACAGTTCGATGGCCTTCTTCCAGAAACCCGTGTTCGGCTCCACGTAACCTTTGGTCAAGGGCTCGGGGATGCCTCCACCTCCACACTCGGCTCCGAAGGGCTGTTTGGCGTAGAGGATGGCGTCGTGCTTCAGTTCGGCCCAGGAGGCGAGCATGGCATTCAGGTCTTTCCTGTCCCATTCGGGCGTAACCATGAAGTAGGGCAGTTTGGCGTCCTTGTCCTTGGCATAGATGGTTCTCAGCGTGTTCATCCACCGGGTGGCGATGGTCTCGTTCCAGTCGATCTTGCCCATACGCTCCTTCATGTTCTCAAGGGCAGGTTTGAAACCCTTCCACTTCTGTCCCTCCTCGATGAGGATCTGTTCGGCAGGCGAGACACCCATGGCAGCGAAGAAATCGAGACCCTTCGGGGTGGCGCGCTGTGTCGGCTTGTTCTCGGTATCGACCATCTCCTGCAGTACCTCGGCGTCGGGCTGGTAGCGCTGGGGCATCACGTTGATCTTGTTGTGGCTGGTCTTCTCAAACTTCGGGCGGATGTGTGTCTGCTTGTTGCCGATCTCATTGAGCGCAGCGGTAATCTTGGCGATGGCCTCATCGTTGTGGAGCAGGTCTTCCATCTGGAGTCCGGTCTTCTCTACCTCGGCCAGCACCTGTATCATACTGAGGTTGTCGGGCTTGCCCATGAGGAAGGTGATGAGCGTGTTCAACTTGTCGTAGTTTTCTTTGGCATATTTCAGGGCACAGGCCTGTTGGATGGCAGCCATGACCTCTTCCTTGTGACTTGTTCCGAAGGAGGCTGTCTGCAGCCACATCATTCCCCGGAAGTAGCGCTTCAGTTTCTCGCCACGTGTATAGTGGCCGCGGGGACGGAACAGACTATACGGGAACATGATCCCCTTGTAGTCCTCCATGAAGTTGCTGAAGTCGTTCTTGGCCTTCATCACCTTGTCCACTTCCTCTAAGTCGATGGAACCGGGTTCGGGCGTGGAGATATAGTCGCCCGTGAAGAGTTTGTAGGCGATGTTGTAGAAGGCGGCGTTGTGATGGGCTGTCTTGTTGACCGTCTCATCAAAGCCCGACCATCTTTCCATATTATAGAGCAGTTCGTGCATTTCGCGCGTGAACTTGATCATCAGCGGCAGCAGTGAGTTCTCCTCCAGTTCGCGCATCATACAGTCGAAGTAGAGGTGGTAGAGTTGCAGGTAGAGGTCGGTAGTCACAAAACTGGGGAAGGTGTTATAGTCGTTCTGCTCATAGACATGGAACAACTGCTCATGACCGGCGGGTACGATAGCGAAGCCGTTCTGAGCCAGTCGCTGACAGAGTAGCGAGTCAAACTCCTTCAACTGTGTGGGATTGATGAGGTTCTGCATGTTCACGCGCAGTTCCTCCGGCACGTCGAAGTTCTGCTTCTTCAGTTCGTCCTCACGTGCCTTCAGGCGTTCCATGAAGTCCAGTTCCTCCTGGGTGTATTTCACCAGTCCGGTCTCCTGACTGGCTCGATAGTAGAAGTCGCGCCACGACTCTCCGTCTTTCTCTTTGATCTTGCTGAAGTTTGTCTGCTCGTCGAACTTCCACATCAGTGAGTCGTACCAACTGGTGCGCTCATAGACACCACGGAGATAAGAGTCTTTGAAGGGGAATCCCTGACGGGCGAGGGGCGCATTGCGGAGCACGCGCAGGTCACCGATGGAGAGTCCTGTCACATCCATGTTGTAGTCGATGCTGTCCAGCAGTTGCTCCACGTCGATAGACGACGCGGGTACTGACACTACACTTGTTTTCTGACTGCATGCTGCCATCATCATGGCGAGGCATGCTGCGAGGAAAGTCTTTGTTTTCATTGGCTAAAGTATTTAGTTGCTGTTTCTTGATCTACACCTTTTATAATATAGTGGTCGAAGGTCATGCCGAAGCCGCCCCACTTGTAGTCGGCCACCACGTAGAGGCGGTCTGCTTTCTCCAGACTGCGGATATGACCGTCGATGAAGCGGAAGTCCTGCAGGTTACCACCCAGTTTCGAACCGAGCCAGAGGGGGCGCGCCTTGCCGTTCACCTGTTTGAAGATGAAGAGGCGCCGCCCCTTCTCGGGATAGAAGCGCGTGCTCTTGACCACGCCCACCATCGCGTCGATGCTACCGTCGCCATCGATGTCGCCCGTCTGGAACTGATACACGGGGTAGGGCAGCCGCCAGTCACCCAGCCAGTATAGACTGTCGCTCTCCTTCCGCAGTTTGAAGGTCTGGGCCTGTGGAGCCGCTGCCGTCTGGGCCTTCGCTCTCAGGGCGATGGCCAGCAGCAGACTGCATAACAGGCATTTCTTCGTCATCAGTTTTCGTTTATTGGTTTATTAATGCTGCAAAGATACGAAACTTTTTCGTATTTGGCACTGATTTACCAAAAAAAGTACGCAAGGCGCCTGTCCCCGTTGCATGAACACGCTGGGGCCTGCCCCCTGAGTTGACAAATCGGATATCCAGGATACTCGCGGTTGATAAAGCGCTCAATTCTCTCGGGAATTCAACCAATACTCGGTACTTTTCGTGAAATACTCGGTGCCGCTTGGAAAATTCGTGGCGAGTATTTCCCAAACGGTGCCGAGTATTTTCCAAACGGCACCGAGTATTATCCCAGCGGCAGTACTTATTGGACGAAACATAGTTGTCTTATCCATTTTTTAACCCGCTCATCCCGCCTACCCCACACTGAAAAGTAAATAATCTTACGTGTGGGATAGGCGGGATGAGCGGGATCTTTTTGGCTTTAAGCAACTACCACGCGCGCGCAATGCACGATTTCTATCGACTACGCGTCGATGTTGGCGTAGGTGGCGTTCTTCTCAATGAACTCGCGGCGGGGCTCCACGTCGTCGCCCATCAGCATGGAGAATATCTCGTCGGCCTCGGCGGCGTTCTCAATGGTCACCTGCTTCAGCAAGCGGTTCTCGGGGTTCATGGTGGTCTCCCAGAGTTGCTCGGGGTTCATCTCACCAAGACCTTTGTAGCGCTGGGTGTGCAGGGCCTTGTCGTCGCCGTTGCCAGCCACGTACTTGTCGATGAAGGCCTGGCGCTGCTGCTCGGTGTAGCAGTACTCCGACTGCTTCTTGTAGGTGCACTTGTAGAGCGGCGGGGTGGCGATGTAGAGGTGCCCGCCCTGGATCACCTGCGGCATAAAGCGGTAGAAGAGCGTCATGATCAGCGTGTCGATGTGTGAGCCATCGACATCGGCGTCGGTCATGATGATGATCTTGTCGTAGCGCAGTTTGTCGATGTTGGCCTCGCGGTCGCCTTCTCCTTCGACGCCGAAGCGCACGCCGATCGACTGGATGATGTTCATCACCGACTCGGCCTCGAAGACTCGGTGCCACTGTACCTTCTCCACGTTCAGGATCTTACCGCGGAGTGGCAGGATGGCCTGGAAGTGACGGTCGCGACCCTGCTTGGCGGAACCACCTGCGGAGTCACCCTCGACGAGGAAGATCTCGCAGTCCTTCGGATCCTTGTTAGAGCAGTCGGCCAGTTTACCGGGCAGTCCGCCACCCGTCATCGGGTTCTTGCGCTGCACGCTCTCACGAGCCTTGCGGGCTGCGATACGGGCGGTGGCAGCGAGGACGACCTTGTCGCAGATCAGTCTTGCCTCCTTCGGGTGTTCCTCCAGATAGTTGGTCAAAGCCTCGCCTACGGCCTGTTGAACGGCTCCAGCGACCTCGCTGTTGCCGAGTTTGGTCTTCGTCTGTCCCTCGAACTGCGGTTCTGCCACCTTGATGCTAATCACGGCAGAGAGACCTTCGCGGAAGTCCTCACCGGCGATCTCGATCTTGGCCTTCTCGATCTGCTTGGAGATCTGCGGGTCGGCATCGGCGTATTTCTTCAGTGTACGCGTCAGGGCCATGCGGAAGCCCACGAGGTGGGTACCGCCCTCGATGGTGTTGATATTGTTCACATAGGAGTGGATGTTCTCCGTATAGTCGGTGTTGTACATCACGGCCACCTCGATGGGCACACCCTGCTTCTCGGTCTTCAGATAAATCACATCGTCGAAGAGGTGGGTGCGGTGACGATCCACATAGCGCACGAACTCCTTCAGGCCGTCCTTGGCGTGGAACACCTCTTCCTTCAGGTTGCCTTCCTCGTCGGGGCGCATGTCCTTCAGGGTGATGGTGATGCCTGCATTCAGGTAGGCCAACTCGCGCATGCGGCGGGCGATGATGTCGTACCTGTATTCCGTCGTGGTGAAGATGGTGCCGTCGGGCCAGAACTGCTGGCGCGTACCCGTCAGGTCGGTGTCGCCCACGATCTTCACGTCGTAGAGGGGCTTGCCCTTCTCATATTCCTGCTGGTAGATGTGGCCGTTGCGGAACACCTGCGAAAGCATGTGGGTGGAGAGGGCGTTCACACACGATACACCTACGCCGTGGAGACCGCCGGACACCTTGTAGGATCCCTTGTCGAACTTACCACCGGCATGGAGCACCGTCATCACGACCTCAAGGGCACTCTTGTGCATCTTCTCGTGCTCATCGACGGGGATACCGCGGCCGTTGTCCTGAACGGTGATACTATTATCTTCATTGATCGTTACTTCGATATGCGTGCAATAGCCGGCCATCGCCTCGTCGATGGAGTTATCGACGGTCTCGTTGACCAGGTGGTGAAGACCCTTCTCGCTGATGTCACCGATATACATCGCAGGGCGCTTGCGCACGGCTTCCAGTCCTTCGAGCACCTGAATATTACTCGCGGAATAGTTTTGTTCTTGATTCAGTTGTTCTTCTGTCATTTTCTTCTGTTTTGCTAATTGGTTGCAAAGGTACGAAAAAAAAGTCAGATAAACGTAGTTTATCTGCTAAAAAACTACAAAAAGAAACCGCAGCCCTATTCAGGGCTGCGGTTATTCTGTAAACAGTACACTCTAAACTGTAAACAATAAACTAGAGTTTATTAACGTGCTGTGCAAGGCTTGACTTCAGGTTAGCGGCCTTGTTCTTGTGGATGATGTTGGTCTTAGCCAACTTGTCCAGCATCTTCTGCACCTTGGGATACATAGCAGCAGCCTCTTCCTTGTTGGTCATAGCGCGCAGTTTGCGCACAGCGTTACGCATCGTCTTTGCGTAGTAGTGGTTGTGAAGCACCTTTTTCTCGGTCTGGCGGATTCTCTTCACGGATGATTTGTGGTTTGCCATTTTTTTGTTTAATGTTTAAATGATTAATGTTAAAGCCTGTGGGTCTTACATCTTCCGACTGCCCTGAGCAGCCCTTTGCAGGGCTTCCGCCACCTTATCCCGTCGCCGGTAGCACTTGGCTGTGCAGATGGTGGATTTAAGTCGTAGTCCCTAGGAGAGTCGAACTCCTCTTTAGAGAATGAAAATCTCTCGTCCTAACCGATAGACGAAGGGACCCTTTCCATTTTTGCGGGTGCAAAGGTACTTATTATTTTTTAACTTTGAAGTTTGAAAGGTGAAATTTGTGATTATAATTAAGAATAATTAACTATGCCAGGCAAAAAAACTTCAAACTTCAAACTTCAAACTTCAAACTATTTTGTACTTTTGCAGGCGTATGCTGACGAAGACGCAGGCCATAGTGCTGCATTCCCTCAAGTATGGTGAGACGCGTATCATCGTGGATATGTTCACCAGGGACTTTGGACGACTGTCGTTCATTGTCAGCATCCCGAAGACCACCAAGGCGAAGGTTAAGAAGCAGATGTTCCAGCCCCTGACGATGCTGGAGATAGAGACCGACATCCGGCCGAAGGTGCAGTTGCAGAAGATCAAGGACGTGCGACAGGCCTCCCCTTATGTCTCCATACCCTTCGAGCCGCAGAAACTGGCCATCTCCCTCTTCCTGGCCGAGTTCCTTTATTATGCCCTCCGTTCCGAACAGCAGAATGTGCCACTTTTTGACTATATCGCCGACAGCATCCAGTGGCTCGATAGTCAGGCGGATCATTTCGCCAATTTCCATCTGGTGTTCCTGATGAGGCTATCGCGCTTCCTCGGCTTCTATCCGAATCTGGACGACTACGCCCCAGGCTCCTACTTCGACCTGCGGGAGAGTGTCTTCTGCAGTGCCCCTCCCATGCATCGCGACTTCCTCCAGCCGCAGGATGCGGACAAGGTGCAACTGATGATGCGCATGGACTTCCCCACGATGCACCTTTTCCGCATGTCGCACCAGGAGCGCAACCGCCTGTTGGAAGTGTCGCTCATATACTACCGACTCCACCTCACGGATTTCCCTGAGATGAAGTCGGTGTCTGTATTACAAGATTTGTACGCTTAGGCGAAACGGATGGTGCCCTGGACGGGCTCCTGAGTGGAAGTGGGTGTCTCGTCGGCTTCGTAAGTGTCCTCGTTGCTGGCCTGACTGTTGATGCTGTCGAGGATCTCGCGGGTACGCTTATAGGTCGGCGTGGATTCTACGGCGGAGATCACATCGTCGTTGTCGAGGTCTTCGGGACGGAACAGGTAGATGTTCGGGCGGCGCTTGTAACGGCGCGTGGTGCCCTCGCCGCCATAGTAGCGGTTGCGGCGGTCCTGGCGCTCAGCGGCCTTCTCCTGTTCGGCGGCGATGCGGTTGATCTCCTCCTGGTCGTGCTTCTTCAGGTGGCTGTTCATGCCATCGACGTTCTCGATGCCGAAGCCCGTGGCGAGAATGGTGACCTTCACCTTCTTGCCCAGGTCGGGATCGGTGGCGAGTCCCCACTTGATTTCGAAGTCGTTGCCGAACTTCGCCATGAAGTCGTTCACGTCGTTCATCTCCTCCATCATCAGTGATGTCTGACCGTCCTTGGAGCCGGCAAACGAGATGCTGAGCAGGATCTTCTTCGAGTTGAAGATATCGTTGTCGTTGAGCAGCGGGGAGTTCAGGGCATCGTCGATGGCCTTCTTCACGCGACCTTCACCTTCGCCGTAGCCGGTGGACATGATGGCCACGCCTCCATCTTTCAGTACCGTCTTCACATCGTTGAAGTCGAGGTTGATCAGACCGTGTACGGTGATGATCTCGGCGATTGACTTGGCGGCCACGCTCAGGGTGTCGTCGGCCTTGCCAAAGGCATCGAGCACCGACAGTTCGGGATAGATCTCGCGCAGGCGCTCGTTGTTGATGACGAGCAGGGCATCGACATGCTTCGACATCTCCTCCACGCCGTCGAGGGCCTGGTCGATCTTACGGTCGCCCTCGAAACGGAAGGGGATGGTGACGATACCCACGGTGAGGATGCCCAGTTCCTTGGAGACGCGGGCGATGACGGGGGCTGCACCGGTGCCGGTGCCACCACCCATACCTGCGGTGATGAAGGCCATGCGCGTGCCGTCGTTGAGCATGTTGCGGATGTCGTCGAGACTCTCCTCCGCTGCCTGACGGGCCTTCTCGGGTTTGTTACCGGCACCGAGTCCCTCCTTGCCCAGTTGCAGATGAACGGGCACAGGAGAGTCGTTGAGTGCCTGGTTGTCGGTGTTGCAGAGCACGAAGGTCACGTCGTGGATGCCCTCGCGATACATGTGGTTGACGGCATTGCCGCCGCCACCGCCTACACCGATCACTTTGATGATGCTGTGTTCCTTCTCCGGTGCTCCGAAGTCAAGGATCTGGATGTTATTGTTGTCGTCGATCATATATTCTTTGAATTATGAAGTTTGAATTTTGAAGTTTATGATAACTGTATGAGGAGTATCCTACTCTTCCTCGACGATGGACTTGCCGAACTTCTTGATGCCCTTCCAGAACTTGTTAAGCGGAGAATTCTCCTTGCGGATGCGTTCCTCTTCCTCTTTCTGACGAGCCTCTTCCTCCGCTTTCTGGCGCTCCTCCTCTTCCTGCTGGCGGCGCTTTACCTCATCGGCCTGCTCCTTTTCGCGCTGGGTACGAATCACGCCAGGGTCGGTCTCTGTGGCCTGGCGCGGCTTGCGGTCGGGTGTTACCGGTGTGGCAGTCTTTTGCGTGCTGAAGAGGTCGCCGTTGGGGTCGATGGCGTTACCGGCACAGTTGATGTCGCCCTTGGCCAGCAGTCCGAGCACCGTGTTCATCATGCCGTTGTGCGCCTTGATGAGGTCATTGTTAGAGATGATGGTCTGTGTGACGAACTTTGCCACGCGGATCTTCTCGACGTGCGTATGATTGGTAAAGGCCTTCTCGATATGCTTCATGTTAGAGCCGCCGCCCGTGAGGATGATGCCGCCCAACAACTTGTCGTAGTAGTCGGAGGGAATCTGATACCATACGTTCTCGATGATCTCCTCCAGACGGCCCTCGACGATCTCGATAAACTTACGGCTCTCGATCTGGCGCTCCGTGTCGATGGAGTATTTCAGGTCGTTGTCGATCTCGTTGTTGTCGGTGTAGGCAGAGCCGTACTTGAGTTTCATGTGCTCTGCGTCGGACTCCTCCATCTGCAGGGTGGCGATATCCTTGGTGATATTGTTACTGCCAAGGGGAATGACGGCGAGGTGGCGCAGGATGTTCTTCGAGAAGACGGAGACGGTGGTCGTGTCGGCACCGATATCGACGAGGGCACAGCCGGAACGCTTCTCGGCCTCAGTAAGCACACTGTCGGCAAGGGCCAGCGGTGCCAGGTACATCTCGGCCACATTGATGCCGGCCGTCTCGAAGCACTTGTTCAGGTTCTTGTAGAAACTCTTGCGCTCCAGGATGTTGAGGAAGTTACCCTCCAGATGGGTGGCCTGTATGCCTACGGGGTCGAGTTGCAACTGGCTCCCCACCTTGTATTCCTGGACGGCAGCATCGAGGATCTCCTGATCCTGGTATTTCATGTCCCTGTTGGCGTCCATCAGTTCGATGACCATCTCCTGAGTGACGATCGTCTCATTGGGCAGATCCTTGGCGATGACATTCCTCACGCTGCGGATCGACTGTCCTCCCACGCCTACATATACCTGAGTAATTTCTGTCTTGAGTTGAGTCTCCAGTTTCTTGATGATGCTGGTCAGGCACTGGGCGGTCTTGTCGATGTTATAGACCACTCCCTTGCGGATGAAAGAGGAGGAGTCCTCCTTGACCACGGCGAGCACCTGGATGCTGCCGTCGATTCTCTTTTCTCCCGCGATTCCGGTCACTTTGGATGACCCGAGTTCAATTGCTACGATAAATTCCTTTGCTGCCATCTCTTTAATATATTATTTGCCTTTTACTTTTTTACCTTTTTACTTTTTTACCTTTTCACCTTTTTGCCTCTCTTACAGATAATCTGATTGTCGAACTCCACGTTGATATAACTGTACTTGTTCCAGCCCGCCTTGTTGAGGCCGTAGAGGTAGAATTTCCGGAGCCGTTCGAGTTTCTTGTCGATATTGGCCGGCTTTCCCAGGTAGATGACGTGGTCGCCCACGCGTGGTACGATCTCCACCGAACCGTCGTCGAGGATGTTGATCTGTACGACCTGACTCTTCCAGAACTTGTCTTTCAGGATCTGGTTGGCCACTGCCGTCAGCGTGGTCTGAGCATACTTGCGGGTGATATGGCCGGTGGCGATCACCTGATCTGTGACGAAGCGGGTCTCCGGCATCAGGCTCCCGTGGGTATCCACATAGTAGTTCTCCCCGTTGTCTGCCATCACCCTGGCTACGGGAATGCGCTGCTTGACATAGATGCAAACCTGTCCGCTCTGGGTCTTGTAGCACTCCGCGCTGTTGACGAAGGGGCTCTTCTTCAGGCACTCCTCGATGGTGCGGGCGTTGATCTCTGCCATCGGTTTGGAGAGGGGGTAGCACTTGTCGCGCGTCAGGATCCGCTTGATCTCCTCTGCTGTCATGAAGCCCTCGACAACCGTCTGCTCCACGTCGATCTTCACCTCTGTGCAGGTGGTGGCCTTAGCGTCGGGTTTGTTGAACGCTGTGACGGCCAGCACCAGATAGGCGGCGATGACGATATCGCATACGACGAATATGGTCTTCTTCCAGTTGACAGACATGGTTATTTGACGATTTACTATTTGACTATTTGCTGTTGAGTATTTTTGTGATCTGGGGCACCTGGTTGTCGAGGTCACCGGCACCGAGGACGATGAGCACCTCGAACTGGTGGCCCTTTACGAAGTCGAGCACCTCGTCCTTGCTGATCATCTCTTTCTTCACGCCGGGCTTCAGGTTGTCGTAGATCAGTTGAGACGTGACACCCTCGATGGGCTCCTCACGGGCGGGATAGATCTCGGTGAGCACCACCTCGTCGAGTTGGCTCAGAGCCTCGGCGAAATCCTTGTAGAAGTCGCGGGTACGGGTGTAGAGGTGAGGCTGGAAGATAGCGGTGATATGCTTATCCTTGTAGAGTTCACGGATGCTCTTGGCACTCTGGTAGATCTCCTTGGGGTGGTGGGCATAGTCGCTGAGGAAGACGATGCGGTCGTTCTTGATCTTGAAATCGAAGCGGCGATCGACGCCTCCGTAGGTCTTCATGCCATACTTCAGTTCCTCGGCCGTGCAGCCGTTGAGTTGGGCCATCGCCATGGCGGCAATGCCGTTCTCGATGTTGATGGGGATGGGCTGTCCTAACTGGATGTCCTTCACACACGCGATGGGTGAGATGAAGTCGAACGTGATCTCACCGTTCTTGATGCGGATGTTCTCGGCATGGAAGTCGCCCTCGTGGAGACTGTAGTCGTAGCGGCGGACACCGTCCTGCAGGTGTTCCTGCATTTCCAGACCGCGGTGGATGATTAGGGCTCCGCCCGGCTGTATCAGTTCCGAATAGTGGCGGAAACTCTCCAGATAAGCCTCCTTCGTGCCGTAGATATCCAGGTGGTCGGGGTCGGTGGAGGTGATGACACTCATCCAGGGGCGGAGCCAGTGGAACGAGCGGTCGAACTCGTCGGCCTCGATGACCACATAGTCGGAATCGGAGAGGATATAGTTGGTGCCGTAGTTCTTCGAGATGCCTCCGAGGAAGGCGTTGCAGTTGAGGTGGCTCTGGTGCATGATGTGGGCACACATCGTGGAGGTCGTGGTCTTACCGTGGGTACCGGCCACACAGAGTCCCTTATGCGCCTGGGTCAGCGTGCCGAGCACCTGCGCCCGTTTCTGGATCTCGAAACCGTTCTCCCTAAAATAGCGGAGTTCCAGGTGTGTTTCCGGAATGGCCGGGGTGTAGATAACCAGACAGATCTCCTTCTGCTTGCAGACATGCGGTATCTCATCCAATTTCTCCTCATAGTGGATGAGCATGCCTTCCTTCTCCAACTGACGGGTCAGGTCGGAGGGCGTCTTGTCGTAGCCAGCCACGACGAGACCTTTCTTCAGGAAGTAGCGGGCGATGGCGCTCATACCGATGCCACCGGCTCCTACGAAATAGACTGCTTTGATATCGTTTATGTTCATTTTGCTAACTTGATGACTTCTTTGGCGATGATCTCTGCCGAGTCGGGCAGGGCGAGTTTCAGCACGTTCTCGCTCAGTGATTTCAGTTTGGCATTGTCGTTGACGGTGTCGATGGCGAGTTGCAACAGCATGCCCGGGGCCTCCGCATCCTTCACGAAGATGGCGGCCTCGCGCGTGGAGAGTGCCAGGGCGTTCTTCGTCTGATGATCCTCGGCCACGTTCGGACTCGGCACCAGAATGACGGGCTTGCCGATGAGGCAGAACTCGGAAATACTGCTGGCTCCGGCACGGCTGATGACGAGGTCGGCCGCCTTGTAGGCCACTCCCATATCGGTGATGAAGTCGGTGACCTTCAGGTTCGGGAGTTCCTGTCCCTTCATGCGCTCTGCAATCTCAGCACTATAGTACTTACCCGTCTGCCAGACGAACTGCACATCGGATGACTTGACAAGGTCCAGGTGCTGGAGCATGCTCTCATTGATGGTGCGGGCACCCAGACTGCCGCCGACCAGGAGGACGGTCTTCTTCGACGGGTCGAATCCCAGACTCTTGACGGCATCCTCACGGGTGATGGTGGCGTCGAGAAGGGCTTGTCTGACGGGATTACCTGTCAGGATGATCTTCTCGGCGGGGAAGAAACGCTCCATCCCCTCGTAGGCCACGCATATCTTCTCGGCCTTCGTGGCCAGGTTCTTGTTAGCCAGTCCGGCGTAACTGTTCTGTTCCTGTATGAGCGTGGGAATACCCAGACTGTTGGCGGCTCCCAAGGCAGCGGCGCTGGCATAGCCGCCTACGCCCACGGCCACGTCGGGCTTAAACTCGCGCAGCAGTTTCTTGGCGAGCCACTTACTTTTCAGGTAATCGATGGCCACGCCGATATTGGCGGGCTTCCATAGTGGACGGAAGAACCCCCTGATGGGCAGGCCCTTGATCTCATAGCCTGCTGCAGGCACGCGCTGCATCTCCATGCGCCCCTCGGCCCCAACAAAGAGGATGTCGGAATCCGGACGCAATGCCTTGATGGCGTTCGCAATCGAGATGGCCGGAAAGATGTGTCCACCTGTCCCGCCTCCGCTGATGATGACTCTTAATGCCTTGCTCATATCTTGATCTGAATTTGCGTGCAAAATTACAAATTATATTTCTTTTACGGCCATATTTGGCGTTCTTTTTTTCGCGGAGCGGCTTACGCTGAGAATCACTCCGATATAGGCGCAGTTGATGATGGTCGAGGTGCCGCCCTTGCTGATGAGGGGCAGCGGCTGACCTGTCACCGGGGCGATGCCCACAGCCACCAGCATGTTAAAGGCGGCCTGTACGACCAGCAGCAGTGCCAGTCCCATGACGAGGAAGGCCGGGAAGTTGTTCTCGCAGCGGCTGGCGATGCGTGCCGTCCGGTAGAGCAGCACGATATAGAGGAAGACGACTCCTATGGCACCGAGGATGCCCAGTTCCTCGATGACGATGGCGAAGATGAAGTCGGAGAAGGCCTGTGAGAGGAAGTCGCGCTCCACGGACTGTCCGGGGCCTTTGCCGATGATGTTGCTCGACACGATGGCGATGTTGGCATGTGCCACCTGGGCGTCTTTGTCGAGGTCGTATTCGTCGGGCGCGATGTCCTTCTTGTCAAGGTGCTTGGTGATTCGGTTCCGCCAGGTGACGAAGCGGTGGAAGACACCGCCGCCCTTGATGACCTTCGTATCGGTATCGCCGTTGACGGCCTCCGTCGTCTGCTTGCTCTCTTCCTGACTGGCTCCGATGCTACCCACGGTGAGCACCAGTGTGATGAATACGGCAACCAGGATGACACCGGCCCCCAACAGTTTGCCTAACTGTATCATCGGCACGCGTCCGATGAACATCATCAGGAAGATGACGACGAAGAGCAGGGCGGCCGTCGAGAGGTTCTCGATACCGATCAAGGCGATGGTGGGTAAGACGATCCAGAGTACATACTTGAAGGCCTTCTTGTCGGCTCCGTCCTCCCTTTGCATGGCACTGAGGATCTGGGCGGTATAGAGTACCATTGTGCCCTTGGCGATTTCCGAGGGCTGGAAGGTGATGCCTCCCGGTAGGGAGATGACGCGGTTGGCACCATTGATCGACTCTCCGCCCACCAGTACCCAGAGCAGGGTGATGCCGGAGATGATTAGGAGGAAGAGCGTCATCAGTTTGAAGTATCGGCATGGGATGTTCAGGGTAATCACCGCCACCAGTACACCGACGATGATGGTGCCCGTATGGAAGGCAATAGGACCAACGTAGTTCTGGCTCTTATACGTCAGGTTGCTCGAAGCCGAAAAGACCTCGACGATACTGATCATACAGAGGAAGAAGAATACCATCCAGATGACCTTGTCTCCTTTGAAGATGTTGCCTATCTTTTTGTTCATAAGTTCCTGGCTATTTCCTTGAATTGCTCACCGCGATCCTCCATGTTCTTGAAGAGGTCGAACGAGGCACAGCAGGGCGACAGCAGCACCGTCTCTCCAGGCTTCGCCATCTCGTAGCAGGCTGCCATACACTCTTTCATGGAATGGGTATCGCGAACAGGGATTCCAAGACTGTCGAAATTGTCGTGCAACTTCTGATTGTCAGCACCCAGGTAAACGATGCCAGAGCATTTCTCCTTGACGAGTGGCTTGATGGGTTCGTAGTCGTTACCCTTGTCCTTGCCGCCGATGATGAGGATCACCTTGGTCTTCATCGCCTCCAGGGCATACCAGCAGGCATCGACATTGGTGGCCTTTGAGTCGTTGATATACTGTACGCCGCGCACCGTGCAGACTTTTTCCAGACGGTGCTCCACACCGGGGAAGTCGCTGAGGCTCTTGCGGATCTCTTCCTTCTTGATGCCGGCCACGTTGGCAGCGATACCCGCAGCGAGGGAGTTGTAGATGTTATGCTTGCCCGTCAGGCTGAGACTCTCCTGTTCCATGTTGAACGGCGTGGGCTGCTCGATCTTATACTGTCCCTCCTCGATATAGCCGATGGTGCCCTTCTCCTTCAGTTCGGCAAAGGGATACAGGATGGCCTTGATGTCGTACTTCTCCAGTTCGCGCTTGATGATGGGGTCGTCGGCCCAGTAGATGAAGGCATCCTGTGGCGTCTGGTTCTGGATGATGCGCATCTTGGCATCCACGTAGTTCTGCATTTCGAAGTTATAGCGGTCGAGGTGGTCGGGCGTGATGTTCAGCAGGATGGCGATATTGGCTCGGAAGTCGTACATGTTGTCGAGTTGGAACGAACTCAGTTCGATGATGTAGTAATCGTGGGGCTCCTCGGCCACTTGTAGGGCGAGTGAGTTGCCGATGTTGCCGGCCAGTCCGGCATCGTAGCCAGCCTCCTTGAAGATATGGTAGATGAGGGAGGTGGTGGTGGTCTTGCCGTTCGATCCGGTGATGCAGATCATCTTGGAGTTGGTGTAGCGCCCGGCGAACTCGATCTCACTGATGATACGGATGCCCTTCTCGACGGCCTTCTTCACCATCGGGGCCGTCTCGGGGATGCCGGGACTCTTGATGATCTCGTCGGCATTCAGGATCTTCTCTTCCGTGTGCTGGCTCTCCTCCCACTCGATGTGACGGTCGTCCAGCATCTTTTTGTACTTGTCGGCAATCTTCGACATGTCTGACACGAACACGTCGAAGCCTTCCTTCTTGGCGAGGACGGCGGCTCCTGCACCGCTCTCTCCTGCTCCTAATATAACGATTTTACTCATTTACTATTTGACTATTTACTATTTTTATCGCATCTTTAGCGTGATAATGGTCAGGGCAGCCAGTATGATGCTGGTGATCCAGAAACGGATGGTGATCTTCGACTCATGGAACGGACGGTGGGGCCAGCCCTTCAGGATATAGGTACTCGTGGCATCGAGTTGCGAGTCGAGTTTGCGGAAGTTGTCGTGGATGGGCGTGGCGCGGAACACACGGACGCGCTTACCCTTGCGCTTCTGTATCTTGAACCACTGGGTCTGGATGATCACGCTGAGACTCTCCACGAAGAAGATGCCGCAGAGGATGGGCAACAGCAGTTCCTTATGAATGATGACGGCACACACACCGATGATACCGCCGATGGTGAGCGACCCTGTGTCGCCCATGAACACCTGGGCAGGGAAGGCGTTGTACCACAGGAAACCGACCATGGCCCCCACGAAGGCACAGAGGAAAATCACCAGTTCCTCGGAGTGGGGGATATACATAATGTCGAAATACGAGGCATAGCCGATGTGGGAGGATACATAGGCTAACACGCCAAGTGCCACACCGATGATGGCAGAGTTACCCGCACACATGCCGTCCATGCCGTCGTTGAGGTTTGCACCGTTGGAAACGGCTGTCACCACAAAGATGGTGACGAACACAAAGAGCACCCAACCCGCCGCCACGGCATACTTCCCGCAGAAGCCCATCACCTTCGAATAGTTCAGGTTGTGATTCTTGATGAACGGGATGGTGGTCTGCAGCGACTTCACCGCCTCGGCCTTATGCTTGACGACGATCTCCTGGTTCTGCTGCACGTTGACATTCTCGCGGACGACAACATCCGGACTCAGCCAGAGCGTCAGACCCACGATGAAGCCGATGCTGATCTGTCCGACGATCTTGTATTTGCCCTTCAGACCATCCTTGTTGCGCTTGAAGATCTTGATGTAGTCGTCGAGGAAACCGAGGAATCCGAGCCACACGGTGGTGATGATCATCAGGATCAGGTAGGTATTGCGCATACGTCCCAGGAGGATGACTGGTATGAGGATGCTCACGATGATGATGATGCCACCCATCGTGGGCACGCCCTTCTTCTCCACACCGAACGGGTCGATGCTCGGGTCGCGCTCCGTCTCGAATATCTTCTTGCGCTTCATCCACTTGATGAACCGTTCGCCGAACCAGGCTGAGATTAGCAGCGAGAGGATGAGCGTCAGCAGGGCGCGGAACGAGATATACGTCCATATATGTGCCCCTGGGATGTCGTACTGGTCGAGGAATCTGAACAGATAGTATAGCATGAGGATGGTACATTAAAGATTAAACATTAAAAATCTCGCGTACCACTTCCTTGTCGTCGAAGTGGTGCTTCACGCCTTGGATCTCCTGATAGTCCTCGTGGCCCTTGCCGGCAATGAGGATGACGTCGCCCTTCTCCGCCATCATACAGGCGGTGCGGATGGCCTCGCGGCGATCGACGATGCTGATCACCTTCTTCATCTGCTTCTGGTCGAGTCCAGCCAGCATGTCGTTGATGATGTCCTGTGGCTCTTCGAAACGGGGGTTGTCGCTGGTGATGATCACGCGATCGCTCTGTTTGACGGCCTCCTGGGCCATCAGCGGGCGCTTGCCCTTGTCGCGGTTGCCACCGGCACCACAGACGGTGATGACTTTACCCTTGCCGTCGAGCACCTCGTGGATGGCGTTAAGCACATTCTCCAGGGCATCGGGGGTGTGGGCGTAATCGACGATGGCGGTATAGCCCTCCGGGGAACGGACGGGGTCCAGACGGCCGTTGACGCTCTTCAGCGTACTGAGGATGACGAGGATGTCCTCGGGCTTCTTGCCCAGCATGACAGCCGCACCATAGACGGCGAGCAGGTTGCTCACATTGAACTTGCCGATGAACTGCACGCCCACCTCCTTGCCATTGATGTCGAGGTACATGCCCTCGAAGTGGCACTCGATGATCTTCGCCTTGAAGTCGGCCATCGTACGGGTGGAGTAGGTCTTGATCTGCGCCTTGCAGTTCTGCACCATCACCGCACCGTTCTTGTCGTCGGCATTCGTAATGGCGAAGGCTTTTTTGTCGAGCCCGTCGAAGAAGGCCTTCTTCGCGTCGCGGTAGTTCTCGAACGTGCCGTGGTAGTCCAGGTGGTCGCGGGTCAGGTTGGTGAAGATACCGCCCGTGAACCGCAGACCGCCGATGCGCTTCTGGGCAATGGCATGACTGGAGCACTCCATGAAGGCATAGTCGCAGCCTGCCTCCACCATCTGGGCGAGTAGGCGGTTCAGTTCGATGGGGTCGGGTGTGGTGTGGTCGGCAGGGATCACCTCGTCTTCGATATAGTTGCAGACGGTGGAGAGCAGACCGCACTTATGACCGAACTTGCGGAACATATTATATAATAAGGTGGCGATGGTGGTCTTGCCGTTAGTACCAGTCACGCCAACGAGTTTCAGTTTCCTGGAGGGGTCGCCATAGAACTGGGTGGCCACCTCACCGACACAGTCCTCTGTGGATTCTACAGCAATGTAAGTGACTCCTTCCGTACGCTTGGTGGGCAGGCTCTCGCAGAGGATCGCCGTAGCCCCCTGTTCGATGGCCTTGTTGATAAACCTATGGCCGTCGGTCTGTGTGCCAGGAATGGCCACAAAGAGATGGTCGGCCTCTATGCGGCGGGAGTCGATGTTGACACCCTTGATCTCTTTCTCCGCATCACCGATGAGGTTCAGTACTTCGACATTCTTCAGTAACTCCGTTAGTTTCATATCCTTGTGTCTTTAGTTGTCCAATATCAGTTCGCATACCATGCCCTGCTTGAAGGCCGTACCGGCATAGATGCTCTGCGACTTCACCTTTCCCCTGCCCCTGAGTTTGGTCTTCACACCGATGCTCTCCAGCAGATAGACGGCATCGCGGGCTCCCATGCCAGTGACGTCGGGCACGGTGTTCCTGTTGGTTTTTGCCTGTGATAGAACGACCTTACTATGATCTCTCGTGGCCTTGCCCCAGATGGGGCTGCCCTCCGCATAGGAGCCGTTCCAGGTGTTATTGGTCTTCACGCCCAACTGGTTCAGTACATAATGGGCTGCCACCATGTCGCCACCCTTCACGTCGGGGATGATGACGGATGCCGTGTCGCGGGCATCATCCACGCTGCGCTTGAGGTTCTGGGCCATTACACCCTCGGAGATATGGTGGAACACGACACCCGACATACCACCGCCCGAGGCGGGCAGCCCCGACTTCTTCAGGCATACGATACAGGTGTAGCGGGGATTGTCGGCAGGGAAGTAGCCAGCGAACGAAAGCCAATAGCGGGTGGTGCCGGAGTGGTAACCCCCGTACTGGTCGGCCACCTGTGCCGTACCCGTCTTACCGGCCACCTTGAACGACTTGGAACCTGCCTTGCGACCCAGTCCCTGACTGACCACATGCTCCAGGATGGTCTGCATCATCTTGATGGTCGCCGGTTTGGCGATCTGCTCCTTGAGCACGACGGGCTCAAACTCCCTGACCACCTGTCCGTCCTTCATCAACTGCTTCACGAAGCGTGGCTGCATCATCTTGCCGTCGTTGGCGATGGCGTTATAGAAGGAGACAGTATTGATAGGCGCAATCTGCGTCTCGTAGCCGATACTCATCCAGGGCAGGGTGGTCTTGCTCCAGTATTTGGCGCGGTCGGTGGTCTTGGTGTCCGGCATGCGTATATAGGGTGGGTGGTACCCCACCAGGGGAATCTTCAGGTCTTCATGGATGCCTACGCGATAGAGCCCCTGCACATATTTCGTGGGATTGCTGCCGTAGAACTTGTCGATGACGTAACTGACTCCGATGTTCGAACTAACCTCCAGCGCGCGGGCCACGTTGATGTCCTTATAGCCGCCACGGCGCCAGTTGTGGTCTTTCATCGGACGGCCGTGCATCTCCATTACGCCACTGCCGGTGTGGATCACGTAGTTGGTGTCGTTGGGAATCACCCCGTCGTCGAGGGCCACGAGGAACGAGGCCACCTTGAATACCGATCCCGGTTCACAGCGGTAACTGATGGCGTTGTTCACCATCTCATGGTATTCGCCGTCGGCACCACGCTGCATGTTCACGATGGCCTTCACATCGCCGGTCTTTACCTCCATGAGGATGGCGACGCCCATCTCACCGCCGATCTCCTTCAGTTCCTCGATGACGGCGCGCTCGGCCAGGTCCTGCATGCCCACGTCGATGGTCGTCACGATGTCATAGCCGTCGATGGGGTTCTGTACGGGGATGTCCATGTACTTGTTCAGCACCTTACGGCGGTGCATCAGTCCGTTCGTGCCGCGCAGCAGGGAGTCGAACGACAGTTCCAGACCGTATTTCGCACTGTCCTTGGCGCCAAACATGTCGCCGACGGTGCGCTGGGCCAGTGAGCCGAACGGGCGGCGGCGCGCGTTGAACTCCTCCCAGTGGAAGCCTCCCTTATAGTTTGGCTCCTTGAAGATGGGCAGTTTACGGATCTCGCAGAAGGTGTTATAGTCGATACGGCGCGGCCAGATGGCCCAGTGGCGGGCACCGACGGAGCCGTTCTTCTGAACTTTCTTGCGGCCTTCCATCAGATGGGCCTTGAACTCCTCGGCCGACTTCGAGGGGAAATTCTCGTTGAGACCCCGACAGATGGTGTCGATCTTCTCGGCCCAGATGGAGTCGCGCCTGCTTCGGCCCAGCGAGTCGTCGGCCCCGGCCTGGAAGTCCATATAGATCTTATATTCAGGGATGCTGCTGGCCATCAGTTGTCCGTCGCAACTGAGGATATTGCCACGGGCGGGCTTCACGCTGACACTGTCGCGCTTCAGACGGTCGGCCACCTGCGTCCAGTAGTCTTTCTTGGCTGTCATGATATACATGGCCTGGCCCACCACGGCAAAACCAATCAATGTCAGCACTACTGCAATGGTGAAGTAGCGGGGCATTACCTTGTCACTCTTGAACTTGCTCATTCCGTCTTCTTACTCGGGTACATATATTATATATGGGGGCTGGTCTGCGATATGCAGCAGACTGTCCTTGTTCTGTTTCAGGGCATCCAGCACATGACTCTCGCGGCATTTCTCCGTAAGGGTGCTCGAACTGGAGAGGGCCTTGTATTTTGCGTCGAGCAGTTCCTTCTCCAGTTTGTCGATGGTGATCAGGTCCTGTTGGCACTGGTAGCGGACAGCGACGTAGGCGATGCAGAAGATTACGAGCAGCACGAAGAGCCAGATCTGACGGCGCACCATCTCCGCGGTCAGGAAGTCGCCGCCGAGGATCGTCCGCAGGGTCATGGCCGATGTCGGTCTCGGATCTTCTTCCTTGGCCTTCTCCTTGATCAGTTGGATGGTCTTTTTGGCCTGCTCCTTCATCTCGGCAGCCTCTTCCTTGAGGCTCACCTCTTCCTCGGGTCGCGTCTGCTCAATCTCCAGTTCTATGTCTTTTCCCTTACTCATCGCTCTTCAACTGATCACTTTTTCTGCTATTCTCAACTTGGCGCTCCGACTGCGAGGGTTGCGCTGTTGCTCGTCGTCATCTGGCACGATCACCTTATTGCCTATCTGGCGGAAGGGGGCCTCGATACGCCCGAAGAAATCCTGCTGTACCTTGCCTTCGGCATTGCCGGCCTTCATGAAGTTCTTCACGATACGGTCCTCCAGCGAGTGATAGGTGATCACTGCGAGTCTGCCTCCTTTGCGGAGCATCTCGCCTGCGCTGTTGAGCATCTCCTTCAGGGCTTCCATCTCGTGGTTCACCTCGATGCGGAGGGCCTGAAAGAGTTTGGCGGCGTCTTTCTTCTCCCGTGCGCTTTGCAGGAGTTTCTCCGTTGCCTGCAGCAGATCGCCCGTTGTCAGGATGGCTTTCTCTGTTCTGGCCTTCACGATGGCGGCGGCAATCCTCCGCGCATTCTTCAGTTCTCCGTAGATGTAGAAGATGTCGGCCAACTGCTCCTCGCTATAGTTGTTGAGGATGTCGGCGGCCGACAGACCTGCCCGTTTGTTCATCCTCATATCGAGTGGCGCGTCAAAGCGGAAGGAGAAACCGCGTGTCTCATCGTCGAAGTGATGGCTGGAGACGCCTAAGTCGGCCAGCAGACCGTCGATCTCCTCCACTCCATAGTAGCGCATCCAGTTCTTGAGGTATCTGAAATTGCTCCTGACGAAGGTGAACCTCTCGTCCTCGAAACAGTTCCTTTCCGCATCCTCATCCTGGTCGAAACTGTAGAGATGTCCCTTCTTTCCTAGTCTGCCCAGGATCTCCCGACTATGTCCGCCACCGCCGAAAGTGACATCGACATAAACACCGTCGGGCTTGATGTCAAGCCCGTCGATGCTCTCCCGGAGGAGTACTGGAACGTGATATGTCTCGGCGGTCGTGATCATAGGGCATCACTGTCATTCATGATATTCTCGAACTCTTGGCCGAACTCCTCGTCGGTCTTGAGTGTCAGATTCAGATTCTTCGGCGACCAGATTTCAATGGTATCGTCCATGCCGATGAACTGGATGTCCTGATCGATCTCCGCCATCTTCTGCAGACGCTTGGAGATGAGGAAACGACCGTTGCCATCGAGGTTCGCCACCTCTGCCTCCGACACGAACTGGCGGAACATCTGCTGGTGGGCGGGCTTCCACGGACGGAGTTGCGCCTTCAGCATGTCTAGCCGTGCGTTCCACACGCTTTCTGGGTAGAGCACCAGACATTTCTGGAAGACATCCCTGCGCAGTACCAGATTTTCCTCGCCCGATGCCTGGAGCACCTTGCGGAAAACGGCTGGCAGAAAGGCTCTTCCCTTCACATCAGTCTTGGCTTCTATATTACCTAAAAAGCGCATACGTACATCATATATATAAATTCGGTCACAAAATTATATAAAATTTCCCCACTTCACACCACTTTTCCCCACTTTTTTCTGATTTTAACTTTATTTATTGATTTGGGCACCCTTCGTGTACAAAATACATTTAAAAAGAAACAATTTCTTCTATTTTTTTGCTCAGATTTAAAAGAAATGTGCTATTTTTGCAGATTGTTAGCATTATTGTCAAGTATCATGGCTGTTGTCACAGAGAAAACGATCGACATCGACGAGATCCTCAAGGGTAAGATGGGTGCGAAGGCGAAATACGTGCCCCGTCCGTTGGTGAGTTGGTTGAAGCGCATTGCCCATCAGGACGATGTCAATGCGTTCCTGTGGGAAAGCCGTGAAAAGACGGGTGTCGAGTGGCTCGAGGAATGCGTCAAGTACCTTGACATGACGCTGGTGGTGAAAGGAAAGGAGAACCTGCCCGACCCAGACGACGGCCGGCTCTACACCTTCGTCAGCAACCACCCTCTGGGCGGTGAGGACGGTGTGGCACTCGGAGCCATTATCGGGCGGTTTTATGATGGTCGTTTCCGCTATCTGGTCAACGACCTGCTGATGAATCTCCCCGGGCTCGCCCCTCTCTGCATCCCCATCAACAAGACAGGCAGTCAGAGCCGCAACTTCCCCGTCATGGTGGAGGCTGGTTTCAAGAGCGACAACCACATGCTGATGTTCCCTGCGGGCATCTGCTCCCGTCGCCAGAATGGCGTCATCGCCGACATCCCCTGGAAGAAGACGTTCATCTCCAAGAGCGTGGAGTGCCAGCGCGACGTGGTGCCTATCCACTTCAGCGGGCAGAACAGTAACTTTTTCTACCGTCTGGCCAACTTTAGTGACCAGTGTCTCCCATTCAACCTCGCCATGCTCTTCCTGGTCGATGAGATGTACAAGAACGTGCATAAGACCTTCGAGGTAAAGATCGGCAAGCCCATCCCCTGGCAGACCTTCGACAAGTCGAAAAGTCCGGTGGAATGGGCACAGTTCGTCAGAGAAAAAGTATATTCCCTATAACAACCCTCCCCCACTTATTACCTAACCCAACAGCAATGGAACAAGAGATCATCCAGCCCATCGACAAAGAAGTTCTGAAAAGTGAACTGACGACCGACCGCCAACTCCGCATGACCAACAAGAGTCATAACGAGATCTATATCATCACGGCCCATAACGCGCCCAACGTGATGAAGGAAATCGGCCGTCTGCGCGAAGTCGCCTTCCGTGAGGCCGGAGGCGGAACGGGCAAGGACATGGATATCGATGAATTCGACATCTGCGAGAACTGTTACAAGCAACTCATCGTGTGGAACCCTGAGGCCGAGGAGATCATTGGTGGCTATCGCTATCTGGAAGGTACGGAGTGGGAGTTGGACGACAAGGGACAGCCCATCCTGGCCACCAGCCACATGTTCCATTTCTCGGAGAAGTTCCTGAAGGACTACATGCCCTACACCATCGAACTGGGCCGCTCGTTCGTGTCGCTGCCCTACCAGAGCAGTCGCATGGGTGCCAAGAGCCTCTTTGCCCTCGACAACCTGTGGGACGGCTTGGGAGCCTTGACGGTCATTATGCCCAACGTGAAGTACTTCTTCGGCAAGATGACGATGTATCCTTCCTATATCCGCAAGGGGCGCGATATGATCCTCTACTTCCTGAAGAAGCATTTCGACGATAAGGAACACCTGATTATACCGATGAAACCGTTGGAAATCGAGGCTGATCCGAAGGAACTGGAAACCCTGTTCTGCGAGAACGACTTCAGGGCCAACTATCGCATACTGAACGCCGAGATCCGTAAACTCGGCTATAACATCCCTCCGCTGGTGAACGCCTATATGAACCTGTCGCCGACGATGAAACTCTTCGGCACGGCCATCAACTACGGTTTCGGCGACGTGGAGGAGACGGGTATCCTGATTGCCGTCGATGAGATCCTCGCCGAAAAACGTGTGCGCCATATCGGCTCATTCATCAAGGAACATCCCGAGGCCATGAAGATCACCAGTGGAGCAAACAAGGTGATCTACAAGGAACAGATATAAAATAAGTTTTTCTTTTTCATTTTCCTTTCAGCCAGCGCGTAACCATCTGATTGTCTGAGTGTTTGGCTGAAAGGGCTTTCGATGTGGCATCGTATTCCTTAGCCACTGGGTTTCACAAATTTGACGATAGTCAAACGATCATCTGACGGTAGTCAAACGTTCGTTTGACTACCGTCAAATTTGTAGAAGTCGCCACTTTAGGAAAACGCCCTGGGACCTTTTTCAAAAAAGATGTTAAATCTTGAAATTTCTATGCAAGGTTTTGTAATTTTGCAGTTATATCTATAGACGAACCAATAAAAAGTTATGGATATGAAGGTAAAATACTTAATGGTGATTCTCTTGGCGGCAGGACTGCTGGCTGGCTGTTCAGATGACGAGGCCGTCGATCTGGGTGGCGGTAAGGTGCGTACGGGTAAATATACCGAGGTGTGGACGGTAAACATCGAGCCCGAATATGTGCTGGGCGCAGACTGGTGGGGTGGCTATAGCACGGTCCACCCAGTGATGGAGGCCACGGACGAGGCTGGCAATCGGACGGCGACCTTTGGCATGCACCAGATCGAGGGCTTCGACTTCGAGGAGGGCTATCGCTACCAGTTGAAGATAGAGGCCAAAGACGTGTTGACACCACTGGAGAAGCAGGGCATCTATGTGGCCGATGCCTCTCAATATGAGTTCACGCTGAAAGAGATCGTCAGCAAGGAGTACGTCGGCATCCGCGAGGAGGGGCGGCGCGACTTGGAGATGGATGTCCAGTTGTCGCGTGTACGCTCTACCCAGGAAGAGGATTCGTGGGAGTACGGCTGTCTCGTGGGGACGGTGGTCGGTACGGATGAGATCCCGATGCTCCCGTATGAGATCCTGATGCTCCCGTATGAGATATTTGCGGAGAATGGAAATTGGAAGCCATGGTTGTTATCTGAAGTAGGAGAAGACGGTGTCGAGAATTACTATCGGATGAGGATAAAGGTGAGCATCACCCCGTCGGACACGCCAGTCTATCGCAACCTGTACCGCAGGATTCGCTTGCAGGAGATCGTGAGCGTGGTGGAGCCAGTAGATAATGACAGTATCATATATATGGATAGAGATGAAATCGAAGATTTGTTTATTTAGTTTGCTGTTGATGACCGTATCCTCCTGTGGTACGGATGATGCTTTGGAAAGCGCCTTTTCTTCTTACTTGCCTCTATATTCGTCTGACGCAGTCACACAGGGACAACTGTTGACGGGCATGGGGTCTTTCGAGGGCAGGTGGTACTTGCCGGATATGAGGATGGATGGTGAGATGTCTGTCAGGCCGGATACGCTTACGGTCAGATTCCCGTCGGAGATGTTTGCCGACTATATCGTGGACAACCAAGCAGAGTTAGCCAGCGCTTATCCTGGCGAGGCCTTGTTCGAGGTGTATCCTGAACATCGGAATGACTGGCAGGTGACAGAAACTTCGTGGGAGTTGCCTTATGAGATAGTAGGCTATTCTGAGGGTGCAGGCTATTTGAATATGTATAATAACAGTCCTGCGAATGCAGGAGACGATTCGAATCTCATGGCCCATGGCATGGGAGACTTCTCTTTTGAAATAAGGCCAACGGGAAATGAGGGAGGACTTGACCAGTATAGGATTTCCATATATTGTCCTGTAGTGACAGCAAAGTTCGACATATCTGCCAGGCAATGGGTCTTGGTGTTTCCATTCAAGAGCATTGATGTCGTTAATCAGGCGACGGGCTGGCAGGCATCCTTAGCAGGCGACAGAGACATGACATTGGTATTCATAACGACTAAAAAGATACGGTAGGCAGTAGTGGAGACAGAACGCGAACTGCTCGACGCGATAGACCGCGGTGACCGTCAGGCGATGCGTCGCCTCTACGACCGCTTCTCAGGATGTGCCATGGCCATCGGCCTGCGGTATATCGCTGAGCGAGAGGACGTGAAGGACGTGGTGCAGGACGGATTCGTCAAAATCATCGGTTCCATCGGCAGTTTCCACTATCATGGCGAGGGATCGCTGAGGGCCTGGGTAGGTAGGATCATCACCAACACGGCCATCGACTGGGTAAAGGCCCACGAGCGGATGCTGACGGTGGTCGATCAGACGGCTGGTCTGCCAGACGAGGCCGAAGAGGACCCGCCCGACGTGGAGACGGTGCCGCCCGACCTGCTGAACAGGATGATCGGGCGGCTGCCTGCGGGCTACAGGCTGGTGCTGAACCTCTACGTGTTCGACCAACTGCCGCATCGGGAAATTGCCCGTCGCCTAGGCATCAGGGAGGCCAGTTCCGCCTCACAACTCTCACACGCCAAGCGGCTGCTCAAGGAGATGATACAAGTATATTTAGACTCACAAAGGAAATGAAACAACAGGAAGATTGGACATCACGGCTACGCGACCGTCTGGCAGACCACGAGGAGCCTGCCCCCGACGGACTGTGGGCCGACATCGAGGCCGCCCTTGCCAAGCGGGAGTCTGAGAAGGCGACTCCTGCCAGTGTCGTTCCTCTGTGGGGCAAATGGGCTGCCGCAGCCACCTTCGCCGCCCTGATGGTTGGCGGAGGCTATATGTATTGGCGGGCAGAGTCGGCTCCTGCCAGTTCGCCTTCAGCGGAACTGGCTGAGCGTCAGCAGGTTGAGCCTCCGCTGAAGGGAGAAGTGGAGTCGCACGATGATGCTGAACGACCGTCTCTGGCTGCGGCCTGGCTTCAGTCAAAGCCTCAGTCAAGGCCTCAGTCGGCCCCTCAGCCCGAGGCACTGCTGCCTTCTGATCCACAACTGCTTCCTGATTCTGGCTCCCAGCCCGAGCAGGCCTCTCAGGCAGGACCTGCTCTTCCGACTGAGCGCGAGACCCAGGCGGAGCCAGAGCCCAGGCCGTTGCCAGTGCCAGAGGAGAACCAGCGCATCCTGGCCGAACTCGACCACCAGATCCACCAGGGAAAGGCCCGTTCCGGCCGTCGCCTGGCATTCAGCCTGTATGCCTCCAATGGTTTTGGCGATCAACAGCATAGCAATGGGGTGAGAATGAGTGCTTCAATGCTGGCCAACTATCATTACAGTCATGCCATGACGCGCGGAGAGGATGATCCCGTATGGCTCTACAACTACTCGGAGCATCAGAGGCATTATCAACCCGTGTCGTTCGGTATGACCGTAAAAATCCCCTTTTCATCGGTATTATCCGTCTCGTCAGGTGTGGTCTATACGCAATTACGGTCGGAGTTTACGAATGTCACGCCCACCTATGTGATTGAGCAGAAACAGACATTGCACTATATCGGTATCCCTCTCAGTATGCAGTACCGGCTGTGGCAGTGGCATGGTCTGGGTGTCTATGCGACGGCCGGCGGACAGGTGGATTTCAATGTGAAGGCGAAATACGTGAATGGCGGTGCAGAAGTGGAGATCGACAAGGACCGTGCGCAATGGTCCGTGCAAGGGGCTTTGGGCCTTCAGTATGACATCATCCCCCAATTGGGCATCTATGCCGAGCCTGGCATCAAATACTACTTCGACAACGGAAGCCGCGTACGCAACTTCTTCAAGGATAAGCCCACGAACTTCAACCTGCAACTGGGCTTGAGACTCAATCTGTAAAGCGCCTGCGGTTAGCCGACGAGTAACTGGAGACCAACGCCGCGCACCGTCTTGAGCGTGATCTTCGGTTCGTTGGCGAGCAGTTTACGGAGTTTGTTGACGAAGACGTCGAGCGATCGCGAGGCGAAATAGTCGTCCTCCGTGTTCCAGAAGCGGCTGAGGATAGCCTCACGGTGCACCACGTTGTTCTTATTCTCTGCCAGCAACTGTATGATCTGAGCCTCGCGCGGCGTGATAGTCTGGGAAAAGCCCGTTTCATCGTTGCGCAGTGTGGCGTGGTCGGCGTCAAGCGTGTATCTACCGAGTTTATAGTGGTTGGTTGTTCTCTAGTTTCGAGATGGTGAGTAGTTTGTTCACCAGGGCCAATAGGTGCTCGGCCTCGCTCTCGATAATTGAGTAATATTAGCCAAGGCCGCAGTTTTTTTGGCAGGCACCCCGGCAACTTACCAGCGGAAGCGGATGCCGAGAGGCAGCGTGATGCTCAGGGGATGCTCCGTGCGGTAGGTCTCAAGGCCACTGCCGTCATCGAAGAAATACTGTAAACTAGGTTCCAAGAAGATGCCGAGGCGGGGCGTGAAGTCATACTGCAGGCCAAGGCCGAGTGTCATAGACCACTGGCAGGGCACGTCGAGGGAGATGTCGGTCTTGTATGTGGCGGTGCCCCCTGAGACATGGCTAATCGCTGTGTTGCCGCCAACGGGCAGTTCCAGCATGGCGCCTGCCGAGCCGTAGAGACTCATGTGCGAGCCCCTGTACCATTGCCAGCCTAAGCGGAGCGGGATGCCGAGATATTGGAGCCGCTGGCGTTCCTGTACATAGGCCAGCCTGCTGCCTGTCCTTGTGGTGGAGGTCAGGTGCGTGTAACTGAGGCCCGTCTCCAGTGACAGGTGCCTCGTCAGTTGGCGGCTTAGCATGAGTTGGATGGTAATCGGCAACTGGTGCTCGTGTGTTGCTTCCATGACACCGCCTTTGATGCCGGAGTTCTGGGTGGCAATCGCGATGAGCGAGCGGGTTTCGGCATCTTGCGCTGCCGCAGGATTATTGTTCAGATAGGAATTGTAGGCAACCCAGTTGTCGAACGTCTGCTCAGAAGGAATTCCGGTGTTGCTGATCGCGTTGAAACTGCCATTGCCAATGGCGGCATGGGACGGATAGTCTTCGCTTCGTCCCATCTGTCCGTTATAGGCCAGGCGAATATCCCATGATGCTGATGGCTTGGGCTTGGCGGAGGGCTGGTAGGTCGGTTCTTCGTGCGTTTCGCCAGAGGTCTGTGTTCTCTTGGGCAAGGTGTCGGCAGGCTCCTCTTTATACTCATAAGTTGTGGAGTCGGTTGTCATTTCGTGGGGTAGGGTATCTGGCGTTATCACGGCTTCAGTCTGATAGACGATGGGACGCATGGCGGGCTTGGGACTGGCTGCGGCATAGACAGGTTCGTCGCTAGGTGTCTCTACGGCGGGTTCAGGCTTAGGCATTGATGCCTTCCTCTGTGCCGCTAGCGGCTGAGGCTCATTCTTCTCCTTTTGCAGCATTTCCCAGATGGCAGCGGGCACGGCAATCAGCAGCAGGATCAGTACCCACGACTGGCGGATGAGCAGGCGTAGCATCCGCTTGGCGTGGGATAGTTGGGATGAGGAAGAGTGGGGCGCGATGCCCAGCAGTTGGCCTATATCCTGATGCGACAACCCTTCAAACACGGAGAGGCGGAAAATCTGCTGATAGCCTTTGGGCAGTTGGGCCACGAGCGACTGCAGTTGGTCGTAGTCCGGCATCTGGCTGGCATCTGTTGTTTCACGGGCCTCTTGCGACAATTGCCGGATGGCAGCCTGCTCCTTCTCCAATTGCCTTTGGTACTGGTAGCCTACATTACGCACGATGGAAGCCATCCAGGCTTCCAGTTTATCCTCTTCTTTCAGTTGATTGAGCGAAGTAAGGATGATGACGAAGGCATCGTGCAGCAAGTCTTCCGCAGTGTCTTCCTCTGTGGCGAATTGTCTGCAAATGCCCAGTAGCCTTGGCCTGGCTTGCAGATAGAGCAAATCCAAGGCCTGCCTGTCGCCGGCCTTGCATCGCTCAATCAGTTCTTTGACATCCATTCCGTTATTCTACACGATGATAGTTGTCGGCCCAGCCTTCCAACTCGAGCGAGTCTTCATTGAACTTCGCTTTGATGGTCTTGCCTTTCGGCAAGATCGTGGGATTGAAGTCCATGTCGGCGATGCTCTTGGCAAAGCCGTCGTCGATCAGGAATCCTGTGTTGTACTTATAGATGGTCAGTTCAGCCTCTGAGCCTTGATAAGCGACGGTATAGGCGAACGACTCGTCGTATTGCTCGCCCAGCAAGCGGTAGCCTGTATTGTCTGAACGGAACTCCCATGTCGTCTTGATGTCCGTCATGAGAGACTCGCTATGGCTTACTCCTGTCCATTTGCCCACTATCCTGCTCTCGCTGTCGCTGGCTGGCAGACCGTACTTCTGGCCGGCATTGACGGGGAACGAGTCATAGCGGTCGGCAGTCTTCTTGAACCAAGGGTAGTTTGCCAAGCACCTCGCAGAGACCAGCGTCTGCATGTTGTCGTAAGAGCGCTCCATGTATTCGATGATGTCGCCCGCCTCAAAGTAGCACTTGAAGTAGTAGCCGGTATATCCGTACGCTTCGCCGCCGTGATAGTCCGTCAGTTCATAGCGGAAGGGGTCGAGGGCTATCTCCTGCCCCCCGTTCTTATACGCCTTGATGGTGCGCAGGTAGCCGGTGCCGTCCTCGCGGAAGTTCATCACTTCCGTGATGCTGAATGGTAGCTGAGGGTAGAGGGCGACGGTGGCCGCCTGACCATCGTCGTGGATCAGATGCTCCCAGTCGTTCTCCCAGAAGCCCACCAGATAGTTAGGCGCATCCTCAGCATTCTTGATGGGGCCCGCGTCTAATACGAGGACGCAGCAAACCCCAGTGACCTGACTCAAGAATTCGTCAGGGCTGATGCCTTCGAACTGGAAGTGCTCACCACGTTCGTCATACAGGTGGAAGTTTGCACTCGACAGGAAATTGGAGATTTCGTAATAGACGGTACCCTTGTACTCCATGCGGAAAACCTTGGTCAGTGCGGACTTGCCCCAGTTTTCAACGATGGGCTGGATGCTGGCAGGCAGATCCTTCATCAGGACATGCCTGACGGGAACGTCCTGGTTATAATACTTGGCTTGGATGAACCGCTCGGTGATGTCGAGCACTTGTAATTTGATGCCGTTTCTCTCGAACTGCATGACGATGGTGCCGGCAGTCTGCTTGCTGGCATCCCTTGTGAGCGTAAGGCCTTGCGCATCCCACTCCATTTTGATGCCTGATATCGTCTCGTCGTCGTTTGACGAGCACCCCATCATGCTTGTCACTCCTGCAAATAGGAGTGACATCATCCATGTCGTACTTAGTCTTCTCATACACATTATTATCATATTGCAAATTTAAACCTTTTCGTTCATATAGTGTCGTAAGGAGCGGAAAGACTGCATGGTTAGTACGACTTTTTATGATTTGTTAACGACAATCGGCCATCTTAACCTAAAGACAACATTCGGATAACACAACATTCGTGCAACTTTCCGTACCTTTGCACCGTCAAACAGATGAAATAACAATAAAAACGATAAGAAAATGGAATCAATTATCACCATTGCAACAGTACTCACGATGTACTTCAACGCTGCTAACGACGTGAACGCCCCCTACCTCTATAACTCTGACCTGGAGGACGGCGTGATCCACAAGATTGAGATCTACGAGCAGAAGGCCGAGGGCCAGATGTGCGCCAAGATGGAGTACCGCTACAGTTACGACGAGCAGGGCCGCCTTACTTCTCGAGAGGTGATGCGCTGGGACGACAGCAAGAAGGACTGGGTGAACGACTTCCGCCACAACTACAAGTATTATAAGAAGGGCTACAACATGGAGACCTGCAAGTGGAACGCAGAGCAGCAGGCCTACGACATACCATCGGAGGTGACGCTCTATCGCGAGATTGCCCCCTCAGTAACATCCGTGAGGACCTACCGCATGAACGAGGCCAAGAATGATATGTATCTCACCAGCAGCCTGCTCTGCATGGAGCCGCTGGAGGTGGTCAGCAGCCGTCTGCTGGCAGTGAATTAATAAAAACACTTAAATTGGTAGTCTAATCCGTAATCCGTATACATAGATTACGGATTTTTCTTTGTATCTTTGCACCCGTATAATTTGACTAAGACAATGGAACTGATTAAAGACAAGAAGTTTGGGGGCGAGCGCCCTCTCTTCGCAACGCATGACTTAAGGCTGGAGAACATCACAATCACTGACGGTGAGTCGGGCATCAAGCAGTGCCAGAACATGGAGGCCTACGACTGTAAGTTCTACGGCAAGTACCCTTGGTGGCATGTCGATAAGGCTTATATCGAGAACTGCTACTTCGCCTTAGGCTCGCGCTCGGCCATTTGGTATTCCAATGATATGGTGATGAAGAACTCCCGTATCGACGGCCCGAAGTTTTTTCGTGAGATGAATAATCTCGAGTTGGAGAACGTGGAGATAACCGATGCCGACGAGACCTTCTGGAAGGTCGATGGCCTGAAGATCAAGAACGTGAAACTGCATGGCGGCACCTATCCGTTCATGTTCTCGAAGAATATCTATGTCGATGGACTGGAGAGCGACTCGAAGTACGTGTTCCAGTATTGCCAGAACGTGGAGGTTCACAACGCGAAGATCCTGACGAAGGACTCTTTCTGGGAGTGTGAGAACGTGACTATCTACGACTCCGAACTCGACGGAGAGTACCTGGCCTGGCACTCGAAGAACGTGCGTCTCGTAAACTGCCACTTGGCAGGCGAGCAGTTGCTCTGCTATACGCAGAACCTCGTGCTGGAGAACTGCACCATCGATCCGATGTGCGACCGTATGTTCGAGTACTCCACCGTAGAGGCTGATATCCGCGGGCATATCGAGAACATCAAGAATCCGACGAGCGGACACATTATTGCCGATTCCATCGGTAGTGTTACCATCGATGAGAACGTTCGCCAGCCGAATAACTGTATCATCGAGACAAGAAAGTAATTCGTAGTAAAGAGGTCGGATATGAAATACAACTTTGATGAGGCGGTCGTGCGCAGGGGGACGAACTGCGTGAAGTGGGATGAAAGCAGTGATTCCGAGATGATTCCCATGTGGGTGGCTGATATGGACTTCCGCGTGGCACCAGCCATCGAGAAGGCTCTGCAGAAGCGCGTAGAGCATGGTGTCTTTGGCTATAACATCGTGCCAGAGAGTTATTACGAGGCCGTGATCTCCTGGTTCCGTCGCCGTCATCGGTGGGAGATCCAGCGTCGATGGATCCTCTACACCACGGCCGTTGTCCCTGCGATGTCTGTCGTCATCAAGGCGCTCACCATGCCAGGCGAGAAGGTGCTCATCCTTTCGCCGGCCTATAACTGCTTCTTCTCCAGCATCAAGAACAACGGGTGCGAGGTACTGGAGTCGCCTCTGAAGGCTGTGGACGACACCTTCGAAGTAGATTGGCAGGACTTTGAACAGAAATGTGCCGATGAAAAGACGACGCTCTTCCTGCTCTGTAACCCCCACAACCCCTGCGGACGTGTCTGGAAGCGTGAAGAGTTGCAGATGATGTACGACATCTGTAAGGAGTATGGCGTGAAGGTCGTCTCCGACGAGATCCACTGTGAACTCATCATGCCGGGCTATACGTTTGTGCCTTTCGGCACCATCACCGACGACTGTGTGGTGATGAACTCACCCTCGAAGAACTTTAATACCGCCGGGCTCCAGATTGCGAACATCATCGTCGCCAATCCCTCGTGGCGTCGCCGTATCGACCGTGCCATCAATATCAACGAGGTGTGCGACGTCAATCCCTTTGGGATTGTAGCCCTCGAGGCCGCCTACAACGAGAGCGAGGACTGGCTCGACGAACTGTGCCGGTATTTGCAGGGCAATTATGAATATCTTTGCGATTTCATCGGTAGAAACCTGCCTCAACTGAAGGTGACCCGGCTCGAAGGCACCTATCTCGTCTGGGTAGATCACACCGCCCTCGGCATCACGACCGATGAACTCTTCAACCGCCTGCTCAACGATGCCCGCGTCTGGGTGTCCCCAGGCACGATGTATGGGCCGCAGACGGGCGAGGGCCATATCCGCATCAACATCGCCTGTCCCCGCCGTCAGTTGACGGAGGCGCTCCAGCGTATCGCGAAGGTGATCAGTTAGCAGGTACGCTCTTGATACGCTTCGTGTAGAAGTCGCGGAAGTCACTCCATTTATAATAAGGTGCCTGTGTCGTGGGCACGGGCAGTGTGGCCTCCAGTCCGTTCAAGAGACATTTCACGAGGATGGGGTCAGAGGCGCGCTTCCCGCGATAGAACACCAGTTGGATGTTGCAGGCCTTGCAGGTCTCCCAGTTTTGGTAGCAGTTCTTCACCTCATTAGGGTCTGCGGGGTCGCGGTCGGCACCGTTGATGCCCATCAGTACCGTTAGTGGTCCGATGTAAGAGTCGTGACCAAAGCGAAGGTCGGCGATATGGTCGCTCGTGCCGTCGAGCACGGCATCGGCTTTCTTGATAAAGTCCTCGAGGATGGGAATCGTCTCATACTGAGGCCCGAACACCCAGGAGTAAGTCCCGAGGTTGGACTGTTCCCATTGGCTTACGATGTCGCTGTCGGTCAATATGTTACCCATCATGCCCTCGTGGTCGATGCTGGGCAGCGATGTGTAGAGGTTGATGAGGTTGGAAGCGATACGATCAACAGAACCTGGCAGGCTGTCCGTGTTTGTAAACACGCGTGCGACAATATCCTTATTCTGAGTGTCGTTGTTCTGGAACTTGTCGCGATTCTGCTCATAGCGTGGTTTAAGCCCCTTCGGATAGTTATGCTTGTTGGGGTTCTGACGGTCGTCGGGTACCACGGCGTCAAGGGTGAAGCGCGAGGACTGTTCACGGATCTCAATCTTCGGATTACACTGCACCAGTTCCTGACAGAAGGCTGACATGCTGAGCACGCAGCGGCCCACGAGGGAAGAGACGGCAAGTACGTTACCTCCCTTTTTAAAGACTTCGGGGAAACGATTGTACATGGTGCGGGCGATGCCCTGGTGCTGTTCCCAGCCCAGTTGGGTCAGTTCGCTCCATCCTGTCATCAGTTCCTGTTTAGCAGCCATGAATTTCTCATAGAAAGCCTCGCCCTCAGTCGTCAGCACGTGCTGTTCCTTGGCTTTGGTCAGAAGGGTGTCGAGGTCTTTATAAAGGAAGTCGCTCCAGAAATATCGTGAGCCATGACGGGCATAGTGGCTGATATAGAAGGGCTTGTAGCCTTTAGGTGATTTCGTCAGCGTGGTGGAATCCTGCTGATAGGGGTAGTCAGTGCCATAGGCTTTTCTGGGGTTCGCCTTCAGTTGGTCGAGGGCCGAGATGCCTTGTGCAGCGGTCATCAGACTCATGCATGTGACGGTTAGGGTAATGAGTAATTTCTTCATGTGGGTAATTTTTAGGATTATTGCTGTGCAAAGATAGTGATTATTCCTCATACTTACAAGGAGAATTCGGAATTTTTTCGTATCTTTGTGGAAACAGTACAGCCCGATGACCGTCCTGACATCGTGCGTGAGGACGCGGAATAATTGCCACTTATCCGAAAATAAATGCCATAGAATTTTGTCAATTCGTGTTTTCTCCGTACCTTTGCAGTCGAAAAGCACATGCCCTGATAGTTAAATGGATATAACAAGGCTCTCCTAAAGCTTAGTTCCGAGTTCGATTCTCGGTCGGGGTACCAACCAGCAGAAAACAAAAGAAAACATCTGCAAGGCGAGAAGACATTTATTTGAAAATCAGTCGGTTATCCATGTCGGCTGATTTTCTTTTATTTGCATAAAGTACCCTTATTTTCCTAAATTCTGCTAAAAACTACACCTTTTCTACACCCTGAATCAATTCTTTTTATTACCTTTGCAGACAAAGGAAAACAGAAGAAAAGAGATGGCAGAAAAAGGTAAAAACATGCTCCTTATTGAGCCGGGAAACCCCAGATTGCTCAAAAAACCAGTAAATGAAGGCTCTGAATTTAGCCTTTACCTTGAATATAAGGTAGGCTATAAGGAGGAAAATGGCTCCTGTATTCGCAGGAAAGAGAGTCTTTCGTTGCGTCTGATGGCCAATCCTCGAACCACAGCCCAGCGGCAAAAGAACAAAGAAACCATAGAACTCGCCCGAAAAATCCGTTTCGAGCGGGAGCAGGAGTTTCTGGAGAACAAAGAAGGTTACCGTCTGAAGAAGTCGAGATCCATCAACTTTCTGGACTATTATCAGAGTTTCATCAAAAAATACAAGAAGAAGGACATCCGTGTTATTGAGATGGGGCTGAACGACTTCAAAAAATTCCTGGCTGAGCAATACCCTCATCTTGCGACCAGAATAGAACCTCGATACATCAATAAGAAGATGATGCAGGAATTTGCAGAGTACATTACTGAGCATCATCGTGGTACCGGCATCTCATCAGTTCATCGGCGTTTCAAGAAAGTCATCCTTGCTGGCGTTGAGGATGGTCTATTCAGTGAGAACCCATGCAAGGGCATTGTCCTCGAAAACAATGAAGACATGCTGGTGAAGGATGTTCTTAGCGCAGAGGAACTCCAGAAGCTCTTTGCTACACCATACACATGGAAGTACCCGGATATTCGCCGGGCTTTTGCCCTAACTTGTTTCTCTGGCATCAGGTTCTGTGACATACGCGAACTGTCCTATGGTGATATCGACTATGAGAACAAGACTATCTCATTCCGGCAGCGTAAGACAGAGGGACATAGCCGCCGGAGCGGTGTTGTCATTCCTCTTAATGACACACTACTGGCGATAGTGGGAGGTAAGCCCGAAGATGCCACAAACGACACTCGCATCTTCAGCCTCCCCAAAAACAACAGTGGTGACAACTGCAACCACTTCCTGAAGCAGTGGACTAAGGCTGCTGGTATTGACAAGCACATCACCTGGCATTGTGGACGCCACAGTTTCGGGACGCAACTTTTGAATAATGGTGCCAATGTCAAGGTCGTGGCAGATCTTCTGGGGCACAGCAGCCTAAAGTACGTGGAGGTCTATGTCCGTGCCGTTGACAAACTGAAAAAAGAGGCTCTTGACAGCCTGCCAAAAATCGAAATTTAATTTTTGTTACGGTAATTACCATTTCACCTTTTTAATATAAACCTCCCATATAGCACTTATTTGGTAGGTTGGCAGTCATAGACGGCTCCATCCGTTCTTTAATCTGTTCCTATTTCGTTCGTATGTAGGAGGGTTTTCTTGCCCTTCCTGCTTCTTTCTTCTCCTTCATGTCGGCCTAATCCATTCCGGCATCGGTTTCATCGTGACCTTTTTGTCCTGGTGCTGTTCATACGCCATGGTATT
>FLNY01004057.1_pt1 | contig 46916 bp, 39 predicted proteins | sample 1140381 | NCBI WGS metagenome assembly FLNY01 (sample SAMEA3878172, study PRJEB12797) | bioreactor metagenome | biome: Moose rumen | place: Sweden | collected 2011-10
GCTGAGGGCCGACTGGCAGCCATTGCCGTTAGCGGACCTTTTGGAGCCGTGAAGGAACAGTCGAGCGGTCTCTATGCCCAACATTTGGCAGAGCGTGGATTCCTCACCATTGCCTTCGACCCCTCGTTCACAGGAGAGAGTGGCGGCGAACCGCGGCGCATGGCTTCGCCCGACATCAACACCGAGGACTTCCTCGCAGCCGTCGATTTTCTCTCTGTGCAGGACAATGTAGATGCAGAGCGCATCGGTATCATCGGCATTTGCGGATGGGGCGGCATGGCAGTCAACGCCGCTGCCATTGACCCACGTATCAAAGCTACCGTAACGGCTACGATGTACGACATGACCAAGGTGAACATCGAGGGCTACTTCCAGAGCGAGAACACTCCGCAGCAGCGCATGGAGAAGCGCAAGGCCATGGCCCTGCAGCGCACGGAAGACTACAAGACGGGAACATACAAGCGGGCAGGCGGTGTCATCGACCCACTGCCGGAGGATGCTCCATGGTTTGTGAAGGACTACCATGCCTATTACAAGACGGAGCGCGGCTACCATAAGCGTTCTGGCAATTCTACCGACGGATGGAACGTCACAGGATGTCAGTCGTTCCTCAATCAGCCGCTGCTGGCCTTTGCCGAAGAGATTGAGAATCCCGTGTTGCTCATCCACGGCGAGAAGGCTCACTCACGCTATTTCTCCGAGTATGCCTTCGAGAAGATGACAGGCAAGCACGTGGAGGGACAGAGCGCCAAGGAGGGCAACAAGGAACTCTACATCATCCCCGGAGCATCGCACGTTGACCTTTACGACGATGTGGCAGGTGTCATCCCCTACGACAAGATGGAACGATTTTTCCGTGAGAATCTAAAATAATCGTGTATGAGAAAATATCTGCTGACAATTATGACCATGTTCTTCGTCTGTTGCTCGTCCGACGGCGGGATGCAGGCGGAGACATTGCAGACAGGAAACGAAATGTATATTACCATCGCAGGACAGACTCAGAGCATAACCCTTGCCAATAATGCGGCAACGCAGGAACTCGTGGCAAGGTTACAGGACGGTGCTGTCACAGTTACGCTTAACTCCAGTGGCGGCTTCGAGATATGGGGACCGCTTGGTTTCTCGCTCCCTACGAGCAACCAGCAGATGACGGCACAGCCGGGAGATGTCGTTCTCTATAACGGCAGCAACATCTGCCTGTTCTATGGTTCAAACTCATGGAGTTACACCCGCCTGGGCAAGATAGACGGTTTGTCGGAAAGCCAGTTACGCACATTCCTGAAAGCAGGAGAGAGCAACATCACCGCCACCCTCTCGCTCACGTCAGATGCGACAGGCATCAGCAATATAAGCAACGAGAGCCGGAACACCGCAGGTACTGAATCGCGTTCATATACACTGAATGGCACTCCCGCCTCTGCCGGCCACAAAGGCATCGTCATCAAGGACGGAAAGAAATTCACGAAATAAAGGAAGAGGCCTTCATGTGGGCGTAAGTCCATCTGAAGACCTCTTATTGTCTGCTTAATTCTACACGAATGCCATTTGGCAATTCTATTTCACGTCGAGATAACTCTTCAACGCCTCCACATAGTCTTCGAAGGCAGTCATTCCTGTAGGCGTGATGCGGCAGAGGGTGCAAGGGCGCTTGCCCTTGAAGGTCTTCTCAACCTCGATGTAGCCCGCCGCCGAGAGTTTGTCTATCTGCACACTGAGGTTGCCCGCCGTGGCTCCCGTCTGCTCCTTAATGTAGGGAAACTCGGCTTCCTCGGCACTAATCAGCAGCGACATCACGGCCAATCGCAACTCGGAGTGCAGCAAAGGGTCTAATGGCTTGAACATGATTGCTCCTCCCTATTTTTGGTTCTGTATGTGAATCACCAGCCCAGGCAAAATCAGACCAACTGCAGCCACGCCTGCCATCACATAGAGTTGTGCATGGCCTGGGAAATGCAACGCGCCAAAAAATCCACCGATGCCCGCAATGAGTCCGCAGACCTGAATGATGCGGTTGCTGATGACGAGACCTGTGATAGTGGTTCCCATACCAAAACACAGGGAGATGATGCTGGTGATGCAGCCGAATATATAAACCTTGGGCATAATCAGTTCCATTGGCAACATTCCGCTGCCGATAAAGCCAAGAAGCATGCCCACTCCACAACAGAATACCCCAAAGGTTGACCATACATAGCCGATGACCTTCCCGACAAAGGTAGTCGGAACGCTTCCTCTTCGCTTGTCAATAATCCAGCTGCCTGCATATCCTATCAGCCATAATACGGCCCACAGCATATTCCACGCAGGGCCACCATGATTCTTCCACAGATAGGCGATGAACAGCGAGAACACGACAACGCAAAGCCCCCACCAGATGAGTGGTATTGCCGAGTTTCTGTTAATTGTACGCTGGCTTCGCTCAATAGATTCCCGAATTATTTCCAGACTGCGCTCGGCAGTCATATTTGTTTTTTCTTCCATTGTTTTCTTTCATTTTTACGTGTTAAAGAATGATTTTCTTGTTCTCCAGCCTTGTCCGCGCTCCTGCAGAAAGCGCGTTCAAGGCCTCATGTGTCCGGTTCACGCTGCAAAGATAGATAAGTTTATTTTATAAACCAAATTATTTCGCAGATATTTCCGTTTTGAGTGCTATTTTTAACATTTATAGGGCAAAAAAGGGGGGAGGAACGGGCTTCGTTTCATTCTACTTAGAATTAAACGGAACCACCGAGGCATCGCTTTGGATGGCTCGCTGGATAAAATCTCGTGGGAGTGCTCATCTCCGACAGTTTATTTGGACTGTACTCGATACAGGCTGCTTGCACGATTTACAAACTCCTTGTATGCATTCAGCAACTCATCGTATTCCGGGTGGTCGTTGCGAAGAATCATGCCTGTATATACAATGTAATTGTCGAAGTTTATTTCTGCAGCTTCCAGTGTCAGCCTGTGGTGATGCGGATAACTATTAAACCATCGTTTATACAGGCTGTCCCTGATGGCTTCGCGGTGGTCGTAAGGATCGCAGATGTACAGCATCACTGATGCGTTTTGTCTGAAGAACTCCTCCAGTACGCATGTGATAACCCTAAAGACATCGTTGTCCTTCGGAGGGTTGGCTTCACTATCGTTGGCGATGAAGAAATGATATGCACGGTCTCCTAAGAAATACTGGTCTTTATAGAATCCGATGCGGTAGATAATCCCATTTCTTGTAACGAAACGGAATGTCAACTCGTCTAACTGAATCACCCAATAGGGCGATTCCCTGTTGATACGGTCTGCGGAAAGTCTCATTGTATGCCTAACTCTCTTTCACGTTGGGTCACTGAGGCCATCCACTCTTTCTTTAGATTCAGGGTAGCCCTTAATGCCTCCTTGAATTCTTCATCGGAATACTTCTTGAAATCCATCGCTTCCATATCTTTCTTCGTTTATACGTTTCTTGCGTGCAAAGGTACAACTTTTTTCCGAAAGTTATTCGTTTTCGGGCGAGAAAAACAGGTTTATCTCATTTCTTTTGCGCAAACTTGACTATCGTCTTGTGGCAGATGCCTTCCCGACGTATTCGGAAGGCGTAATGCCGTAGTGCTTCTTGAATTGCCGGGTAAAGTGTTGCGGATATTCGAAGCCCAGTTGTTCGGCAGTTTCAGTGATGGTGGCCTCGCTTATCAGGAGCGACTGGGCACGCTGCATGATGAAACGGCGGATGTGGGAAGTGGCCGTATCTCCTGTCAGTTCCCGGATAAGGTCGCCAAAGTAGTTGGGTGAAAGGAACAACTGCTGGGCACAGTATTTCACCGAGGGCAGCCCCAGACTGCGCTGCAAACCATCGTCATAGTACCTCTGCAACAGACGCTCGAAACGCGGCAAGAGGTCGGAGTTTGTCGTTGTGGCCGATGTGGAGAGCTGGAGCGCATAGTAGCGGCTGACGAGTTCCAGCACCTGCTCTATCAGCGAGGTCACGATGCGCAGCGTGTGCGCATCCTCCTCCTGCCGGAGTTCCGTACGAATATGTTCCAGCAGCGTAACGATGCTTTGCCGCTGCAGAGGTGACATCAGCAGGGCCTCGCTGGTGCTGTATGAGAAGAAATGATAGTCGGCCATGCGGCGCCCCAGTTCTGAGTTACGCAGCAGTTCAGTGTCGAAGAGCAGTGCCCAGCCCTTGGTGTGGATTTCCTCGCCCGTGTCAGCCTTGCCGCCAATCTGCCCGGGAGCCACGCACATCAGCGCATGGCAGTGAAGGTCGTATTGCAATTGCCCATACGACAAGTCCTCCAGTTCCTCGTCGCCGATGAACATCGCATAGACATCATAGTTATTCAGCGAATGGCGACAGTGCTCCAACTCGTCGTAGTGAATCACCGAGACGAGCGGATGCAACTCCGGTGCCCCGATATATCGGGCGTAGTCGCCCACGTGATGAACTCTGAGAATTTTCTCCATCTGATGATTTCCGATTTATCGGTTTCGTCAATCGCCTGCAAAGGTACGAAAAATCTCCCACATCGAAGCGATATGGGAGAAGTTTTCAGATTTGTTAAGCGATTACCCATCGATTTACTCGTCGATTTACCCGCCGTTCTACTCGTCGCCGCCGCCGGAACCAGAGCCGGAAGAGCCGCCGGACGATGAGCCGGAACCGCTGTCAGAACCGCCAGAGCCGGAGCCAGAATCCGAGTCTGAACCGCTGCCGCTGCCAGAGGACGAACCTCCGTTGGGGGCTCACGTCGGCCAGACACCCCGCCAGTTTGCGGAACATACAGCCTACCTCAGCAGGCCACTGTCGCGGCTGACGCTGAAGGTGCGCGGTAAGTAGCCTACTTCTTACTCAGGAGGAAGCCACCCTCGACACCGTTAAGAGCCTTGGAGAGTTTACCGAGGGCTTTGGAGGTCTTTTCGTCGAGGGTGCCCAGGCTGCGCATGACCTCGATGATCTTGCTGGCATCAGCCAGAATCATCACGTTGCCGTCCTCCACATGCGTGGTCAAAGAGGCCGTCTGCACGTTCTTGACAGCCAACAGCAACTTGTCGCCGCTCATCATCCATACGCCCCTGGCCGTCTTACCGGCCAGGGTGCGTTCAAACGTGCCATTGGCATTAAACGTGATAGACGTGTTCTCGCTCGTAATATCACCTTTCTTGATGTACTGTCCAAGCAAGCCTTCCAACTTGTCGGCCGTCACATTCCCGATGGCTTTGTAAAGCAGGTTCTTTGAAGTGACATAGACGGCTGGTTCGCTGTACTCCCAGGTGCCTACCAGCATGTCGGCGTTGGCAGCCTTTACCTCGAAGGCTTCCTTGACATTGCTGATGACCTCCTTCACGTTCTGTCCCTGGCAGGACAAGGAGACGAAGAAAAATGCCAGAAGGATCTTTTGCTTCATAGAACTATTTGGATTCTTTGGATTCTTTCATTGCCTCCTTCAGTTGGTTGGTAGCGCGCAGGATCATGTCCATCGTACCACTGCCGTCGCTGACATAGCGAACTACCATCCAGGCATAGCCGATGGCACGGTCGAGGCGACGGTTGCCCTCGGGCAGGTCCTTGGCCTTGTCAAGCAGGTCCATCAGTTCACCCATATCCTCCAGTTCGGGCAGGTTACCTGGGCGCATGTTATTCACCACGACATTCAGGGCAGAGGTCGCCTTGTCGATCTCCTCCTGGCTGTATCGGTCGTCGGGTGCATCGAGATAGGGCTTGGTCTTTTCGTACTGCTCCACCATACGGCCGAAGCCATGGACGGCCCAGGGAGCGTACTCGGGCACCTTCACGGCCATCTGGTTCCAGGACTCCTGCTCGTCCATGCGCATCTTAACCACCGTCATCAACTCGCGGAGGGCAAACTTGTCGATACCCTCGGAGGCGTCGGCCACATACTTCACAGCGGGATCGCCCACGACATTCATACGGAAATAGTGGGTCACATGCTCGTCACCGGCATAGTCGGGGATAAAGGTTCTGCCGCCATGGGTCAGGGTATAGAGGTTGGCATCGGCCCCCGTGCCAGCCCTGGCACCGTTGAGGGTGATATCGCTTAGGTTAGAGGCCACATCGATGGTCGCCTCATCCCAGTTGGTGATGCCCGTGGTGGCCATCACAAGGGGACCGTACATGAACGTGCCGGCCCACATCGGTGTGTATTCCGTCTTGCCGTCCTTCTCGTAGGCGGGGGCCGTCTCCATCTTGTCGGGACCGAAGTCGAGGTGCTTGGTGAACGGCATCACCACCTCCACCACATCCTGTTCCGTCCACTGACGGGCAGGGATCTCCACATAACTGCTGGGCTGATAGGCCGTGGCGATGTTCTTTCCGTTGAGTTTCACATCAAAGCCGCTGGTGGCCCAGTAGGGCACGCGGAGTTTTAGGGAGAATTTTTGAAGTTTGATTTTTGATGTTTGAAGTTTATGATTTGTTGTCTGATGCTTGAATGTAATAACAGAGCGCTCGGCAGGCCACTGGCACTCCTGACGGATGGTGATGCCCTTGGCATCCCACTGGGCGGTCGTCGGCATATAGAGGGCCACCCAGAGGGTGTTGTCGTTGACGAAGTAGGTTGCCTCCTGATACTTCACATGGTTCTCCACGCCCGTACCACCGCAACAGGTGGCCTGCGGGGTCTCATTACCCCAGGGCTTCGAGGCATCGAGCCCCACGGCATACTGATAGACGGTCATGTATTCCTTGGGATTCACCGATCCGATAATCTGGTTGTAGAGCACGCGCTCGTAGTAGTCCATATAGGCAGCATCGTCGGGACGGAAACAGTTCAGGTCCTTCGAGAGTTTGGCGAGATTATAGGCGCAACAGGTCTCGTTGATGGTCGGCTCGGGGTGCAGTTCGCGACCGCCCCAACTGGTGACATTGTTCGACATCGACGTGATCTGCGAATAGGGCTGACGGAACATCTCCCCGTTACCCACGCCGCCCATGGCATAGCGGTAGCGGCCCTGGATCAACGACCAGAAGTTCTGCGAGAGGTTATAGTAGTAGGGATTGTTATTACCACGGAAACTGCGCAGGGCACCCGTCACCATGGGGATATGCTGGTTGGCATGGCGCGTACGGATGGCATCGATATTCTTCGCCAGGGGATCGAAGAAGGCGGGACTGTCAAAGTAGTTGGCAGCCTCCAGGAGATGGGCCTTCTCCTCGGCGGTGCCCGTCATCTCGGAGAGGCGAGCCAACGACTCGGCCATACCGCCCACCTCACCGGCAATATACATGTTCCACATCTCGTAGCGGTTACCCGGCATGGCGCGCCGCTCTTCCAGTTTACCGTCGCTCTTCACGAACGTACGGTAGTGCAGGCGGTTCCACACCCAGAGACCCATGTCCTTGGCGATGAGCAGGGCCTTAGCAGCGGTCTGCGGATCATCGATGTAAGTGGCGATGTCGATGAGACCGGCCAACTGCTTGTGGACGGAATAATAGGGAGCCCACACCCAGTTCTCATTGTTGTAGGCACGGTACATCTCTATCAGGGCACAGTGCTGGGCGGGGATGGCGTTCAGATAGCCATAGCCGTATTTCTGATATTCCTTCTTATATACGTCGAAGTCCTTCCACGTGCCCTTCATCTCCTTCAGTTCCTCTTCGGGGGCGAAATCGCGGGCCTCCCAGTAGCGGCCGAGTTGCTCGTTCCAGACGAAGGTGCGCTCCTGACACTCACGCAGTCCATCGACCATCGTGATGATGTTCTTGCGCAGGATAGCCTTCTGTGCAGGATCCTGACAACTGGCAAAGGCAAAGGCCATCGCCGACATGTAGTGGCCCGATCCGTGGCCTTTGAGTTTCGTCGTCGGGGAGTCCCAGCCGTCGGCCTCGGGATAGCCCTCCGTAGGCAGACCGTAGGTGTCGCGGTAGTTATAGAGTTGCTGGCGCACGTCGAGACTGATCAGTTGACGGATGTCGAGGTCGCGGTTCCACGTCAGGCGGTTGTCGCCATAGACGCTCACCTTATCCAGCGGCAGCGTCTCGGCCACGGGTATGTTGGAAGGCACCTCCCACGCCCCTTCCACCACCTTTACGTCGGCGCGGAGGGGATAGCCGTTAGACGTGGCGTTGTCGCCGAGGATGAAACCCTTCACCTTATAGGCCGTTCCCACGGGATTGATGACGGGATTGGCCTCTGCCTGCTCCGTCACCTGTGAGGCGTTCTGCCATCTGACCTGACGATACTCGCCCGTACCGTCGGAATAAGTGACCCACACCCGATAGGGCAGCCGGGGTGCATGGCCAACGGGCACCTCCACGCTGACTGTTTCCACATTCACGATCGTACGATAGTCCGATGCCTCCCCGGCATGAGCCTTCAACGGTGATGCCATGCCAAGCATCAGACACGCCACCAGCACATACTTTGCTTTGCTCTTTTTCATAAGGTTGACCTGATAGTAGTGATTGTTTCTGCAAAAATATGGAAAAACTCCGATACCACCAATTTTTTTCAATAAGATTAATACATTTTCAGATATTCGTTGTACCTTTGCAGGCAAATTTCAGAAACCGTAGCCAATGAGATACCTCCTGATCCTGATGCTTTCCGCGCTCCAGACCTTGACGTTTGCCGCCGGACAGACCGTCAATGTCGTGATCCTCGGCGACTCGAACACATGGATCGGCGGCGACTACTGCGACCAGCCGAAGGGGTGGAACAAATGGTTCGTGGATGCCTTCCAGCCAGCGAGTTGCAGGAGTTACGCCCGTAGCGGAGCCACCTGGACGAACACGGCGGAGACCCGCAGGAACACGCAGGAGGACATCGACGTACTGGGCAACGACAACGTGATTTACAATCAGGTCTGCCGCTTGCAGGAGACCGTTGATAGTGGTCTGCAGCCTCAGCCCCAACTCATCCTGATCATGGCGGGCACCAACGACGCGTGGTTCCAGAAGGCACGGCCACTGGTCTTTGCCAAGACCGCGGAAGAGGCTTTCGTCACGGACGCGGCAACGCTGACCGCCCACCGCGCCTGTGACATCGTGACCCTCACCGAGTCGGTGCGCTATGGTTGTGAACTGCTCAAGACGGTCTGTCCCGAGGCACGAATCATCCTGCTCACTCCCCTGCAGTCGGTGGCGGCAGGAACCAGCAACATCACCAAGGCCGGAGACCTGATTGAGGGCTGCGGAGAGAGGATGGGCCTCAGCGTCATCCGACTGGACAAGGACGGTGGCATCGACGCTGCCCAAGAGAAACAGCAGCCCCGTCTGACCACCGACGGCACCCACACCTCGGAACAGGGTGCCCGACAAGTAGGCACCTTCCTGGCAACAAAGATTGCAGCCCTGCTGCAACCAACCCCATAAACGCGGCACGATGGTATTCTCAGACCTGTTCTTCCTCTTCGTCTTCCTGCCAGCCTTCGCACTGTGCTACCTGACGGCCACCTGGCTCGACAGGCAGTTGTCGGCAGGCACGACCCAGCGGAGCCCTACGTCGCAGAACACCGTGCTGGTGCTCTTCTCGCTGATTTTCTATGCCTGGGGAGAACCCGTGTATGTGTTCCTGATGCTGTTCTGCGTGTTGTTGAACTATCTAGCGGGTCTGGGTATCGACCGTCTCGAAGGCAGTGCCCGCAGGCGGGCACTCGTCGGCGGACTGACGGGGAATGTTCTGATCCTCGGCACCTTCAAGTACCTGGGGTTCTTCGCCCAACAACTGACGGCTCTCGGCATCCCTGTGGCCGATCCGACGATCTCCCTGCCCATCGGCATCAGTTTCTATACGTTCCAGTCGATCTCCTACCTCATCGACGTGTATCGCCGGGAGGCCCCCGTGCAGCACCGCTTCGGCAACCTGTTGCTCTACATCTCCATGTTCCCGCAACTCATTGCGGGTCCTATCGTGCGCTATAACACGGTGGCCAGGGATATCAGCGACCGCCATATCACCTCGCACGACCTCGCCGAAGGCATTTACCGTTTCATGATCGGTCTGAGCAAGAAGGTGATTCTCGCCAACCAGTTGTCGGAGGTCTCCGACCAGTTCCTGGCCGTTGGACTGCAGCACCTGACGACTTCCGGCGCATGGGTGGGCATCATCGCGTTCACCCTGCAGATCTATTTCGACTTCTCCGGCTATTCCGACATGGCCATCGGCCTAGGCCGCTGTATGGGCTTCCACTTCAACGAGAACTTCCGCCATCCCTACTGCTGCATCTCCATCACTGACTTCTGGCGGCGCTGGCATATCTCGCTCGGCAGTTTCTTCCGCGACTACGTATATATCCCGATGGGCGGCAACCGCCGGCATCAGGTGCTGAACATCCTCGTGGTGTGGTTCCTCACAGGTATGTGGCACGGGGCCTCGTGGAACTTCATCATCTGGGGCGTTTATTTCGGTCTCATCGTGACCATCGAGAAATACACGCTCCTGCGCGTACAGAATTATATTCCCGCTCCCCTGCTCCACCTCTACAGTCTGGCACTGGTAGTGATCGGCTGGGGCATCTTCTACTTCGACGACAGCAGCCGCATGGTGCAGTTCTTCGAGATTGCCTTCGGTCAGGCTCATGCGCTCCATGACTTCGTGACGATCACCGCCCTGACGGACAACTGCTGGCTGTGGGTAGCCAGTCTGCTGTTCTGCATGCCCTTACGCGACTTTGCGGCCAACCTGCTGCAAATAGGTACGGCCGAAGGCAGTACCGTGCACGAGGTCATCATCTTCGGCACGCGGCTTATCCTCTCCATCGCCCTGCTCGTGATCAGCGTCTCCCTGCTCGTCGGTGCCACCAACAACGCATTCATCTATACCCGATTCTGACATGATACGATTACTACTTATACTTTTCACGCTTCACCTGTCACTCACCACTGCCACTGCCCAGCAGGTGCGCAGGGTGCGCAACGGCATCATCCTCGTGGATACCGGCAAGACCGTACGCGCTTTCGAGCCCTTCAAGGGAAGCCATGAGAACGGGACGGCATACGCCCGGATCGTGAACAAATACAAGCGTACGTTCCCCGACGTGAACGTGTATTGCATGGTGATCCCCAACGCCGTGGCCCTCTACTGTCCTGACACGGCCAAGGTGTGGACGCAAGAAGAGCGCCCTGCCATCAGAAACATCCTCTCCCAACTGTCGGCCGACGTGAAGCCCGTGGATATCCTCGATACCCTGCAGACACATGTGGAGGAACCGATATACTCACGCACAGACCATCACTGGGCACCTCTCGGAGCCTACTATGCCGCCCGCTATTTTGCGGAAGTGGCAGCAGTGCCCTTCGCCGACCTGTCGGCCTACGAGCCACACGTCATCCACGACTACGTGGGCAGCATGTTCACCTTCTCTCGCGACAAGGCCGTGAAGGAGGCTCCCGAGGACTTCGTGTATTATGTGCCGCGCACCGACTTCTCCACCTCCCGCATCACCTACAGGAAGGTGTCGCAGCGGGTAGGTCACAAGAAGAGGCGCAGGACGGTCAGTTGGCTGACCGCCAGTGAGCCGGAGCCCTTCAGTTTCTTCCGCGACTATGAGGACGGCAACAGCGCCGCCTACTGCACGTTCATGGGCGGTGACACGAATACCACCAGTGTCACTACAGAGACCAAGAACGGCCGCCACCTACTGATCCTCAAGGACAGTTACGGCAATGCCCTGCCCTCGAACCTGTTCTCTTCGTTCGAGGAGATCCATGTCGTGGATTGCCGCTACTTTCTGCAGAACATGGTCGATTTTGTGAAAGACCATGCCATCACGGACATTCTCTTTGCCAATAACCTGATCCACGCCTCAGCCGTCAAGACGACGGAGGCCTACGAACGTTACCTGACCCAGAAGCCCTCTACCCGCCATGCGATTCAGTAAACTCTATATCGTGCTCTTCGGACTGCTCTTCGCAGCCTTCGCGGTGGTATTCAACACCTTCCCGCGCAGCACCTTCTCCGAACTGGAGAAGCGCGAACTGGCCGTATTCCCGGAGTTCACGATGGAGAAACTCTTCAACGGATCGTTCACCAGTGAGGTATCATCGTGGTTCAGCGACAGCGAGCCTTTCCGCGACCGTTTCATGTGGCTCAGCATGCAGGTGAAGGATCTCATCCGCCTGAACACGGGTGAGAAGCATATCACCTTCCACGCCGCCGAGCCAGAGGTCTCAGAAGAAATCGAAGAACTCGGAGATCTCGGAGGACTCGCCTCTCAAGACTCCACCTACAATTACGAAAACCACGTGACTGCCGATGAGAACGCGAAGATTGCCAATGCCGGTATCATCATTGTGGGCTCGGGCAAGAACGTGCGTGCCCTGATGGCCTTCGGCGGATCCGGCAAGGGCTGTACAGGCTATGCGAATGCCGCCAACAAATACAAGGATACCTTCCCGCAAGTGAACGTGTATTGCATGGTGATCCCCACCTCCGTGGAATACTACTGTCCAGACCAGATGCGGAAGCGCACCAACCCACAACGGCCGACCATCGACAACATGATCCGCCATCTGTCGCCCGACGTGAAGCCTGTGGATATCTACGAGACCCTGGGCGAACATGCCGCCGAGGACATCTACCTGCGAACGGACCACCACTGGGCTCCCTTGGGTGCCTACTATGCCGCCGAGAAGTTCGCCCAGGTCGCTGGCGTACCCTTCCGCGACCTGTCGAGTTACGACCGCAGGGTGGTGCACGGCTATGTCGGCAGCATGTACGGCTATTCGAAGGATGTCTCCGTGAAGGAAGCCCCCGAGGACTTCGTGTATTACGTGCCCCGCGACGTGACCTACACGACGACCTATACCGACTACACCATCAACGGGAACTACCAGGTCATTGGCATGGGAAAGCCGCATAAGGGAATCTTCTTCCATAAGTTCAAGGACGGCAGCGGCAGTGCCTACTGCACCTTCATGGGCAGTGACACGCGCATCACCCGCGTCGAGACCTCTACCCATAACGGACGGCGACTGCTGATCCTCAAGGACAGTTTCGGCAATGCCCTACCCGGCTATCTCTTCTACTCTTTCGAGGAGATCCACGTCATCGACTCACGCTATTTCACGAAGAACATGGTGGATTACGTCAACGAGAACCACATCACCGACATCCTGTTTGCCAACAATATCTTTAAGGCGTACTCCAGTTATACCTATTCCAAGTACGTGAAATACCTGACGCAGACCGACGGCATCCACAGGCCAAAGGCAGTAACCAGTCAACACGCTGACAGCATCCCCGCTGCCGCTCCTGTTGTACCTGCTACCGCCACTCCCACCGACTCCGTCGCCAATTAATTCTTTTTCTTCTTAAAGATATCCTTAATCTTCACCTTGACCTTGGGCTTTATCTTGATGCTGCTCGGTTTGTCGATATCCGTCATGGTGAAGTCGCATGCCCAGTCCAGCCCCTTATTCGTCTGACTGATGTTTCCATCCAACTGTCCGCCATTGCTCTTGATATCCACCAGCAGGTTCTTCACCTTGATCTTCTTGTAACTGGCTTCATAGACCGTGGCGTTCACCTTACCGATGGGCAGTTTGCCACCATACTTCTTACGCATCTGAGCCGTGCGCTCCTTGTGGATGTCAATATCGAACTTGGCCTTGGCACCGACACTGCTGATATCCTTCATCTTCAGCACTTGGCCCAACTTGATGGACTTGGTCTCTGCATTGCCCGTCACGTGTTTGGTCTCCTCATTGAGCACGAAGTCGAAATTCAGGCTGCCCACAGCCGTACCGAGCACGCCCTTGAAAGCCTCCTTACGCCAGGGAATCCTGACATCGCCCGTATATGTGATGTCGCCCAGAGCCTCAAGTTGCTTCATCATCATCTTCTTCACAGGGAACTGGTTGATGATCTCCTGCTTCACTGTGCCCTTGGCTGTCATCTTACTGACATGGAAGTGGATGTCCATCTCCTCTTTCTTGTTCAACTGCTCGATACCCCCAACGGCATTGATCTTCAGTCGTTTGTCAGGCGTATGCACCTCAATATCCTTGAACACAAGAGTGGTATCCGTGCCACTGAACAGCACACTGAGTTCCAGCGGCATCTTGAAATCCTTCAGCACCGGGGCAAACGGACGGGAGATGTCTTTCAGCAGTGTCTTGCCCTTGATGAGCGAGGTCTGGAACGAGAACTTCCGGCCCTCTTTCTTGCTGGGGAGCACAAGGGAGGCACTATCGAACTGGAGCACGGTGTTCTCGTGCTGTACGACGATATTGCCAAGCCGGACCAGTTGCTTCGTAGCCCCCACGGTGAAGCGCAGGTCTTTCACGTTGAAACCCGTCACGGAATCCCTCGCCGCGAACTTCGTCAGCGTGGCGTTCACGCTGTCCTTCCCGATATGATTGACGGTAAGTTGGAGGTCTGCGAGGATATCCAGATGCCCCACGTCGAAGAATCCCCGTTTGGGTTTGTTCGCATTCTTGCGCGGCAGATGGTTGTCCAAGGCGAGGTGCAGGCCGTCGATGGCCACGCCGTGCTTCCCTTCCTCCTCATCATAATGTATCGTGCCCAGATTAAACTTGGCCGTCTGCGGACCTTTTTTCGTCTGCAGTTCCCACTGTCCCTGCAGCCCCCGGAGTTTGCCCGTGGCCTTGCTCAGCCAACCCTTATCGAAGGCCACCTCGTCGAGAGACACCTTGTTGTCATTATATTGCACCTCGATCCGGGCCAGTTTCAGATGATGGATATCCAACTTAAACGGCTCTTTCTTCTTGGACGCCGTGTCCTGCTGCACGGAGTCTTTCTGGGCAGACTTGTCACGCTTGAAGGCGTCGATGATAAACTGATAGTTGGCTGGGCCGTCCTCCGGCTTATAGAGTTGCGCCCTGACACCTTCAATGTCGGCCTTCGAGATCATCAGTTTCCTGGCCATCAACTCACGGAGGTTAAGGCTTACCGACAGAGCGTCCAACTCAATCATCTTCCGATGCTCCTGATCCTCCACCTCCAGTCCCTTCAGACTGACCTCCTGCGTAAACACGTTCACGCTGACATCAGCAATCTTCACACGGGTCTGTAACTTCTCTTCCAGCCGCTCCGTAGCCATACTCAGTATCTTGTTCTGCACGCTATGAGTGTTGAGCAGTGCTGCGGCTACCAGCAACAATACCAGCAAGACTCCTACGATACCACCGAGGATCTTCAGGATAAGGGATAGTTTCTTATTCACGCTACAAAGGTTTTTAGTCTATATTCGCCTGCAAAAATACAAAATAATTCGTAATTCACAATTCTTTTTCATGAAAAAGCGGCAAAGCCGAGCGTATAATTCATAATTATTTCGTAATTTTGCAGCCATGAACGAAGAAAGTTGCGTCAGACTGCTCGAAGAGCACGACATCAAGCCCACCGCCAACCGCATCGTGGTAGTGAGGGCATTGGCATCCTCGATGCTACCACAGTCACTGGCCGAACTGGAGAATAGGATCGGCACCATCGACAAGTCGAACGTATTCCGTGCCCTCATGCTGTTCAAGGAGCATCATCTGGTACACGCCATCGAGGGTAGCGGCGACGGCACGAAATACGAACTCTGCCACAGCCACAGCCACGACCACGACGACGACCAGCATCCGCACTTCTACTGTGAGGTATGCCAGCAGACCTACTGCCTGGAGGGGATGGAACTGCCTGAGGCAGTCCTGCCAGAAGGTTTTGAACTGCACTCCGCCAACTATATGCTCAAGGGCATCTGTCCGCATTGCGCCAAGAAATGATGAACCAGAACGACATCCGCGTCATCGCCTTCGATGCCGACGACACCCTCTGGGACTGCCAGTCGCACTCCGAGGCCGTAGAGAGCCATCTCTACCGCCTCATCGCACCCTACTGCGAAAGCCCTGCACAGGAACTCTTCCAGACGGAGAGTGGCAACATGGCCGACCTGGGCTATGGCTGCAAGGCCTTCACCATCTCCATCATCGAGACAGCCCTGCGCGTGGCGGGCGACCACCTCACTGCCGAGGAACTGGCCCGTCTGCTCAGCGACAGCAAGAGCCTGCTCCACCTGCCTGCCACACCACTGCCCGAGGTGGAGAAGACCCTCCAGCGCCTGCAGGCCTATCCCTACCGACTGGTGGTCTTCACGAAAGGGGAACTGCAGGACCAGGAGAACAAACTGAAGCGCAGCGGACTGGCGAAATACTTCTCACACGTGGAGATCACCTCCGACAAGACGGAGGTGGAGTTCCAGCAACTCTGCGAGCACCTGGGCATCCTGCCCCGCGAACTGCTGATGGTGGGCAACTCCCTGAAGAGCGACATCGCCCCAGCCCTCACCATCGGTGCCTCCGCCATCCACATCCCCTTCCACGTCACCTGGCAACTGGAGCATTTCGAGGACATCGAGCATGAGCGACTGACGAAAATCTCCCATTTCAACGAAATACTCAAGCATATATGAAATACATCTTTGAAACCCGCATGGAGGTGCGCGACTATGAGTGCGACATCGAGGGCATCGTCAACAATGCCAACTACCTGCACTATGCCGAGCATACGCGCCACCTCTTCCTCCGCAGCCTGGGCGTGAGTTTCGCCAAACTCCACGAACAGGGCATCGACGCCGTCGTGCACAGCATGAAACTCCAGTACAAGGCGCCCCTGCGCTGCGACGATGAGTTTATCTCCCGACTGAACCTGAAGAAAGACCGCTTCAAATACATCTTATATCAGGACCTCTACCGCGCCAGCGACGAACAACTATGCTTCCGCGCCACCGTCGAACTTGTCTGTCTCGTCAACGGTCAACTCGCCAACTCCCCAGAGTACGACGAAGCCTTCAAGGACTTTATCTGAACAACAAATGAATAGATTAACGATAACATACATGATGAAGCGATATATCCTCTTTCTTGTAGCAGTGCTGATGAGTATTGTTCCAATAACCGCTACTGCAAGTAACCTGCAACGTGGCGACTACGGCTACCTGTATTGCCACATGAGCGACTATGGTGAGTGGACGGCTTTTGCTATCAGCCGCGACGGCTACCATTATAAGGACCTCATTGGCGGCCAGCCCGTTTTCAAGGCAGAAGAACATGCACGTATAGAAGGCGGTACGCGCGATGCCTACATCACCCGTAAGCATGACGGCAGCGGCTATATCATGGTGACCACGGACATGTGCGTGGCCAAATCGCACATCTGGGACAACTACGGCATCGACCTGCTGCAAAGCGACGACCTCATCCACTGGACCAGTGTCACCTTTGACTACCGCCAAGGCCCCGCGATCTTCTGTGACAGTGAGGCGGGAGACGTGTATAAGGACTGGACGACCATCAATCGTGTATGGGCGCCACAGATATTCTGGGACCCCGACTATCTCTGGCCCGACGGCAAGAGAGGCGGCTACATGATCTACTACTCGATGCTGAACCGACCAGAGGAGGCATACGACCGTATGTATTACTCATACGCAGACGAGAGTTTCACCCACCTCACGAAACCCAGGTTGCTGTTCGACTGGGGCTATGCCACCATCGATGCCGACATCAACTACCTGGAGAGCGACGGCCTGTATCACATGCTCATCAAGAAGGAGGGCGGAAAGCCCGGCATCTATACCGCCACCTCTGAACACCTGACCAAAGGCTGGGGAGAGCCTGTGAAGGATGACTATGTCAGTTTCGAGGGCGACAAGAAATGCGAAGGCTCCAGTGCCTTCCAACTGATTGGAGAGGATACGTGGTGCGTGGCCTATATCCAGTATTCCGACAAGCCCAAGCACTATCGTATCTGCAAGGCCGACAAAAACCTGCGCCATTTTCATTCACCTGTTGACATCGAAGGTGTGACAGGGCCACAGCACGGTTCCTTCATGCGGCTGACGGAAGAGGAATACAGGCGGCTGGAGGCATGGTCGGAATCCATGATGAACAGCAAAGAGACGAAAGAGGTCATCTGGACTGGTGACCAAGTGAAGGACGTGATCAAACGCGTGAATACCTACTGGCAGACCAACAATCCCGCCGAAGTGCGCTCATTCTGGGATAATGCCGCCTACCATACAGGTAATATGGAAGTCTATCGGCTATTGGAAGACCAGCAGATGCTCGACTATAGCATTCGCTGGGCAGAACATAACGACTGGAAGGGGGCGACAGAGCCAGACCCTGCCAACTGGAAGTACAAGACCTACGGTGAGGGGCAGGACTACGTGCTCTTCGGCGACTGGCAGATCTGTTTCCAGACATACATCGACCTATTTACCCTTGGACTTCCTAAAGCCCAAGATTCAAGTTTCAAAGTTCAAAGAGCCATCGAGGTGATGGGCTATGAGGCCGACTCGAAGGCACACGACTACTGGTGGTGGGCCGACGCCCTCTATATGGTGATGCCCGTGATGACGAAGATGTACAAACTGACGGGCGATGCCAAGTATCTGCGTAAACTCTATGAGAATATCCTCTATAGCGACTCCATCATGCTCGACGCAGAGACTGGCCTCTATTTCCGCGACGGGAAGTACGTCTATCCGAAGCACAAGACTGATCAAGGAAAGAAAGACTTCTGGGCCCGTGGCGACGGTTGGGTGCTCGCCGGACTGGCGAAGGTTCTTCAGGATATGCCGGAGACCTATATCCGCCAGCCCTTCTTCGTGGAGAAATACACGAATCTGGCTCGTGCCGTGGCCAAGATCCAACAGCCAGAGGGCTACTGGACCCGTTCAATGATGGATCCACAGCAGGCACCTGGCCCTGAGACATCTGGCACGGCCTTCTTCTGCTACGGACTGCTCTGGGGCGTGAACAACGGCTACCTGTCGAAAAAGGAGTTCGCTCCCGTCATCGAGAAAGCCTGGAAATATCTGACAGAGACGGCCCTGCAAGCAGACGGTAAGATCGGTTACGTCCAACCCATCGGGGAGCGTGCCGTCCCAGGTCAGAAAGTGGATGCCGACAGTCAGGCTAACTTCGGTGTCGGCGCCTTCCTGTTAGCCGCATGTGAGTATTATAGGTACATTGAATGATGAACGTTCTGCTATCACTTTGTTTGTCCATTGCCAGCCTCTTACCGCAGGCCAATGATACCTTCTGGCGCGACTCTGTCCCCGAGCCTATGCGACAGAGTTACATCCAGTATGGAGAACAGTATCTCGGCAAGCCGTGGGCGACATTATCCTATAGTGTCTTTGCTGAGTTCAAGACATCAGGCAATCGTGTCAATTACGAGAGGATTAACTTTGGGAAGCGTCGTCAGTTGGCTGCCCTGGTCATGGCAGAGATCATGGAGAACAGGGGCCGTTTCCTGCCAGACATTATCGATGGAATGGGCAGTTTCTGCGAGGAGACCTGGTGGGGCATCCCTGCCCACTATGGTCACAAGGTGCCTCTGCCAGAAGACCAGACGGTGGATCTCTTCAATGCCGAGACGGCAAGCCTCATCGCTTGGACACGCTATATGCTCCAATCTCAATTCGACGGTTTCTCTCCTGACCTCTGCCAGCGCATCGACCGCGAGATAGAGCGTCGCATCCTCATCCCAGCCGTCAGCACAGACTATTGGTGGAAGACGGCCAGCATGAACTGGAACCCCTGGATCTGCTCGAACTGGCTCACCTGTGTGCTGATCTGCGAGAAAGACGAGGCCCGCAAGGCCGAGGCCATCGCTCAGATTAAGGAGGCCACCCTGGCTTTCATCAATGCCTATCCTGAGGATGGCGGCTGCGACGAAGGACCAAGTTATTGGGATCGCGCCGCCGCCTCGATGTTTGAAGTGCTTCACCTACTTCCAGACTTCTCTGGCGATGCTGGAAAAGTCGGGAAGATGGCTGCCTATGCCTATAAGACCTATATCGGTAGCGATTACTGCGTGAACTTCGCCGATGCCCATGAGAACAAGGCCGTGCAACAGGCGAATATCGTCTATCCCTTCGGCCTATGGCTCGGTGACAAGACGATGCGGGAGTTCGGTGCCTACCTGGGTCGTCAGAAAGGCGTGCTGGAAGATCCCGCAGCCCTCTACGACAAGAGCGGCAACTTCCCCACTCTGGGACGTGAACTGCTTTTCCTGCGCCATATCCGCGATTTCATCGAAGAAACGCCCCAGGAGCCATCGCTAAAAGATGTATGGCTGGGCGACCTACAGATCATGACAGCCCGTCGTGGTCATCTCTTCGTAGCCATGAAGGGAGGCACCAACGGCGAGAGTCATAACCACAATGACGTGGGCTCATTTATTGTCTATGCCGACAATGAGCCTTTGCTGATCGATCCAGGCGTTGGCGAATATACCTCCAAGACCTTCAGCAAAGACCGCTACGACATCTGGACTATGCAGTCGGGGTACCACAACCTACCGCAGATCAACGGCATCGACCAGAAAGACGGCAAGCAATATGCCGCCAAGATCATCAGCCATAAAGATGGCCAACTGACGCTCGATATTGCAGGTGCCTATCCCGAGGAGGCTGCCGTGAAGTCATGGAAACGTACGGTTTCATCGAGAAAAAAGGCCATCGCCATCACCGAGGACTACGAACTGAGTGCCTATCATCAACCCACCAGACTGATGCTGGTCACCACTGATCCTGACGCGCTACAGCGAATCCAATATGACAGTCGCCAACTCGAAGCCACCGTCGAGGATATCAGTACGCTACTCGACCCACTGCTCCAGCACATCTGGGGCAAGAAGATGTACCGCATCGTGCTCACTGTAAAATCCAATGCGCTCAAAGGAACGATCAAATACACCATCCAATGAAAAGAATCTTTGCAGGACTACTGCTGCTATCAACGCTCATCATAGTCAGGGCACAGGAAGTGACACTGACTATCCATAATGAGGGAGATGTCCAACGCCAGGAAGTCGTCGAGGCTGACCTCCATGCCGTCATCAGCCGCCTGACTATCTCAGAGAATGAACCATTCATCGTGAAGAATGCTTTTGGCCAGGAGGTCACCTACCAGAAGACCTACGACGGGAAACTGCTCATCTATACAGCCGTACAGCCTAAGAGCAACGTTATCTACACGATCTCCAAGGGTTCTCCTTTACCGATGAAACCGTATGTCCAGGGTAAGATGTACCCAGAGCGTGCCGATGATATCACCTGGGAGAACGACCGTGGCATCTATCGCGTCTATGGTCCTACACTCCAACGTTCAGGCGAGCGTTCCTTTGGGACCGATGTCTGGGTGAAGAACACACCGGAACTCGTGGTAGAAGAGCGCTACCGCCAGCACCTATGGGGTGTCTGGCAACGGGACTCCCTAAAACACATAGGCCAACCAGAGGCAGCCAACGATATCTATATGGCGACCTCCTTCCATCACGACCACGGAGAGGGGCTCGACTGCTACGGGGTCGGGCCAAGTTTAGGCTGCGGTGCCCCTGCCCTGATGAAAGACGGGCAACTGATCTTCCCTTATTGCTTTAAGGACTATCGTATCCTCGACAACGGTCCGCTCCGCTTCACCGTCGAACTGACGTATCACACCACGTCTGAGGGCGTCACCGAACATCGGCTCATAACACTTGACCGCGGTTCCCACTTTAACAAGATGACCGTGTGGTACGACGGCATCAGCCAACCTCTGGCACTTGCCACAGGCGTTGTGCTCCATAGCGACGACCATCTCATACTCGGCAAGGATTACGTGCAGTATGCTGATCCTACGGACAACCCTAAGGTGCACCAGTCGCAGATCTATGTGGCCACGCTCTTTCCCTATGGTGTCGATGAAACCACCACTCTGAAAGGTGAACAGGATCATGCCATCGGTATCGTCCGCCAATACACGGGCCAGCCCTATTCCTACTGGTTTGGCTCAGCCTGGAGCAGTTACGACATACATACCCAGGGCCAGTGGCAACTCTGCATCGATGAATTCATGAACAACTTGTCAAATCCCCTAAAACTACATTTCTGAATATGAAAAGAACCATCCTCTTGATAGCAGCCATCGCGCTGCTCATGCCCCTACAGGCCAAGAAGAAACAGGCCCTACAGCAAACCGACCGTGAGTACTGGACGGCACTGGCCTATAAGATGGCCCAGCCCGTGCTGGAGAACATGGCCAAGGGAGAACTGCAGAAGAACATGCAGACAGAATTCTCGCCCTCGTTCGACAACCGCGACCGTAGCGTTGTATATATGGAAACCTTCGGCCGATTGATGGCCGGCATTGCTCCCTGGCTCACCCTGCCCGACGATGACACCACTGAGGGCCAGCAGCGCAAGCAACTCCGTGAGTGGGCACTGGCTGCCTATAAGAACTCCGTCGATCCAGACTCTCCCGACTACCTCTGCTGGGGCAAGGCCGGACAGAATCTCGTGGATGCCGCCTACATCGCCGAGTCGTTCCTCCGCGCCTGGGACACGTTGTGGATGCCCCTCGATGACGTAACCAAGCAACGTTACATCAAAGAATTCCAGGGCATGCGCAAGATTGACCCGCCCTACACCAACTGGTTTCTCTTCTCTTCCACCATTGAGAGCCTCCTGGCCAAGGCTGGTGCACAGTTCGATGAGTTCCGCGTGAATACGGCCTGCCGTAAAGTGGAGGAGTGGTATATGGGCGATGGCTGGTATGCCGACGGTCCCGTATTCGCCTTCGACTACTATTCCAGTTATGTCTTCCATGCCATGTACCTGGAAACCCTCCAGGCAATGATCGACTCCAAATACAACTCACGTCTTGACTATCAGAAATACCACGACCGCGCCCTTAAACGAGCCCAGAAGTTCGCCATCATCCTCGAGCGCTTTATTTCTCCAGAAGGCACCTTTCCCGTCATCGGCCGTGGTACGCCTTATCGCATGGCCGCCATGCAGCCGCTGGCTTTGATGTCCTGGTACCAGACACTGCCTGAGGAACTAAGCAATGGCCAAGTGCGCGCCGCCCTCACTCAGGTATTCCACCGTATGTTTGACTTCCAGAACAACTTCAATGAGGGTGGTTATCTGACTATCGGTTTCTGCGGTTCACAGCCCGAGACGGCCGACTGGTACACAAACAACGGCTCGCTCTACATGACCTCACTCTGCTTCATGCCTCTCGGTCTGCCAGCCGACCATCTTTTCTGGACGGATGCCCCGCAGCCCTGGACGCAGGTGAAGGCCTGGGGAGGTCAACCCTTCCCCAAGGATCACCGCTGGGCCGACGACATCCACACCCGCGACAAGTGGTAAGTGCACATACCAAAAGAGACCGTGCCTCGCGGCAGGGTCTCTTTCAAAACCTATATAATAATACACGTATGTAAAGCGTTGCCATGAGTCCACAACGCGGACTCCCGAACGACTTTGATTTCCCACAAAACTCTTCTTTCGCCTCATGTCCTTACATCGAGGATCATCAGCATTCTTCCTACAAAGGCTGGTCTTCTGACTACACTCCACTCCGAAGTACCTTCTCGCCTTCCATCCTGAATTTCCCTCCTTCCCAAGGAGGGACAGGGGTGGTTGACAATGGCCTATCGCTTCGAAGCCATACGGGAGTTCACAGCTGCGGGACAGTCGGAGACTTACACTCCATTCCCAATTAATCGCGGTTAAGCGAACCTCTGTGGGCCGGATTATATCTTCCGGCGGGTGCAAAGATACATAATAATAATGAAACTACCAAACTTTTTCTCAATATTCGTACAACTTAATGTGCAGAATCTTCCATTCGCCACAGGATATGCGGGCATGCCGCCCCTGATGGTCCTGGTCGCCATTGTCACGACGGACAAACACGAGATTCCCCGTTTCATCTACATTCACCTCATCCACATAACCGATACCGAGGCGCCTGCCTTTGAAGGTAGGAGAAGGGATCGTGGAGGTTTGGGAAGTCCCGTTGCCGGCAGCCACGAAGCCGTCCTCGCCGAGCACCTTCTCTTCTTCATGGGCTTTCTCATAGGCCGTGGTAAAACTCACTACGATGCCAGAGCCAGCCAACAGATACTCGTTCTTGGCCAGTTTGAGCAGTATCGCACCACCCTCTGGCCAAGTAGAACCGTCGGTGGCCCGCGGATCCCAGGGGAGCGTGAAGAAATGGCGACAGGTCAGCACATTCTCGCCGTCCTTGATGATGCGCTCCTTATCCTCCTGATCGAAGAGCAAGCCCCAAGTTTTGTTGACGGTTGACAGTTTACTGTTTACAGATGATTTGCTGAGAGCAAAAACCTGCCGCATCAATTCGTAGGCTTTTGTGACGGACTCCGTCTCACGTGGTGATGCCTGATCGATGGCGAAGGGCGAGAAGCCAAGGGCCTGATGCTCGCCGAAGGCATAGAGGGCCCTTACACCACTATTCTCGCAGCAGCGGCTCTCGGGAATGAACAGACGGTTGTTGGGAAGCGCATACTGATCGGCCCAACCCTTGAAGCCCGTATCATATATGTCTGGTGCCAGCATCTCCAACTGGGGAGCACCAGCATGCCAGAAGTCGATGAGATGGGCCAACGGACCAGCCGACGGATACTGTCCCGGCTGTCGGCCACGACTGTTCATAGCGGCATTCACATAAAGCGGCATCTGCGTATATTGACGGGCTGTCTGGCAGAGTCGTCCCACGTAGGAGGCGTAAGAGTAGGCCATGAAGATCTCGTCGGTGAAGATATCATCGCCAAAGACCTCTGTCCACGAAGGATTCTTTGCACCCAACTTACTGGTCTGCAGACGGGCAGAGAGCCAGGGGTGGAGCGTCTTCTGATGTTGCTTCAGATATGACAGCAACTCCTGAGGCACCCCTTTCTGATAGATCGCATCCGCCAGTCTCGAGTGGTCGCGGGCATCCTCGAGCATGCCGATCTCATTCTCCACCTGGATCATCGTCACCACATCGCTGCCCTTTTCGACAACGTGCTTCACCAGCGACTCAAAGGCACGGTTGTCGGCCTTGAACACCTCTTCCGAGAAACAACTGGCAATCTCCAGCGGCTTACCCGTGGCCGTACAGGCACGGGGAAAGCGCTTCGTATCTTCCTTGAACCAGAGCGGCGCATAGCACGACATCGAGTTCTTCCACGCCCCGAACCATAGGAAGACGATTTTCAGGTCGTTCTCCCTCGCACGGTCTATGACACGGTCGATCAGCGTAAAGTCGAACTGTCCTTCCGTCGGCTCCAAGAACTCCCAGTAGGCTGGTACGAGTACGGTGTTCAGTCCCAGCGCCTTCATACGGGGTATCACCTCATCGATATCGGCCGTGCTGGTAGCCGCACTATTACTTAACTCTCCCCCTAGGATAGGAAAGGCGGAAGACTTCTCTGCGAACGAGAGCGTGCAGAGCATTGACATCAGGAAAAGGAAGACTGCTTTTTTCATATTGTCTGGTTTTGTCATTAGACGTTTATAAGTAGTATATACTCTCAGGCCCCATGTTCATGAGCAGGTCGAGGATGGAGAGGTTCGTCAGGAAGCCATGTTTCTGCTGATAGACCTGATAATAGGGCTTCGGCGTGAAGTCGGGGTCGGGCTCCGGGTGCTTGGGGTTGATCGCAGAGCGGTAGTCATGATCCGTCGCCGCCTCATAGGCCGATGTATAGTCCACGGAGGGCTGAATATCGATGAGTTCGCACATTTTCTGGCGGATTTCCTCGTTGAAATCGAGCAAAAACGTCCAACGCTTCTCAAAGAACAGACGGATATCGTCCTGGTAGTACTCGAAGAAGGGCGACTCCCCGTATGCGCTCTGGAGGGCGTTCCAGTGCAGGTGGCGCCAGTTGCCGTGATCGCTGATGCGGATGTCCTTGATATAGTTGACTGTTGACTGTTGACTGTTGACTGTTGACAGTTGACTGTTGACAGTTGAGCGCTCTACGGGGACAGTGAGCGCCTGCACACCCTGTGTGGTGGCGATCAGACAACGGTTGCGGTAAGTCTGCTTCTGGAAACTCTCCCACTGCTCTATCTCCACATGTCCGGCCCTATGCAGTTTCTGATACCACTGTACAGGGCCGAAATAAGTCGTACTGAGCAGAGCCTCCACTGTAAACTATAAACTGTAAACAGTAAACTACTTGATATTATCCACGATACTTCCCAGACGGCTCCAGCGCACCCCGTTGATACCCCTGCGGTCAGGGTCGCTCGACCACCAGATGAAGATAGGCTTACCCACGATATGGTCCTCGGGCACGAAGCCCCAGTAGCGCGAGTCGGCCGAGTTATGACGGTTGTCACCCATCATCCAGTAGTAGTCCATCTTAAAGGTATAGTCACGCGCCTCCTTGCCATTGATATAGATCTTGCCGTCGCGTATCTCCAGCGTGTTGCCCTCGTAGGCACGGATAGGCCGCTCATAGATGGCGATGTTGTCCAGTGTCAGACGGATCTTCTCGCCTTTCTTCGGGATCCACACGGGTCCGTAGTTATCTCGCGTCCAGTGCTTATTACCGTTCAACGGGTAGATCTCCAGGTCGTTGGCCTCCGTGTTCAGCGTCACGCTCTCCACGATATCCTTACGGGCCTGCAACATGGTGACGGCCCGTTTCGTGAGCGGCATATAGCCTAATGTGTTCAGACTCGTCAGGTCCTCCATCGAGATTCCCAGATCCTCCATCAATTCCTCAGGGATAGCCTGCTTCAGTTTCACGTGGTAAGTGTATTGCACGTTCTCAGGTTCCTTGTTAGCCTTACCGTCGAGATAGACGATGCGGTTGCGGATCTGAAGCGTCTGTCCGGGCAGGCCCACACAGCGCTTTACATAGTTCTCCCTGCGGTCGGCCGGACGGGTGATGATCTCCCCATACTCCCCACGGTTGCGCCAGAGTTCGTTGCGACCTGCCTCGTAGATGGTGTCGAAATACTTCTGCAACTGCTCTGCCGATAGGGAGTCAGGATCAGGACGGTTCGGATAGATCTGATAGCCGATACCATAGCACATCTGATAGTAGTCATACGCCTGATACCTCGGTGCCGAGCAGACAGTATCGCCAGCGGGGAAGTTGAACACCACGATATCGTTCAACTGCACGTTGCCCAGACCCTTCACGCGACGATAGTCCCAGTGGGGCCAGTCGAAATAACTCTTACACTCCACCACGGGCAGCGTGTGCTGGGTGAGCGGCATCGTCAACGGGGTCTGCGGGATGCGGGGGCCGTATGACACCTTCGACACGAAGAGGTAGTCGCCCGTCAATAATGACTTTTCCAGCGAACTCGATGGAATCACATAGTTCTGGAAGAAGAACTGGTTGATGAAATACACGGCCACCAGGGCGAACACCAGGGCATCGACCCACGACATCACGAACTTCACGGGCTTCTCGGCCTCCTTCCACCACTGCCACTTGATCTTCTTCGTGATATAGATGTCATAGATGAACGGCACCACGAGGAGCCCCCACCACGACTTCACCCAATACAGGAACAGCAGATAAAGTATCAGCACGATGATGAACTTCGTCCACTGCTTCACAGGGTTGAGTTTCTCTTTCTTTTTCTCCATATTTCCTTATTCTTGCATCGGATTGACACGGATTTTCACGGACTCCATATTACATCCGTGTTTTATCCGTGTTAATCCGATGCTAATTAAAACTTAAACATATCGCTGATAGTGAGCAGTCCCTGATGCTCCTTGGTATATTCAGCGGCCAGTACGGCACCGAGGGCAAAGCCCTTGCGCGAATGGGCATCGTGACTGATTGTGATCAGGTCGGCCTCCGAGTCATAGCGGATGGTATGGATGCCAGGCACCTCGCCACGACGGATATCATCCACGCGCAGCAACTTCGGATCGGTGGTCTCCTCGGCCCACCCCTCTTTACGGTCCAGGCGCTCCACAATCTCCTCTGCCAACGTGATGGCCGTCCCACTGGGGTGATCGAGTTTATGCACATGGTGGGTTTCCTCCAACTCCACGTCGTACTGCGGGAACTGGTTCATGATCTTCGCCAGATAGCGGTTCACGGCTGAGAAGATGGCCACGCCGATCGAGAAGTTCGAAGCCCAGAAGAGCGTCTTTCCCTCGGAACAAGCCTTGCGCACATCGTCACCATGATCCTTCAGCCAGCCCGTCGATCCGCTCACCACCTTCACGCCCTTGGCCCACGCCTTCAGGTAATTGCCGTATGCCACCTGCGGGGCGGTGAACTCGATGGCCACGTCGGCCGATGCAAACTCAGGACTGTCGAAGTCCTGCTGGTTGTCAATATCAATGACACTCACAATCTCATGACCACGGTCGCGGGCGATCTGCTCGATCATCTTGCCCATCTTGCCGTAGCCGATCAATGCTATTTTCATATTCGTCTTAATTAAAACGCTGCAAAGGTACGAATAATCACTGAGATGACAAAATGATTACAGAACATTAACGTTACACTGCATTTTTACACAAAATCCTTGCCAGGCTTTTTACCTAACGGCTAAGCCAGAGCAAGCCATGAAGGTGGCCAATGCAAGGGTAGATATTTTTGGAATATGCTTTCTGTACACAACGTGCGATTAAAACCTTACAGCCTATATGAATGTCAGTGAGCAAGAATTTAGATTTATGACGGAGGCCATAACCTCTGATATGATACAGATGTTGATGGATCGGGAGCATTATTCGCTGCCCCGTGCTGTTGATGCCGTGTATAATTCCAACATATACAGTGCACTCCTCCGTCCGACATCAGGTTTGTACACCCAAAGTTCTGGTTATGTATATTGCTATTTGGAAAAAGAACTAAAGAATAGATAGAATTGTATCTGAGTGTATAATAAGACAAAAAAACAAGAAACAGACAGTGAAGAAAAAGAATTAACGGAAGTCCAGTGGCACCAGGTGCCGCACTTCCGACAAGGGAACTAAAACATTTTTATTAACAAACGAAATGTGCGTCGTTCCCGTTCGTACTTTTAAGGATATAGGGCTTTCTGCTCTTGTTCTCGCCTTCTTGAATACCGCCAAAATATTCGTCGCGAGATTACAAATACCGCTTTGACACGGCTGGCGTGTGATGGAAATCAAATAAAAGGTGCTGCTATGGATGCTCTGATTGCTGGTCTGCCGCAAAATGAGACTTCAGGGACGTACCGTTTCGAAGTTATTTACGATAGTGAAACTGAGGGCAATGTTTACACAACCGCTCAGGTTGCAGCCGCTAAGGCTAAGGGATGGATGCCTTATCATTTCGATACGTCGCTTAAGAAATGGGTTGAATATGCTGGCACTGATCCTTCAGATATCGAAGGCGTGTTGATAGACACAGACAAGGACGCACCCATCTACAACCTCAACGGCCAGCGGCTGAATGAGCCTCGCAAGGGGATCAACATCATCGGAGGCAAGAAGGTCGTGGTGAAGTAATTATTATCATCTTCCCTTCAGCCGGGAGTCAACTTGCTGATTTTCAACGGGCTCGGCTGAAAGGGCCATTTTTACTCGGCTGAAAGGACATTCTATTGGCTGGCTGAAGGAATCAATTTATGGCACGAGTGGATGATGAGTGGATGGGCAATGCCTATTGTTGCGTATCTAAAAGTTTGTGCCGTGGGTGTTTTGGGGCTCAGACCTTGGTCTGTGCCTGCCAAAACGTGGCGACTTTTGGAAAATTCGTGGCGAGTATTGCAAAATACTCGGTGCCGCTTGGGAAATACTCGGTGCCGCTTGGGAAATACTCGGTGCCGCTTGGGAAATACTCGGCACTTTACGTGGGAAAAGTGCCAAATATTTCAGTAAGACAGGGCTCATACCCTGAAAGCAGACCACCCCAATATACCCCCAAAAGGCCCTTCAGCCGAATGCGCTGACAATCAACGTGTTAGCACTCGGCTGAAAGGAGTTTTACTCATTAAATCAATACTATCGAAGAGAGTTTGTGGCCTAAATCATGAAGAGCATCTTGAAGTTGACGGGCTTCAGTTTCTGTGAAGCGGGCTTCTTTGCCATTTACACGGTTACCATTCAGGCGCTGATACAGCCAGGTCTTCGTCTTGCCAAAATAGGTCTTGGCAATATAACTCATAGAAATGGCCTCAGGCACACATCCCAGTTTCTCTCTGATCCTATTGGCATCAAGTTCTTCGTTGTTTGCCTTTACACCCTCAAGAACTGTACGGATGCTTTCCAACTGGCGAACTGTTTCCGCTTTCTTTTCCTCTTCAGAAAGGCTGTCGTACCGCAATTTATATGCACTCACTATTTTCTGGCGCTCCTCTGGCGTCTTCGCTTCATAGAACCTCTTAAATTCATCCCGCATTTGAGGATCTGCAATCAAATCAATCACCTGTTTCATCACCTAATCCTTTAAATTATCAAACTTTCTTTTAGCCTCACTCATACCTATGAGAATCTCCTCAATGATACGATCCCTTTCTGACCCGTCAGGGACTGTTTGCCAAACATACTCCGCCAAACGCTTGAGTTGTTCATACTGTTCTTTTGCAAATTCTTGGTCTGTCATAGCCTACTGCTTCTTAAGATTAGATATTTGCGCTACAAAGGTAATATTCTTTTGGTAATTACGCAAATAATCTAAGGAATATTTTTCGTCAATTGCATTTTTAACTTTAATCATAGTAACAACAGGTGATACATACCGCCTGCGAGGGGGCGGACGACACCCTTCATCTCGAGTTGGAATAGGAGGGCCGTCAACTGACCGATGGGGAGGCCAGACTTCACGCTGAGGGTGTTCAGTTGCAGGTCGTTGGTCTGCTGCAGGAGACTGACGATCCGCTGTTCCTCCTGTGAAATGTCTGGGAATAGATTTCTCTCGATTCCATCGGCATATTTCTGCTGTCTAAGCGTCTCCTCCTGCCATCCCATTGCCCTGACGAAGTCGTCGGCATTGGAGATCAGGGCCGCCCCATTGTCGCGGATCAGATTGTTGCAGCCCTTGGAGAACTCCGCATGGACAGAACCAGGGAAAGCAAACACGCTGCGGTCGTAACTCTGAGCGATCTCCGCCGTAATCAGACCTCCCCCTTTCTCCGCACTCTCCACCAGAACGACGGCATCCGCCATGCCTGCCACAATACGGTTGCGGCGCACGAAGTTAGGCTTGTCAGCATTCGTCTGCGTCATGAACTCCGTGAGCAGCCCACCGTGGTTGAGCATCTCCGCCGCCGTGTCGCGATGGCGGTAGGGATAGATCTGATCCAGTCCATGCGCCAGCACACCGATGGTGGGATAGCCGTTCGCCAGTGCCTCGCGATGGGCGTTGATATCCACGCCGTAGGCCAGACCACTGACGATCAGCACCTGTGGACAAAGCCGGCGCAGGTCTGCGATGAAACGGCGGATCAGGTCTTGTCCGTAGGCGGTGCACCGTCTGGTGCCCACGATACTCACGACCTTCGCATCGTTGAGGTCGGCATTGCCCGTATAGTAAAGCACGATGGGGGCATCGGGGCACTCCGTAAGCCGCTGGGGGTAGTCCTCGTCCGTCAGTGTCAGGGCGCGAATTCTGTGCTCCTCCATGTATTCTAGTTCGAAATCCGCCCGTTTCATCGCATCATTCCAGTCTTTCAGGGCCTCCACAAGACGGGGTGAGCACTCCCTGATGACATCCCCGATATGGTTACGATACTCATACAGCAGTTGAGCACTGCCCACCGTGCGATACAGTTCCAATGCCTGTTGGTAATTAAAGTTGGTCAGGCGTGTCAGCGCCATCGTGTAGAAAACTTCGTCTTTCATTATTTTTTTGTTTACGGTTTATTGTTTACGGTTTACAGATGATTACTCTGCATGCGGGATTTAAGGGCAGACTGCATAGATGACAACATCTTGTAGATTATTGTCACACTATCTTCCATTTCGGCTAATTGTTTTTGCTGTATGTAACCTAAATCAAATGCAACTTCCACCTGACACATTAGTTCCATTAAAGAGCCATAGGATATTTCTAAATAGTGAAATTGCTCCTTTGGAGAAGATTTTGAAGTCCCCTCTGCGATGTTTGACGGCACAGAGACAACAGCCCTACGCATTTGATCTCCCAAAGCATACATCTCACATTTAGGGAAACCATCCAAACACTTATAAACCTCTGTAACCAAACGTTTAGAAAGTTGATACACATTCAACCTTCGATAAGAAAAATCGTATTCTATCATAATATATCTATTTAATTAACTCGTTTATTATGTAATCACCTGTAAACCGTAAACAGTAAACCGTAAACAGTAAACAAGATTACTTCCTTCTCAAATACTCGAAACCGAAGCGGCAGCGGAGGCAGTCCTTCTTGTCGCAGTACTCCCTCTTGAGTTGGATGAGAGCCTGGGAGTCTCCAGCCGTCTCGACGGGTAGGCCCACTTGCTGCCACATGCGGATGATATGGTTGTTCTCCGCCTTCAACTGCTCCAGGAAGTCGAAGGCACGGTCGCAGAGCACCTCCTTCGAGCGGTGCCGCCCGTAGGCGAAGAGCATGGGGATGGCCGTGTTGATCATCAGCAGGTTCAGCGACCCGTAGGTCAGGTGCTTCTCCGTCTTCGAACTGGTGGAGCCGAAGGTATAGTGCGTCTCCCAATAGGGCGTGACATGCGAGGACAGCAGTCGTTTCAGTTCCTCAATGGTCTCGCAGGCCACGAGTTGACTCAGTCCCGCCTTCTGCTGATAATAGAGGTTCGCAAGTTGGGCGATCCGGATATGCGGGAAGTTCTGAGGTCGCAGCCGAAGGAAGCGCCAAAGGCGGAAATCTATCGGTTTCATCGAGAACTTATGGGCCAGATAGAGGTACTCATTGCGCAGTTTGGCGAAGTATCCCTCGTTGAGCGCCTCCTTCTGGTAGTACTCGGGCACGGCCTCCAGTTCGAGCAGTCCTGCCTGTCCCATGAAGACGGCCTCTATCTGGAAGAGGTCGTCGCGGTGGTGGCTCACGGCTGAGAGCGGGATGCTCTGTGCCCACTGCTCGAAGACCTCCCCGTTGATGCCGAAGCCATAGTTGCGGGCGAGGGTCACGAAGTAGGCATCCTCCCAGGAGCCGTTACACAGTTCCGCCCTCCGACGGATGGCCTCCGTCTTCTGCTCCAGCCGTTCCGTCTGCAGGGCCGCCATCCAGGCGTGCACCATCAGCCGCGTCAGGTCGGGGATCACCTTATAGCAGGGCGGATAACTGTCGGTCTTCAGCAGTTCGTCGTAATGGGTCCTCACGTTCTCGGGCACGTCGAGTTGCATCTGCCTGACGAACTCGCCGCTGGTATTGACTACCTCGGCATCGAGCACGCCCGCCACGTGGAGCACCACGTTGTTGTAGTGCGGATCCTTGTCGTGGCCGTGCAGATACCAGTCCGACGACCTGTCGTGGATCTCCACGTTGCCCACCCACAGCGTCCGTCCGACCTTCACCTTCGCATTGAAGAAGTCGGGGCCTGCGTTGCGGTTGTGCAGTCCGGGGTCAATCACTTCGACGGTCTCACCGTCGCTTGTCTGTAGTTCCCGCAACGGGAACAACTTGTGCTTCCACACATAATGGAGTAACTGTTCCATAGTGTCAGTTTTAAGCGTTAAACAATAAAGAAAGATGCTGCAAAGGTAATGGTTTCTTTTGAAACTGCCAAATATTTCGGAAAAAATGTGTACCTTTGCACGCGAAATGAAGATAGGACATATAGAATTCGGAGAACGGCCGGTGTTCCTGGCACCGATGGAGGACGTGACGGACATCGGGTTCCGTACGCTGTGCAAGCGCTTCGGAGCCGCGATGGTCTATACGGAGTTCGTGAGTGCCGAGGCCCTGATACGCGACGTGAAATCGACCATCTCGAAACTGACCATCAGCGACGAGGAGCGCCCTGTGGGCATCCAGATCTACGGGCGCGACGTGGAGGCGATGGTCGAGGCAGCGAAGATCGTGGAACAGGCTGGTCCCGACCTCATCGACCTGAACTTCGGGTGCCCCGTGAAGAAGGTGGCTGGCAAGGGTGCCGGCGCCGGTATGCTGCAGAATATCCCCAAGATGCTGGAGATTACGCGGAAGGTGGTGGAGGCCGTCAAACTGCCCGTGACGGTGAAGACGCGCCTGGGCTGGAACCACGAACAACTGATCATCACCGACCTGGCAGAACAGTTGCAGGACTGCGGCATCCGGGCCCTGACCATCCACGGCAGGACACGCTCGCAGATGTACACGGGCAACGCCGACTGGACCCTCATCGGCGAGGTGAAGCGCAACCCTCGCATCCAGATCCCCATCATCGGCAACGGTGATATCCACTCGCTCGACGAGGCCGACACGGCCTTCGACACCTATGGCGTGGATGCCGTGATGATCGGGCGCGCCACCTTCGGCTGTCCGTGGATCTTCAGTCGCGAAAACCTCGGTTTCAACGAGAAAATAGATATCCTCGAAGAACTGCTGCGCATCAACGTGGAGCGCATCGACGAAAAGCGAGGCATCCTGCACACACGCCGCCACCTGGCGGCCACGCCCATCTTCAAGGGCATCCCGGACTTCCGCCAGACGCGCATTGCCATGCTCCGTGCCGAAACCACGGCCGACCTCCTCGCCATCATCGAAGGCGTCAGGAAGCGATTAGGATAATTTCCAGAAGAAAAACAGCAAAAAAATTGGACTTTTCAGATACTTTTCGTAATTTTGCAGCAATGAAAAAAACAATATCCCTCTTATCCCTTCTGTTCCTGTTGCTAACAACAGGTTCCATACCTGTTTGGGCAGAGGAAGCGCTGCCCTCCAGGCTCCAGAAACTTGCCGACGAGGCCTATCGCTACTACAGTTCACGTGAAACCGACAACTTCTTCGAAGCCATCAACAAGGTGAAGGATGCCACCGAGTATTCAAACTACCAAGAGACCTATTACCGCGCCAGCAGTTACGAGGCCATCTACATGTTTGAGTACGTCGATCGCAAGAAGGGCGTCGAGATGTCGCATGCCATCTTTCATCATGCCAAAGAGAACGACAGCAATATCGGCATGTATTTCGCTACGTTCACACTGGGCACCATCCGCGAGCAATCGGGCAACATGGGACTTGCCGAGAAGAGTTTCCACGAGGCACTGGAACTGAAAGAGAAATACCTGCCCGACGAGAGTGCCGCACCCTGCTATCTGGGACTTTGCGAAGTGGCACTCCACAGAAAGATCTACGACGAGGTGCTGACGTATGCCCGTAAGGCCCTCGACGAGCCGGGCGTGATTCCCATGAACCAGATCACCGCGTGGAGTTACAAATGCCTGGCACGCTATAACGAAGGCGATAGTCTGGGCTTCGAGGAAGCCTATAAGGAGCGTGCCCAACTCATAGCCGAGCATGGCGGGCAGGGCGGACTCTTCGGTGAACTCATCAACGTCTATCAGGCCAAGAACCGTAAACAATGGGACCTGGCCCTGAAGCGCGCCGACAAACTCATACACCAGCAGAACCGCTGCTCGCAGAAAGCCTCCATCTATGAACACATGGGCGACCTGAAACAGGCTCTCTACTGGCAGAAGCAAGCCCGTGCGGTGATAGATTCCATCCAGTCGTCAGAAGCCCGTTTGCAGATGAACGAGTTCGACGCAGAACTCTCCCTGACCTATGCCGAGAACGACGCCAAGGAACAGCAGTTGGCCAATGAGCACCTGAAACTTGTGGCTGTCGGTGCCATAGCGGTCGTCATCATTGCCTTCCTGTCCTTCTTCACCATCCGCCGCAGGGCCCACCTGAAACGTCTGCAGAGCGTTCACGAGAAACTGCAGCAGGCCTACGACCAACTGGAGGTGACCGCCAAGGCCAAGGAGCGCATCGAGAGTGAGTTGCGCATCGCCCGGGAGATCCAGAAGCGCATGCTGCCCCATGTATTCCCCAAGCGCCGCGACGTGGACATCTATGCCATGATGACACCCGCCAAGGAGGTGGGTGGCGACCTCTACGGCTATGTCCTCATCGACGATCTCCTGTATTTCTGCGTGGGCGACGTGAGCGGCAAGGGTGTGCCGGCCGCCCTCTATATGGCCGAGGTGACACGTATGTTCCGCACGCTCGTGGATAGTCGCCTGATGCCCGATACCATCGCTACGCGCCTGAATCACGCACTTGTCGAGGATAACGACCAAGGCATGTTCGTCACGATGTTTATCGGTCTGATTAACTTGAAGACCGGTCACATGGAGTATTGCAACGCCGGCCATAACCCGCCACTACTCAACGGCGAGTATATGAAGATAGAGTCGAACGCACCTATCGGACTGTGGTCTGAGGTGAAGTTTGAGGGCGAAGAGATAGACAACATGCACGGCAAGACCCTCTTCGTATATACCGATGGCATCAGCGAGGCTGAGAATATCCATAAGGAGCAGTTTGGCGATTCCCGTCTGCAGGCCTTGCTGAAGAAGGATCTGGGTGACGCCCGTCAGACTTCCGAGACCGTCCATAAGGCCGTCGAGGAGTTTGTCGGGGAGGCAGAACCCAGCGACGACCTTACCAAGATGTGCATCATCATGAAATGATTCCCTAAAACCAATTCATCAGTTTGCGGAGAAAGGCAGTCAGTTCGCCAGCCATCTTCTCATCCTGATAGATGTTGGGGTGCCAGTCGTTGCCTAGGAAGGCATCGCCATCGATATGGGCCATGTCGAAACGATAGACGTCCTTGTCACCCGTCTGCTGAGCCTCAGCGGCGATTTCATCGAGCAGTCGGACGGCATCCTGCAACTCCTGATTATAGAGCATCGAACCCGTGAGCAGCACGATCTTCGCCTGCGGGTTATGCTGCCTCACCATCTTCAATAACTTTTGATAGGCGGCCTTAAGGAGATGAAGGTCGTAATTGTTCGTCGAGAGGTCATTGGTACCGAGGTTGATACATACCACATCGGGCTGGTAGCACGAGAAATCCCAGTGCTCGCTGAGGAACGAGGCTTCCTGACGGAGTTCGGGCTTCCAGGCGTAGCCAGTGTATTCGTACTGCACCAGCATGCACGACTCCGGGGTACCCGTGCGCGGACCGTCGTAGTTGCGATAGGCACCGATACCGCTGCGCGCCACCACCCAGTGCTGCGCCTCAAGATTACGGGCGGTGATGGAGGCGTAACTGTAGTAATGGTTCTCTGTGGCATAGTCGAAATGCTCCTCCTTCTTCGTGCCTTCATTGCCATAGCCACAGGTGATGGAATTACCGATGAATTCGATCTTTCTGGCAGGGAAAGGCGGGGCCGGGACGAGGTGGCGACCCTTGTCGAGCACGAAGCCCCAGAACTCGGGATAGAACTCATAGCCCTCGATGGCATACATCAGCCTTACGAGATGACGCCCTTCGGGCAGGGCGGTGGCGAGTGTCACGATGGAATCGGCTTTTCCCGTGAAAGCCACCTTGAAAGGCTCGGCCTGATCGACCTGTGCCACGAAGTAGCCGCTCTGGGGCCTGGCGATCATCCGGAGCGACGTACCCTCGAAGGCCGCCATGATCTGGATGCCGGGGAAGTTCCACGCGGGGCGCTCGGGGTTGGCAAAACTGATGCGGCCCGCATACTGGATGAGCGGGTCTGCAGGACTGATGATGGTGCCACGGATGGGAACGGTCTCGTTGGCTAACGCCGTCAGGCTGGCAACGGCCAGCAGCACGACCATGAAGGTTCGTCTCATATCTGATTGCTTTATAGGGTTTCTGAGGTGCAAAGGTAGTCAATAAAACCAAGATAAGCAAATTTTTGCTGTTTTTCTTTCGTACTTATGCTTTTCTCGCCGATTCTTTGTATCAGGAATCTGTCCCCGCAACTCCTCAGGATACTTTGCTCATGAATCATATCTGTCAACTGATGGACGAACAAAAGATGTATCTGCGTCCTGGACTGAAGGTTTGTGGTCGCTGTCAGGAGACAACTTGCAACTCATTTCCTCCATTTTGACGAAGTGCGAGGAAGTCGGGTCGAGGCCGTGCTCGCGGAACACGTCGATGATATGCTTGTGCATCTCGGAATAGACCTCGAAGAGACGGTCGGTCTCCTTGGTGTAGCCGTTGATCTCATAGCGCGTGTAGAAGTCCTCGAGAGCCGTAACGAGCACGAAGGGCTTCGGCTCCTTCATCAGCAGTGAGCAGCGCGAGGCCCCCTCGAGCAGATAGGACTCGACGGTGGCGCGGGGCACCTTATAGGTGAAGGTGAAGTCGGAGTGCACGATGGAACCCTCACCGTGGCGCAGGGCAGCCGTATAGTTCACCGTCTGCTGCGAGAGGATCGAGTTGTTGGGCACGGTGATAAGGTTGCCCTTGATATCCTTCAGACGGGTGATGAACGCGTTCTTCTCCACCACCTCACCCTCGCGCTCGCCGATACGCACGTAGTCGCCCACGATGAAAGGGCGCATGTAGGTGATGATGATGCCCGAGATGAGGTTGCCCACGGTGGTCGTCGATCCCAGGGAGAACAGGGCGGCCACGAAGATGCTGACACCCTTGAAGATGCCCGTGTCGGAGCCCGGCAGCCAGGGCCAGATGACCACCAGCGTGAAGGTGATGATGAAGATACGGATGATCTGATAGGTCGGTTCCGCCCAGTCTTTATAGAACTTATCGAACTTCAGACTGCCCGAAGCGATGGCATCGGTGATATGGCGCAGGCCCTTGAGCATCAGGCGCACCACCCAGATCACCACGATGATCCTGACGAGGTTGGGGATATAGTGGAAGATGGCGATGGCCATGTCGCGCAGCGGCTCCCACACGTAGTTGACCATGTTCCACGTGAACTTCTCCGTCTCGGGGAAGATGCTGAACAGCAAGGGCAGGGAGATGATGAGTTGGAAGATGACGAGCACCACCTGCAGCACCCGCGTGAGGAAGAGCAGGATACGCTTCACCTGACGGATGCTCAGCAGTTCGTAGTCCTTGATGACCAGCGGACGGATCCTGCCACCAGTGCCCCAAAGGATATTGTGGCGCAACCGATGGATGAACCAGGCCGTGAGCAGGAAGAAGATGATCTGCACGACGATGAGGAAGACGGCCCAACCGAAGCCGTGGAGTTTGGCCTGCATGCCGTAGTGGGACTGGAGTTTGCGGATCTCAAGGGAGAGGATGTCCTTCTGCTGCTCCGCCAGTTCGCTGCGCGTCAGACCGCTCCACAGACCGTCAAGGTCGCTCACGCGCAAAAGCACCATTTCACCGCCCATAATGTCATCCGTATATTCGCTCTCGAAGATATGGAGGCTGTCGGTAGTGAGGCGAAGGCTCTTGCCGATGTTCGTGATCCTGCGGGTGGCCGACTCCACGCGGTGGACGGCATCCTCGCCACCCAGACTGGCATAGATATACAATAAGGTATCGCCCTCTACGATGAGGGGCACACCCGGGGTGATACGGCGGAGTGAGTCGATACGCTGTTGCTGCTGCGCCTTCCTCACGGAGTCCTCGTAGGCCGTCTGACCGCTGGCATCGAGCCTGTCGCGGATGGTGAGTTCGCGGAGCCTCATCTCCTGAAGTTCACGGATGAGGGAATCGACGAACATCTGTATGGAGTCGTGGACGACAGCCACAGCGGGGCTGTCGGTCTGGGGCGTTGCCTTACCCACGAGGGCAATACATGCCAGCAGGAGGAGTAATATATAACGTCTCATGTCAGGTCTATATATAGTTATTCGGCTACAAAGATAGCAATTAATTATGAATAATGCGCTCGGCTTTGCCGCTTTTTCATGAAAAAGAATAGTGAATTATGAATTATTTCGTATTTTTGCAGCCGAAATGAACTATCTAGGCGAACTTATCTCTATCGGAGTGGCTTTCTCATGGACGGCGACAGCCCTGTTGAGCGAGTTTGGCAGTAAGCGTTTGGGTAACCTGACATTCAACGTGCTGCGCATGGCACTGGCCCTTATCTTCTCGATGGTGATGTTCTGGGTAACGACGAATTCTCCCCTGCCTGCAGGCGGTACGATGGAGGCCTACGGCTGGATGCTGCTCTCAGGACTCGTGGGCTACGTGATCGGCGACTACTGTCTGTTCCAGTGCTATATCATCATCGGTTCGCGCTACGGACAACTCTTCATGACACTGGCCCCGCTGGCGGCCGCCCTGATGGCATGGGTCACACTCGGCCAGGAGATGAACGGCATGAGCATCCTGGCCATGCTGGTGACGCTGGCTGGTATCGCGATTTCCGTACTGGGCCGTGGTGAGCACCACAAAGTTTCGCTGAAACTGCCGCTCAACGGCGTACTCTTCGCCATCGCGGCTGCCCTCTGCCAGGGCGTCGGACTGGTACTGAGCAAGATCGGCATGGACCACTACCAGACGGGAGCCATTCCCGACTGGCTCGTGCCTTTCAGTGCAAACTTCTTCCGTTGTGTAGCGGGCATCATCGGCTTCACCATTTTATTATATGTACGCGAGGGATGGGCACCACTCAAGGAAGCCTTGGATGATCGCAAAGGCATGGCCGTGGCTTCCATTACCACTATCTTCGGCCCCTTCGTGGGCGTGGGCTTCTCGCTGATGGCCATACAATATACGGAGGCGGGCATCGCCTCGACACTGATGGCGCTGACACCCATCATCATCATCCTGCCTTCCTATTGGCTCTTCCACCAGAAGATTACGTGGAAGGCTGTTGTCGGAGCGCTGATCTCTGTTATTGGTGTTTCCCTGTTTTTCCTTGGTTAAAACCAGGGAACTTCGAATTCAGATATTGTATGAACCTGTCGTGATAGGCATCCGTGACACGGATAATCTCCTCACCGATATAGACGCAGTCGTTGCGATCGACGCTGCGGATCTTATCAAGGGCCACTATATAAGAGCGGTGGACACGCATGAACTGTGAGGTGGGCAGCATATCTTCCACCGATTTCATCGTCAGATGGGTAACAAGCGGACGACGCTCTCCCTCAAGATAGAACATCACGTAGTCCTTCATACCCTCCACATAGAGAATCTTTTCCAGTGCCACCTGACGATACTCGCCATCGACCTTCAGGAAGACTGTTTTGTTTACAGTGGACGGTTTACTGTTTACAGATGATAACTCTGAGGCTTCAGAAGGGCTTGCTTTCAAATCATCTGTAAACCGTAAACCGTAAACCGTAAACCACTCGCGAGCCTTATCGACGGCAGCGATGAACTTATTATAGCGGATAGGCTTCAGCAGGAAGTCGAGGGCACTCACCTCGTAACTCTCAAAAGCATATTCCTTGAAAGCCGTCGTGAAGATGACACGTGTTTCTGCAGGAATCATGTGAGCCAGTTCCATCCCGTTCATATCGGGCATCTGTATGTCGAGGAAAAGCAGGTTGGCTGGCTGAGCCTTGATCGCACTGATAGCCTCCACGGAATCCGTGAAAGAGGCGATGAGTTCTAGGTCGGTTGTTTTGGCGACAAACGATTCCAACAGTTTTACAGCCAGCGGTTCGTCATCTACAATATAACAGGTCATAGTCGGAGTGTGATTTTAACGTGGTAGATATTATCTTCGAGCGTTTGCTCCCAAGTGTAGCGATCGCGGTACATGAGGTCTAGACGGCGACGGGTATTCTCCAATCCAATACCGGAGCCACTGCGGTCGGCATCGTCCTTGGGATAGTTGGTGTTGTCGCAGATGAACGTGAGCCTATTGTCCTCTTGTGAGAGACGGATGTCGATTCTGGACTCGCGGCTACTGCTCACACCGTGCTTGAATGCATTCTCGATGAGGGAGATAAAGAGCATGGGAGCAACTTCCGTCTGGGCATTCGGCGTCGAGAATTGTGCATTGACCTGTGTCTGCTCGTTGCAGCGCAGTTTCATCAGTTCGATGTAATTGCGCATAAAGTCAATCTCACCTTGGATCGGCACCGTCTGCTTGTTGGTCTCATACATGGCATAACGCAGCAAGTCGCTGAGTTGGGCGATGGCATCCTGTGCGGCATCGGGATCGATCTGCGTCAGACTAGAGATATTGTTCAGCGTGTTGAAGAGGAAGTGGGGATTGATCTGGTTCTTCAGCCAGGCCAGTTCCGCCTCTGTGTTCTTGGCCTTTTCGTCCTGCAACTGCTGCTTGATCTTACGAACCCGGATAAAATGAAGGATGCCAATGGCAATGGCGCCAATCATGACGTTGAGCACCAGGAACATGAACAAGCCCGAGAAGAAGCCTATCCACATGCCGGATGTCATAGCCGGCATATCAGGAATGTCATTCCTATGGAACCAGAGCAGGAAGAACTGGGAGTTCATGCCCAGAATGACAACCAGGTTGCAGAGAGCAAACAGCCAATAGCGGTGACGGAAGAACAGGTAGGGACCAAAGATATAGAAATTGGCGAAATAAACTACCATCGGGGCACGGAATAGTCCCCATGCCACGAGCAACGAGGTCTTGGCTGAAGCAGCATCCTGCGTACTAAGGAACGTGGCTAACGGCAAGGCCGTCAGGATAATCATCCAGACGGCCGCCTGCGCCAGAAACAGCCAGAGGTCTTTTTTCGTCATCTTCTTCATATCGCTGCAAAATTAAGTATAATTTCTGAAACTGCAAAATCTCTCCCGCATTATCTCTCATTTACGTTGCCCACGCTATTGATCACCTCACCCTGTGACTGTTGTTCGATAAAGTCGTTCTGCACACGACTGGTATGCTGACGAGCGGTCGATTTGGAGTTGCCAAAGGTGTAACTGACGGTGAAGGTCACGCCATAGAGGGGCACTTTGACATTGGTATGCGACGTAAAGTCCTTGCCACGGCTATAACTATCAATCTTGATATTACCACCATCGCTGAGACCCATCAGTCCTGAAACGCTGAGATTGAGTTTGTCTTTCAGGAGCGACTTCGACAGACTGGCAGTGACGAGGTTAAAGCCTCCGCTCCAGCCCTGGAGGGTATAGTTCTTCGTAGAAGTGATGGCAAAGGCACTGAGTTTGAGGTCCAAGGGGAGAGTCTGCTGTAAGCCCACCATGGCATTGGCAGTCCACCCACTGTTCTCCTGTGCAAGAGCGTCACTGCTGAGATCGAGGTAATTGACGGCGCCATTCACAAAGAGACGGGTCTTGGGTGTCACCAGGTAGTTGGCATAGGCGCTGAGACCGGTCTGGTGGCTCTGTACGACATTGCCGTATGTTGTATTCAGCAGATTGTTACTATCATAGAAACTATACTGCGAGATGGCGTTGTCAGTAAAGTTGTGGTGCAGGTTGAGGTTCACCATCAACTTCGGGGTGAAGAGGTTATAGACCAGTGAGATGTTATGGGCCTTTTCCACGTCAAGATTGGGATTACCATAAGTAAGTACCATGGGATTGGTCTTATCGACGTATGGGTTCAGGTAGGAGATACCCGGACGGGAGATGCGCATATTATAGGTGAGTCCAAGATTACTGCCCTGAGAAAGGGTGTATTGCAGACTGGCGGTGGGCACAAGACTGCCGTAACTGGTCTTGAAGTCGGTGCCATTGCCGAGGTGGTACTCCACATCCTGCCAGGTATATTCGTAGCGCAATCCTGCCTTGGCGCCCAGTTTGTCCCAGTTACCAGCATATTCGCCATAGCCAGCAAGGATGGAGTTCTTGTATTCATAATCAGAACTGGTAGTAGGGTCATAGACCTTTTTCAGATAGTATTTTGAATCGGCTGTGGCATCGTGGAGTTGCAACTTACCACCGAGGCTCAGTGTCTGACCTGTGCCCAAGGGCATAGTATAGTCCAGTTGGAAAGTGTGGTTCGTGGTCTTGTTTTTGTTCTCGGAGTAACGGTCGGTAAGATCGATCATCGACGAGGAAGTACCAAAGGTGTTATGCATCTCCGTAGTGGCAGGACTATAGTTCAACTGGTAGGTGAGTGCCAGCGACTGGGTGTGCTCCTTGTTGAAGAAACGCTGATAGTCGAGGCTTCCACTGAACGAGGTACGGCTGTTCTTCATGTCCGAAGTACTGCTGTAGCCGAAGCCGTGGCCATAGAGACCACCCGTCATGGTGGTATAGGATGTGGCAGTACTCTTCATCGACATGGTGTTGATGGATGCCGTGGCATTGATGGTACTCATGGAATCGAGTTGATAGCCGAGGGTCAGACTGCCCATTGTGAAAGGAGTTTTTACATCGTTGTCAGAGGTCATCATCTGCGATGTGCCATTCTCGCCTTGCGACCGACCAGAGGTCGAAGGATCCTGTATCTGCTCCATCTCGGTAGTCGTGTTACCCGGCTTGTTATAACTGGTCATCACGTTAGCACTATAGGAGAGTTTGCCCTGCTGACCGCTGATAAAGGCACTGGCACCCAACTGTTTGTTACCTGCGGAGGCACGGACCGTACCATTATAGCCATTCGTACTCTGTGCGGCTGCCGGGTCCTGCTTGTTCATCACAATATTCAGCACACCGGCTGCACCCTCGGCATCGTACTTAGCACCGGGGTTAGTCATCACCTCAATGCTCTTCACGGCTGAGGCGGGCATGCTCTTGAACACCATCGAGGGGTTCGAGGAAAACATCACATTGGGCATGCCATCGACATAGACCTTGAAAGAGGAAGAGCCGTTCACGGTGATATTATCCTGTCCATCGACCGTCACCATAGGCACCTTGCGGAGCATGTCAAGGACGGTATTCGACTTCGAGTCCTCGTCCTCTGCCACGTTGTAACTCATCTTATCGACCTCCATCTTGACCAGAGGCTTTTGGGCGATGATCTCCACACCTTTCAGCATGGTGGCATTCTCCTTCATATATAAGGTGCCCAGATCCAATGTAGGCTGAGTGCCCAACTCCAGCGTCTGGCAGAGGTCTTCCTTACCCACACTGCTGAAAACGATGTCATAGCGGCCCTTGGCCTTCACCTGATGAGCAAAAAGGCCGTTTTCATCGGTTAAGAACATGACTACTGGCTTCTCCGTCTTACCAGTCTTGAATACACGTACTGTTGCGAATGGCTCTGCCTCGCCAAGCGTCTCATCCATCAGCACACCCTTAACGGTGGTCTGGGCCATCACGGTTGATGACATGGTCATCATCACTACTACTAAAAATACTTTGAACTGTTTCATATCTTTGTCGTTTTATATTTTCTGGTGCAAAGGTATGAAAAAGATCATCTCGCCGAAAATCACTTTCGACGAGATGAGGGGTGTGTTTCGACGAAATTCCGTCTAGCGGATGATGGCCGTCCATCCACCGCCGCTACTCAAGCGAATGTTCAGGCGGTCTTTTGCAGTAACGGACTGCCGGACATGCTTGTAGTCGGTCGCTTCCTTTAAGGCGTTCACACCGTCGGCAAAGATGTCGGCCTGATGACTGCCACTGCCTAAGAAGCCCAGGTCGATGGTCAGGTCGCGTGGTGTCCAGTCGGTCATAGCGGCAAGATACCAGGTCGTACCCTTCCTGCGGGCGATCACGGTGTATTCGCCCAATTGTCCGTCAAGGGCAACGGTCTCATCGAAGGTGGTGGGAACCTGGGCGATGAAATCCGTGCATTCCTGATTCTGCATATACTTCGTCGGACTGTCGGCGAGCATCTGCAACGGGGCCTCGAAGGTAGTGTACATCGCCATCTGGTGTACACGCGTACCCTGACTCATAGGATGGTCGTTGTTACCGAAGAAGTTGTCCTTCATGGCATTCATCATCGCACCGGGCGTATAGTCCATGGGACCCGCCAGCATGCGGAGATAGGGAGCGGTGACATCATAGCGGGGCTGATTATGCAACGGCCCGTCACCCACACGCGGCTCCCACTTGGAGTTCTCCAGTCCCTTCACACCCTCGAAGTTGAAGATGTTCGGATAGGCCCGCTGGATACCGAAAGGCTTCAGCCCGTGGTAGTCGAGATAGAGATGGTGCTTGGCAGCACAGGCAGCAATTTCGTAGGCAGAGGCGATGACCTGCTGGTCGTCGCGGTCGAAGAAATCCACCTTAAAGCCCTTAATGCCCATATCGGCATAGTGCTTCATCACAGCCTCGGTCGCGGTCATATCACCCAGCGGATCATTGCCGATGAGGTTACGCCACGAAGACCAGAGGATGATGCCCACCCCCTTCTCCTGACCATACGCAATCAGGCGTGGCAGGTCGATATCAGGACTCAGATCTTCCATCAACGACTCCTTGCCGCTCCAGCCCTCGTCGATGATGATATACTCGATCTTATTCTTGGCTGCGAAGTCTATATAATATAAATAGGTGTTGGTATTCATGCCCGAGGGGAAATCGACACCCGTAATGTTACAGTTGTTCCACCAGTCCCAGGCCACCTTTCCCGGGTGTATCCACGAGGTGTCGGCAATCCGACAGGCAGGAGCCAGCCGCTGCGCCATGTCGCAGTTCAGGATATCGGCATCCTTCTCCGTGATGACGACAGCCCGCCAAGGGAGAGTCTGCGAGCCATCCAACTTAGCGATGAAATCGGCCCTTTTCGTCGGCACGAGGTTCAGGCGGTCATAGCCCCCTATTTCCTGCGCCAGCGGGTAAGGCGCAAACTCTGCCTTCAGCGAATGGCCCTCACCTTTCTTCAGGAACATCCCGGGGTAGTTCTCCACACCCGCATCCATCACGATTGCCTTCATACCGCCGGGCAGACAGACGGCCAGAGGGGTGATGGCCAGGGAATCCTTGAACATCTTCGACAGCGGAGCCTCATCATAATAAGATTCAAACGAATAGCAATAGCGCTCGCCACCACGGTTATCATTCACGTATGGGACGAAGGCCTGGTAATCGTCGGCAAAACAAAATTCTGCGGTTTCATCGGATACAGTAAAGGGTTTCTTATTCGTACTGATCAACCGATAGGCAGCCCCATCGTTGTAGGCGCGTACCTCGATGGTGAACTTCTGCGTGGTGTAGAGCAGCAACTGGCCATACTCGTCGGCGATCGTCAGTTTCTTATAAAAGGGGTTCTTGAAACTGCTGTTCACACTCTGCTTGGCCACCTTACCAACCTTACCCAGGTCCAGCACCTTCTTCCCCTGCACAATCCGGATATCAATCTCAGAGGGTAATAGCACCTTCCTGCCATCATAATCGACGGACCATTTCACGGTTTCATCGGTATTCACCGTTACTCTTACCTTCCCATCAGGCGAACTCACCTCGTAGTTCCCTGCCGATGCCGTCACTGCCACCAGGCAGAACAGGCCTAAAATCATTTTTCTCATCATCAGTAGTTTATATAAGTA
>FLNY01003048.1_pt1 | contig 46876 bp, 30 predicted proteins | sample 1140381 | NCBI WGS metagenome assembly FLNY01 (sample SAMEA3878172, study PRJEB12797) | bioreactor metagenome | biome: Moose rumen | place: Sweden | collected 2011-10
TATGAGGACTCTTTTGTGCCTTTTGGAAAGGCTAGCCTCTTTGGGTATTTTGAACCAAAATAGGCTTGACAATCAGTCATTGTGTTTTGCAAATTCTCGCTATGCGGATGCATGAACGGGAAAGGGGGCTTTATGAGGGACGACTAGTTAACTGTTTTTGATAATTTTAAAAAAGTTTTGCAAAAGTAAATCTTTTTGATGGAAGTATAATGACAAAATTCCTGATATTTTGTTCTTGTCCATCATAAAAAGTTTTTTATGTAGTCTCATGTTTGATCCTTTTTTGTTGTGGACGATTTTTATTACTTTCTTTCTTTTGTCGGGTCTGCATTTTGTGTTAATTTTGCAAAGAAAAAGAATATCATTGGATTAATGTAAATAATATGGATATAGAGAAGCCAGAAGAGATAAAGACTGAGTCTGTCAGTTTTGTAGAGGAAATATTGAAAAATGATTTGTCAGAAGGAAAGAATGGCGGAAAGGTTCAGACACGTTTCCCGCCCGAGCCTAATGGCTATCTGCATATTGGTCATGCTAAGGCTATCGCTATTGATTTCGGTCTGGCGAAAAAGTACGGGGGAGTATGTAACCTTCGTCTGGATGACACAAATCCTCAAAAGGAGGATATTGAGTACGTGAACGCTATAAAGCGTGATATAGAGTGGCTTGGTTTTAAGTGGGGTGACGTGTTGTATGCTTCAGACTATTTCCAAAAGCTGTGGGACTTGGCTGTAGAGCTCATTAAACAGGGAAAGGCGTATGTTGATGAGCAGACAAGCGAGCAGATTGCGATGCAAAAGGGAACGCCTACTCAACCGGGTGTGGAGTCTCCATACAGAAATCGTCCTGTTGAGGAAAGTCTTAGTCTCTTCAACGAGATGAACTCTGGTAATATGGAGCCGGGAAAAATGGTGCTCCGTGCCAAGATAGACATGGCAAGCCCAAATATGCATTTCCGTGACCCTATCATGTATAGAGTTCTCAATATGCCGCATTGGCGTACTGGAAATAAGTGGAACGCATACCCTATGTATGACTACACTCATGGTCAGTGTGATTACTGGGAAGGCGTGACGCATTCTTTGTGTACATTGGAGTTTGTCAGTCATCGTCCTCTGTATGATTTGTTCGTGGATTGGGCAAAGCAGGCGGCAGGTGATGATAAGCCATTGGATGACAATCGTCCTCGACAGATAGAGTTCAACAAACTTAATCTTACACATATCCTTCTGTCAAAGCGTAATTTGTTGATGTTGGTTAAGGAAGGTGTTGTTAACGGTTGGGATGATCCTCGTATGCCGACAATCAGTGCTTTTAGACGTAGAGGTTATAGCCCGGAGAGTATACTGAATTTTATTAATAAGATTGGTTATACAAAGTTTGACGCACTTAACCAGATGTCTCTTTTTGAGTCTGCGGTAAGAGATGACTTGAACAAGAGAGCGCAGCGTGTCAGTGCGGTGCTTGACCCAATTAAGTTGGTGATAACTAACTATCCAAAAGATAAGGTTGAGGTGTATAACGTTCAAAACAATCCGGAGAATCCGGAGGACGGAACGCATGAGATGGAGTTTAGTGGTGAACTTTGGATTGAGCGTGAGGACTTTATGGAGGAGGCTCCAAAGAAATTCCTTCGTCTTGGTCCTGGTAAAGAGGTGAGACTGAAAAACTCTTATATCATTAAGTGTCCGGATGAGGGTTGTGTGTTAGAGCGTGATGAGCAGGGTAGACCTACTGTCATAGCCGCAGAGTATGATTCGATAAGTCTTAGTGGCATGGAAGGTGCCGACAGAAAGATTAAGGGAAAGACTATTCACTGGGTAAGTTGCGGACATTGTGTTGAGGCTGAGGTCCGTAACTATGATCGTCTGTGGATGGTGGAGAATCCACGTGACGAGGTGTCTGCATATAGCAAGGAACAGGGTAAGGAGCGTATTGATATTGATGATATGCGTCATTTTATTAATCCGAACAGTCTTGAGGTTAAGACTGCATACGTGGAGAAATGGCTGTTGAACGCCAAACCGCTTGACTATTTACAGTTCCAGCGTATCGGTTATTACAATGTTGATCCTGACTCAACGCCTGACCATCTTGTATTTAATAGGACTGTGGGATTGAAGGATACATGGTCAAAGATTAATAAATAAGGAGAGTTTTTGAAAGACAGTTATTTCGAATCTGAAGAGTTCAAGGAGATTCTGGAAAGATATGAGTCATCGAGAAAGCAAGGTTACACTTGCTATCTCGATGTTGATGATTATGTGGATATCGCTGACTACTATCTTGGAGTTATGAGAGCCGATGACGGCATAGACGTCACAGATGCAGGTCTTGACGCTCATCCGGGTAATGAGTTGCTGTTGTCTGTCAAAAGCAGCATACTTATATATATCCATGACTATGAGGGTGCCCGACAGATTGTTGATGATCTTGTCGAGTTATCTGATGATAAAGATGTGTTTTATCAGAAAGCTCAGCTTAAGTATGCGTTGGATAAGGATGAGGAGACTGCGGAGGAGATGTTTCGTGAGTGGATATCATACATAGAGAAAGAGGAGGAAGATTTTGGTAATCCCTCTACGAGTGAGTATGTCCGTGAGTCGTATGTCCATGTTATCACGTCTTTTATTGAATTGTCAGATAACCGTGTTTATGATCCTGAACTTGTTAAGCGGTGGGTTGAGGAGTATATTGTTGTCTTTGAGCCGTTGGGTGAATACAATTCGGATTTGATTTTAGCGGATATAGTACGTGACGAGTTTATGTCTGACATGATTGAGAAAGTTTACTCTCAAATACTCGTCAACGCTCCTTATGCTAATTTCGGGTGGACAGTGTTGGCCACAGCTCAGAATGTCAACGGCAAGTTCAGAGAGTCAATAGAGTCATGCGACTTCGCTTTAGCTGTCAATCCTGATGATTGGGACGCGAAGATCACCAAGGCTCACGACTATTACGCTTTGGAGGACTACGATAAAGCATTACCGTTGTTTGAGGAAGTGATGAATAAGTTTAGTGATAACTCACAAAGCCTTCCATATGCGGAATGTCTCTTATACTGTAATCATATCGACGAGGGAAGAGAACAGCTGTATAGAGCTTTGGAGTTCGTGGAGACAATAAAAGACAAAGACAAGACGTTTTACGTAAATCAGCTATATAGCATATCACAAGGCTGTTTGCTTTGTGATGATATTGAACTAGGTCGGAAGGTTGTTGATATGGCTCTTGAGGAAGCCCCGTCAGATGTCTCTTTTCTGCTTAATAAAGGAATCTTTCTGCTTATGGATGGTGACTATGAGAAGTCATTATCCAGTTTCCTTGACGCTTTAAGTAATTCGTCTGATTATGTGTCAACATGTATAAGTGTAGTGCTTCGCCTTATTTACAAAAACTATGACAAGTTGGCTCTCGATTTGTTGGACGGATGTGTGAATATTAAGTCGGACTCACCATCAGTAAGGCTCATCTCAGCTTATAAGGCATATATTTACTATAGACTAAGGGATTACCAGAATTTCATGGTTGAATTGGAGACGGCTCACGACGAATGTCCAGAGATGATTGAGTCTCTTTTCGCAGATGTCTTGCCTCCGACACTTTCCAAGGACGAGTATTATGATTATTTAGTCAATAACCCGTTTTAAGAGTTTCTACCACGCTCCAAGATTTCTCTCGCCATTTTTTCCGAAAGCTAAAGACAAACTGTCAAGGTGAAAGTCATATATATAATTATGTGTGTCTATCGTCTTGAAATTCTTAGCTTTGTAAGCTGCGTTGTCTTCACTCTCAAATAAACAGTTGTCAATATTCATGCTGATGTATCTTCTCATTCCCGTTGTGTCGCTGTTGAGGAGACTACGTGATATTGACAGGACCAGATCCGCCTTTGTATATGGCATACATACTGCCAATTCATCCTTGCCGTATCCAGTTAGTATTGTGTTTTTGATGTTTACGTTGAGCGGACATGACACCGTGTCACCGTCTTCAGACAGGTAATAGTTCCAGCAGTAAAACGCATATCCTCTCTCGCTGTGTAGTGCGCTGAACTGGGCTATTGTGCATTGGTCGAAATCGTAGTCTCCGCCTATAAGCCTGATACAATCGTACTTGGCGTTAGATATTTGTGTGTCTTTCAACACCAATTTGTTGTTCGTGGATGTCAGTCCATAGCCATTGAAATTATGTATTACGCTGTTCAAGATGGTCAGCTTACATTTGTCTACACCGGACTCTTCACATGTGATTGCGTTGTCACCTCCGTGAATGTCGGCGTAGCTTATCTGGTTTTCTGTACTGCTCTCCGTAAACCTCAATCCTCCCCATTGGCCGTCAATTCTGTCGTACGGGAGATATGGGAACATCTTATCCGTTCTGTCTCCTTTGAAGGTTACAGGTTGTGTCTCGTTGCCGTTTACTATTAATTTCCCTTCAACGATTATGTACGACTTAGAGTGCAGATACAAAGTGGTGCCAGCATTTATTGTTAGCGTTGCCCCTTCCTCAACTTTCAGACTGTCGAGAATGAGATATGGAGTGTTGGAATCCATCACGGCATTTTCGCCGTTCTTGTACACTTTCCCTTGCAGGATATTCACGTCCTGTCCGTAGGCTGACAATATAATGTACTGTTGTACACCGCTTTCTAATGAGAATAATATAGTATCAGTAATCTCCTTCGGGACATTGCTGTTTTGTGTGGGAGCATTAATGTCGACGAACATGAAAATACTGTCGTTACCAAGTATTTCTATGTTTTCAGCATAAGGTCCGCTAATACCATCGACGTTTATTCTGAATCCGCTTGTTCCTCCACTTGTGAGTCTTACACTTTTCGCTCTTACACCGTTGTCGTTATTGTTGTACACCACCACACGTTTAGTGCTGGAGCCAATCGTTGTCAGCACAGTGTCGAAAGATACCGTGTCGTTACTTATGGTTAGCAGGCAAGAAGAGCTTGTGCTGAAGTCCTCCTCATCGCTGCATGCTGACATGAACAACGTCAGTAATGATAAAAGAATGTATGGAATAAGTCTTTTCAATTTCTCTTGTTTCGTGTTGTTACGATATGTTATTCCCTCCAGATCAATGAGCCGTTTGCCTGGTGTGTGGCGAGTACGAGCACCTCAGCTATTTGCACATGCTCCGGCGCTGAGGCGGCGTAGTACACCACATCAGCAATGTCCTCTCCTGTCAAAGGCTTGATACCTGTGTATAACTTCTTTGCTCTATCCTTATCTCCGTGGAATCGTATGTTTGAGAAGTTTGTCTCCACAAGGCCTGGTTTCACGTTTGTGACTCTTATCGGGGTGTCATAAAGGTCGATACGCAGTCCGTCACTCAGAGCCTTTACCGCAGCTTTAGTTGCACAATAAACACTGCCTCCTGCGTAGGCGGCGTCACCGGCTACCGAGCCGATGTTGATGACGTGTCCGCGATTTCTGCTTTTCATGCCGGGAACCACTAATCGTGTAATCAAGGTGAGAGCTTTGACGTTGGTGTCAATCATTGTGAAACAATCGTCAATATCCACCTCGAATTCCTTGTCGAGTCCCAGTGCGAGTCCGGCGTTGTTGATCAGGATGTCAATGTTTTGCCATTTCTCAGGTAGGCTCGTCAGTTTCTGCTCCACCTCAGCTCTGTTCCTGACGTCAAACGGAAGGATCAGAACGTCTGTGCCGTATGTGTTTGAGATTGTTTTCTCTAAAGTCTTAAGTTTGTCAGTGTTTCTCGCGTTAAGAATAAGTCTGTAACCATTCTGTGCGAATTTGATGGCGCACGCTTCTCCGATTCCGGATGACGCGCCGGTGATGAAAACTGTCTTTGGTGTCATTGTGTTATTATGTTTCATATAGTTATTACTTACTAACCATGATATAATGTTATAAACGTGTGCATTCCCTTTTTAGTGTGTCGTCTTGAATGAGAAATGCTTTTGTCCTGTATAGGATACGAATACCGTCACGATTGTGACTATAATCTTTGATGGAGTAGGGTATAGCCCACACACGTCGACTAACAATTTCAGACCGAAATAGTTAATTAACAAGTTTATAAATACCACCATCATATATCTCTCCAGCTGTTTCCTGCTCTTGAGGTTTGACTGAGTGAACGTTATGTTTTTGTTTAGCCAGAATCCAGTTAGAAGAGTTATAGGAAAGACAATAAACAGGCTCGCGATGTGTGAGGATAACGTTATGAATGACAGACTCACCATACGATGGCACAGCACGTAGTTGTATACTAAGAAATACAGTATCCAGTCTAATAGGAGATTGGCGACTCCACAGCATCCATATCTGAACAGCGTGGCGGACACTAACATTCCGAAATGCGGAATGACCTTTCTCATTATATTATATACGTAGTCAAGTATTGCCGTTATTATATTTGCTAAAATTCGCATTCTTTTTTGTTGTTTTCTTATTCTCAGATTGAACGATGTGCAAATTTAAGAAATATTTTACGCATGTCTGTACAATTACCTTGTTTATTGTCTTGTTTATTTTCCTTGTTCACTGTCTGATGTCGTGTCTGCCACCTCATTTGTCACAGATGTCAATTGCTTTTCTCGGTGTCTTGCGTCTCTGTCTGCGTTAATATCCGAATTTCTTCAGCCATTTTCTGACATCCTCTTTGCTGTTGTTCACCTTATGTCCGTATATGGACAGTCCATCTTGTACATCTGCCTTCGGGTAAGTCTTTTTAATGTCATTGACACAGTTGCCCAGTCCACTACCTTCATGTGTGGTGAATGGTATGATTCTCTTGCCGTTCAAGTCATGTTTTTTGAAGAAGGTAAACATGACCTGTGGGTAGGTGCCCCACCATACAGGTCCGCCGATGAATATGGTGTTATACTTGCTTATGTCCTCTATCTCACCTTTATATGCCGGCAGCTCTCCTTTTTGTTGCTCGTCTTTTGCGAGTTCACATAATGCGTCGTATGACATACCGTCATATTTGTCTGTGGCAATCTCAAACTGTTCCGCACCGGTCATCTCAGAGATATAATTTGCTACAATCTTTGTGTTTCCTGTTTTTATGTTGCCGACAGCATAGTTCTCTCCTGCATGAGAGAAGAAAACAACGATTGATGGTTGACTCATCTCCTTTGACCCATTTCTGATATCTTCAGAACTACTGTTTGTGCTTTTTGTCCCGTTACATGACGTGGATATAAGCATGCCGAGAATGGCAAATAAGAATTTATTCATATATGTTCGAGTTTAATGTTTACTGTTACAAATATTGTAATGTGGAAGCAGAAGTATATCCGTTTTTTTCTGTTTTATTACTCTCATAAGTAACACTATGTTTGTAATAAACAGGATTGGTAACAACCGTTCTCATTATTTGTTTTTGTAATTAAATCTATATGAGAATTACATGACAGCTTGTTGTAATTGATTTGTGCGTGTGCTCCAGTAACATTACCATACAAAGATGGTGAATCTCGCAGACATGTACAAATATTAATGTTGTTTTTGTCTTGTTGCACAATAAGCTTGTATTATTTGTCTTGTTGTCAACAAAAAAGCAGGACACGTTTTTTCTTTTACGTGTCCTGCAATTAGTTTGTAATACGATTTATGTTGAGAGCCTTTACTAGCTCAACATCTCAATGATGCTTTCCGCAGCCTTTCTTCCGTCTCCCATAGCCAGTATGACGGTAGCTCCACCTCTTACGATATCACCACCGGCGAATATTGTCGGAATGTTAGACTGCATCTTCTCATTAACCGCAATCGTGTTCTTTCTGCCAAGTTCAAGGCCTGAGACAGACTTTGGAACGAGAGGGTTGGGAGAGACGCCGACTGCCACGATAGCTAAGTCGATGTCTATTGTCTCAATCTTGCCTTCAACAGGTACCGGTGAACGTCTGCCGGATGCGTCAGGCTCTCCCAGTTCCATTACCTGTAGACGAACCTGTCTCACATTACCTTTCTCGTCTGCTATGTATTCGATAGGGTTGTGAAGAGTCATAAACTCTATTCCTTCTTCTTTAGCATGCTTAACCTCTTCCAGACGAGCAGGCATCTCAGCCTCTGAGCGTCTGTAGGCTATGAACACACGCTCCGCTCCTAGTCGTTTCGCTGTACGGCATGAGTCCATTGCCGTGTTACCGCCTCCGACAACCATCACGTTCTTGGCTTTGATGATTGGAGTGTCGCTGACAGGGTTTGAAGCGTCCATGAGATTTACTCTCGTGAGATACTCGTTTGATGACATGATACCCACGGAGTTCTCACCAGGTATTCCCATGAAATTAGGCAGTCCGGCGCCCGAAGCCACGAACACTGCTTTGTAGCCCTCATTGCTCAGGTCGTCCATCGTGATGGTCTTGCCCACAATGCAGTCTTTGACAAACTCCACGCCGATCTCACGTAAGTTGTCGATCTCGACATCCACAATGGCGTTTGGCAGACGGAACTCTGGTATGCCATACTTCAAGACACCGCCAATCTCATGAAGAGCCTCGAACACCGTCACGTCAAAGCCAGCTTTAGCCAAGTCACCGGCGCATGACAGACCGGCAGGTCCAGAGCCGACAATAGCCACCTTGATGCCTTTTTTCTCTTTTATCTCCGGCAACGCAATCTTTCCTGAATTACGCTCGTAGTCAGCTGCGAATCGCTCCAGGTTACCGATGGCTACAGGTTTGTGTCCCATCTTTATGTGTATACACTGACTCTCACATTGTTTCTCCTGTGGACACACACGACCACAGACAGCAGGTAGGGCAGATGTGGACTTGAGCACCTTAGCTGCCTCCAGGAATTGTCCTCTCTCAATGTTCTTAATGAAAGAAGGTATGTTTATTGACACAGGGCATCCCTGCATACACGTCGGCTTGGCGCAGTCGAGACAACGCTTTGCCTCTGTCAACGCCTGCTCAGTCGTCAGACCGATGTTGACCTCCTCCGTTCTTGTCGTAGCTCTGTATTTAGGATCCAGCTCTCCCATGACACATCTTTCGATGAGGCCTCTGTCCTTTGGTTTGAGAGCAGCCTGTAGCTCCTTTCTCCATTCCGCGTTACGGTCTGTGAGCACAGACAGCGGAGTGTCCGTTGTCATGCCTGTCGTGTCTAATACATTCTCCTCTTTCTTTGTTTTAGGGATGTCGCTTGACGCTATGCTTGCTTCCAGCTTTTTCATCTCCTCTATCTCGGCAGGTTTGAAAGCTCCCATTCTCTTGAACATCTCGTCGAAATCCACCTCGTGGCCGTCAAACTCAGGACCGTCTACACACACGAACTTGGTCTTTCCGCCTACAGTTATACGACATGCTCCGCACATACCTGTTCCATCCACCATGATGGTGTTTAGCGACACGTCTGTCGGGACATTATATTTCTTCGTGAGAAGACAGCAGAACTTCATCATAATCGCAGGACCGATGGCGAAGCATTTGTTGACAGTCTCTCGCTGTATCACTTCCTCTATACCTACAGTGACCACGCCCTGCTTTCCGTACGAGCCGTCATCGGTCATTATTATCACCTCATCCGAGTTCTCTCGTACTTCCTTTTCCAGAATAATCAGCTCTTTTGTGCGGCCTGCGAGTACTGAGATGACTCTGTTGCCGGCTTTCTTGAGAGCCTTGATTATCGGAAGCATAGGAGCGACGCCGACGCCACCTCCGGCGCAGACCACTGTTCCGTAGTTCTCAATGTGTGTCGCTTGTCCCAAAGGACCGACGACGTCAGTGATGTAGTCACCCTCCTTGAGACTACACAGCTTAGTGGAAGAGTACCCCACGGTCTGTACGACCAGAGTTATTGTTCCTTTCTCTGTGTCAGCGTCGGCAATTGTGAGAGGCATTCTCTCACCGTTCTCGCCTACGCGCACGATGACGAAATGGCCTGCCTTTCTTGACTTGGCGATTAGAGGTGCCTCAACTATAAGCTTGAATACTTTTTCTGAAAATTGTTCCTTTTTAATTATTTTATTCATCTTTACTCGGTTTTTAAGGTTTCTGTTTATCGTAGCGGACATCCCGTCCGTATCTTATCTATAACGTAATACTCTGTGACCGTTGTCTTTAGAATAGCAAAATGCGATAAATCGTGTGTCTAAAATAATGGATATTATTAAAAGACATATAATTTATCGCATTTCAAAATCTGTCACGACCAGTTTCTCGTCTCATCGATGAAGACGGTCGTCTGTGTGTTAGTTTTAGTCGATGTATTCGAATCCAGTGTAAGGCACGAGAGCCTTTGGCATGCGTATACCTTTTTCTGTCTGGAAGTTCTCAAGGATTGAAGCCACGATACGTGGTAGCGCCAGAGCTGATCCGTTGAGGGTATGGCAGAGCTGTACCTTCTTGTCCGCATTTCTGTAACGGCACTTGAGGCGGTTAGCCTGGTATGTGTCGAAATTTGATACGGAGCTGACCTCAAGCCAACGTCCCTGTGCCTCTGAATATACCTCGAAGTCGTAGCATATCGCTGAAGTGAAACTCTGGTCACCTCCGCACAGACGCAGTATACGGTATGGCAGTTCGAGTTTCTGCAGAAGACCCTCCACATGCTCAAGCATCTCCTTGTGGCTTTCCTTTGAGTGCTCTGGTGTATCTATGCGCACAATCTCAATCTTTGAGAACTCATGAAGTCTGTTCAGACCTCGTACATCCTTGCCGTATGAGCCGGCCTCACGACGGAAGCACTGAGTGTAAGCGCAGTTCTTTATCGGAAGCTGCTTCTCGTCCAGTATCACGTCTCTGTAGATGTTTGTGACAGGAACCTCTGCTGTAGGAATTAGATATAAGTCGTCGACCTCACAGTGATACATCTGTCCCTCTTTGTCTGGCAGCTGTCCTGTGCCATATCCTGATGCCTGGTTGACCACTGTAGGCGGCATGATCTCTGTGTATCCGGCCTTGTTCGCCTCAGCGAGGAAGAAGTTGATCAGGGCTCTCTGCAACTGAGCTCCCTTACCAGTGTATACAGGGAAGCCCGCACCGGTAATCTTCACTCCGAGGTCGAAGTCAATCAGGTTATATTTCTTTGCTAATTCCCAGTGTGGGAGCTTTGCATCTCCGTTGTCAGGAACAGTGGTCCAGTTGCCTACCGTGTCACCCGGCTTGCACTCTCTGAGTGAAGATTTGACAACCACGTTGTCCTCAGCGCAAGAGCCTTCCGGCACCTCATCGTATGGTAAGTTAGGGATTGTGCAAAGGTGAGCGTTGAGCGCTGTCTCTGCCTCCTCCTTAGTCTTCTCGAGCTCTGAAGCTATGACTTTCAGTTTTGCCACCTCGGCTTTCGCTGTCTCTGCCTCTTCTTTTTTTCCGGCCTTCATCAGTTGTCCAATCTCAGCGGCATATCTCTTACTCTCCGCCAACGTGGCATCCAGCTTGGTCTGTGCCTCTCTTCGTGTCTTGTCCAAAGATATGGCTTTCTCCACAGCTTCCTTAGCTCCGGAGAAATGTTTCTTTTCCAAACCCTTAATTACCTTGTCAGTCTCTTCTGTTATAACTTTTAATGTAAGCATTTTTATTTTGTGATTTTCTAATTTCTTCGTTGAAAACACTTAGTGTTTCCGGGTGCTACGCACACCCGCATTTTATCATGCAAATATATGTTTTTTTTTTCAATTACATATGAGCATTGTTTTTTTTTTACCTCATGCGTTCCATATATGTTGCTCAATAACTTATTTGACCTTCGTAACTATGTAAATACTCGAATGGGGCAGTCTGCAATGTCTGCTATCTAGTCGCCTATATGCCTGAAATGAATGATAATCGATTAATGTTGTTTTTCTTATGTGTTATCGCTATGTAAATCAGCCTGTAACACTGTATCCTCTGAAATTGTGGATAGGGGAATAAAGGATAATTTGCGGTGTGACGAAATTTCCTATGCCTGTTTTTTTGTCAAAAACGGGTTAACTTGCTGATAATCTTAAAACAAGGCTTCTGAAAATCTTAGGTGTCTTTTTTGAAATTCTCTGGTTAGGATATAGTCTACAAACAGGTCTGGGAATTTCAAAATCCTAACCTGAACTTTTCAACGTCCTAACCTAAGATTTTCAGACGCCTAATAAGACATGAGAAATAACAGAAAGTCATTTTTCCACTGACAGACATCAATGGAAAAAGGGGAGTTTCGGACAATGAAAAATGTGCGAAATGACGGTGATATCTGGCTGGTAGTATCTGTGAAAAAAGACGGTGAAGACATCCTTTATGCCTTCACCGTCTATGATTCTTATTCCCAGGCTTTATGCATTATTCTCATTTTTTGCCGTGTAACACAGTGACTTTGGCGTCAGCCGGCTGTTTCTGGTTCTCGTCGAAGATGAGTTCGCCCAGCTCGCCCTCAACGGTTATGTCTCCGCTTGACGGATTCTTGATACTTACCACGTTACCTTTTATGTTACCGTTCACCACGGAATACTCTAAGGCGAGGTTGGCATCTTCTCCGAATGTGCAGTCCTCAAGGTATAAGCCGTCCACATAACATAATGGTTGCTCACCTGTAATGTGACAACGGATCAGTCTGATGTTTTTACCGTACCACGCAAGGTATTCGCCGTTAATCTCGGAGTCGTAGACGGTTATGTTCTCTGATTCCCAGAATGAGTCCTTCGAGTTGATGACGGCGTTGTGTATCTCCACGTCCTTTGCGTATTGGAACGAGTAGTTCCCGTTTTGCAGATAGTTGTTAATCTTTATGTTCTCGCTGTGCATGAACAGGTAGTCGCAGTTGTCTATCCTGACATTTTTCAGAGTTATGTCGTTACAGTCCCACAGGAATTGCTCTCCGTTGGGGAAGTTGGTGTTCTCCACATATATTCCTGTCATGCGGCGGAACAATTTCGGGGCGTCACACGTGCAGTTGATGATTTTTCCGTTACGTGAGTACCAAAGGCTTGAGCGGGCGGACTCGGCGAAATGACAGTTCTTCACGGTGAATCCGTTTGTCTCCCAGAGCACGTACTTTCCCTCGAACGTGCAGTTCTCAGCCTCGATGTCACTGCTTTCTTTTATAGAAGACTCACCTACATGTATGGTGACATTTTCCAGACGTACGTTGTGACTGGCGTATAATGGTCTCTCACCGCCGAATTCCTTGTCTTTTATTATTGTCTTTTCCATATTTTTATTTGTTTTGTTTTAGTTTGAGTAATATAAGTGAGCTCATGCCTCGGAAACATAACTCGACGCACATGGCGAACCATACGCCTTTCAGTCCATAGTCTCTAGACAACCACCATGCCAATGTCAGTCGTATGGCCCATATACTGAATAGGTTCAGCAGACATGGAGCCATGACGGTTTTTCTTCCAACGAACACTCCGTATGCCACTATCGACGCTGCAAACATCGGTTCTGCCCATGCCTCTATGCGTAACACATCCGTGGTTAACTGACGAACAGCCAGGTCGGGTGTCATTATCATAACTATCTCTGGCACATATATGTACATCAGTACTCCCATCAATGACATTATCACTATGCCGCTTATTATCGTGATTTTCGCAAAGCTGTCAGCTAACTCCTTTCTTTTGGCGCCTATGCTCTGTCCCACTAAAGTCGTAGCCGCCTCCATTATTCCGTATCCTGGCATGTAGCAGAGACTTTCGATGGTTATGCCGAATGAGTTAGCGGCTATGGCAGTGATGCCTAAGGGTGCCACGATGAAGGTGCTGGCGATCTGCGCGCAGTTCATGAGAGCATGTTCCATTCCCATCGGCAGTCCAACTTTCATCCATATCCTTATGTTTTTTCTCTCCGGCTTGAAGATGCCGCTTTCTTTCAGTATGTCAAGCTCTGGTGTTCGGAACAAAAGGAAATACCATTCGAGAACACATGTGACTATGACAGACAGTGACGTGCCTAGTGCCGCTCCAACAACTCCAAGGTCAAATCCGTATAATGTGACATGTACGCCGAGAATGTTCACCTCCCGAACCGGGAATATGAATATGAAGTTGAAGATGACGTCAAGTGTACACATCAATATGTTCAGCATGCTTGGGATTTTCATGTTTCCGCTGCATCTTAACATGCCTCCCGCCAAAGTTTTCAACTGAACTATCGGTAGGGTGGCGGAGAAGATGGCGAAGTAACATGTGGCGTCGTGTCTGATGGATACGTCTCCGCCTAACCAAGTGGGGAGAAATGGAGACAGGGCAAGGCCGATTATTGTCAGTGTCAGCACAAAGAGTGTTGTAGTGACTATTGATTGCCTTAATACGTTACGCGCCTCCACCAGGTTCTTGCTGCCGATGAGGTGGGCCACCTGTACGTAAAAACCTGTGGCTGCAGAGGTACACAAACCTCCGAATAGCCAGATCGTTGTCGACGTGAGTCCGATTGACGCAGACGCTTCTGCGCCAAGACTTCCTACCATTGTGGCGTCTATGTATTGCATGAGTATGGAGGACAACTGTGCCAGAATTGCGGGAAAGCTTAAAAGAGCAACCAAATTTATTTGATTGCTCAATGTCATTTCCTTGCCATCTCTCAAAAATCGCAAAAGTGCGTCCTTGTTCATATGTCTCTTCTTGAGTAATCCTCCATTTATATTGCAAATGTATTACTTATCTCACACATAGATACGATATATTTCACGGAGTATGTTACCTTTATTGCGGATTATAGTCCAGAATCCTCCACGGAGGTGGAAATTCTGGACTATATGCGTGTTTGTTTTTATTTGATGATGAATTTCACATGACACTCGTCGCCGTCGTTGTTTACAGCTTTAGCTATGTATATTCCGTTGGCGAGATTGCTTGTGCTCACTGTAACGTATGATGCCGAAGAACGCATGATGCTGACAGGCTGCTTGATGCCTGATGTTGAGTAGACTGCTATGTCTTGTATAGCTGCGTCCTCGCTCTTCACGTTTATCACACCGTCCACATATGCTATGGTCATTCCTCCGTCACGTATCATTGCTATGTCGTTAGCCACAGGGTCTTCTTCTGGCACGTACAGTGTGGAGTATGACGTTAATATGTTAGCCTTGCCTGGAGTTGGTATGTCCATGACATAATATGTGACGTTAGCGTCTGGATAGCATCCGAAGGACTGCTGGCCTGTGTGTGTTATGTATGTCACGGTATCGCTGTAAGCTATGTTTGTTCCATTTGCTATGTCGCTGGCTGTGGCATTGTCAGTTCCCATGGCAATCATGACGTCACCGCCCTCAGCCCCAAGCTTGAATGAAGCGTGAATAACATCTGATATGTTGTCGAGCTTGTCACACCAGATCAGCTTGTATCCCTTAGCTGGTATGATGGTGTTGAGTGTCACGTCTTCTGTAGGAACCTGATACTTAGTAGGCTTCTTCACGTTGTCTGATATATACATACCAGCGATGTCTACGTCCTCACTGCTTGTGTTGTATAACTCAATCCAGTCGTTCTTCTTGAAGTAGTCGTTCACGAACACTGAGTTGGATGCGCTCAACTCGTTGATGATGACTTTGGATGTGTTGATGTTTTCCGCAATCATCTCCTCTTCATTCATCTGCTGCCATAAGGCTGTCAGTGCGATGTCTCCGCTTGTCTCACAAGTGTATTCTCTGTCGGTAGACAGTATGTCAATGTTGTTTGTTGACTCTGTCACCTTGCTGAGTGTTGCTCCCCAGAGGATGTCTGATGAGGATGCTACGTTATTGTGGACTTCCACGGCGATGACGTTGTCGCCTTTTCGCAGGAGACTGTAGTCGATGCTCATCGTTCCTGTGTCAGGATTTCCGTTTGCGTATGTGGTGGCTACTCCAGAGTAGCTCACGTTTCCTGACGGCATGTTGTAACGACCTGCCTCTACGCCATTGATGTAGACAATCATACCGTCGTCGATGGTGTAGCTCAGTGTGTACTGATCACCGGACTGTGGACTGTCACTGAGAGTGAATGTCTTACGGAAGTAATATGTTGTGAGGTTCTTCGAGAGTACTGTGCTCTGGCTCTTACCGTAACCGAGGAGACCGCTGCCTGTACTCCATGCGTTGTCATTGTATGTGGTAGCGTTCCAGTCTGTGTCGTCCAAACTGCCCTTGTCATAGTATTTCCAGTCTGTGCTCTCTGTGAAGATGTTAGTGCTGATTTTACTTGATCCTGACTTCCAACCGAGGAACTTGTAACCTGCTGGTGCGTCTGCCTTCAAGGTTATCGGAGCGAAAACGGTTCCCTCCAACTTTCCTGTAGGTATTATCTGCCCGTTGAGTGTGATGCTTGCGTCGTCAATGTTTGACGCAAGTGTGGCGTATTGCCCGTCTACGGTCAGGTCCATGGCAGAATTGTTCTTAAGTCTGCTGATCAGTGTTGACTGTCTGTTTGAGTTGAAAGAGCTGATGATTGAGTTGGCTGTGCTTGACGGCCATACATAACCTCCAGTGTTGAGGTATGTGCTCATCTTGTTGACAACTTCTGACACACGGTCTGGTGTGAACACTGATCCATTGACGATACAGTATGCGTCTATGAAACGCTTGCGGAAGTCATCGTTCTTGAGCATGTTACGGAAAATTGTGACAAACTCGATCTCTCTTGTTCGTCTTGTTCCCTCCACGCTCGTGCCTGTTGAGTAGTCATAACCGTGCAGTGTGTCGAATGTGTAATTCTGTTTGCCAAAGAATGTGTCGAATGGGCTGTCTGTGCTTAATGCGCCATCAAGGTCGAACAACACAAAGTGGAACTTGCCTCCGTTGAGGTCGATGAATCCTTTCACATTGTTTTGTGGCCAGTCCCAGTTACCTGTATACAGCTCTATCGCCATGTAGTTAATATACTCGTCAATGTCCACAAAACTTTTAATCTCCTCGTACACGATGTCGTCATCAGCGTCATTGCTCATGTCGTACCATTTCTTGAAGTAATCTCCGGCGCCCTTCATTTGTACGTATCCTGAGTCAGGAGACATCTCAAACTGCTCCAGGTCGTCGGAGTCGATGCCGTAGTTTGAGTATGCGTATGACTTGTTGTTTGGCTCTCGCATATTCAAGACGGCGTATGACTCTCCGTTTATATACACATGTACAGGCTGCCATGCTTGATGGTCAACATACAGTCCGCTTGACGCAACCACTCCTTGTATCGCAGCGTCCTTTATGCGGCATCCCGTGTCGTTTCCTCCGTTTCTGATCTGAAGAACCTTGTGTTTGTTGTTCGGTTTCTCTGAGAAGAACTCATAGTTGAAAGTGTTCTCGAAGTCATACACCTTGTTGGCTTTGAGCTTGAATGCGTGTGGCGTCCATGAACGGCTCCATCCTCCACACATGGAGAAGTCACACTCCTGACTTATCACGCACTCGTTGTCTGTGGTGATGTACTCGAAGTTGACAGGGTGATCCCAGTCCATGTTCCAGTTGCATTTCGTTGTCTGTCCGTTTCCTGGACGTCCGTATTGTCCTTGCATGAACGCTCCTCTGTCTGTACTGTAGATGTTATCACGGTCTGTTACCACGCTGATGATAGGGAACGGTTCGTTGCCGTTGTCCTGAATGTATGAGCGAGTGATAACCTTACTTGGAAGGTATCCATCTTGGAATAGTCTGAACCTGTATGTCGTCGTGGAGTTGATAGAGAATATTCCTGTGGCAGAAGTCTCACCATTGTCGAGTGTCGGCGCTGTGCCGTCTGTGGTGTATCTCAGCGTAGCTCCTGCCGGGATGTTCACGCACACCTGTAACGTGCCGCTGAACAACTGACCGTTTTTGTCTGTCGTTGGAGCGTCAAGTCTCTCTGTGGCAAATGCTCCGTTAACGTTGCTTGCGTTAGGTGTTGGCGCACCGGAGTATCCCCACTTCTCTCCGCCGTCTGTAGTTCTTGCGTATGACACACGGCTTATAGCTTCTGGATAGTCTTGCTGAGCAATGATGGTATTGCCGTCGCTGATTATTATCGTTCCACCGTCACAGTCCAGCTTATCATCAATCTGTCTGTATGACATCTCTGTCCATACCTCATGATGGTCGAAGTTGAGGATGAGATATCCGTGGGCGGAAATAGTGCCGTAATTGTCTGTGAGTTTGTGCTTCTTGAGATTGTTGATGTCGTCGGAAACGTAAAGTCCTCCTATGTTCACGCTCTTGTCTGATGGATTATAGAGCTCCACCCATGAACCGTAGTTCTGGTTTGGGTCAAGGTAAACATCAACGTTGGCAGCCATTATCTCATTGATGACAATGTTGTCACTTGACGCAGTGTTTGTGTATACGTTGACTGGTATGCTCGCAGTAACACCAGAGTTGTCTGTTGCCGTTGCTATGAGAGTGGTCTTGCCGACTCCTACGGCGGTAACCTTGCCATTGCTGTCGACGGTGGCAACTTTTGTGTCGGCTATCGTCCAGTTGACTATCTGAAACGTGGCGTCAGAAGGTGCAATGATTGGTTTTACGGTCTCCGTCTCTCCTAAGACAATGTCTATGGATGGGAGGTCGAAGGATATAGACGTTATGTTTGTGACGTCTCCGTAATACTCCAGTTTCCAGTTGTCGATACATGTCCAGTCACCATTTGAGGTCTCTGTCTTCCTGATACCTATGGTCAGTACACCGTCATCAGCTACTTCACACTCCACACTGTTGTCGTAATAGCCGGCCTCAAACCAATAGTAGGCGGCCTCCATGTTGTTGGGGATGTATTTCTCTGTTTCTCCCCAACCGCCCACACGTGACGTGGCGCCCCCCAAGCTTGTCGTGAGAGCCGCGCTTGACGCTGGCGCTATGCTTGTCTCGTAGTCTCCACTCGTTGACGTGGCGTATAACTTCGCATACTGATAGGCGCTGTAGTCACCGGATGAGTATCTCCACCAGTCATCCATGGAGTTACCCATTCTGTAAAAAGCGTCGAGGCTTACCCTGTACTTACCTGTCTTAAGGCCTGTCAGGGTCTGATATGTATCGTAGTTCTTACTGTAATGTTCTGCGTTTTCTTTAGGATTAGCACTGCCTAAAGGTGTTCCTTCCCAGTATAAGTAACTGTTTCCGTCGTAACGTGGATTTTTGATGTATGTGTCTGTCACGTCAATCCACGACTTAGCGTTGATGCTTGCCGTAACCAGCGACATCATAAACATCGTAGTTATTTTGTTCATAAGTTTGTAAAAGGTTTTATTATTCCGATATCTAAATTTTATGCAAATTTATGTTTTTTGAGTTGTTAAAACAAAAAAGGTTTACTCTTATAACACATTATGGTTGAAAAATGTAACTATTGTGCTAAAAAACATATTTCTTTCTCCACATGCTGTCCGCCCTTCTTTGTCTGCTCTTACCATTCTTATATTACAATTATGTGGAATCCTATTCATGATGATAAGGCTCTCCTTTGAGGATTGTCATTGCCCTGTACACCTGTTCAATGAATATCAGTCTTATCATCTGGTGTGAGAACGTCATCTTTGACAACGACAGTTTCTCGTTGGCGGTCTCGTATACCTTCTGCGAGAAACCGTAAGGTCCACCGATGATGAACACAAGCCTCTTGTTCAAAGTGTTCATCTTATGTGATATCCACTCGGCGAACTCCACTGACCGCATTTCTTTACCACGTTCGTCGAGCAACACTATATGATCTCCTGCTTGTAGCTGCTTAATGATCAAATCACCCTCTGTGGTTTTCTGTTGTTCGACGGAGAGATTCTTGGTGTTCTTCAATTCCGGAATCACGTTTATGTCGAAGCTGATATAATGTCGTGTGCGTTTTGTGTATTCGTCTATGAGCGAAATAATATCTTTGTTAGTGGTTTTTCCAACGACGATAAGTGATATTCTCATCTTGCTGCTTTATTGTGATTTGTTAAAAAGTTACGTGAGGGTTTCTCCCTCACGCAACTTACTTATCTGAATACTTGTTTTACGCCTTTTACCGATTCAATCTTTTTAATCAGTCCCGATAGCTGTTTCTGCTCTGATATCATGACAGTGAGGGTTCCGGAAAATAAACCGTCCTCGGAGGATTTGATGCTTATGCCCCTTAGCAGTACGTTCTTCTCTTTTCCAAGGACAGACGTGATGTTGTTAATGATTCCGATGTCATCATGCCCAACGACTTTCAAGGTTACCGCATATTGCTCGCTTCCCTTGCCGGCCCAGCGTGCTTGTATGACTCGGTATCCCATGGACTCCCTCATACGTTTGGCATTTGGACAGTCGCATCTGTGAATGGTGATTCCACGGTTGACGGTCACAAATCCAAACACGTTGTCACCATAAATAGGATTACAACACTTGGCGAGATTGAATTCTATACCTTTTATATTATTATCTATGATAAGGACGTCTTTGTTGCCGTGTGCTCCGTCGTCACTCGCCACGCTGATATAATTCTCTGCGCTTCGTGTCGGACCTGGCTCCTCTGTGCTGTTCTCCTTTGACAGTGCCTCGACATAGCGTTCGATTACGTTGTTCACATCAAGGATTTCACTTGCTATCGCTTTGTAAAACTCATTGGTGTGTTTATATCCCATCTTCTTTATCAGCCTCGCCATGTGAGCCTCATTTAGCTCAATCTTTCTGTTCTTGAACTTACGCTCAATCATCTCTTTGGCGAAAGACGTGGCCTTCATCTCCTGTTCAGAGATGGACTGGCGTATCTTGGTCTTCGCCTTTGATGTCACGGCGAAGTTCAGCCAGTCTTGTTTTGGCTGCTGCTTTGGTGAAGTGAGTATCTCTACTTGGTCGCCGCTCTTAAGTTTTGTGTGAATATGAACGTTCTTTCCGTTCACCAGACCGCCCTGACAGTGGCATCCCACGTTGGTGTGTATGAGAAATGCGAAGTCCAGTACCGTGGCTCCTTTCGGAAGTTTGAACAAGTCTCCTTTCGGAGTGAACACAAATACCTCGTCGGAGTACAGGTCGACCTTGAATTGGTCGACGATTTGTTCGTCAGACGCTCCTCCAGTCTCCAGTGCCGTCCGTATATCCTTGAGCCATTCCTCCAGTTTTCCGCCGCTGTCTTTCACACCCTTGTATCTCCAGTGTGCCGCAAGACCTCTCTCGGCTATCTCATCCATTCTCTCCGTCCTGATCTGGATTTCGACCCATTTTCCCTCTGGTCCCATCACAGTGATGTGAAGGCTCTCGTATCCGTTACTTTTTGGCACGGATAACCAGTCACGCAGACGTTTCGGGTTAGGTCTGTACATGTCTGTGACTATAGAGAAAGCCTGCCAGCAGTCTTGTTTCTCCTTCTCGTATCTTGAGTCAAGGATAATTCTGATGGCGAACAAATCGTAAATACCCTCAAACTTACATTTCTGCTTTTGCATCTTTTGCCATATGGAGTGTATGGACTTTGTTCGGCCTTTGATGTGAAATTTCAGACCAGCGGAGAGTAACTTCTCCTCCACAGGCTTTATGAAGTCCGCTATATACTTGTCGCGGGCTCTCTTTGTGGCTGCGAGTTTCTCCTTTATATGGTAATAAGCTTCATTGTTGAGGTATTTGAGAGAGAGGTCCTCCAGTTCAGATTTGATAAGGTATAAACCGAGCTTGTGGGCGAGAGGAGCATACAGATGACTTGCCTCTGTGGCCACTTTATGTCTGTCCTCGTCCGTTCCCTTGTCCTTTATCTGTCGCATCAGGTTGACTCTGTTTGCGATGATGATGAAAATCACTCGCATATCCTCAGCGAAAGACAGGAGAAGGTCACGGAAATTCTCAGTCTCTATTGACGGATTCTTAGAGTATAGCTCATTAACCTTTATCAGCCCTCTTATTATGTGCGCTACGTCCTCTCCAAAAGTTGATTCAATATCCTCAATACTTCTGACGCCTTTCGCCACACTCTCATGAAGTAATATGCTCAACACAGAAGCTTTGTTGAGGCCTATCTCTTCTGACAGTATGATGGCTGTCTGCATATTGAATACTATCGGGTGTAATCCGAAAGAGTCTCGTTGTACAATATTATTTCGTATTCCTTCAAGTATTATTTTATATATTATTCGTTTCTCATCAGACGAGATAATATCACCAGATAATGAAAGCAGCTTTCTCGTGTTAGAGAACAGACATGTTTTTTCTGTTTCATCTATTGTGTTTAGTGTACTCATAGTGATACTTTTTTTTGAGGATTGGAAATGGAGTGGTGCGCAGATGCTGTATGGCCTGTAACAGTCTTGATGAGTTCACTTATGTTTTACTCGTCTGCCTCGTTAATGCGGTAGCATCAACGTACCAACTTCCTAAAGATGTCGGGATATGGAGTCTCAAATTTCAGTAGCTCGTGCGTGACGGGGTGAGTGAACTCAAGTCGGAAGGCGTGTAAGCACATTCTCTCCGCCGCGTCTGCTTTCTCGCCATAGACATCCTCGGTACTTCCGTATTTGAAATCTCCGACGACTGGATGTCCGAGGTCCTGCATGTGTACTCGAATCTGATTCTTTCTTCCGGTATCGAGTTTTAATTCCATCAGGCTAAAACCGTTGGCGCGCTTGACTGTTTTGTAGTGTGTGACGGCGTATTTGCCTCCGTTGTCTACAGGGCTGGAGTATGTCACAAACATTTTGTTGTCCGTAAGCCATGAGTATATCTGTCCGGACTCTTTCTCCATGTCTCCCTGCACGACAGCCACGTATCGTCGGTCTGTGACGATGTCTTTCCAATTGTCCGTTAACTTTTGTTGTATGTCCCTGCGTTTTGCGAACATCAGAAGACCTGAAGTTTCTCTGTCAAGCCTGTGTACGGTATGCACTGAGAAGTTACGGCTTGATCTTTTCACGTATTCGTCCAAAATGTCTTTGACCGTGAGTGCTCGGCTGCCAGGCTGAGCGTTAGTGAGAATACCGGGCGCTTTCTCTACGACGATGATGAACGCATCCTCATACACGATTTTCACCCATTTGTTTCTGAAGTCATGTTTATGTCTTTTGTTCGCTATCTGTACCATCTGACCGACCTTCAACGGAGTGTTGAATTGGGTCGTCTGCACTTTGTCCACGTACACCATACGCTGCGACAGCATCTCCTTTATCTTGGTTCTTGATCCACCCACATACTTCATGAGGAAAGGCATCAGCTCCATATCCTCCTTTACAGGATAGTCAATGTATTTATTGGCGGCTTTTCTGTCAAAATACTGGCTCATATTAATTTCTTTTCTCTAACAAAACAACATTCTCCACGTGTTGTGTGTGTGGAAACATATCTACAGGTCTGACTTTTGTCACCTTATAGCTTGCGTCAAGCAGTTGCAGGTCTCTCGCTTGTGTCGCAGGGTTGCAACTTACATAAACGATACGCTCAGGTGCGGCGAACAGTATAGTGTCGATCACATCCTGGTGCATTCCCGCGCGAGGAGGGTCAGTTATGATTATGTCAGGCTTGCCGTGCTCGTCTATGAACTCCTTGTTCAGGATATCTTTCATGTCACCGGCGTAAAAGAGAGTGTTGTCAATCCCGTTTATTGATGAGTTCACCTTTGCGTCCTCAATAGCCTCAGGCACATATTCAATACCTATTACCTTTTTTGCTTTTTTAGCCACGAAGTTAGCTATTGTTCCTGTTCCTGTGTACAAGTCGAAAACGAGTTCCTCGCCAGTCAGTCCCGCGAACTCTCTCGCCACCTTATATAATTCGTACGCCTGGTCAGTGTTAGTCTGATAGAACGACTTAGGTCCGACTTTGAACTTCAGGTCCTCCATAGTTTCATAAATGAAGTCTGTTCCCTTGTAGCAGTGCACTTCCTGGTCCCCAAACGTGTCGTTTGCCTTATGATTGTCCACGTACAGCAGTGATGTTATCTCTGGGAACTTGTCAGCCACGTGAGCCAAGAGGTTCATAGCCTGTTCCTTTTCCTCCTCGTTATCTATACGGAACTGTATCAGCAACATGAACTCGCCAGTGTTAGAGTTGCGTAGCATCATACTTCTGAGCAGTCCTGTGTTTTGTCTCAAGTCATAGAACACCAGTTTGTTCTTGAGTGCGTAGTCACGTATTTCATTACGTATTCTGTTCTGCAGATTGTCCATGAGATGACATTTGTCTATGTCAAGTATTTTGTCAAAAGCGCCAGTGATATGAAATCCCACGGCATCCATAACATCGTACTTGACATCTTGTCTGACCTCATCCTCTGTCAGCCATCTTTTATTGGAAAAGCCGAACTCCAGTTTGTTTCGGTACTCACGCGTCTTCTTGCTTCCGAGGATAGGCATGAATTCCGGCAGTTCAATCTTTCCGATTCTGGACAAATTGTCGTACACTTGCTGTTGCTTGGCCTTCAGTTGCTCCTCGTACTTCAAACATTGCCACTTGCAGCCGCCACACACACCATAGTGTTGGCAGAATGGTGTGTCCCTGAGAGGACTGTATTCATGAATCTTTACGGCCACAGCCTCCATGTAGCTGTTTTTTTTCTTTTTAACCTGTAGGTCGACCACGTCGCCTGGTACGACAAATGGTACAAACACCACTTTGTCGTCAATACGTGTGAGGGACTTTCCCTCCGCCGCCACGGCTGTGATCGTTATGTTTTCGAGTAATGGGAGTTTCTTTTTGTTGCGCATTGTAATTGTCTTGGTTTATTTTATCAGCTTAACTCATCTATTTTCAAGATGCTTGTACTGTCTTTCTCTGATGTCTTTATTGAAGCGTATAGATGAGCGATAATTGATATCTCCAGTAAGCTTATTAATGACGTGAGTATACCTGTCACGAATGTGGTGACAAGGAACATAGGCGTGAAGATGGACGGCAGTGTGACGCTCTCGCCCGTGCTAATGCTCGCCTGTGCGGCTAACTGTGCTTCAGACATGACAAAGGCCGGGAGGTTGAGGAAAGTGGTGATCAAAAACACGAGAAGTCCCGCAATTATCTCGACACCGAAATTCTTACCCCAGTATTTGTAGCCGTTCTTGAAGCCGGTCCATGTGTTTTTTATTGTTGACCCGTTCTCCATCACCGCATAGAACATAGCTGTGGCTGACGGAACTAGAAGAAGGAAAATCAACATGGCAACATACATCAGAACGAAATAATATGCTATGTTTACGTGTCCAGTCTTATACAAGAAATAAATCACGGCGATGACCGGCAAAAAGGTTATGACGCATACGCACAAGAAAATAAGAAAGAATAATAACATTCTCTTTGTGTGTTTTCGTGAGTCTACAATCAGTGTCCACGCGTTGTACTTGTTGAACGTCTTATTTATTGAGTCCAGATGAAGCATGAAGGACAACATTCCGACCCTCATGATGTTGTTGGCGATAAAAAGAACGATGCCGACGACCAACAAGACAAGTCCGTAGATGTCTGTCGATTTCAGATTAGCGTTCATTAAAACCATTGAGAGACCGTCAAGCAAATAAATCGGGAAGAAAAGCTTCAGCAGCGGTGTTATGTTGTCTGTGATGAAACTGATGCCCGCAGACAGACACTTGCCAATGTTTCTATATGTGTAGAAAGGCTCTTTTCCGCCCGTCTCCTCAATAAATGACTCTACATTTTCCATTTTGTCTCTTGTATTTTTGGTATCTTGTTAACAAATTAAATTTTGAATGCGCAAAGATACGCAAAAATCACTATTTTTGCAATTCGTAACAATCAATTACACTTTATTGATATTAAAAATGGTTAAACTGAGCAATGTTAGGTGGGGCTTTATCGGTTGTGGTGAGGTGACGGAGAAAAAAAGCGGTCCCGCATTTTCTGAAGTGGAGCATTCGGAGGTTGTGGCGGTGATGAGTCGTGATATTAAAAAGGCGGAGTCGTATGCCAAGCGACATAACATCAAAAAGTATTATTCAGACGCTCAGGCTTTGATAGAGGACCCGGACGTGAACGCCATTTATATAGCCACACCGCCGTCTTCCCATGCCACTTACGCTATAATGGCGATGAGAGCCGGAAAACCCGCGTACGTGGAGAAACCTCTTGCCATCAGCTATGAGGAGTGTAATCGTATAAACCGTATATCCCGATTGCTTGATGTCCCTTGTTTCGTCGCTTACTACAGACGCTACCTTCCTTACTTCATAAAAGTCAAGGATCTGATAGACAATGGGAGAATCGGTCGGGTGCTTTCAGTGCAGATTAGGCTTGTGGCGCCCCCTCGTGACCTTGACTATGACTCAAAGGACATGCCTTGGCGTTTGCAGCCTGACGTGGCAGGTGGCGGCGGCTATTTCTATGACTTGGCGAGTCATCAGTTTGATTTGATACAGTATATGTTTGGTGATATCGTTGAGGCTGAGGGATTCTGCTGTAACATGGGTAAACTATATGAGGTGCAAGACACGTTTAATGCCGCCTTCCGTTTCTCTAACGGCTTGACCGGCTCCGCGTCGTGGTGCTTTGTGGCGCATGAGTCGTCACGAGCGGACAAGATAGAGGTTCTTGGTGACAAAGGTACGATAGTATTTTCCGTGTTTAATTATAATCCCATACGTGTGTTCTCCGAGAGCGGCAATGAGGAGATCGTCATAGACAATCCAGAGCATGTCCAGATGGCCATGATAGAGAAAGTCGTGAGACATCTCAGGGGAGAATACGTCTGTGACTGTGATTCGTTAAGTGCCACGCCGGCTAACTGGGTGATGGATAAGATTCTAGGTAAGTTTTGAGAAAGCGTTCCATGATATGTGTCTTCTGAGAATATCTTTTTTACTTATTGCTTTTTTAGCTTTGCCTGCTGATTCCTATTGTGTTGACCTGATGTTGGTGTCATACGAGTCAGACGACTCCTTGAACAAGGAGCGATATGCTGATGCGAATGCCTATGTTGACAGTGTCAAAATGGATAGTGGTGAGTATATCGTGAAGGAGAAAAAGAAATCATTTGTGGGTCGTTTCATGGATGGTTTCACAGAGTTCTTCATGGGGTGTGACACCAACTACGTCACGCCTCAGAAGTATCAGTTCACGGCACTGGCGGAGTTGAGTTATTGGCATGACTTCTACTATCTCCGCTCGTCATACACGAACAACTCGATGACCATCGAGTCTGACCCTTCCTTGGTCGCCGGAGGATATGTGTATTATAGCATACTGGGTTATGGCTTGTCATATAACCTCAATGACATAGGAAAACCGAAAGGTTTACATAATGGAGCGTCACGAAGACAGTCATTGTCCATTCACACGGCAAAGATATTCGCTGAGATCTACACCTTCAACTCAGGTAAGACGGCTAAGATAACAAGGATCACCGGCTATGACTTGTCGGGTAAGGATAACCGGTTCTCCGGACTTGACTCCCGCTGCATGGGTCTTCAGACTTTTTACATCTTCAATAACCGCCATTTCTCATGGCCTGCGGCATACGGCGAGAATGCGGTTCAGAAAATCAGCTGCGGAACGTTTAACCTCGGCTTTTCTTACAACCATCAGTCCGTGACGTTCAACGCTGACGAGATATCCAGCGACTTGGCAGACGTGGACACTACACTATTCTTCAACAAAGTCGACTATAACGACTACTCCGTAAGTATAGGCTATGCCTATAATTGCGTGCTCGGAAAAAACGTGTTGTTCGCCTTCAGCCTTCAGCCTTCCATCGGATATAGAAGGTCTAACATCACAGACGCGGGTTTCGAGAAGTCCATTCTTGATAATGTGTCCACGGATATAAATGTGAGATCCAGTTTGTTCTGGAATAACACTAAGTACTTTGCCGGACTCGTGTTGGACTTGCACACGTACTCGTACAGACGAGACAAGTTCGGCCTTACCAATACGTACGGCACGCTGAAGCTCATCTATGGACTGAACTTCCTTAAGAAATCACAGTATAAGTAGCTTCTTAATCATCGTTTTCCGCTTGTGGATTCTCACCATTTCTTTCGTGGAAAAGATAATGGTCTATAAGTCTCTTGTATGGCTCGTTTGGTAAAGTTAACGAACCTTAATTTTCGTACACGTAAATAAACTATTGTTGCTTTCCTCTGTCATAAACCCGAACAAGATTAAGGGTGGGAATGTTCTCTGATTCCGCAATGATGTGATAGTCAAGACTATGAAGTTGCGTGGTGAAGACGAGTCATTTCTTGACGGTGTTTATGGCATTCCTTCACAATGTGAAAGTAAAATAATTCATCTATGAAAGTTAAGTTTGTATTTACAATTCTTTTTTCCGTCCTTTTTGTCGCTTGTACTAATGATGACTTGGATGTGGTGTTCAACAATGGTGTTGTCAATAACGTTACTAATGTGTCCTCGGAGGTCACCGGCACTGACCTTGATGACCTGACCATCACTGCTGACACTACCTCATTATATGAGGAAGAGACTATTCCGACAGATGCTTCTGACGCGAATTATGATGACTTTGTGGAGAACACGGAGTTCAAGAATGTCTTCACGGTGACATACACCCAAAGCGGCGTTACGGTGTCTCCGTCGGAGGACGATGACTTCACCTTCGACATTGATGGCTCCCATCTGACTGTCAAGGCCACAAAGAAAGCTAAGTTTATCCTGACTGGCTCATCTTCTGACGGCTCTTTCAAGATTTACAGCGATAGTAAGTTCGAGACTCTCATCAATGGTTTGACACTGACAAACCCTAATGGAGCGGCAATAAACTCACAAAGCAAAAAACGAATGTTCCTGGTCGTTGCCGACGGAACGAGCAACACTCTGTGTGACGGTTCTTCATATGTCATGACGGGTGATGAGGATATGAAGGGTGTGATATTCTCTGAGGGGCAAATCGTGGTCAGCGGAACAGGCAAACTGAATATCACGGCTAAAGGCAAGAATGGTATAGCAAGTGATCAGTACCTGCGCATCAGAAAGAATGTCAACATAAATGTCAGCTCGTCAGGTACTAACGGACTGAAGGCCAATGACGCCATTGTCGTGGATGGTGGTGTCGTGAATGTGGCAGTGACCTCAAGCGGTGGTAAGGGACTGACGACCGACGGCTACTATGAACAGAACGGAGGACGTGTGACAGCGTTGACGAGCGGTGGTGTGGACACAAGTGACGCATCTGACGTCAGCGGCTCAGCTGGTCTTAAGGTGGACAGCGTTTTCTGTCTCAATGACGGCGAGCTTAACCTGAAAAGCACTGGTCAGGGCGGTAAGGGACTGAGTTGTGACCAGGATGTCTACATCAACGGTGGCTCTCTGACTGTCATCACATCTGGCAGCAGTTACGGAACGAGCTCAAACGGAAATAACGGAATGCGTCCGGGAGGATGGGGCAACACATCGTCAAGCAGCTCCAACTCTGTCTCCCCCAAAGGTGTACGCTCGGACGGAAACTTATATGTTAAAGGCGGAAACGTGAAGGTGAAGTGTACAGGAGGAGAGGGAAGCGAGGGCCTCGAGAGTAAAAAGACCATCGTAATCGATGGAGGTGTCATCGAATGTGCTTGTTACGATGACTGTATCAACGCTTCGACGAACATCACCGTCAATGGTGGTTATATATACGCTTACGCCTCAAATAATGACGGTATAGACTCTAACGGAACCATTACCATAACTGGCGGTGTGATAATATCAAGTGGAACCACGACTCCGGAGGAAGGCATAGACTGTGACTCAAACACATTCACTATAACAGGTGGAGTGATCATTGGTATAGGTGGATCAACAAGTAGTCCGACCACAAGCAAGTGTACGCAGCCGACTATCATATATACAGGCTCAGGCAATTCCGGCGCATTGCTGTCTCTGGATAAGTCAGACGGAACAAATGTCTTTGTCGTGACAATCCCAAGAAGTTATAATCAGATGACGCTGCTCATGAGCAGCCCGGACATAGTCAAGGGAGGCTGCTACACTCTGTCAAAGGTAAACTCATATAACGGAGGATCTTCTTTCCATGGTCTTATCACTGGTGTGACATCAGTCAGTTCAGCCAGCTCGCTTAAGTCATACAACGTAAGTTCGATGGTGACAAAATAGTTGTCCGCGCGTCTGACCGTTGACTTGTGACGGTAGTCCGATAAACTCGAAGTGATGTCGTATCACAATCCGCAATGCATGCAGAGAAGGGCGTTGCGGATTTTTTTTAAAGTGTGATGGTGTCTTTAAGCTGACGTTTTTGTGATGATTACTCTTTGACCTTTTCTGCCATCTTTCAACCTTGATTTTCTGCCATTTCCAGACTTAAGAGTCTTGATGAAAACATTAACAGAATTTCCTATTCGCATCCCTAATTTATACTGTTCAAAACTCCTCTTTTTTCGTTGACACGTGTCAGCGAAAAAATGACTTTCAGTTTTTTCTCGTGGCTTATTCGGCGTCTGAAAATCTCAGGTTAGGACGTTGAAAAGTTCAGGTTAGGATTTTTAAATTCTCAGACCTGCGTATAGACCACAACCTAACCTGAGAATTTCAAAAAAGACACCTAAGATTTTTAAATGCCTTGTATTAAGATTATCAATAAGTTAACCCAAAATTCGCAAAAAACAGGAATGGGAAATTTGGTTAAACGCCAAATTGTCCATTATTCCACCTGTTTAATAACACTATCTGAATACCATATAGATACAAATATGGTGTACCTATTTTCGTGAAAATAAACTGTGCAAAGAAAAGAAAACGAATTGTACAGAAATAAGGATTGCTGGGGGGATGCAATGTATGTTTGAGGGCTTTTTATAGGAAGAAATCAAATAAAAAAGGTACGAAAATTTATTGGAATATGTTTTGCATATTCAATAAATTTTCGTACCTTTGTATTTTAATCGGAGAGACGATTACAAGGTTAAATTCTCCGCCTATAAAGTGGGGTAAAACCTATTAAAACCGAAAAAATGAAAGTCGCAATTTCATTTGAGGTTAAAATTAGTATTTTGAGCTGACGTTATTTAAGAAATATATTATTCCACCTGATTTTTTACTCTTGTCGCATGGTGTCACGCCAGCCTTTATGGCAGTACTAATAATCGTGTGTGCGGAGAAAAAGAAGTGTGGACGTCAAAGTCCTTTGATGTCTCAGGAGAGATTCACGTGAGTGTAAACGTGGCGTGTGGGAAAGTGTTGAATGCTTGGCAATATGTGATGAGTAGCTCACATGTTGTCGTCAAAGTCAAAGAGTGAAGGCATGTTCTTTGTGAAGTCTGGTTCAGACACTTTATCGACTCTCATGTCGTCAGTGGCTTGTGAGAAGTCCAGGAGGCATTGTGTCGTTTGTTTGTTTCTCAGTCTGTAATATCCTCTTTTGCCTTCCACAGCCATGAGCATAGACTTCTTGCCTTGACTTAACCTCCATGTGTAGTTGCGCACCAGTTGATAGAGTTTGTCAAAGTCTTTTTCCTCAGAGAAGAGATCCCTGTCGTTATTGTATATATTGACAGCAATCGCACTCACTTTCATGCCTTCTGGTTTCATAGCAAGTACGTTAATGATTTTCTTCTGAAGCTGATGTCTCATCTATTGTTTGTGGCTTTTGTAGATATCCTTTACCAATTAGCCGGCTAAGTTATGAAAAATTTCCGTATCTCTGGTGTCATGTTGTCATTTTTGTTATTGACTGATGCCATATTATGAATTATAATTGGTATTTTTGCGTTTGTAAATATAATAATGTGTGAGAAGTCTGTATAGAATATATTCCCTTGTGATATCGCTTTGCTTGCTCGTCTCTTGCGGCGAAAAACACGACAGTGGTGTACGTGCTGAGGTGGATTCTTTGAATCTGCTCTCATGCAGTTTGCTGTATGTGTCAAGTGAACAGTCTGAGTCAAAGGCGAAGATGGCGATGGCGAAGAGTGATGATTATGAGAATGGCAAGATGGAGTCTCTCATTAACTTGGGTAATGTGTATACGATGAGGATGGAGTATGACACAGCCCGTAGGTATTACAATGAGGTGTTGTCTTCGTCTGATAATTGTCTTTACAGGTTTCTGGTGTATGCCAGACTGATGAAGATATGTCAGGTCACTGCTTCTAACCTGCAGTTTTATGAGTATTACACGGCGGCGGAGAAGTGTGCGAACAGGATTTTGGAGGATGAGAGTGTGATGAACTCTCATGAGACGACGTTGTGGAAGGTGGCTAACTGCTTATATAACTTGTGCCTGTCATCGCATTTCTATACTCTGAGATATGATGAGGAGATGGAGAAGGCGCACAATGACTATCTGACGTGGTATCATTCTCTCGGAGCTGACTCCGTGATCCTGACTCCTATGTTTCAGAAGAAGACATTGTCTTTCTGGAAACATTACGGCAACTTGTATTATGAGTCCATGTGTCTTGTGAATATCGCTGACTCGCTGATGGACGACGGCAGGTGTGACGAGGCATTGGACTCCTTGAAACGGGCTCTTGACTGTGTGAATGAGTACTATGGTCTGGCCGGGGATGAAAGACTTACGTCTTTTACGCCCGGCGTGAGCAATGTCATGTCAAAGGAGATGAGTATGATATGTGACTCGTCCGTGCTGACCATTCCTGAGTGGTTGGGCGCTATTCGCGAGGAACTGAGTATAGTATACGGCGCTTTGGGACATAAGGAAGCTTCAGACTATAACCATAACATTTATTTTGATATTCTCGATGCCACAAGACAGGATATGAGTCTTCAGGAGAGGCAGGAGCGCCTGCAGAGGGAAAACAGTGTGTTGGACTATATGCTTTGCGGATTAGGTCTTTTTGTTCTGTTCTCTTTGATTTTCGTGCTGTTCGCCACCAGACATCTGACGTCTGATAGCCGACGTAAGGCTGAGAGACTGTCAATGTTCTTGTCGTTATGTTCGAAGATCACAAAGTCTGTTCCTGTCGATGCTGACAGTGAGGAGTGTGTGTCAGAGTCGATACATGAGGCAGTGGACAAGGATGTGTATGCTCTGTTCCCGGAAGTCAAGGACGACTGGACAACGTATGACACGAACAAAATGGATGGTCTCGACAGGGAGTTGCTGTCCGTGCTGAAGGTGTTATATCTCTGGGTGTTGCACAATGCGAGTGTCTTCGTGAAAATGTCGGAGGAGAAGGAACGTGTGGAGGGACTCGAGTTTGTTTACTCCCGACGCCTTGAGGAACATAAGAGACAGTACATTGATAAGGCTACGAGTATGTCGATAGTCAATGGCGTCACTCCGTTTCTCGACCGTATGATTCATGAGGTGGACAGGCTGAGTGCGATGAGTCGGGACGATTTCGCCGACAAAGGGCAGGACGTACTGGTCTACGTGAGGGAGTTGATAAATAAGATTGACGAGTATAATGAGGTTCTTGGACATTGGGTGAAGATAAGACAGGGTAGGGTGAGCTTGAATGTGGAGAGTTTCAGTGTTCAGCAGCTCTTTGACACTCTAGTCAAAGGACGCGCGATGTTTGAGACAAAGAAGATCACTCTCGACGTCGTGCCTTCTGACGCTATGGTTAAGGCTGACCCTGTGTTGACTCTTTTCATGCTTAACACATTGATGGATAATGCGCGTAAGTATACTCCTGAGGGAGGACGTGTCGTGGTTCAGGCGGATGAGCGAGAGGATTTCGTGGAGCTTAGTGTCAGTGATACGGGGTGCGGCTTGTCTGAGGAGGATGTGGATGTCCTTAATAATAATAAGGTGTACGATTCAAGTAAGATTGGTGCCGGCGACGCGAGTGTGGTGAATAATAAGGGATTTGGGTTCGGCCTGATGAACTGTAGGGGTATCATTGAGAAATATATGAAGACAAGTACGCTGTTCTCGGTGTGTCTCTTCGGCGTTGAGAGTGAGACGTCAAAAGGTAGCCGTTTCTATTTCCGCCTACCGAAAGGTGTGGTGAGGACTCTTGCTGTGCTAATCGCTTTTCTCGTCACGTCAGTGACGTCTGCCCGTGAGACTCGTCAGACTGACTCCATCAATGACAGTGAGCTGAAGATTGCGGTGCAGTTCTATGACAGTGTCTTCAGTTGTAATATGAGGAAGGAGTATGCGCAGGCGGTGGTTTACGCTGACTCTTCCATATATCATTTCAACAGACATTATCTTTTGGCGGACCCTGATGGAAATCTGCTGATGTCTGTTGACGGATCGCAGATGCCGGAGCTTACCTTGTATAAGTCGGGGTTCGAGACGGATTTCTCCACTATTCTAGATATCAGAAACGAGATGGCTATTGCGGCGCTTGCGTTGAATGACAGACATCTGTACACATATAATAATGAGATCTTCACAAGGTTGTATAAGCTGATGTCTGACGATAAGTCACTGGAGTATTATTGTGACTCTATGCAGAAGTCCACAGTGAACAAACGTGTGGTGTTTATCTTGGCGGCTTTGACGTTCCTTGTCCTGATGTTTGTGTACGCCATGATATATTACAGGCATAATCTCCTGTATATCTTTAATATGAGACAGTTTTTGCGCTTTTCTCAGCATCTGTTCTCGTCCTCGGAGAAGGATCAGATTGGGTGTCTGTATAAGGGTGTGAATGAGATACGTAAGGCGGAGGCGATAGGACTGGCTATGGTGGATGTAGAGGATGACGGAAAGCTGGTGTTCGAATATAAAGGCGATGAGGAGTACCGGTCGCTGGTGAATCAGTATTCTTTGTTATGTTATGAAAAGAAACAAAGAATGGATTTCATGAGGGAGAAAATACTATCTTTGCCTCTCGTCGTCGACATGAACGGGGAAGAGAAGTGTATTGGTGCGGTGACTCTGATGTTACGTGATGCCTCGTTGTCAAAGAATGACGACCTGTGTCTGCAGCTGATAGCGGAGTTCTTCGCCGTACATTCTTATATGCTTTCGGCGAGGGTGAACGAGAGTCGTATGGAGTTGGAAATGCGTGTGGATGAGATGAGGAGAAAGGAGAGTGAGGATAACAGGATTCATGTGCAGAACATGGTGCTGGATAATTATCTGTCGACGATTAAGCATGAGACAATGTATTACCCAGGTAGGATACGTAATATTGTGGATGATGTCCAGGCGGAAGCGACGGAGGAGAAGATGGCTATGCTGTCCGAGGTGGTGTCTTACTACAAGGACGTGTATTCACTGTTAAGGGACGGTGCGTCTTTGCAGTTGGAAAGGAAGGTGTTTAAGCGTGAGAGGATTCCTCTTTCTTTTCTTTGTGAACACATGAGAGCCTATTTCAAAAAACGTGCCGCAAAGGAAAAGATACCTGCCTCACTGAGTGTTTCTGACGTGAGTGAGGATTGGACGCTGACAGCGGATAAGACCTTGGTCGTGTATATGATTGACACTTTGGCGAATATATCGTTTGAGAATGCTGAAGCGGGTGAGGTGTCTATGCGTGTGGACAGTGATGGACGCTTTGTCAGGATTACCTACAGTGACTCGAGACTGTCTTACTCTGAGGAACAGTGTAACTCGTTATTCTATCCAGACAGTATCAGATATGATGAGAGTAATGATAAGTTATGTGGTCAGTACTTCATCCTGTTGCGACAGATTGTCAGAGAGCATGATGAGTATATGGGACATAAGGGATGTAGGATTTATGCCTCTCCTGTGGAGTCGGGAGGCACGATGATAGTAATGGAATTGTAGTTTTTTATGAAGTGTAAATATGGAAAACTTTAAAGTAATAATCGTAGAGGATGTTAAACTGGAACTGAAAGGTACTGAGGAGATATTCAGGAATGACATACCGGAAGCGCAGGTCATCGGCACTGCGCAGAACGACACGCAGTTGTGGACTCTGATTAAAGATGATGCTCCCGACTTGATTCTGCTGGACCTTGGCTTGGGCGGCTCGACCACCGTCGGGGTTGATATATGCAGGACGCTGAGGAAACGCTATCCGGAGATTAAGGTGCTGATATTTACCGGTGAGGTGCTTAACGAACGTCTGTGGGTCGATGTGTTGGACGCTGGAGCGGACGGAATCATCCTGAAGAGCGGTGAGCTGCTCACACGAAGTGACGTGATGAGTGTGATGTCGGGAAAAAGGATGGTGTTTAATCAGCCTATATTGGAAAGGATCCTCAAACGTTTCAGAAAGTCTGTCATGGAGGAGGTGCGACGTCAGGAGGCGTTTATTGATTATGATATTGATGAGTATGATGAGAGACTGCTGAGACATCTCGCTTTGGGCTATACAAAGGATATGATTGCGGGACTGAAGGGAATGCCTTTCGGCGTCAAGTCAATAGAGAAACGACAGGTGGACTTGGTGAACAGACTGTTTGGAAACGAGAAAACGGGTGTCAATGCCACGCGACTGGTGACCCGAGCATTCGAACTCGGCATTCTTGGCATCGATAATCTTGAACCGGATGATGAGTAGGAATGAGAACTGTTTCTGGAGAAAGAATGTGTTCCACCTCTTGTCTTTGACTCTTCTTTCTCTGCTGCCCGTTGTGGTGATATTGTCGTGGATAGTCAGCATCTATGTCGACGACAGTGTCAATAACTTGTTGGGCAGCAATGGCATTCGTTGGATGGTGAGCAGTATGGTTAATAACATATATTGCTCTCCACTTGCTGGTGTCGTGGTGTTCCTGATTTCTTTAAGCGTGTTGTATGAGTCGGGGCTAATATCAACGTTAATGACTCTCGTGAGAGAACGTAAATGGAGTGATGGGTCTTTGTCCTTGAAGAAAAGACGAGCCTTGATGTTGTCCGTGGGAGTTGTTGAGGTGTTGCTCGTTTTGTTCGTCATTCTCATGCTGTTCCCAGGCTCGATTCTGTATACGGCATTTGGTACTTATGAGAATTCCGCCTTGCAACAAGGGTGGTATGGTATGCTTGGACTTTCTGCAATATTGGTGGGTAATGTCTTCGGATATTCTTCGGGCGGATTCGTAAGCTCTGATGATTTCATGCATGCTCATACGAGTCTGTTGTCTAAGTGTTCATGGTATTTCCTGTATCTTTGCCTGGCCGCGGAGTTTGTGGCGTTTCTCGACTATTCGTTGATGACGCCATATGTCGTGGTGTCAGTTTTGTCATATATACTCTATTACTGCCCTTTGTTGTATATAACATATATGGTTATGTGTGGTGATGATTTGGAAAATGACGTATAGCCACTTGTCTTCTCAGTTCTCACTCGCTTTCTTTGTTTTTCTCTTCCCATTCTGTCATCTGCTCTTTTGTGACAGGAAAGCTTCCAAGCCACTTCATCTGTTTGATTATCCAACTTTGTCTTTTGTACATGTATGACGAAGGGTTGCTGCTGTCAAACTTTATCGGGTTTGGCAAGGTTGCTGCTATAAGAGCACACTGGTTCCTCGTAAGGTGTGTAGCGTGTATGCCGAAATGCTCAACGGCTACTGCCTCCGCACCATATATGCCATCTCCCATCTCTATCGTGTTGAGGTATACTTCCATTATTCGCTGTTTGTCCCATATTATCTCGATGAGTATGGTGAAGTATGCCTCAAGACATTTCCTTGTCCAAGAACTTGTCGGCCATAGAAACACATTCTTCGCTGTCTGCTGACTTATCGTGCTTCCCCCGCGTATGCGACGGTCACGTTCTGACATGGCTTGCTTGATGGCGTCGATGTCGAATCCGTTGTGTTTGAGAAAATTCTGATCCTCACTTGACCAGACGGCGAGCGGCAGGTCGGGTGATATCGAATCTATCGGCACCCATTCATGCTTAAGCTTCAGCTGCTGACCGTTCTTTACCTGCTGATAACATCTTATAAGCATTAGTGGTGACAATGGCACGGGAACATATTTGAATAACAATACCGACAGAGTGGATGATGTTATGAAGAAGATTATCAGCCACATCGTAAAGACTTTGATGTTATGGAGGAATTTCATTATTGTTGGATTGAGTGCTTTTTACCTTGTTGTCTTTGAGAAAAAAAAGGAGAACCTGCAACCGCAGGTTCTCATGTGCTTATAACATTTTAAATAAACTGTTATTTGAGTGTGCCAGCCTCAGCAGCCTTGATCATGGCCTGTGAAGCATAGAGGTAAACCTCAACACGTCTAGAAGCTGCTGCATTCTCTGAACCGTCAGCATTTGTGATGAGGTTAGTCTCACCGTAACCCTTAGACTCCTTGATTTGTGAAGAAGATACAGAACAAGTGTTTACGAGGTAGTTCTTCACTGCGTCTGCGCGGTTCTGTGAGAGTGTGAGGTTTGTAGCGTCCGAACCGTCTGATGAAGCATATCCCTGGATTGCGACGTCACAGTCTGTGTATACGTTCAATACCTTAGAAGCGAAATTCTTGAGCTCAGACTGAGCACTTGACTGAAGTGCGTACTTGCCTGTGTTGAAAAGGATACCGTTGTCGAATGTAACCTTAACAGCCTCAAGACCGTTGGCGTCTGTTACAGTCTCAACTGTAGCGTTGTTAGCGGCAGCAGCGGCAGCAGCGGCAGCCTTGTCCATCTTCTTACCGATGAGAACACCAGCTGTTGTACCAACAGCAGCACCAACAGCAGCACCGATGGCAGTGCTCTTGCCTGACTTGCCGATTAACTTACCTGCGAGCGCACCAAGTGCAGCACCTGATGTTCCACCGATAATACCACCCTTTGTGGTGTTGCTTGCTCCACATCCAGAGAGGAGAATAGCCGCACTCATCATAAGTGCGCAAACCTTAGTTTTTGTCATAAATTTGTTATTTAGTTAATATTGATAAGTATTGTCACCTGTTAAAACGCCAGTGCGAACACCTTTAATGTTCGCTGTTCTTATGCGACTCATATAGGGTCACTTAGTTTAATACAATATGCAAAATTAGTTTTTTTATGTTATATGAGGCAATAAACATATAAATATTTTTTCTATAATGTAAAAATGTCATTTTTTATCTTTAATTTTGCGGTTCAGATGTAAATAATTGTAATCAATTGTATTTGTTATGGCAAAAGAACTGAAAGACCTGACGAAGCGCAGCGTCAACTATTCTCAGTGGTATAATGAGTTGGTTGTTAAAGCTGATCTTGCTGAGCAGGCAGACGTGAGAGGATGTATGGTTATCAAACCATATGGATATGCCATTTGGGAGAAGATGCAACGTGTTCTCGATGGTATGTTTAAGGAAACAGGTGTACAGAATGCATATTTCCCCTTGCTCATACCGAAATCGTTCCTTTCTAAGGAGGCTGAGCATGTGGAGGGTTTTGCTAAGGAGTGCGCTGTGGTCACTCACTACAGATTGAAGACTAATGACACTCATGACGGCGTAATAGTTGACCCTAGCGCAAAACTGGAAGAGGAATTGATTATACGACCGACTTCAGAGACTATAATATGGAATACTTATAAAAACTGGATTAAGTCTTACCGTGACCTTCCTATCTTGTGTAATCAGTGGTGTAACGTCATGAGATGGGAGATGAGAACAAGACTCTTCTTGAGAACATCTGAGTTCTTGTGGCAGGAAGGTCATACGGCTCACGCCACAAAAGAGGAGGCTGTGGAGCGTACAAAGCAGATGATTGGTATCTACGCCAAGTTTGCGGAGGAGTACATGGCTGTTCCTGTCATTCAAGGAGTGAAGAGCGAGACGGAGAGATTTGCCGGTGCGTTGGACACATACACTATTGAGGCGATGATGCAGGATGGTAAGGCTTTGCAATCTGGTACTTCTCATTTCCTCGGACAGAACTTCGGTAAGGCGTTTGACGTTCAGTTCCTTAACAAAGAGAACAAGCCAGAATATGCTTGGGCGACATCTTGGGGTGTGTCTACACGTCTCATGGGTGCCCTCATCATGACTCATTCCGATGACAATGGTCTTGTGCTCCCTCCAGCTCTCGCACCAATACAGGTTGTTATCATTCCTATTGGTAAAAATGATGAGCAGATGAAGATGTTGGATGAAAAGGCTGAGGCTATCATGAACAAACTTAAGTCTCTTGGAGTAAGTGTCAAGTATGACAATGCTGACAATAAGAGACCTGGATTTAAGTTCGCTGACTATGAGCTCAAGGGTGTGCCTGTACGTCTCGTACTTGGTGCCCGTGACTTGGAACAGGGTGTTGTGGAGATTATGCGTCGTGACACTCTTGAGAAGGAAAATGTCAGCGTGGAGGGTGTTGAGGAATATATAAAGAATCTTCTTGACGACATACAGAAAAACATCTATAAGAAGGCTCTGGATTTCCGTGACGCTCATATCTATGAGTGCGATAATTACGAGGAGTTCAAAGAGCGTGTTAAGGATGGCGGTTTCTTCCTTTGCCATTGGGACGGAACAGAGGAGACTGAGGCGAAGATCAAGGAGGATACGCAGTCCACGATACGCTGTGTGCCGTTCATGTATGAGCAGACACCAGGTGTCGACATGGTAAGCGGCAAACCGTCTAAGTGCCGTGTGCTTATCGCTCGTTCTTATTGATGTGTGTATCAACAATGGTCCCGACAGTACTGTGCTTCATGTTGTATAGAACTGTCGGGGCTTTCATTTTTGGATTGTGTGAAGACGAAAGATTAGAATCAACAGAACTTTACTTAATAGGTGTTTATACTACAGAATAGTCGGATTTATGTTGCACAAGTTAGAGCTTTTAGTCATCTCTTTTCTTATTTCCCTTTTTGTCTCTGCTCAGTCGGACACGACAGCTTTTATGAGGAGATTGTGTATGTTGGATGGTGTGTCTGATGTGAGAAGGATTGAGAGTGATAAATATAACGAGAAATATGTTTTGAGATTTCTCCAGAATGTGAATGGCGAGACCGACGAGTACGGTACATTCAAACAGAGAATAGTCGTGTCGTTTCGTGGTTATGACCGACCAACAGTGTTGGTGACGGAAGGATATTTCGCCGATTATGCGTTAAGGAGTGGTTATGAGGAAGAGTTGGCGAGACTCACTGACGCTAATCTGATAGTCGTCGAGTACAGATATTTCGCGGAGTCTGTTCCAAGTCAGGTAAATTGGGATTATATGACAGTGCGTAACTCTCTATATGACTATCATCATGTGAGGACAGTCTTCGGATCTCTGTTTACTGACAAGTGGATTAGCACGGGAATTAGTAAGGGAGGACAGACTACGATGTTCTATAGAGCATTCTATCCTGAGGATGTGGATGTCAGCGTGAGCTACGTCGCTCCATTGAATAAATCTGTGGAGGATGGTAGACATGAAAAGTTTTTGTCTAAAAAAGTTGGAACGAAGACGGAGAGATCTGCTGTTAAGAACGCTCAAAAGGAGTTCATGAGACGAAAGAAGAGCTGCTTGCCTCTTTTCTCTCAATACAACAAACAACATAATCTTAGATATTATATCTCTGAGTCTGACATCTATGATTATGTCGTCCTTGAGTATCCGTTCGCACTGTGGCAGTGGGGAGAGTCAGTGAAAGACATTCCAGACTATGAGGCGTCCGACACTGTCTGGTTCGATTATCTTGCTAAGATTACAGGACCGGACTATTTCTCCGTACCGAATAAGTTCCTACCGTTTGATGTGCAGGCTGCGCGTGAGTTGGGATATTATGGTTATGATGATAAGCCGATAAAAAAATGGAAGTCAGCGGGGAGCGTGAAAGGTTATCTTAAGAGGCTGATGTTACCTGACAGCCTTAGGTCTATAACCTTTGACAAATCCTTGTATGAGACCACTACGGCGTTTCTGAGGAACGAGGACCCAAAACACATATTTATATATGGTGAGAACGACCCGTGGTCGGCGAGTGGTGTGTGTCAGTGGCTTGACTGCTCAAAAAAGAAGAACATGAGTATATATGTGCAGCCCAGAGGAAGTCACAAGGCCAGGATTGGTACTATGCCGCAAGAGTTGCGAGAAGAGATTATAGATAAAATAAGAAAATGGCTTAAGGAATAACATGTGGCATATATTTTGCAGTAGTACGTTATACAGAGATGTTAATAAGATTTACGTGTTTTAAGATTTGATATAATGAATAATCAATATACTCCACAATTCAGTCAGATTTTGACTTACAGTAAAGAAGAGGCGTTGCGTTTGGGTAATGATTATATAGGACCGGAGCATTTGTTTTTGGGTATTATACGTGATGGGGAGAATCGTGTCGTTAGTATACTGCGTGAGAAATTCGGGATGGATCTCGGTAAGATGAAAATGTTTCTCGAGGAGAAGTTACGTGAGCAGTCTACGAGTCTCTTTACCACAGATATCACTTTTAATGACAAGTCATCCACGGTGTTGAGACTGAGCATCTTGGAGGCGCGCCTCATGAAGAGCAAAGCGAGCGATACGGAGCACCTGCTGCTTGCTATAATGAAACAGAAAAACAATCTGGCTGCCCGAGCCTTGGAGGATAACAACGTTAGTTACAAGGAACTTTTTGACTCTTTGTCCAAACAAGTCTCAACGCCTAAGTCAGGAGTTGGACTTGACGAGGAGGATGAGGAGGAGATGGATATGCCACCTGTGGACAATTCCAGAGGAGTGAGAACGGCGGAAAAGAAGAAGAGTAACTCCAACACACCGGCGTTGGACGCTTTTGGAGTCGACCTGACAAGAGCCGCCGCAGAGGGTAAGCTGGATCCAGTTGTGGGACGTGAGAAAGAGATAGAGCGTGTGGCTCAGATATTGTCACGAAGAAAGAAGAACAACCCTGTTCTCATTGGTGAGCCTGGTGTTGGTAAAAGTGCTATTGTGGAAGGACTTGCCATCAGAATCAACGAGAGAAAGGTGAGCAGGATTCTTTTCAATAAGCGTATCGTGTCTATTGACATGGCAAGTGTGGTTGCTGGAACCAAGTACAGAGGACAGTTCGAGGAAAGGATGCGCAACATAATCACAGAACTGAAGGACAATACGAACGTTATTGTCTTCATAGATGAGATACATACTCTTGTCGGAGCCGGTAATCAGGCGGGACAGATGGACGCCGCTAATATGCTAAAGCCTGCCCTGTCACGAGGAGAACTTCAGTGCATCGGAGCTACGACACTCGATGAGTACAGGAAGAATATCGAGAAGGACGGAGCGTTGGAGCGTAGATTTCAGAAGATAATAGTAGAGCAGACCTCTAAGGAGGAGACGCTGGAGATTCTTCATAACATTAAAGACCGTTATGAGGAACACCATAACGTGACATACACTGACGAGGCGTTAAAGGCTTGCGTCGAGCTTACCGCTCGGTATGTCTCTGACAGGTCTTTCCCGGACAAAGCCATCGACGCACTTGATGAGGTCGGCTCTAGAATACACATTAATAATATAAGTGTTCCTGCTGACATAGAAGAGCTGGAGAAGAAGATAGCTGACGCCAACAATAAGAAGGAGCAGGCGGTCCGTAAACAGAATTTTGAGCTTGCCGCCAATTTTCGTGACACGGTGACCACTCTCACGGCAGAGTTGGACCGACGTAAGCAAGAATGGGAAGCCAATCTTGTTGAGGAACGTCAGATTGTCAGTTCGGACAATGTGGCAGAGACCGTCTCTCTAATGACTGGCGTGCCTGTGCAGAAGATGGGTCATGCTGAGGGATTGCAGTTGAAGGGAATGAGAGATAGACTGAAAAACAAGGTTATCTCTCAAGACTTGGCTATAGACAAGTTGGTAAGTGCTATACAGCGCAGCCGTATTGGTTTGAATGACCCGAACAGACCAATCGGCGTGTTCCTGTTCCTCGGGCCGACTGGAGTGGGAAAGACATATTTGGCAAAGGAGTTGGCGGAGAGCATGTTCGGTTCTAAAGACTCTCTCATCAGAGTCGACATGAGTGAGTTTATGGAGAAATTCACTGTCAGCCGTCTTGTGGGAGCTCCTCCGGGATACGTAGGATATGACGAGGGTGGTATGCTCACGGAGAAGGTACGTCGTAAGCCATATAGCATAGTCCTTCTTGATGAGATAGAGAAAGCGCATACTGACGTCTACAACCTGTTGTTACAAGTGATGGACGACGGACGCCTGACTGACACTCAGGGGCGAACCGTAGATTTCAGGAACACGGTGATTATCATGACAAGTAACGTCGGAACCCGCCAGCTTAAGGAATTCGGAACGGGAATAGGTTTCACGAGTCTTGACAGGACTAACAGTCAAGAGTACGGAAGAAGTGTGATACAGAAAGCTCTGAATAAGCAGTTCTCACCAGAGTTCCTGAACAGAATAGATGAGATAATCACGTTCGATCAGTTGGAGGTCGACTCAATCGTGAAAATCATCGATCTGGAACTTGAGAAGTTGTTGGCGAGAGTGAAAGAACTCGGCTACGAAGTGAGCGTGACTGATCAGGCCAAGCGTTATATCGCAAGCAAGGGATATGATAAACAGTTTGGAGCCAGACCGCTCAGACGCGCCATCCAGCAATATGTCGAGGATGGACTCTCAGACCTCATTGTTGATGGTGAGCTTGAGCCAGGCTCATCGGTGGTTGTGGGCTTGGAAGATGACAAAATTACAATTAAGAAAGCGTGAGCTTAATATTGTTAAGACAAAATGTCAGCCGTGTTAGCGGCTGGCATTTTTTTTGTTTTCAACTTCTGCGAAAAGTATAAATGATTTAATAAGAGATACTGCAATATGACACAGAAAGGTAATATCGGGGTAACTACTGAAAATATTTTCCCCGTAATTAAGAAGTTTTTGTACAGTGACCATGAGATTTTCCTTCGTGAGATTGTGAGCAATGCTGTCGATGCCTCACAGAAGTTGAAAACACTGGCGTCAAAAGGTGAGTTGCAAGGTGAGGCTGGAGACCTTACTGTTCATGTGTCTGTCGACAAAGAGGCTGGTACACTTACGGTCAGCGACCGAGGTATAGGTATGACAGAGGAGGAGATTGATAAGTACATCAATCAAATCGCATTCTCCGGAGCCAATGACTTCCTCGATAAATATAAGGAAGACGCAAATGCGATAATCGGACATTTCGGACTCGGATTCTACTCTTCTTTCATGGTGAGCAAGAAGGTGGAGATTATCACAAAAAGTTGGAAGGAAGGCAGCAAGGCCGTTAAGTGGTCTTGTGACGGCAGCCCTGAGTTCTCTATCGATGAGGCTGACAAGACTGACCGCGGTACGGATATCGTGATGTACATAGATGATGACTGCAAGGATTTCCTTGAGGAGGGAAAGATCTCAGACCTGTTGAACAAGTATTGCAAGTTCCTCGCTGTTCCTGTCGCTTTCGGTAAAAAGAAAGAGTGGAAAGACGGAAAGCAGGTGGAGACTGATGAGGACAATGTCATAAATGACACTAAGCCGCTGTGGACAAGGAAGCCGGCTGACCTCAAGGACGAGGACTACAAGGAGTTTTACCGTAAGTTGTATCCGATGTCAGACGAGCCTTTGTTCTGGATACACCTGAATGTGGACTATCCGTTCAACCTCACAGGCGTGCTCTATTTCCCTAAGGTGAAGAACAACTTCGACCTGCAGAAGAATAAGATACAGCTGTATTGCAATCAGGTCTTTGTGACTGACTCTGTAGAGGGCATAGTTCCGGAGTTCCTTACTCTGCTGCATGGTGTGATTGACTCTCCGGATATTCCTCTTAACGTGAGCCGTTCTTATCTTCAGAGCGATCAGAATGTGAAGAAGATCTCTACTTACATCTCAAAGAAGGTAAGCGACAGACTTAAGAGCATATTTACGAATGACCGTAAGGAGTTTGAGGATAAGTGGGATGACATCAAGATCTTCATCAACTACGGTATGCTTTCTGACGAGTCATTCTATGACAAAGCGAAGTCATTCGCTCTGCTGAAGGATACTGAGGGTAAGCATTATACTTTCGAGGAGTATCAGACTCTCATTAAGGATCAGCAGACGGACAAAGACGGCAACCTCATCTATCTGTATGCGCAGAACAAGGAGGAGCAGTACGTCTATATCGAGGCTGCTCAAAACAAGGGGTACAATGTCCTGCTCATGGACGGCCAGCTGGACACTCCGATGCTGGGACTCTTCGAGCAGAAGTTCGAGAAGAGCCGATTTACACGTGTTGACTCTGATGTCGTGGATAAGCTTATTGTTAAGGATGATGTTAAGAAAGAGGATTTGTCAGAGCGTGACAAGACCATTCTCACTAAGGCCTTCCAGGGCAGTCTCCCTAAATTGAATAAGGTCGAGTTCATGATTGACAGCCAGTCTTTGGGAGAGTCTTCCGCACCTGTAGTGATCACTCAGAGTGAGTACATGAGAAGAATGAAAGACATGTCAAAGCTGCAGCCGGGTATGGCGTTCTATGGCGAGATGCCTGACATGATGAACCTCGTGTTGAACTCAGACCATCCTCTGATAAAGAAAGTGTTGTCCGACGCTCAGGCCGTGGCACAGGATATCGAGATTCCGGCTCCGGAGCCAAAGGAGGGAGAGAAGAAGGAAGAACCTAAGAAAGATATCAAGGTTGAGCTGAAGGACACGAAGGTGGTAAGTCAGCTTATCGACCTCGCTCTTCTGCAGAATGGCATGTTGAAAGGTGAGGCACTGAATAACTTCGTTAAGCGCTCAGTGGAATTGATTTAACCCTTTGTGGATTAAACGATTATATTAGGCACAAAAAAGGTATGACTCAGTCATACCTTTTTTGTGCATTCATGTAATGAATGTCACGATGTGGCAGACTTCTCGTTCTGACAGACATTATTTCAGTCACGTCTATTCTGGATTTATGTGTCTGCAGAACGAGTCATTCCTGTTGTCTCGCCGCAAAAAGAGAGCACAACACACGTCTCACCATAAGAAAGTTGACGATGAAAAACACGAATCATATCCATCTTCCATTTCGCACATTTTTTGTTGTCCGTAATTTCTCTTTTTCCGTTGATGTCTGTCATCGGAATAATAGTTTTGGATATTTTACCATAGCTTATTCGGCGTCTGAAAATCTCAGGTTTGGACGTTGAAAAGTTCAGGTTAGGATTTTGAAAAGCGCAGACCTGTTTGTTGACTATAACCTAACCTAAGAATTTCAAAAAAGACATCTAAGTTTTATTTATATCTTGTGTACAGATTATCAGTTAGTTAACATGTTTGTTACAAAAAATAGGCATAGGAAATTTCGTCATGCTCCAAATTGTTCATTATTCCCCCTGTTGTTTGTGTGAGAAAGGTTTAGACTTTGCAGGTAGTTAGTCGTCCCTCATAAAGCTCCCTTTCCCGTTCATGCAT
>FLNY01003882.1_pt1 | contig 46776 bp, 38 predicted proteins | sample 1140381 | NCBI WGS metagenome assembly FLNY01 (sample SAMEA3878172, study PRJEB12797) | bioreactor metagenome | biome: Moose rumen | place: Sweden | collected 2011-10
AGCGCGAGGAGGGAGGCACCATGCCGAGCTTAGGAGGTACCGCTTTAGCGGTAGGTTGCCTAAGCGAAAGTATGGAAGGTGCCCTCCGGGAGCACGAAGTACTTAGGTGAGTGGCTAGGAATATCACATAAAGAATGATTTTTTGAGAGGAGATAGTATATATGAATTTTTGGAATTCGTTTGCTGAAAAGCATCCCGAGATTGCCAAATGGGTTCGAGAGGGTGGCCTGTTCGTAATAGTCAGCAATCTCATCACAGTATTTAAGTATTTGTTGCTTACATTTTTGCCGGCTGCATTTGCTTTTCTAGGGGACAAGTCCTTTGGATGGCCGGGTATTCCTCTTACCATCGCAGGTGAGACATTCCAGTGGAATATTTTAGGATACGATCAGGCTCACGGCGGACTTGCATATTTTACAGCATATATGATTGCCATGGTAATCGGTGAATGCATCAACTTCCCGATTCAGAAGCTTTTTGTATTTCGTAATCATGACAAGCCATATAAGCAGATTGCGTGGTATATAGTTGCATTTATTATCATTACCTGCATTGTCAATTCAATCAATTGTATATGGGTTGCAGTGGCAGGCAAGTTTGTAGCAGCATGGCTCTACAATATCGGAACCACAGTACTCAACGGAGGTGTTTCAATGGTAGTCTTCTTCTTCGTGAACAAGATTATCTTCCCGGAGACACCAAAAGTCGAAGCATAACAGCGCTTAAAATTTAACAACCGCCGCTGGTTACGTCTACAAGCATTAGAGTTTCTCCGCTCGCAATTACGCTTCGCTTGAGAAACCTAATAGATTGATGCCTACCAGCTGGTGTATTGACAATTTTAATGAACTTAAGAGTTTAGATGAGCCTGTTTTGTAACCTAGGCAAGCGCGAATACGATAGGCACCCTGCTCGCGCTCACCAAGGTCGTGTACGCTGCATATTCATATATTACATTGAACTTGAGGTTGTAGATGAGCCGGTAGGTATCAAGCTCTGAGGTTTCTCAAGCGAATCGTGTCAGATGAGCGAAGAAACTCTCAGGCTTGTAGCCGTGACCGGCGGACTACGACTTTGAGATATAAACTTTTAACCTACGTTGAAAGGAAGGAGAAGAGAGAATGTTATCAATCAACATTGCGGACGTCATTGCCGTCCTACAGACAATGAGTACACAGCTGATTATTCTTGGCGTTGTGCTTTGTCTGGCTATTATCGTCACTATTGCAGTGATGAAGGTTAAGAAGCCCCTTAAAAGCTTCATCAGAAAGGAAGCATGGTTAGCTTTCTTTTTGGCACTTGTAATTATTGTTACAAATATTTTGCTTGTACCAATGTATTCCATGGTAAACATGGCTATGGGTGGTGGCACAATTTCAGACGAGGCTATTGAAAAAGCAAAGGACCTTTGTACTGAAATTGCAGAAGAAGGTATTGTTCTTCTTAAAAATGATGACAATGGACTTCCTCTTGCTGAAGGAACAAAAGTAAATATATTCGGTTGGTCTTCAACTAATCCGGTTTATGGTGGAACAGGTTCAGGTTCCCTTTCAGATGCATACGAGACAGTATCATTCCTCCAGGGACTTGATGATGCCGGTATCGAGTACAACCAGGATTTGGTAGATTTCTACACAGAGTGGAGATCAGAGAGACCTACAGTAGGTATGATGGGACAGGATTGGACAATTCCTGAACCTACAATTTCTGAGTACGGTGACTTGTTTGAGTCAGCACAGGAGTATTCTGATACAGCCATTTTCTTTATCGCACGTTCAGGTGGTGAGGGAGCAGATCTTCCTACTACATATGATGGCGAGGAGACATATTCAGATGATGGTTCAAGCTGGTTTGGTGCAACAGGTGTGCGTTATTCAGATCAGAAGGATGACCTTGATGCTTCAAAGTCATATCTTGAGCTTTCGAATAGAGAGCAGGCACTTCTTGATGAAGTGACAGCAGATTTTGATAATGTCATTGTTATCGTAAACTCTGCTAATGCCATGGAGCTTGGTTTTGTAAATGATTATTCAAATATCAAGTCGGTAATCTATTGTCCTGGTACAGGTCAGACAGGTTTCGATGCACTTGGCGAGATTCTTGCAGGTGATATCAATCCTTCAGGAAAGACAGCAGATACATTCGTAGCTGATCTTCTTTCTACACCTACCATCAATAATTTTGGTGATTTTGATTACACAAATGTAGATGAGTATGGTTATGAGAATATGTTTGCCGAGGATGGCACAGCATATCCTACATTTGTAAACTATGTAGAGGGTATTTATGTAGGTTACAAATATTATGAGACTGCCTACGCGGAAGCAGAGGCTGGCAATTACGACTTTGACTATGATTCAGAGGTCGTTTATCCATTTGGTTATGGACTTTCTTACACCACATTCTCACAGGAGATGGGTGATATAACAAATGATGGCACAACAGTATCATTTGATGTTACAGTTACAAATACAGGTGATGTTGCCGGCAAGGATGTAGTAGAGGTTTACTATAATCCACCATACACAAATGGCGGCATTGAGAAGTCAGCAGCAAATTTGATTGAATTTGCCAAGACAAATACACTTGAGCCGGGAGAGTCAGAGACAATTACAGTTTCATTTGCTCTTGAGGATATGGCTTCATATGATACATACGGCGAGGGCTGCTATGTTCTTGAGGCCGGTGATTATGAGATTTCTATTAATTCAGATGCTCATACAAAGTATGATTCACAGACTGTTACAGTTGGTTCTACAATCGTTTATGATGAGACCAACAAACGTGATAGCGATGAGGTTGCAGCTACTAATCAATTCGAGTTTGCAGAGGGGGATGTAACATACCTTTCACGTGCAGACGGATTTGCAAACTATGCAGAGGCTACAGCCGCTCCTACAAACTATGAGATGTCTGATGAGGTAAAGGCTACATACTTCAATGAGACAAACTATGATCCTACAGATTATAATGATGACTCAGATGAGATGCCTACTACCGGCGCAGATAATGGAGTAGTTCTTGCAGATTTGAGAGGTCTTGATTATGATGATCCTCTCTGGGATGAGCTTCTTGATGAGATGACAGTATCAGATATGAATACTCTCATCGAGCTTGGTGGATATGAGACATCAGCAGTAGATTCTATCGGTAAGGTAATGACATACGATTGCGATGGTCCTGCATCTATCAACAATAACTTCACCGGTCAGGGTTCAATTGGATTCCCTGCAGCAGTTATGATTGCATGTACATGGAACAAAGATATGGCATATGCATTCGGTGAGTCAATTGGCCAGATGGCAAACGACATGGATGTATCAGGATGGTATGCACCTGCGACAAATACACACAGATCTGCATTTGGCGGACGTAACTTCGAGTACTACTCAGAGGACGGAGTTCTTGCAGGTTGGATGTGCGCTAATGCTGTAAATGGAGCAAGAGAGTGGGGCGTATATTCATACGTTAAGCATTTTGCTACAAACGACCAGGAAACAAACAGAACAAACTTCCTTTGCACATGGTTAAATGAGCAGTCTCTACGTGAGATTTATCTCAAGTCATTCGAGATTACATTCAAGAATTCTAACCCGGGTGCAACAATGGTTGCTTTCAATAATATTGGAACAGAGCCTGCAGAGGCATGCTCAGCACTTCTCAATACCGTGCTTCGTGGCGAGTGGGGCTTCAAAGGCTTTGCAGAGACTGATTACTTCGGTGGATACGGATATCAGGATGCTGATAGAATGATTAGAAATGGTTGCGACCTCATGCTTGCAACATACTCAACAGATCAGTCTACAGTCACAGACCAGACATCTGCAACATCAGTAATTGCTATGAGAAATGCATCACACAACATACTCTACACTGTTGTTAACAGCCGTGCATATGATACAGAGATTACTACAGGGCTTCCTACATGGGAGAAGATTCTTATCGCTGTTGATGTAATACTCTTTGCACTCATTGCATTCCTTGAGTTCCTTGCAATCAGAAGCTACCTCAGAAAGAAGAATGAGCTGGCACCTGTAGTCGAGGAAACAGCAGAGGAGTCGGCTGAGGATACCAAGTCTGAAGAATAATCAGATGATTATATTAGCTGAGCTATAAAAATAATTTTTGGCGTAGCAGCCCCTGGGCTGCTGCGCTTTTTTATTTTATATGAAATTACTTTGTAATTCCTATAAAGTAAAAAACAAGCTTCGCTTGTAAGAAAATTATAGTTCTTTTATGATTTCGTCAGGTGAGTAGCATTTTTTAAAATTAATTGAGAGACTTGAGTAAGCTGAAGTGATTTGTTAAAATCATAAAGGTTATTTTTAGTTAGGAGTGATTTTATGAAATTATTGAGTTTTGCTGTGCCATGCTACAACTCTGCAGATTACATGGAGCACTGTGTAGAGTCGCTTTTACATGGTGGTGATGATGTGGAGATTATCATTGTGGACGATGGCTCTCAAAAGGACAATACAGGCGAGATAGCTGACAGATTGGCAGCTGAGCATCCGGGTATTGTCAAGGCAGTGCATCAGGAGAATGGTGGGCATGGTCAGGCTGTTAATACCGGTCTCAAGAATGCCACAGGTCTGTTTTTCAAGGTCGTTGATTCCGATGATTGGGTTGATGCCGATGCCTATGACAGAATCCTCAAGGTTCTACGCCAATCAGTTGAGCATAGCAAGCAGTTGGATATGCTTATTTCCAATTATGTATATGAGAAGGAGGGGGCACACCATAAGAAGGTTATGTCATATTCCAACCTCCCGGTTAATAAATATTTTACATGGGATGAGTGCGGTCACTGGAAGAAGGGCCAGTACATATTAATGCATTCCGTTATTTATCGTACCAAGCTACTGAGAGACTGTGGAATGGAGTTACCAAAGCATACATTCTATGTGGATAATCTGTATGTATTTTATCCATTGCCATATGTCAAGACAATGTATTATCTTGATGTTGATTTTTATCGCTATTATATTGGACGCGATGATCAGTCAGTCAATGAAAAGGTCATGATTAGCAGAATCGATCAGCAGATAAAGGTAAACAAGCTTATGCTTGAGGCCTACGATTACAAGAATATCAAGAATGAGCACGTCAAAAAATATATGTTCAATTACCTTGAGATGATTACAGTTATTTCTACTGTGCTACTTATGAAAAGCGGCACTAGGGAGCATCAGAAAAAGCGCCATGAGCTTTGGAATTATATCAAGGAAAAGGACTATTATCTCTACCGCAAGCTGCGCTATGGATTCATGTGTGGTACCACCAATCTGCCCGGACGCGGAGGCCGTGTAGTATCTGTCACAGCATACAAGATAGCACAGAAGGTAGTCGGATTTAATTAGCCGCTATTGACGGTCCTAGGCTATGAATAGCAAATATACTTCAGATATTTGATTTAATATCTATATTTTGATAGTATAGATTCATGTTTTTCATCAGAAAAACATGAATCGTATTTACCAGTAAATATACGCTGATTTAAGCGTGTTAATAATTAGGAGGGAATAATATATGTTTTGTAAGAATTGTGGACAGCAGATTCCTGATAATATCAAATTCTGCAGCAAGTGTGGAGCGCCTGTTACACCTGTAGCTAATAATTTTAATCAGGGGCAGCCTAATATGGGACAGCCTAATCAGTCCCAGGGGCTCAAGACGAATCTTGACCAGGTGGTTAAGGTTTTTGCTGTTATTGTAGCAGTTATTTATGCTTGGCTTTGCATCAGCACTGTGCTTGGTGGACTTTTCACTATGATCAAGTCGCCAACGTATCTGATTACCTATGATTACTATTATTCAGCCAGTGATTTGGCATCGGCTGAGCTTAGTGCATTCCTTAGAGTCCTTCAGGGATTGTCATGGGGCGTACTTGCAGTTGTTATGTTTGTAATGTTTCGTCAGTATGAGACTGCAAAGCAAAAGTTTTTTGCGCAGGCTACACTATATGCAGGAATCCTTGCTTTGTTCATTCTTGTAATCAGATACATTAAATATGTTGTTAGCTCGATTTCATATTGGACTGCACCATATGGCAAGTTCTATTTCTCAGATATATCATGGCTTCTTATAGGTATTATCTATTGTGCAATCGGCTTTGTTGGATATCTGATTATCATGGCAGCTAATCATCTTCAGGTATCTGTAGCAGAGAATAATGTATCATTTTTTACAGTAGCCATAAATGCTATCAAATATTGCTTCAGAGCATTCATTCCTGAGATGAAGGGATTATTCGGTCAGATGAAGACAAGTAACCCACAGCCACAGCAGTACACTCAAGCACCTCAGCAGGGTCAGCCACAGCAGTACGCTCAGGCACCTCAGCAGAATGTACAGCAGGCGCAGCAGTATACACAGGCTCCACAGCAGCCTCAGACTGAGGCGCAGCCTACACAGGATACACAGCAGTAATTTTTTATACTTTTTTTGAGGGAGTGATAATAATCAGTCAAGCCGCTCTACATAGCCTAGGCAAGCGCGAGGAGGGAGGCGCCATGCCGAGCTTAGGAGGTACCGCTTTAGCGGTAGGTTGCCTAAGCGAAAGTATGGAAGGTGCCCTCCGGGAGCACGGAGCACTTGGAAGAGTGGCTAGGAATATCACAAAAAGTCATAGAGTTATACGAATTTTTCGAAGTCTTCGAAATCGTTGTTAGATAACGGTTTCGGAGACTTTTTTTGCATATTTTGCCAAAAGAAATCACTTTTTGCCAGAGGGGTTTTATTGCCTTAGTTTATAAGATAAATTAGGTTTTGTCACAGAATGAACACAATCTGTAAACATTAGCTTCACAATGTCAGCGGTTTATCATTGTGAGGTAAATACCTTTTTATAATTATTAGGGAGTTATTATAAATGAGCAAAAATCCTTTTGTCAGCAAAATCTTATCGCTATCACTTGTTCTCGCCTTGCTTGCATCGACACCGGTCAATGCATATGCTTCCTCAATAGACGAGGAGGCAGTAGCCGAAGCTACCACTATAGAGGAGAGCATATCTGAGGATAGCACTGATTCAAATGAGACTGTTTCTGAGGCAAGCACCGAGGGTACTTCGGATCCTGATGAGATTTCAGATGGCGATTCTGCCATGAATTCAGATAATGAAACAATTGAAGATGGTGAGGCAGTAGAGCCTGAGGACATCGATGATGATTCTAATGAGGATTCCGATGAGACAGATGAGGATTGCGATCACGAGTATATTGTCCTCACATACAGCGATGATGATATTGATGTAAAGATTACAGCAACAAAGGATGTTCTTGGAGATATTGTCGGCGTGGAGGCATCGGCAATTGATGAGGGAGATGAATATAGTTCCATTGAGGCATCATTAGCGGAGGATGCCGAGAATAGTGGAAAGAGCCTCTTGGCATTTGTTGCCTATGACATCAGATTGGTTGATGTCGATGGCAACGAGCAAGAGCCTGATGGAACCGTATCGGTTCAGATGACCAGCAAAAAGACTCCGGAAAGCGACGAGTCACTGGATGGCGCCAATATAGGTCTGGTACATTTTGCAGATAGCAATGATTCTACCGACATGGTAGAGCTCACCGGTGATGATAATACGTCAATAGAAACTAATGATTCATCAGACAATGTAGATGTGGAGTTTACTACGGATAGTTTTTCGACGTATGCGGTGACATGGACTAATCCAAGTGAAGATAAAAAAGTTGGCGAAATTACTTGGATAGATAGCAACGGAAATAAATCAAGAACGGCAAAAATATTTATAGTAGATACAGATGGAAATGCAATTAAAAGTGTTAGTGGCGAAATTAAAGAGAATTTAACTTATGGCTATGGATTGGATAGTTTAGAAATTGAAGCAACGGATGGAGACAGATTTGCGACTCTGGCGGCAAATGAGCTTACTGTTTCGGGCTATACATATGTCGGAGCCTATGCGAAAGTATCTAGTATACAGCAAATAGGAAATCTGTCATATTATAGTAAACAAGCCGGTTGGTGTTATTATAGCGTTGACAATCCAAATAGTAGTACTTGGTCTCAATTGAATTATAAGAAAGATACTATCAATATATTTCTTACCTACAAAAAAAATGATCAACAGGATAATATAAAATATTTTACCGCAAATCTCTTTAATTACGAAAGAGATTATATTAATAGTTATAATGCCAGTCTTGCAACAGATGATCAGGGAGTAATTCTATTTCATAATGGTGGAGGTAATGTAGCAGCAGATTTATATACTGCTTATTACAATAAACCATGGAATTTGTGCGATACGGATGGCACATCTACTGGTAAGCCTACATCCTATCAGGGGATAATGCAAAATACGCTATCAAATAATTTACCTATCAGTAATTATGCATTGGCAGATTTGTTTAATCCCAATAGCACATTATTTACAGAGGCTATCGACAGTGATACGTCAATAAGCACAGATGATACAAAGGCATATACCGATGTAAAGATTCCATTCATTATAGATAGTGATGGCTATTATGTTTTAGATACTACGCAATCTTATTCTAATAGCTACTATACATATACATTTAATGAGGAATCAAATGAATTAAAGGTTGATACGGATGGGAATTATTCAAATGTAGGATTTTGGCCGTTTGGAACCGGTGATTACCATTTTGGAATGGATGTAAGTGTTAATTTTAACATCGGAGAAGATGGTAAAACTGATAGCGGTTCTGATACGGTATTTGAATTTGCGGGAGATGATGATGTTTGGGTATATATAGGTGGTAAGCTTGCCCTAGATATGGGTGGAGTGCATCAGACAGTCAAGGGCAAAATTAATTTCGCTACAGGTGTATGTACGGTTGATTATGCTTTAGTTAATGGTCAAAAGAAAGAGGTTACACAGAATTTATATACAGACGTTCTTGGATATAGTTCGGTAGAAGAAGGAATCAAGGCACTTTCGACCAGTGGCTCGACACTCTCAATTTTTTATTTAGAACGTGGCGGTAGTGCATCAAATTGCAAGATTAAATTTAACTTTACAGACACAAGCGTGGATGTACCCACAGATGTTACATTTAATAAGGTTACATCAAGTGGAGCAGCATTAGAGGGGGCTGAGTTTGCACTTTATGCAGCTACTGATTCTGAATGTATAGGCACAGCGCTATATACTGCTACATCTGATAGTAATGGACTTGTAAAATTTGAATCGGTAACGGCAGGTACATATTATATGAAGGAGACAGAGTCTCCTGATGGATATGAATTACCGTCAACTATCTATACGGTGACAGTTGAAAATGGAACATCAACTATGACTGGCGGAAAATTAACTACTACAGAGGGTAGCCATACTATAAAGAATGATGGTGTTACTGTTAACAAGATAGTTAATTATTTAGAGCATGAAAAGGATCCGACGGAGGAGATTACATACGATAAGACAGCAGAGGTAAATAATTGGGATGAAAGAACATATAATATAACCCTCTCTGCAAATGGATATACAAAGATATTTGAAGATGCTACACAGATTAAAGCATCAGAAATCGTTTTGGTACTTGATGCAACATATTCTATGTACTTTCCAAGTGATTTGGTTGAGTCTTCTGCTATACATCTTGATACTGAAAGTGAATATTACTTTATAACTCAAAATACACAGGCGACAAATTACAGAGTATATTACGATTCAAGTGATTCGCAGTGGAAATGTATAGACGCCAGCATACATTATGTCGATGGAGTTCAATATGGCGCGGGTAGTTCAGGAACGATTTCTGAAACAAAGAATTCTGATGGATCATATACTTATAAATATACTATTGGAGATACAACAGCAACAATAGGTACGTTTTATACATCACCATCTGGTGGCGATAGAACACGACTGGATGAGTTGCAGGAGCAGACGTCGTATTTTATCAAGGAAATGTATAGTCTTTGCGGTGACAAGGCAAGCATCGGAATAGTATATTTCAATAATAATGGCTCAACAAGTACTAATGGATATGCTAATGCAGGCATCCTATATGATATAAAGACGCTTACCGAGGATTCTGTTAATGACATGTTGACAGTTATTAATAGTCCTAAGTCATCGAGTGACAAAGTCACATCTCTTGAAGATGTCATGTATAGTGGAACCAATCAGTATTTGGGAATGCAACAGGCGGAAGAATTGTTAGAAAAATCGGATATTACTGATGTTGCCAAATATACATTATTGATTACGGATGGCTGTCCGACGGTTGATAAGGACAGCTATAGTACAGCTAATAATATTCAAACGCTAAAAAATACGCTGGAGAATGAAGACATAACTCTTTTGAGTGTTGGAATTGATATTAATACGTCGGCAGCTACATCCGGTGCAAAATCGGTTCTTGAGGCAGCGGCGTCATGGTACGAACAAAAATATTTGACATTCTCGACAACATCAGCTGCACTAGAGACAGTATTTGATCAGGTTATCGAGATTATTACAAACGGGAAAATCAAATATGAGTATAAGACGGCAACGACAATTACGGATGTAATTGATTCCAGATTTGAGTTTGTCGCGGTAGCAAATTCCGAATCTGCTGATAGCTATACAGTGACTGAAAATTCCGATGGGACAACCACTATAACTTGGAATAATGTGGAAATAAATAATTGGTCTAGGACCATTATTGTAAAGGCGAAATCGGATTTTATGGGTGGCAATGTTGTAACGACAAACACTGCTGATTCAGGTCTTGTTGTTGATGATTCGTCTTATTATTTTCCGGAACCTACAGTTAATGTAAAGCTTTTAGACATGTCGCTAAGTGGAGATGAAATCACAATTTTGAAAAATGATACATTTTCTCCAAGTGATGTAAAAAAGAAACTTATAGAATATTTTGATAGTAACGTTGGATTTAAAATATCTGAAAGTGATATTACTGAATTATTATCAAAGGGAACAGTAACTGTAGAATATTCATATGGTAGTACAGACGATAATGTCGGTTCGTTCACATTTAAATTAGACGCGTCAACCGGTTCACCCACAGGTGATAATGCTACTGCCACTGACATAGGCTATCACAAATATGAATATACACTAAAGGTAGTATACGAAGCCTATTCTTATAGTGATAGATTGACGACTATTGTTAAAGAGGATTCTAATAAGCTTGCACCAGTACAAAAGGATATTGACAGTGGATACAAACTAGTTGCTACAGACGATACCGATTCCAGATTTACAAATAAGAAATCTGTAAATGCCAGCTATTATGTTAATGTTGTTGATGCCGGTATTTACATTTCAAAAATTGGTGGAGCAACAAAGAGTTTATTGAATGGGGCAAAATATACATTGTCTACTGATTCGACATTCAAAACAGGCATTATTGCAGAGAATATTGAAAGTTCGACAATAGATGGAACTAATGGGCAGATGTTATTCACCGGACTTGGAGTTGGAACTTATTACCTAAAGGAGACGCAGGCGCCTACGGGTTATGCTCTTAGTAATGAGGTATTTACTATTAGAATTACTAAAGCAGACGAGGCCGGAAGCTATAAGATGACGGTTAGTTCGCCATATGATTCGACGAATAGTATTCTTCCAAGTGAGACTGAATTTACTGTTTCAAATCCATTATCTAATAGCGACTTGACAGTAATTGTTAAGGGGATACAACTTTCAGTATATGATACAGTCCTATACACACTACCAGAAACAGGTGGTAGGGGCGTATATGTGTATATAATAGGCGGAATCTTACTTATGTTGGTGGGGGCGCTGTTGTTATATAAAAACAAAAAAAGTAATAATAAATAATAAAAAGGAGAGAAAGAAGAAATGAAAAGAATTAAGAGAATCGTTGCTCTTGCGCTTGCAACAGTAATGATGATGGCAATGAGCACAGTAGCTTTTGCCGCAGAGTCAACAAGTATTACAGTAACAAATTTATCAGCAAATGAGACAACTAAGGTTTCAATTTACAAGATTGTTGAAATTAACCAAGATGAGTGGAAATTCTCTGATTGGGTTTCAGCTGATGCATATTCTGAGAGTGACGGAGAATACACGTTTGATTATGATCAGCTTGTTAAGGATGCGGCTAGTACAGATCCCGACGACTCAAAAGTGGTTACTACTACTTCGGTAGAATTTACTGATGTTGCAGCAGGTGCATATTTAGTATTGGCTTCAGGTACAAAGACAACCTATAACACAATGGTTGCACATACATACGAATATAGTGATGATGTGTTTACTGCAAAAGCAGCAACAGTTGTTGCAAAGAGCTCAACAACTACAGTTGTTAAGGATACTAGTGATACATTCGTCAGTGCCGACGAAGAAGTGACATTTACAATTACAACAGTTGTTCCTTACATAGCTGACGATGCAACAGATACAACTTTTGTATTATATGAGAATCCTACTAATTTGAAGAATCTCGCTGTTGCAAGTGTGACATTAGCAGGTGAATCTGCCGGTGAATTTTCATTGGAAAAAAGCAATTCAAATGATTACAAATATACTTTGGATTTAACTGATCTTATCGCAGATGAAAATGCAAATGCTGGTAAGGAAGTTGTAGTTACACTTACAGCTAATGTAGATGGCGCAAATGGATATAAGAATACAGCATGGACTAATTATTCTAAGTCTGATGTAGATTATGATACAAATACAGTAGAAGGATTTACAGGTTCATTCATTTTAACAAAGGTAGATGCTACCGGTAAAAAACATCTTTCTGGTGCAAAGTTTAGTGTTTCTGCAACAGAAAATGGAGATGCTCTTACATTCGTGAAGAATGATGATGGCGTCTATACACTTTCGACACTTTCTGATGGAACTGTTACTGAGTTAGAGGTTGCATCAGATGGTACACTTAAGGTACAGGGGCTTGCAGAAGGTACATATTATGTTACAGAGACACAAGCTCCGGAGGGATATTCAATTAATTCAGAAGCTATGAAGGTTGAGATTAATCCTGAATATGCTGAAACAACCAGATTGTCTGTTTCTCAGGCAAATGGTAATGTAGATCTTTCAGGTGAGTCGTATTATTTTAAGGATAGCAAGCTTTCAACACTTCCATTCACCGGTGGTATGGGTACAACAATCTTTACAGTACTTGGTGTAGCTATCATGGCAATTGCAGCAGCACTTTACTTTGCAACAAAGAAGAATTCAAAGGCTGCTCAGTAAATTTGGCCAAAAGACTTACTTTAAAGCTCTAACTTATGTGACTTTAAATAAGTTATATTAAAATATATGTTGAATCCCGGTGGGGTATCCCGCCGGGGGATTCAACATTAAAGAGAGGCTGGCAGGGCTTGCCGGATTGTCTTTAATGTTGAGTGGGGTGCTATACAGGTATAACATTTGTAAATCTTTGGAAACAGAGTAAATTTTATAAGACTTGAAATCGATTACATGACATGAAAGAGTTTATCAAGAAAAATTACAAGTTAATAGCCATTGGCGCTTTGATGATTGCCGGATTTTCTTTACTTGTGTATCCGCTTGTGGCAAATACATGGAACAATCATGTTCAGGCTACACTGGTGAATAATTACACCGAGGCTGTTGATTCTGCTATAGAAGAGGGCACGCTGGACGTGGAGGCAGAGCTTGAAAAGGCTTATCAGTACAACGATGAGTTGTTACCTAGTATTCTGCCGGACTCATTTGCAGAGGCAGAGGCCAATGGGGTGGATGATGAGTACATGAGCCTCCTTAATGTTAATGGCGATGGAATTATGGGTTACATTCAGATTCCTTCTATCAATGTAAAGCTTCCTATTTTCCACACAACATCAGAAGAAGTTTTGCAGATAGGCGTTGGTCATTTGGAAGGCTCATCACTTCCGGTAGGTGGTGAGAATACACACTCGGTTCTTTCCGCTCATAGAGGCTTGCCAAGCGCTACACTTTTTACCGATTTGGACAAGGTTGAGATTGGCGATGACTTTTTCATTATAATTATGGATGAATATCTGGCATACGAGGTGGATCAGATTATTGTAACCGAGCCGGATGATACATCTGCACTTGCTGTAGAGGATGGTCAGGATCTGTGTACATTGATTACATGTACACCCTATGGCGTTAATACACAGCGACTGATGGTCAGGGGCCACAGGGTGGAGTATACGCCTGAATTATTAGCAGATGCCAAGACACCCACATTTGGAGCAGTCAGTCTCCATACTAATTACCTTCTATGGGTAATTGTCGGACTTGCTATCGTTGCTGCATTTATTGTAGCCTTGTATATATACGATAAAAGAAAACACAAAAAGGTAGACATAGTTGAAACAGAAAATCCTTAAGACGCTAATTATATTATTGTTTATCGGTGGATTTGGGCTATTGGCATATCCCACCATTTCCAATGAGTGGAATACATATGTACAGAGTACGCTGATTAATAATTATGAGAATTCTCTTAGCAAGATGTCGGAGGAGGATTATACCGAGGAATGGGAAAAGGCCAGAGCATTCAATGATAGTATTACTGAAAATGCTATTGGAACTGATGTATTTGGCACGGCGGCAGATGGTGATGCCGCTACTCCTACAGAGGAATTTTTCAATTCTGAGTACTATTCGGTGCTCAATGTGAACGGCGATGGAGTAATGGGCTATTTGTCTATCCCCAAGATAAATCTAAAGCTATCAATCATGCATGGTACTTTTGATGAGTATATACAGACTGCACTTGGTCACATGAATGGTACAGCACTTCCAATCGGGGGTAGCGGGACGCATTCGGTTATAGTTGGACATAGGGGTTTGCCTAGTGCAGAACTTTTTACCAACATTGATCAGCTTCAAGTAGGTGACAAATTTTACATCCATGTTTTGGATGAGACGCTAGCATACCAGGTTGATCAGATTTCTCCGATGATAGAGGCTGAGGATATCGAGTCACTTTCTGAGGCAATGCAGGTTGTTGATGGAGAGGATTATGTTACATTATTTACATGTACACCGTACGGAGTAAATACCCATAGGCTTTTGGTTCGCGGAACCAGGGTTGAGTACAATGGTGAGGATGAGCCGGCAACAGGAACTGAGGCAGTTGTTCAGACCATCAAGAACTACTATCTGATAATTGGCATCGCAGGCCTGATAGTAGCACTAATATTGATATTGATAATCAGACAGATTTTTAAAAATAAAAAGGCTAAAACTGAAGGGAGAACTCAGTGAAAGGGTTAGGACTTAGGAAAAGGAAATTAATAACGCTTGGGGCGGCACTGATATTTGCATTCACCGGTACGATTGTGTACAGGGTGCAGGCAGCAGGACATGTGGAATTAGATAGAACTGTTAGTATAACAGTCGTAGAGGATAGTAATGACACATCAGGGTTTGCTATGAATTATACCGGAGAGGTCGTTATCGATCTATATAAGATAGCATCTTTGGATTCGGCCGGAAATCCTACAATTACAAGTGAGTTCGAATCAAGTGGTGCAGATTTGTCGATTTTATCCGGCAATCCTTCCGTGGATGATGTAAAGAGTGAAATTGTAGAAAAGGTAGAGAGCGTCCTAAGCGGAAATGATGCCCCTACTCCGACTTATACTATTAAGGCAAATAAGACTGAGAATGGATTGTCTAATGCGACGGCTTCAATTGATGGTGGCGTAGGTATTTATTTATATGTACCAAGAAAGACATACGATGATATAAATGAGTATACTTTCACCTCTTATATAATATATGCACCTACAAGTGAATATATTATGAGTGGTACAGGGAGTGACGAGTGGAATTATGATGTTTCATTTGCTCTAAAGGCAGAGGCTACACCCAGATATGGAAGCATCAAAATCAATAAGACTTTAAATACATTTAATTCATCCCTTGGAACGGCCGGTTTTGTTTTTGAGGTCGAGGCAACAAGAAATGGAAAGAATGTTTTTAGTAATGTCTATACCATGAGTTTCGATTCAGCTACTACACAGTCGATTACAGTTGAAAAAATCCCGGCAGGCTCGACAGTTACGGTTACTGAGGTTTATTCCGGAGCAAGCTATACAATAGATAGTAGCGATGATAATACCAAGACTATAGAGTCATTGAAGGCAGATAGCGTATCCGAGGTTTCATTTATAAATGACTATGATAATAGATTAATCGAGGGTGGAATCAGTATCGAGAATCATTTCGTGAAGGATAGTGATGGCAATTACAAATATTCCGGTAATAATTTATCTATTATAACAGAGGATAACAATTTTCCAGATATTGCAAATACAGATAGTACAACAGGGGAGGGCGGACAATAATGAAATACAGAAAATATATTGTTATAGCTGCCGCTCTTGTTCTTTTGGCCGGTGTTTCCATTAAATCTGCCAATGCATACTTTACTGATACGCAGGAGGCGACAGGATACATCAAATTAAATCTGGGTGATTCTGAAATTATTCCTAATGAGGATGTAGATGGAATGACAAAGATTATCACAGTTAAAAACACCGGAAATTACAATGTATTTGTGCGAGTGAAGGCGATATATGGCAGTAATTGTACAGTTGCCATTGATAATAGTGCCGAGGGCGACACGAAAAAAAGTGAAGGCTGGAGCCTTAATGATGATGGCTATTACTATTATAGCGGGGTAGTTTCAGTGGGTGAATCAGCGCCCAAGCTTTATCTTACTGTTACACCAAAGGAAGGTGCTACGGCAGATTCATTCAATGTAGTTATCGTGGAGGAAGCGACCAAGGTATTGTATGATTCTGATGGTAAGGCTTATGCTGATTGGAATAGTAAAGTACAGACTAAGTCTATGGTTTCAGATGATTCAAATAATACTGACTCCTTAGAAACTACAACTAATGACACAACATTTACTGATGACGAGACTAGTGAAGGGGGTAATGATTAATGAGGAAAAATATTAAACGCCCCTTAATAGTTTTTGCCGCAGGTCTTGTGCTGGTATTAGGCAGCGGTGTAGGCGCTACGAGGGCTGCAATGACCTATCAGACAGATAAGCAGAGTGTAGATTTTTCAACATCAACTCTCACAGTCGATTTGCAGGAATACCAAGGTGAGAATTATGTATCTGTTTCAGGCGAGGATACACTGACATTTCCTAATCTTACCGCAGAGGATTTTCATATAGGTCAGAAATATGATGAGTTGGTGCAGGTTGTAAACACTGGTTCATATGATGAATATGTAAGAGTGCTCCTCAGAAAAAGCTGGATAACAACAGACGATGTCAGTGAAACTGATGCTAATGGAAATGAAATAACCACAACATCTATTACCAAAAATACAACACTTGATCCTAAGATGATTGAGCTTGGTATTGCAGATGGCTGGATTGAGGATTATACGGAGGAGACTGAAGAGGGCAAGATATATTATTATACTTCTCCATTATCCAGTGGAGCTGCGGCACAGTTCCTCACTAGTGTAACAATCAACAATAAGGTTTATGAATATGTGACTACAGAGGAGTCAGATATTAAGGGAACTATTGTAAATGAGTATGCATACAATGGAGAGTCCTTCTATGTAGAGGTCCGAGTTGACGCGGTTCAGGCGCATAATGCTGAGGAATCATTGCTTGGAGCATGGGGCGTTGAGGCAGATGTTACCGACGATGGTGTTATCACTAGTGTAAATGGTGTGACACTCGGTCAATCAAATTAACGAGGAGAGTAGGAAATGAAAAAGAGACATTTAAATATAGTTCTTGCTCTCATGGTTGTGATTGCAGGATTTACAGGATTTAGCAAGGAGGCATTGGCTGAAACAGAGGAATTGACCTGGACAGTAACCTACACAGGTTCGGATATTACATCTACCTATGATTCATCCAAGTCGACAATAGAAAATACTTTGCCGGGCGATACCATACAGTATACTGTCACCTATACCAATGCCACAAGCGAGGCTGCTACATTTTATGTCAGCTCTGATGTAGTCAAGACATTGGAGGAGGCAAAGGATAATGCTCAGGGTGGAGCATATTCTTATATCATATACAAGAATGGTGACAAGGACAATCCGATTTTTGAAAGTGATACTGTCGGTGGTGATAATGAGGAGGTTATAGGTCTTACTCAGGTTGCCAGCGGAGAGGGAGCATATTTTTCTCTAGGTAGTGTTAATGCAGGAGGCTCAGGTACGGTTACAATAGCTGTTACATTGGATGGCAATTCTCAGTCCAATAGCTATATGAGTACATTGGCTGAACTTAATATTCAGTTTGGCGCAGAACCAACAGCGGATACCAATCTCGATACGACAGTAGTGGAGTCAGTAAAGAAATCTATCGTTAAGAAGATAGTCACTGTTCTTGATGATGGAACAGAGGTTGTCATAATCGAGGATGACGAGATTCCTCTTTCGTCTGCCACAGGTGCTCCACAGACCGGTGATTCAATATTGCCGCTTGTGATATGCTTCATAGCACTATTAGTAGGAGTATTGCTTATCCTGTGGTATTTCAAGATGACAAAGGATGCCGGAAGGGAGGAAGCATAGCATGAGATACAAAAATATGTTTTTGAGCTTTTTCCTGGCACTTGTATTTTCATTTGCTTTGTTTATTAGTGTAGTAGATACAGTTGAGGCTAGCTCCGGTTATACCTACAGAATAAAGATTGCACTGGGAAATAATGAGGATGCATATTTTGATGAAGAAGCAGTTGAAGCTTTGGGAGAGCAGTACTCAGTTTCATTCCAGCAGAATACCGGTGGCAAAAATACCAGACTTGTTATCAAGGAATTAAACTACGGAGACGTTGTATCGCTCAATGTGAAGAATTTGATTAAGATTAGTTCTTCTTCCTCTGAGGAAAAGTACTACGTAAAGGGTCTTAGAATATCTGGTGAGGATGATCTTGTCGCTATGGATACAAATGGTGATACAACACTTACCATCACAGGTGATGAGACCTATGTTACAGCATATGGCGTAGGAGCGACCGTTCCATATACGGTAGAGTATGTCGACGAGGATGGTAATAAGCTACTTGATGATGATACATTGTATGCAGCCGTAGGTGAGATAGTATTTGTCCCTGCAAGACACATAGATGGTTATATGCCGGATGCGTATTACAAGACAGATTCATCCGGAATATCTGAAGGTCAGGTATTTACATTCGTATATTCTACAGGTACAACGAATGTAATCTACACAGAGGATTACGATTATGAGTATCAGTATTCGTCTACAGTCCTCACATCTAATGATAATGGAGTGACAACTACTCGAGTAAGGAATGAAGGCACAACATACACAGAGTCAGAGACATCAACTTCAAATAATAGTTCGGTAGGCGGCAATAATGCTGCCGCTGATGATGCAGGTGATGTGACAGAGACTATTGCAGATGATAATACACCTACAGGTGTTGTGGATATTGCAGATCCGGATACACCGACAGGTGTAGATGATGATATCGATAACTATAATCGCAATACTGCTTTTGCTATAGCTTTTGCTATTGTTGCAGCTGTGATACTTATAATTTCAGGTGTGACAACTTACAGGAAAAGAAAAGCGGAATTAGCTGTTAATACTTCATCTGACAAGAAATAGAGACATTTAGGAAGCCGGCGAAAGCCGGCTTCTTTTTTACTTTATAGGAAATTACAAGTTATAAATCTTACATGTCAAGGAGTTCATCATAGAGCATGTAAATAATGATATATACTAAATTTACATGTAGAAGAGATCGTTATATAGCATGTAAAAAGCGGAAAGATTAAATTTACATGTCTCAAATTGATTATGGCAACATGTAAAATTTAAAATCTAGAGGATTGCATGTATATAATAATAAATTGCGACATGTAGGAATCTAATAACCAACAGTTTACATGATTAAGCATGTGATGTATGACATGTAGGAATTAAATAACCAACAGTTTACATGTTTGAGCATGTAATTTTTGACATGTGAAATTCAAAATAATGAATCTTGCATGTTAATTTGATTTAATATGAATGTAGAATTGGATATAATTTAGAAAAGTGGTAATAAAGCCGAAAATCTAAAATTGGAGTCTTTTATGGAGATTAAAAGAGATAAATATTACGAGTGGAAACTTCCCAGTATGGAGAAATGATCAAGGTATAACAATTATTGGACTATTTGATTTCTTACTGAATGATGATAGCCTTGATTATTGACCAATGAAATTAAGGATCTGTAGTTTATAGAATTAAATAATAAAACCAATCATAGACCAGTACTTCTGGGAACGCCCAGATTAGTACTTGTCTATTATTTTATTAGCCATGGATTATGCTCAGGCGGTACCATCACTGGAGCAGGCGTAACGAATCGAGCGACTTGCTCAAAATAATGAAATTACCTAGGAAGGTATGAACATTATTTTATCTGAGGAGAAGAAACAGGACTTGGATCGAGTCATTTTGGAACATGACATGTTAAAGAAGCATTTCCCAAAGTCTTATACGCCAAAGCAGATGGAAGAGACCATTATCAAGTTACTTGATTAGTGGCAACGAAAAAGAGAGCGGGAGATGAGCCGATAATTTTAGGGAACATTTGTAATCAATGGGAAATGAAAAAGTTCCCTAAAATGTATTGAGATTTAGGGGACTTTTTGCTATTATTCTCGTATAAAAGTTCCCTAAAGGAGATTTTTGATGGATAGTAATTTTAATATAATCCAACAATTGTTGCAGGAACGAGCAGATTATCAGGCTCGCTTGAATTTAATTCCATACGATGGCTCACCGGAAGTAAAAGAAAATAGTAGTGGGAAATACTTGTATATTCGAAAAAGAGTGAATGGCAGATTAACCTCTACTTATGTTGATGTTTATTCAGATGATTTGTATCAGTTATTGCTTCGCAATACAAAGGAGGCTAGAGAGCTAAAAAAGCAGATTCGAAGAGTTGATAAAGAACTTGCTGCGAACGGTTATACTCAAAATGCACTTTCGCCTGAGGTGATTTCAAATCTGGACTATGCCAGAGCTAATATGAAGTCCAATATCTATGATCAGGCTGTATTGGAAGGTGTTGCAACAACATTTCCGCAGACAGAGGAAATCCTTGAAAATGGCACTGTTAATGGTATGACAGCTGATGATGTGCAAAAAATTCTTAATTTAAAGCATGCGTGGGAATTTATACTTGATAATGATGTGATTCAGGCTGACAGTAATTACTATTTGCTGTGCCATATAGCAAAGCTAGTAAATGAAGGATTTTTTCATGATGGTGGAAGAATACGAGGTGTTCCAGTCTCAATTGGTGGAACGAAATATGTTCCTCCACTTCCAATCGAATCACAGGTAATTGAAAGCATAAATGAGATTCTAAAAAGTGAAAAAGACCATTTGGATATCGCTATTGAGCTGTGTATGTATTGTATGCGAACTCAGATATTCGTTGATGGCAACAAGCGAGCTTCTGTAATATTTGCAAATCATTATATGATAAGCCATGGATTGGGATTAATTGTAATTCCGGAAAACCATGTTCCAGAGTTTAAAAAGAAACTTGTAGTTTTTTATGAGAGTAACGACATAAGTGAAATCAGTCATTTCCTAAAAGAAAATTGCTGGAAAAAGATGAACTAAATAATTGTGTAGAAAGTGTTTATTTCAAGCATCTATCATATTTTTGTAGAAGATGTATATTTTTTTTGAAGTAATCCGATATATTATATAAGCAAGAAAAGGCATGTGCCTTGGTGGGTTGACACCTAAAATCTGATATATTTTCCAGACACAGGTGCTGGAGGTTGGCAGGCAACGGAAAAACCTGATATTTTCCAGACATAGGTGCTGGAGGTTGGCGGACAACGGAAAAATCAACCACTACATGGGAATGTACATTGCTACAGCATATACATTCCCATTTTAAATGTTAAGGATAATAGGTGTTATGGACAAAAAGAGAGTTATTTCTATAAATTACTAAAGCTGCAAAAAGTCATCATAAAAATTTAGAAGATCAGAAGGTATTGTTTGTATGTTATAAGTCAATTGAAATAGGAAAGATTCAATTGCCATAGAGTTGTTAAGTAGCGTCTAATCATTATGGTTAGATGTTTTTTTCATGTGTCAATGTTTTGTTTAGATTAAGTATGATAGTGGCAATAATCATGGTAAAAACGTGCAAAAAGTCAACTACTGATTTCATAAATCCGGCAGAACGGATATTTTATCCAAATAACATTCAAGCAGAACGGATAAATACAAGAAATAAAATCTTGGCAAAACGGATAAAAGCTCGCGTAAAAATCTTGGCAAAACGGATAAAAATTCGTATAATAATCTTGACAGAATGGATGTTTTTCTAATTTATATTTGCCGGGAGGTGCATTATGGCAGTGTTTAAAAGAAAACTATATGGCAAGTTGCTTGAATGGAAGACCAAACATGCCGGAAGGTATGCGATACTTGTAGAAGGTGCCAGACGTGTGGGGAAAAGTACTCTGGTAGAGGAATTTGCAAAAAAGGAATACAAATCATACATATTGATAGACTTTTCAGAAGTTTCAAAGGATATAAAGGACTGTTTTGACGATATAGCGGATCTGGACAGATTTTTTCTTAGGATTCAGACAATTACAGGCGTACAGCTTATAAATAGAGATTCAGTCATTATTTTTGATGAGGTTCAGCTATATCCAAGGGCAAGGCAGGCTATTAAGTATCTGGTGGCTGATGGAAGATATGATTACATAGAGACTGGGTCTCTGATCTCAATTAAGAAAAATGTAAAGGATATCCTGATTCCGTCAGAAGAGATGAAACTCAAATTGTATCCGTTGGATTATGAGGAGTTCCTATGGGCAACTGGGAATGAAACATATAGATTGTTAAAAGATTTCTATGACAAAAAGACAGCGATAGGTAATTCTGTAAACAGAAAGCTGATGCGTGACTTCAGAATGTATATGGCGGTGGGTGGAATGCCACAGGCTGTACAGGCTTATCTTGAAAAAAAGAGTTTTAGAGAGATAGATGAAGTTAAGCGAAACATAATTCGTCTTTATGAGGATGACTTTAGGAAAATAGATGCATCAGGTCTATCATCGAGAATATATAAGGATGTACCTTCACAATTATCTCAGAATAAAAAGCGCTATGTGATTTCCAGTGCAACGGGTAAAAAGACTCAGAAGAGAGATTTGGAAAGATTGTATGATGTGATTGATTCTCAGACTGTACTGGTATCATACAATATAACAAATCCTGATATAAGTTTATCCAGCACAAAGGACTCAGACAGTTATAAACTCTATATCGCAGATACTGGTCTATTTGTAACACTTATGTTTATAGACAGACCAATAGCAGAGAATATACTATATGAAAAATTACTATCGGATAAGTTACCTGCTAACCTGGGTTATTTGTATGAAAATGTGGCTGCTCAGATGATTGCGGCTTCTGGTAGAGAGCTGTGCTATCATACATGGCTAAAGGATGGTAGTACACATTATTATGAGATGGATTTTTTGATAGGGCGGAAACAGAAAGTAGTTCCAATCGAGATAAAATCATCAGCAACTACTTCACATAAGTCTATTGATGTTTTTTGTGAGAAGTATTCTAAAATTACGTCCAGACCATATATCTTTTCTCAGAAAGATATTTCAAATGATGGGCAGACTTTGTTCATGCCAATTTATATGTTGCCATTTTTATTGGAAGAGTAATGACTATTGATGATCTGGTGGGCGCTTTCACTCAATTTTGCAGTGAAATACATGTCAAAGAGGGTTCCGGCTATGTTTTACATAGCCGGTTATTTTGTGTGACGGGCATGTTGTTGTTCGTCAAATTAAATGAAGCTCCTATCATCAGATTAAATGAGGCTAATTAGTGGGAGCAGTATAGTATCAGTTAGATTATTTGAGTTGAAAATAGCACTTTATTTTATAATCACGGGATTATTCATTGAAGCTATTCGCCTAAAGGAATATACTTAAAATGTAGTGAAATGACGCCTATTTTTATGGAGGTGCTATATGAATTTTGTGCCGTCAGCATTTAAGGCAGAGGAATGGGGCATAAGTCAAAGACGAGTAGCTATTTTATGTAAAGAAGGACGGGTTCCCGGAGCAGAGTTAGTTGGTAATAGGTGGTTTTTGCCGACTGATGCTGTTAAGCCCGAGGATCCAAGAAAGGCAAAGAAGAATGAGCGCTAGAGTTTCGAATCCTATCATTAGAAAAATTGAAGATACTCAAGATGCATTAGATTTTTTTGAAAGTGTTACTTTGCCTGAAGAGGATGAAAAAATACAGGATATCATTATGAACTTTCCAACAGTATACATTCATAACTGGCAGGAGTCTGATGACTTTGAAGTATATGTTGGTGAGACAAATGACATTTTTAGGAGAACACGTGAACATTATGGTGCTGCGGCTGATAAGAAGGCATGGCAGAGTAAACTTGCAGAAAAGGATGCGAGCCTTTTTATTATAGGGCATGAGCACTTTAATAAATCACTAACACTTGATATAGAGAATAGATTAATGCATTACATGATGAGTATAGATCGTGTGAGGCATGTGCATAATGGGAGAGGAAATCCGCAGTCTAGTTATTATCCGGTGGAAGAACTCGATGTGATATTTCGTAGCATTTGGAGAGGATTGCGTCGCGAGAATAAGGAACTCTTTCCGACGGAAAGCTCTATCAAAGACTCGGCTATTTATAAAGCGTCTCCATTGCACAAATTGACAAAAGAGCAGGAAAACGCCAGAGATTTAATTATCCAAAAGGTTAAAAAGGCACTTGAAAAGAATGAGACAAAGCGGTTGATTTTTATCGAGGGCGAAGCTGGAACGGGCAAGACTGTTCTCAATAGTAGTACATTTTATGAATTATATTGTCGGGCAGAAGAAGATAAAAAAACATTGGATTGCCATTTGCTTGTAAATCATGATGAACAGATTACGGTTTATGAGCAAATAGCAGAAAAGCTTGGACTTACGGAAAAATATGGCAAGGTAGTTAGTAAGCCGACTTCTTTTATTAATAATCATTCAGAGGATAATCCTGTCGATGTTGCTTTTATTGATGAAGCACATTTGCTTCTTACCCAAGGCAAGCACTCTTATCAGGGGCAGAATCAGTTGCAGGATATTATCAAAAGGTCACGAGTTACCGTGGTGATGTTTGATGAAAATCAGATTCTAACGACTGAACAGTTCTGGGAAGCTCAGATATTAGATCAGTATCGTGAACAGGCGAAGGCTTCCGATAATTACGTTATTTTGGAAAAACAACTTCGAATGCAAGCAAATTCTGAAACAATGGACTGGATTGATTCATTTACAAAAGAGGGTAAACTAAAGAAGATACCGGTTTCGTCTTCAGGTTATAGCATTAGAGTATTTGATAGTCCGGAATCATTAGATAAAGAGATTAAGAAGAGAGCAGGAGAAAGTGATTCTGCACTTTCTCGTGTGATTGCTACTTACGATTGGGACCAGTTCCATTCACCGGCTAATCTGGCAAAGTCTATAGTGATTGAAGCGGCAGAATTATTGGAGTGTTTCCAGTGGTCTGAAGAAGAATATGACTTGGAGCATGTTAAAGAGGAGCTTGCTGATGTCATGGTTTACTGTCAGAATCTTGCAGACAAGCTTGAACTCGATCCAGATGAAATCGTAAATATGAAGATGGCGCAGAATGAAGCAAAGTATCCGGTAGATAAAGCAAAGGGAAGTAGTGCGAAGTACGATCAATTATAAAAGATTCATGTGGAGGCATTATGAAACCTGGGTTATATGAGCAAATTATAAATGGACAACTTAATAGTGAGCTTGAACTGCTTCCAGAAGAATGTAAGTATCAGAAAAAAGTTGATTCAGCCGAAGCATCAAGAGTTTTGTCTACATATGTCGCTGAACTTTTAAAGCAAAAAATGGATGAAATATATGAGAACTCAGGGGATGATGCGCTCAGTAACCAGATTGAGTATATTAATAGTGTTATTGGGGTGGTTAATTCGGAGTCAAAAAATCAGCTTATGATTGGATCGGAAGGCGACCAGTTATTAACCTTGCTAAGTGAGAATGATGAGAAAATATTGCTGGGAAAGAAAGCAAAAGATATTAATCGACCTGAGACATCAATAGCATATAGTAGTTTATTTACCGGTGCAGTAAGAGAACCTCAAATGCTTACCGAACTGAAAAAAGAAATAGTATCGGCAAATAAAATTGATATGTTGGTTTCATTTATTAAGTGGAGTGGTCTGAGAGAACTTCTTGAAGAATTAAAAGAGTTTACAAGTAATGGGGGACAGTTGCGAGTTATCTGTACCTCATACATGGGGGCAACGGATGTAAAAGCGGTTGAGGAACTATCTAAATTAACCAACACTGAGATTAAAATTTCATATGACACAAAGAGAACTCGTCTTCATGCTAAGTCATATATGTTTTACAGAGACACTGGATTTACAACCGCGTATATTGGATCGTCAAATATGTCTAATGCTGCCCTTACAAGTGGCTTAGAATGGAATGTAAAAGCGGCAGAAAAGGATATGGCGGCAACAATAGAAAAGGTTGCGGCTACATTTGAGAGTTATTGGAATGATAGAGAATTTGAGACTTATGACGAATCTCAAAAAACTAGGTTAATCCAAGCCTTGAAAAATGAAAAATATATTGGGGAAGGTGAGGAACGAAGATTTGTATTTGATATCAGGCCGTACTCTTATCAGCAGGAAATTTTGGACAAGCTTGATGCTGAGAGAAAAATATTAGGATATACAAGAAATTTGGTAGTTGCGGCGACTGGATGTGGTAAGACGGTTATATCAGCATTTGACTATGCGAGATTTTGTCAGGAAAATCCCGGAAAGAAGAATAGGCTGCTTTTTGTTGCACATAGAGAAGAAATTCTAGAGCAGAGTATAGAAACTTTCAGAGGAGTTTTAAAGGATTTAAATTTTGGCGATTTATGGGTTGGTAATCATAAGCCTGAAACATTGGATTATTTGTTTGTATCAATACAGACATTGAATTCAACAAAAATATATGATGAGTTGGCAGAAGACTATTATGATTTCATAGTGGTTGATGAATTTCATCATGCCACAGCACCAATTTATAAAGAACCTTTAGCTAAGTTTAATCCTCAAATACTATTAGGGCTAACTGCAACGCCAGAGCGCATGGATGGGGAAGATATTCTTCAATATTTTAGTGGTCGAATTGCTGCAGAAATACGTTTGCCTGAGGCAATTGATAGAAAGTTGTTGTGTCCGTTTCAGTATTTTGGTGTATCAGATACTGTAGATTTGTCGGATGTAAAATGGGCTCGAGGAGGATATGACAGACATGAGTTAAGTGAGATTCTTTCTTTGAGTGGCGCAATTGCGACTAAAAGAGCAAAACATGTAGTTGAAAATGTTGTGAAATATACAGCGTCTATTGATGAAATGAAAGCTTTGGGATTTTGCGTATCGAAAGAACATGCAAAATTCATGGCAAAATTCTTTAATGATAATGGAATTTCATCTTTAGAATTAGATTCAGATTCGAGTAAGGAAGATAGAGCTACCGCTAAGAAACGATTGGAGGCAGGAGAACTAAGAGTAATTTTTGTGGTTGATTTGTACAATGAGGGTGTTGATATTACTTCTGTAAATACGGTTTTGTTTTTGCGCCCGACAGAATCACTTACTATCTTTTTACAACAGTTGGGAAGAGGTTTACGTTTAGACGATAGCAAAGATTGCTTGACAGTTCTTGATTTTATTGGACAGGCTAATAAAAAATATAATTACGAAGAAAAATTTAATGCACTACTATCGAACACAAAGCATAGCGTAGAACATGAATTAAAGAAAGGCTTTATATCTGTCCCAAAGGGATGCTATATACATCTAGAAAAGAAGGCAAGAGAATATGTTCTTCAGAATATAAAATGTTCAATTGAAACTAGAAACGGTATTGTTAGTAAAATAGCTACATTTACTGATGACACTGGGAAAGAACTCACAATGGCCAATTTCCTTAAACATTATCGAATGGATCCAAGGGCTATATATAAAAAGGATAATTTCTCTAGACTTTGTGTAAATGCTGGCGTGATGGAGGATTTTAATGAGTCCTCAGAAAAAGATATGACAAAGGCATTTTCAAGATTAGCATCAATTGATTCAAGGCGACTAATTAGTTTTGCGATTGGTTTATTGGAAGATATTGATAATATGGACTTTAGCAAGTTAACGGATATCGAGAAACGAATGCTTCAAATGTTTTATGTAACAGTCTGGATGGATGTGATTGATTTTGCATCTCCAGAAAAAGCTTATGCAAACATTGGGAATCTGGCTTCAAGTCCTGTGTTGCTGAAAGAAATGAAAGAGCTACTTAACTATCTATATGAAAATATTGATTTTATAGATAAGCGTATGGACTTTAAATTTGATTGCCCAATAGATTTGCATTGTACATATTCAAGAGATCAGTTACTGGTAGCACTTGATTTTATGAAACCAACGACTGTTAGAGAAGGTGTTAAGTGGCTACCGGAAAAGAAAATAGATGTGTTATTTGTTACATTGAATAAGTCGGATAAGGATTACTCTCCAACAACAATGTACAACGATTTTTCTATTAATGAGACATTGTTCCATTGGCAGAGCCAGAGCACTACAAGTGATCATTCATCTACAGGCCAACGATATATTCATCATAGATCAACTGGGAGTAAGGTCCTTTTATGTGTTAGAGAGGCAAAGAAGGATGCTTGGGGGAATACTGCGTCCTATTGCGTCTTAGGATTCGTTGATTATGTAAAGCATACAGGTAGTAACCCCATGAATATTACTTGGAAACTAGATGAAGCGATTCCAGCAAAATATATTAAGCAAACGAAGAAGCTAATTGTAAGCTAAAAGGTGTTTTAGATGAATATAATAAGAGTTGTTGCTGCTGATCAATAAATGACGCTGGTGAACCTATCATCTTTGCAATACAAAGAGGCTATGGAGAATATAAAGATGGATGGGAATTCCCGGGAGGAAAAATCGAAGCTGGCGAGACACCACAAGAGGCTTTAAAACGTGAGATTTTAGAAGAACTTGAGACCGTGATTGCTGTCGAAGGATTAATCGATACGATTGAATATGATTATCCAACTTTTCATCTGTCCATAGATTGTTTTTGGTGTGAGGTTAAATCTGGAGAACTAAATCTACTTGAAGCTGATGCAGCTAAGTGGTTTACAAAAGATGAACTTGATTCAGTTGAATGGCTTCCAGCGGATATCACATTGATTGATAGGATTCGAAGGGAAATGTATGAGAGAAAATATGCAGTTACCATATTCTGAAGAACTAAATATTGGTTATTTGAGTAGACTGTTTGACAATACCACAAACTGCTATAAGTTCTTTTGGTTTCTGGCCATTCTTCACAAGTTAGATGGACAAAAGAAACGCTTTACATTTGAGGAATTGATTAATGAAATGATAGCAGATGCCTGGTATATGGTGACCGAGTATCATCTTCGTCTTGGTCCGCTTGGAATAACAGATAATCTGGAAGAAGTTGTTAAATATATTCATACAGAGTATGGATTCTGTTCATCAGAGAAAAGAGAAAAGATTATAGCTTTTCTTCAAGATACAGATGATAAAGTTATTAAAAAGTATAAAACAGATTTGACGCTTAATGTTCCTTATCGTCTTCAAGTGCCATTTTATGATGAGATTTCTATCGAAAGAAATATGTGGAATGGTTCGAAAAAGAATCTTACAGATGAAATAAATCGTCAGCGAAGACTTATGTATTATTTTATTGCCATTAGTGGACTTGGCACGGTGATTGAAGTAGATGCATTATGGGCAGAATACTTATTTAAGCATAAGGACATTCTGAAAGGATGGACGCAGCTGAAGTTGATTCAATATTTGCAAAACAAAAACCCTAGTGTGCCTGGTATAGCGGATAAGATTGAGGCGCCGATTGCAAGAGATATTGAGCGCGTGAGAAAGTACTGGAAACTTATTGCACAGATAGATCCGTCAATAAGAGATATCTATGGCGATGTTGTGTTAAATGACGTAATTATATCAGTTGATCATTTTGTTCCTTGGCAGTATGTGGCACATGATGAATTGTGGAATCTTCACCCTACGACAAGGTCAATTAATAGCAGTAAAAGCAATTCGTTACCTTCGTGGAAAATGTATTTTGAACCGCTTGGAGAATTAGAATACAGAACATATAGAATGAGATTGGAGAATGAAGTGATTGCTCATGAATTTAACAAAATAGCACCATATCATTTAAACAATCAAGAGATTCGCAATCAGCTTTATACAGAAGGATTGGATAGAAATGCTTTTATAGCACGGTTGGAGCATGTAATGAAGCCGGTATATGAATCGGCACAGACGTTAGGATTTAAGGAGTGGGTTTACAATGGCGATAATAACATATAACAAACTTGTAAGAGATAAGATTCCGGAGCTAATTGAAGCGGACGGAAAAAATTGTGAAACTGAGATTCTTTCAGATGAGGATTATCTAAAGGCGCTAGATGCCAAATTAGATGAAGAACTTGCTGAGTATCATAAGGACCAGAATGTTGAGGAACTAGCTGATTTGCTTGAAGTGATTTATGCCTGTGCTGTGGCGAGGGGGTATTCGAAGGAAGAACTTGAAATGATGAGAACGCTGAAGGTTAAACAGCGCGGTGAATTTAAGAACAAAATATTCCTAAGAAAAGTTGTAGAATAAAGATTTTTATTCCTGAAAAGATAAATGAATAAGAAAAAAGGAAGAAATTCGAGAAGTTCATAATGGTCAATATTGAGATATAAACGCGGTAATACTCGGTGTTTCACAAGACTTCGCGAGTGCCACAAAAATGAAACAAGATTGTAAAGAAGCCTCGGTTAGTGTATAATATACGTTGCTAATTTGGGACTTCTTTTAGTTTGAAAGGAGTCGTAGATGGGTAAAGATCCAAGAAACTTCAAGAGGTAAAACAGAGGCTTGCTGATGTTACAGCTATGAGAATCAGTACCGTTTCGTATTACAGACCGGACTTCATACAGGTGAGCTAAAAATAAAAGCTCGTGGCGTTCGATTAGATTAGCAACACGCAGAAACCACGTAAATTCAAGGAATTTTAAGGAGATATAAAACATTATGAAACTAGGCATAGTAGGATTACCCAACGTTGGTAAGTCCACTTTATTTAATTCACTCACAAAAGCAGGCGCACTTGCTGCTAATTATCCGTTTGCAACAATCGATCCAAATGTAGGTATCGTATCTGTTCCGGACAAGCGCTTGGATGAGCTGACCAAGATGTACAATTCCAAAAAGACAGTACCGGCTACAATCGAATTTGTTGATATTGCAGGTCTTGTAAAGGGAGCGTCTAAGGGTGAGGGACTTGGAAACCAGTTCCTTGCAAATATTCGTGAGGTAGATGCAATTGTGCATGTTGTTCGTTGCTTTGAGGATGCCAATGTAGTTCATGTAGATGGCAGCATCGATTCCCTTCGTGATATTGAGACAATTAATCTTGAACTTCTTTTCTCAGATATGGAAGTTATGGAGCGTCGCTACTCTAAGACAGAGCGAAGCGCTCGCATGGATAAGACTCTTCAGAAGGAGGCTGCTATGCAGAAGCGCCTTCTTGAGCACATGGAAGCCGGCAACATGGCAAAGACATTCGAACTTAATGACGAGGACGAGGAGGGCTACTTCAAGGAGTACAATCTTCTCACTGCCAAGCCTGTGATCTATGCTGCAAATGTAGAGGATGAGGACCTTGCAGATGATGGCGCATCTAATAAAAATGTTGCTGCAGTTCGAGAGTATGCTGCAAAGGAGGGCTCAGAGGTATTCGTTATCTCGGCACAGATTGAGCAGGAGATTTCAGAGCTTGAATCGGATGAGGAGAAGCAAGAGTTTCTTGAGGCCATGGGACTATCAGAGTCAGGACTTGATAAGCTTATCACTGCATCATACAGACTTCTTGGCCTCATTTCTTACCTTACATCAGGTGAGGATGAGACTCGTGCTTGGACTATTAAGAAGGGCACAAAGGCTCCACAGGCTGCCGGCAAAATCCACACTGATTTCGAGCGCGGATTTATTAAGGCTGAGGTTGTAAGCTACGATGACCTCATGGCAAATGGTTCGATGAATGCAGCTAAGGAAAAGGGCCTTGTTCGAATGGAAGGCAAGGAATATGTTGTGGCTGATGGCGATGTAATTACTTTCAGATTCAATGTTTAAGTGCATGTCTATCCAAAATGTAGTATCATTATTTGTAGGACGAATGTTTATTTCATTGATGTAGTCAGGAGGTCGATATGAAGATTACAAACATTAAAGACACTAAGGCTTTTTTCGATGTTATTGACAGTTGCGAGGGCCGCGTAGAGCTTGTTACGGGTGAGGGCGACAGACTCAATCTCAAGTCTAAGCTTTCTCAGTTTGTTTCGCTTTCCAGCATTTTTTCTTCCAGCGATCAGATTATTCCGGAGTTGGAGATTATTGCATACGAGCCAGAGGATTCCAAGAAGCTTCTTGAATTTATGATTTCACAGTAATTATTGATATAGGTGTCTTACTTATGTTGTCAGTCGAGCATTGGAATGGCCGAATCATTGACAATAGTTTATTTATGACGGGAATAATGGGGTTCTCAGTATTTAATGCTGAGGCCCTATATTTTTTGTGTTATTTATTACACTTTTTATATACGGACTTAAAGGAAGGGGTAATGTTATGCTTGCTAATCTATTGTTTTGCTTGAATGCCACTGTGCCAATTTTTTTGTTGATGGTATTGGGCTATATTTTTAAAATTACACATATCTTTGATGAGGGGCTGACAAAGGGAATCAATTCTTTTGTTTTCAAAATTGCCCTTCCTGTTTTGGTATATCAGGAGCTTGCTACATCCGATGTGGAGGAGCTTTGGGATACAGGGTTTGTTGTATTTTGCTTTGTTGCAACACTGGCATCAATCCTCATAGGATTTGGATTATCCTTTCTGTTCAAGGAGAAAAATATTCGACCCGAATTCATACAGGGTACCTATAGAAGCAGCGCTGCCCTTTTGGGTGTCGGAATTGCCACTAATTTATATGGTAGCGCAGGGATGACACCGCTTATGATTATCGGGGCTGTACCTTTGTATAATGTTGCTGCGGTTATTGTACTGACATGTGGTAAGAATCAGGGCGCACTGTCAAAGGCGGTTGTTAAGCGTACTTTACTTGGTGTTATCACCAATCCTATTATTATAGGTATTGTACTTGGAATGATTCGTTCGTGTATACCTGTAGGAATTCTTTTGCCTAAGACACTTGGATATGTCAGTGCGCTAGCTACTCCGCTGGGATTGATGGCCCTCGGCGCTAGTTTTGATTTCAAGGAGGCAATCACGAAGCTGGGACCTACGTTAATAGCTACATTTCTCAAGCTCATCGGATTTAGTGCTATTTGGATTCCTATAGCTATTGCACTAGGCTATACTCATGAAAAAATGGTTGCTATACTTATAATGACAGGATCACCTACTACCGTGTCATCATTTGTAATGTCTAAAAGTATGGGGTATAATGGAACCGTTTCTGCCGGTATTGTAATGTTGACTACAATTTTATCGGCATTTACACTGACGCTTTGGTTATATATTCTCAGGACCATGGGCGTTATATAATAGGACCATTTTTGGTTAATATCCTTTAGGAGAGATAAAATGCGAGCATACGAAAGATTACTAAAATACGTCAAGGTATACACTACCAGCGATGAGAACAGTACGACTGTTCCATCTACAGCAAGACAGTTTGATCTTGCAAATATACTTGTTGAGGAGCTCAAGTCCCTTGGTGTCGAGGATGCATCAGTTGATGACAAGTGCTATGTATATGGACATATTCCTGCCACTTTGGGCTATGAGGATAGGAAAGCAGTTGGATTTATTGCACATATGGATACTGCGCCGGATTTTTCCGGAGAGAATGTTAATCCCATCGTAGTAGAAAATTACGATGGACAGGATATAGTCTTGGGCACAAGTGGACGCACTATCAAGGTGTCGGATTTTCCTCATCTTAAATCGTTAAAGGGACGTACACTTATTCACACAGATGGTACTACGCTACTTGGAGCTGATGACAAATCCGGTATTGCCGAGATTATGACATTTGTGGAGGAGCTTCTTTCTTCAGGTCGTCCTCATGGCAGGATTTCAATTGGGTTTACTCCTGATGAAGAGATTGGTGCCGGAGCAGATCATTTTAATGTAGAATATTTCGGCGCTGATTTTGCATACACTGTTGATGGCGGCGAGGAGAATGCCGTTGAGTATGAGAATTTTAATGCGGCAGCCGCATTGGTCAAATTCAATGGAGTCAATATTCATCCGGGTGATGCAAAGGATATAATGGTCAATGCCGGATTGGTAGCTATGGAGTTTAACAGTATGTTACCTCCAAACGAGATTCCATCAAAGACAAGCGGATATCAGGGATTTATTCATCTCACAGACATGTCCGGAGACGTTGCCGAGGCTACGCTCCAGTACATAATCCGTGACCATGATGCAGACAAGTTCGCTGACAAGAAAAAGGTGATGGAGCATGCATGCAATATTATTAATCAGCGATATGGTGAGGGCACATGCGTATTGTCAATCAAGGATCAGTATCAGAACATGCTTGAGATGATAAGGCCTCATATGTTTTTGATTGATTATGCTTTTGAGGCTCTTAGAGAGGCAGGAGAGAATCCAAAGGCAGTTGCTATCAGAGGTGGTACAGATGGAGCACGTCTTTCATTTATGGGATTGCCATGCCCTAATCTTGGAACTGGTGGATACAATTTCCATGGTCCAATGGAGCATATTACTGCAGAAGGAATGGATACAGTCGTAAAGGTGCTGCATGGAATTGCAGATAAATTCGCCGATTAATTAATATTCATTATAGTGTATAAATATAGAGCGATGCCTACAAAACAGGGGTTTTAAAAGTGATTAAACCATGATACAATTCTTGGAGTTAATATTTTTGAGGTGAATGATATGTCTTCTGAGAAGAAAAAGGAATTGGTTATTGATATCATCATGGATGCACTTTCGGGATTACTGATAGGTGTCGCTCTTTATAATTTCGCAGCTGATGCAAAGTTTCCGCTGACAGGATTATCCGGTATAGCAATGATTTTCTACCAGTACTGGGGCTGGAAAATCGGAATCGCTACAATGATCATGAATATTCCACTTATAATTATTACATACAAGGTACTGGGCAGGAGGTTTCTTCTCAAATCCCTTAAAACCATGCTGATAGGCACGGTGATGATGGATTTTATATCTCCAATGCTTCCGGTGATTGAGATAGACGATACTTTGCTGAATGCACTTATTGTTGCTGTCCTTACCGGAATAGGATATGCCATTGTTTACATGCGCAATTCATCTACGGGTGGTGCGGATTTTATCATGATGATGATAAAGGCGAAGCGACCTCATATTCCTCTTGGCAGGATATTTTTCTTTGTTGATGTTGTTATTATTGTGATTGATACTATAGCGTATGCGCATTCGTTTGAGGCTTTGTGCTATGGTTTTGTGATCAGCTATATTTCATCATTGGTTGTTGATAAGGTAATGATTTCTGCCGATTCCGGCATGATGTGTATGATTGTCACTAATAAGGCGGAGGCTATTGCAGATGCTATCGACAAGGCGGTTGAGCGTGGTACCACCATTTTTACAGCCAAGGGAGGATATAAGGGCGATGAGCGCCAGGTTCTGATGTGCGCTTGTTCTAATAAGGAAATGTACCAGGTCAATCGTGTAACGAAAAAGATTGACGTGGATGCGTTTATCGTCATAATGGAATCGAAGGAAGTATATGGTGAGGGTTTCAAACGATTCAAGATGTAGTTTGTATCTAAAAGGAGTTTTATGTCAGAGAAAAAAATATGTGTACTTGGTGTAGCAGGAGGCTCTGCATCAGGAAAGACCACTATTATCAACAAGCTTCAGGAGTATTTTGGAGAGGATATAGCTGTAATCAGTCATGACTCTTATTACAAGTCTCATCCGGAGATGAGTTTTGAGGAGCGTAGTCATTTGAATTATGATCATCCGGATTCTTTTGAAAGCGATAGAATGGCAGAGGATGTGCGCAAGCTTATTAAGGGCTATGCTATTGATATGCCGGTGTATGATTATGTTAATCACAATCGTTCCGCTGAGACTGTCAGAATAGAGCCCAAGACAGTTATAGTTATGGAGGGCATTCTTATTCTTGAGAATAAGGAGCTAAGAGACTTGATGGATATCAAGATATTCGTCGATACCGATGCCGATGAGCGCCTTATGCGCCGTATTAAGCGTGATATGATTGAAAGAGGTCGTAGTATAGAGTCTATAATTGACCAGTATTCTCAGACGGTTAAGCCTATGCACGAGGAGTTCGTAGAGCCATCCAAAAAGCACGCGGATATCATTATTCCTCGTGGAGGTGAGAACGAGGCCGGACTTGATATTCTCATTACATATATGACCAAAAAGCTTCACTCTGAGGAGTAGGAGAGGGCTTTGGAGTAATTTTAATTAATAAGGGAAAGTTTTATGCATGAATTAGGAATCGTTTTCCATGTGGCTAAGCAGGTGGAGTCTGTCGCACTGGAAAATAATGTAGAGCATATCAGTGAGGTGGTTCTTTCCGTTGGAGAGGTTTCAACGGCAATCCCATCTTACTTGATAGATTGTTGGCAGTGGAATGCCAAAAAGTACCCGCTGCTTGAAGGCAGCAAGCTTACCTGTGAGACAATCAAGGCTGTCACATTTTGTGAGGATTGTAAGCAGGAATACGAGACTGTTACATATGGCAAGACATGCCCTCATTGTGGTGGCGGCAATACCTATCTTGTGACAGGTAATGAGGTCATTCTCAAAGAGGTTGTAGCGGATTAGTAATTATTTTTAGGAATTAATTATAGAGTAATTCCCTACAAGTAAATAAGGCTCCAGGTGGCTGAAGCCTGGAGCCTTTGGTATATACCTCTCTTATGTGGAGTTTAGAGGCATATACTGTGGTTTTCAACCCTTAAAGATACGTTCCTTAGGGTTGGCCCTGCCTGTAATAGAGGCAGGGATTTGTAAGGGAGAAAATATATGAAAACGGTCCGAATGACCTTGTGTATAGCTTTTTAATATCGTGCCGGCCCACCGAATCCGCAACAACACAGATTCAAAAACAAATTTAATAGAATTAGGCTGGCACACCATCTCAATATGCCGCTGAAAGGCGATGATGTACGGTATCCTCCGTAGTAGCTGTCGGCATTGCTATACCAGCCGCTGTTCCAATTAAGACTCTGCTGGAACTGTCTATATCTAAAATTGCTAGGCTCCAGTGCAATGGCACGTGAGATGAATTCCCTGGCATCTGCTATATTTCCCATACCCTGCGATGCGACTGCCGCGAAGAAATACCACTGACCGGTTCGCTTCGTATCCTCAATTGAATTAAGGACATTCATTGCCTGTGCATACTGACGTGCATTTATATAATTTGCAGCCGCTCGCATTTCATTGGATATTGTATCTGATGAATAATTGCTATATGAGTAACTGCCGGTATATCCGTATGAACCGCCACCGAATGACGAACCATTCTGGCGTTCATCCATTATCTGATTGTAGGCAGCCTGTACCTCTTTGAAACGCTCCTCAGCCTGTGCCTTGTTTGGATTATTTATATTTGCATCAGGGTGATACTTTCGACTGAGATTGCGGTATGCTTTTTTTATTTCTTCATCTGAGGCATTTCTATCCACACCCAGAGCTTTGTAGGGATCTATCAATTTGATTTCTCCTTGGTATTACTGTCCTTTTTTATTTGCAGATATTCATATTTGGTCCATACACCGGAGTATATTATATTCCGTAGAATCTCTGCATTTTCGACTATGGGAAGTCGCTCAAATGACTTGGCGCATTCTGACATGAGTGAGGTCAGATTGACCCGGACAAATGTCTCGAAGTCGTTGCAACACTCATCCTTCATGTACAGAAGGGGATTGTAGCTGCCCTTCTTTTTGTCCTTTTTCATGTCATCATATGCATCGATTATATATATGAACTTGCCAAGATAAAAACCAACAGATCTAAGGCACGGACTCCATTCGTCCTCCTTCCAATCAAATATCGTGGCAAGCATTTCGCCTGTATAATTTGATACGAGGTCTATGTTTTTCTCTTTATTAAACTCAGCGGTTGAAAGATTGGTAATGTATTCCTCAACGGCTGCGGTCTGTCTAGGATAAATATCCTTGATTTGATTGTATACATCTCTAAGTTGGGATGCTGCAAATCCTGATATTTTGGAATTGTCATCCTGATAATTATCCATCAAACTATGATACGAAAGTATGATGTCCATTGAAGCTGCATAACTGATTGCATCACTGGAGAAAGCATGTTTCTTACTGATGGGATGCATTACACATTTGAATTCTGAAAGGCTCTGCGGACACTCATATAGGGATTGAAGTAATATAGCTAAAAAACAAAGGTCGTAATTTAAAAGCAATTGCCCTTTGAGGCCGGAAATGTTTTTTAATTCCTGGCATAGTCCGCAATAATATCTTTGGTATGTGATTTTGTCATCCTCAGACATAAGTTTGCGATTAGCATTTACGTATCCAAACAATGGCTACACCTTCTTTATAAACTGTGTATGACATTTATTACATGTGACCTGAATTCTGCCTCTGCCCTTTGGTACTCTGAGCTTTTGCTTGCACTGTGGACAACGGAAGATGGCATATATCTTGCGTTGCTGTCTATCGTATTTTGCCTTAGAAATGAACTGGCGCAATTTGAAAGACTGCTTCTGAAAAAACTGTCGTATTCCTAGGGTTTTGTACAGGAACTTTTGATTCTCTTCGTATCGCTTTTGATAGTTTTTGGAAAGCATTCTCCAAATACTGTAAAGCAAAAAGCCCATTGCGATGAGATAGCAAATATTGGAGCCTGTTATCATAGTGAGGATCATGAAAATAAGAGCTGTCCAAACTGTGACACGACCCAAATTATCCGGACCTGTTCGTCCGTTAAAGAAACGAGCTAATTTGTATCTGAAATTGTTCATTTGCCATCACTCCTTTGTCGGCTTATAAACTGGTGAATCAACTTTAAAAGAAATATTTTCTTTTGCTGTAATGCAACCTTAACGTTAAAAATCACCACAGTCAACAGTTTGGACAGGTATTTAATAAAAGTTTTATATTTGATTAATAAGTGGGAAATAAATTTTTTATTTCAAGCAGATTATCTAACCTAGCGTATAATAGCTTCTGTAATTCTTCATCCGGCTCGGTGAGGTCCGGGATCATTACGGCATTGCAACCTGCATCATGGGCGCTTCGTATTCCGTTAGGGGAATCCTCAATGGCAAATGTGCATTCAGGTTCTACATCAAGCGTCTTGCATGCATAGGCATAAATATCGGGAGCCGGTTTGCCTCTCTCAACCATGTCGGCGCAGACAACGGCATTGAAATACTCGAAAAGACCAATCTTTTTGAGGTAACGCTCGGCTCTTTCTCTATCGTTTGCAGTGACGAGTGAAATGAATATATTATTATCCCTGAGCCACTGCAATATTTCCTTGCATCCCGGCTTAAGAGGTATACCATTTTCTTTGAGAATATCCTCCACCTGTTTTTTTCTGTATTCGCGAATCTTCCAATAGTCGAAATCATCTCCGTACCATTCTTTGAATTTTTCAACTACAAAGGGACGTCCAAGAGAACGGAGCTCTAAGGGCATTTCGGGAGTCATTTTGTACCCGAAATGTGCAAGCGTTTGAGGCCAGGCTTCCTGATAGAATTTTTCTGTGTCTGTGAGAGTGCCATCCATATCAAACAAAACGGCTTTGATTTTAACTTGGTTCATTATAGTGTTCCTTTCAGTTTTGAATTGTTGAAAAGCTTATATACCCTTGATTTGAAATTTTATAACTGTATATCTGTTAATTCAAGGAAAATCGAAAATATATGTGGACACAGAATTGTCATAGAAAATACGTCAAATGGTAATAGATAAATAATACAATTTTAGTTACACACTCCCCAGAGGACGTGCTTGAGTAGGGTCTTCTATTGATTGATTTGTAGCAATAGAAGCATCAATAAATACAATAGCGGAGGTGAAAAAAATGGAAAAAAACGTTTGTACTTTATTAATTCTATTTGCATTATGCACCGCTTTAGCTTTTAGCTCAGCTCCGGTTACAGTAAAGGCTGAGGATTATGCAATTGTGCCATCCGTGACAGTTTCTACAACGGACAATTTCAGTGGTCAGCAGAATATGTTCTATGTTTTTGATGCAGAGTATTATGCGGCAGCATATCCCGATGTTGCACAGAAAATTGGCAATGTTCCGGAGGCCTTGTTTGCGCATTATCTTTTGCATGGTATTCAGGAGGGGAGAAATGCCTCGAGAAATTTTAATCTCAATGCGTACAAGGAATTTAACCCTGATTTAGTCGAAATATATGGTGATGATCCGGAAAATGAATCAGCTTACTATACGCATTATCTAACCTATGGGAAGGATGAGGGCAGGATAGCAATTTATCCATAGATTGAGTATGTTTCTTCGTAAAAAAGCCAGCAAGAAAATTGAATTCTTGCTGGCTTTTATAATCGGGTTATATGGGTTGCTGCCTTTTCATTTGTTTACTCATGTGAACATAGTAGATTAGACATAGTATAATGCCGAATATGGTCGCTAGAGGGGCTGCCATACCGACTCCCGTGAGGGATGCATCGGGCTGAATACTCATTATGTATGATACAGGCAATCTAACCAGGAATGATTGGGCGATGCTTTGTATCATGACAAAAAGTGATTTTGAGTGTCCGTTAAAGTAACCCATGAAGCTGAAAAGTACGCTGGTTACAATTGCCTCAGGTGCAAAACCTCGTAGGAACTCAAACGCTCTGGCGATAACGGCTGCATCGTTTGTAAATGCTGATGCAATGACATCACCGAAGAAGAATACGCAGGTGAATATTACTACACCGACAAGTGCGCCAAATTCCATGCCGAAAACCATTGCCTTTTTGGCGCGATCTTCTCTGGCTGCGCCAACATTTTGGGCAACAAACGATGCCATTGATTGCATGATAGAAGATGGCAAAAGCATGACAAAGGATTGAATCTTTTGGGCGATTCCATATCCTGAGGATGCGTCCAGTCCGATTTTGTTAATGAAGGCCACAAGAGCGAGGAATGTAATGTTTGTAAGAAATTCCTGTAATGCGAGTGGAGCGCCGATTGATACAAATTTGAGAATAGTTTTGTTAAAGCAGATATCCTCTTTTGTTATAGTGAATGGTAGTGTCTTGCGTGCGATAATAATTATAGAAAGTAAAACACTGACAGCCTGAGCTGTAACTGTAGCGATAGCGGCTCCGGCCGTGTTCATGTGGAAGCCCGCAATAAGAATGAGGTCTCCGACAATGTTAACTACACAGGCTATTCCTACGAATATAAGTGGCATTTTGGAATCTCCGAGCCCCCTGAAAATGGCACTTATAAAATTGTAGAAAACGATAAATATAAAGCCTCCTCCGCAAATTCGTATGTAGAGGATGGTTAGCTCCAATGCCTCCTCCGGAGCCTGCATTAAAATAGCAATTGGTCTCGCAAGTGTCAGCAATACAATGCTTATAACAATTGACAGTGCAATGAAGAAGCAAATTGCGCCACCTATCAGTCGGCCAATTTTTTCCGGGTGTTGTTGACCAATGTAATTGCCCATGACAACAGTAAGTGCTGTAGAGAGGGCTGATGTTGTGAATGTGACAAGATTCATAATACTGCTTCCGGTTGAAACTCCGGAAATGCCGGCAGTTGTACCGAATTTACCTACAACAAGCAAATCCACTGCGCCGTACATAGCCTGCAAAATCAGTGCGGCAAGTATAGGTAGCATAAAATTAAGCATTTTTTTCGGTATTGAACCGGTCACGAAATTGTGGTTATCGTCCATAATTTACCTTCTTTCTAGTCTTTAGCTGGATGTTTAAATGAATGACTTCTTGTGGGCTACTTAAGGAAAAGCCTATAAAATAGAAATTTTTTAGATTATCATTAACTAAAGGAGATTAAATTATTTTAACTCCTTTATCATACTATAGCAGTATAATGGAAATGTAAATAATAACTATGTTCTTGAAAAATTATTTTTATTATTATATTATATAGACGCTCAAAATTAAATAGCACACAATTAATTGCTTATAAAGCAAATTTCGGCAGCAAATTTCTTGCTTGCCGGTAAAATTAGCAATATTTTCAAGGAGTATTACTATGAAGAAAGAAGTTATTCAGCAGCGATTCGGCGGAGAGAGAGCTCTCTATGGCGCAAAGGATTTAAAGATAGTGGACTGTGTTTTCGGAGAGGGGGAGTCTCCTCTTAAGGAGAGCCGCAATATAGAGTTGACCGGCTCTTCATTTCAGTGGAAATACCCATTGTGGTATAGCCGGGATATACTTGTGGACAATTGCACATGGTATGAGATGGGCAGATCTGGAGTCTGGTATACAAACAATATAGAGATTAATCATTCAGTTCTCCAGGCGCCAAAGAATTTTAGGCGCTGCGATGGAGTTACATTGAATGATGTTATTCTGACAAATGCAGCCGAAACATTTTGGAATTGTAAGAAAATCAAGCTAAACAAAGTCACTGCAAGGGGCGATTATTTTGCGATGAACTCAACAGACCTGGAGATTGATGGCTTGATTTTAGACGGAAACTACTTCCTTGACGGAGGTGCAAATGCCGTTATTCGCAATTCTCGTTTGATTTCAAAGGATGCATTCTGGAATTGTGAGAATATCACTGTATATGATTCATATATCTCAGGTGAGTATTTAGGCTGGAATTCAAAGAATATTACATTCATTAATTGCACTATTGAGAGTGAGCAAGGCATGTGTTATATGGATAATCTTGTCCTCAAAAACTGCAAGCTGGTTGATACTACATTGGCATTTGAATACGCAAATGTAGAGGCCGAGGTTACCTCAAAGGTAGATAGTGTATTTAATCCTACATCAGGAACTATTTCTGCTCCGGTAATTGGTGAGCTGATTGTCGAAAAAGATAGGGTAGATTCGTCCAAAACAAAGATTGTTTGCAAGGACATTCAGAAGCAATCACCTAAGCCTGAATGGATTCCTGATGAACCGCTTTTTTAATTGTATTTAATAAAGACCTAAGTTTGATATTTTGATGCTTGAAAATTGAATTTTAGGGTGTTAACGTTAGACCTATGAAATATTTAAAACAATTTATGATTATTTTAGCAATATCCTTTGTGGGAGAAATATTGAATTATTTCATAGATCTACCTATTCCCGGCAGTATTTATGGAATGGTTATACTGTTCATACTTTTGGAACTAGGCATTATAAAGGTTGAACAGGTTCGAGAGGTCTCTGTATTCTTAATTGCAGTGATGCCTATTATGTTTATTCCGGCAGGAGTGGGCCTTATGGAAAAATGGGGCCTGATTTCGGAGATTTGGCTGCCATTAATAGGTACTATTGTGATTTCAACAGTTATTGTTATGGGTGTCACCGGACGTGTTACACAGTTTGTTATCAATCATAGCAAGCATAAGGAAGAGCCTGAGGATATCTGGGAAGAGGAGGACTTATAAATGCAAATGCTGCAAGATTCAGTATTCTTTGGCGTAACACTTACGTTTGTTGCCTATGCCGCCGGAGTAATTATCAAAAAAAAGCTCAAGTGGGCAATATTTAATCCGCTTTTGATAGCGATTGGTCTGATAATATTGTTTTTGGCAATTTCAAAAATGGATTATCAGGTATACAGTGAGGGGTCTGATTTCATCACGTATCTTCTTACACCTGCTACTGTATGTCTGGCAGTTCCAATGTATGATCAGATGGAGTATCTCAAAAAGCATGCTTCAGCTATCATAATAGGAATTTTATCCGGCACAATAACAAGTATGTTGTGTGTTTTGGTTTGCTCGATGATATTCAAATTTAGTCACGAGACCTACGTTACTCTATTGCCAAAGTCAATCACTACAGCCATTGGCATGAGTGTTTCTGAGGAAATGGGTGGTGTTGCGACAATTACAATTGCTTCAATTATTATCACCGGTATAGTTGGAAATATGATGGCAGATTTTATTTGCAGGATTTTCAAGATTACCCATCCGGTTGCCAAGGGAATAGCAATCGGTACAGCCAGCCATGCCATGGGTACAGCAAAGGCCATGGAGATTGGTTATACAGAGGGAGCTATGAGCTCATTATCTATTGCAGTAGCCGGTGTATTGACAGTTATTTTAGCACCACTTTTTGCAATGTTATTTTAAAAGAAAAGCCCTTACCGAAAATCCTCGGTAAGGGCTTAAATATTAAATTCTATATTCAATTAATCGATGTAACCACTCTTAAGGTAGTCAACGATTGTAATTAATCTGCCGTTCTCGCTGTCGAAAAGCTCTTTGAAAATGTTCATTATAAAATACCTCCTATTTCTTAACTGCCTTTAGAATATCACGTTTTACAGATAAATCCATAGATTAATCTCACAAAATGCACAATTGATACGCGGATATTTTGTGCAAAAGCACAAAGAAGGTGGAGTCCTTACACTTCTCCCAAGAAACGAGTATTTATGATAGAATATAAAACAGAATAAATTAATGGAGGATTTAATATGGATTACCAATCAGTATACAATGAATGGCTTGAAAAGCTGAACGACTCAGATCCTTTAAAGGCTGAGCTTCAGATTATTGCCACAGATGAAAAGGAAAAGGAGGATAGATTTTACCAGAATTTATCTTTCGGGACGGCAGGTCTTCGAGGCAAGGTCGGCGCCGGTACTAACCGTATGAATATCTATACAGTAGGAAAGGCTACACAGGGTATAGCTGATTTTATTGTATCAAAGGGACAGGCGGCTATGGATAAGGGTGTTGTTATTGCTCATGATCCACGTCATTTCTCTAAGGAATTCTCTCAGCTTGCTGCCGGTATTTTTGCTGCAAATGGGATAAAGGCATATGTATTCCCTGATCTTAGACCTACACCGGAGCTTGCATTTATGATTCGCCGACTGGGCACTGTATCCGGTATCAATATTACTGCCAGCCATAATCCGAAGGAATATAACGGATACAAGGCGTATTGGGATGATGGATGCCAGGTTTCATCTGAGATTGCAGATGGAATGACGGAATGCATTAATGCTGTAGATATGTGGGATGGTGTCAAGAAATCTGATTTTGAAGAGGGCGTCAAATCCGGAAAAATTGAGGTTCTTGGAGATTCCTATGATAGAGAGTATCTAGACAAGATTGAGTCTTTGGCTATTCATTCGGGTGATGAGCTTGATTTGACGATTCCTCTTGTATACACTCCGTTGAATGGATGTGGTTCTATTCCGTTCAGGCAGATGCTTAATGATAGAGGTTTTTCTAATTGGACTATTGTTCCCGAGCAGGAGAATCCGGACCCTGATTTTACTACTGTAGGATATCCTAATCCTGAGGATCCAAAGGCGTTCAAGCTATCAGAAGAATACGGACGTAAATTCGGGGCAGAGTTACTTATGGCTACTGATCCCGACGCGGATAGATTTGCAATTGAGATTCGTGATTCTGAGGGGAATTATGTGCCACTCAACGGTAATCAGACAGGTTATCTTCTGGTGAATTACGTGTTAGAAGGCCACAAGGATGCGGGTACACTTCCTTCAAAGGGTGCTATGGTAAAATCTATTGTTACTTCTACATTATCAACTATCATGGCCAAGTCTTATGGAGTTGAAATGTTTGAAACTCTTACCGGATTTAAGAATATTTGTGGAAAAATCCCATATCTGCATGAGAATGGCTACAAATATTTATTTGGATATGAGGAGTCTGTTGGTTATGCAATATGTGAGGACATCCGCGATAAGGACGGTATTTCTGCAGGAATGATGGTGGCAGAGGCTGCTGCGTACTATCGTAAGCAAGGCAAAACTTTGTGGGATGTTCTTCAGGAAATCTATGCAAAATACGGTTATTTCGCTGAGGACGAGCCAAATATTATCTTGGAAGGGATCCCAGGGGCACAGCGTATTCAGCGCATGATGAAGTGGTTCAGAGAGAATATTCCGTCTCAGGTGGCAGGTGCTAGGGTTGAAAAGGTAATAGATTACATAAATGGATACGAAGATATTCCTCCACAGAATGCAATTCGTCTTTTTCTTGATAATGGTTCGTGGTTTGCAATCAGACCATCGGGTACAGAGCCGAAGATTAAATTCTATTTCTACTCTAACAGGGATTCGAGAGAAAATGCATTGAAAGTCAATGCTAAGATAAAGGAAGAAATCTTTAGCTTAATTAACAGTGTAGAATAAGAGATTTTATCAATCAGATGGGGATTGCTTAAATGCAATCTCCTTTTTTGCTTTAGCAAAGCAAAACTCTTTCTTGTAAAATTATAGTTAGCGATGACTAACAAAAAGAGTTATAATGTCGTTATGTATGTATAGAAGGGGAGGAAAAAAGCATATGAAAGCAGATTATAAAAATTGGATGCCAAAGGGTATGGTGATAGGAACCGGATGCGGAATGATAGCTTCACTGGTTCTTTTTCTTATAACGGTAAGCGCCAGATGTCAAAACAGATCATTGAAGGGGTAGCCTCTTATGTGAGTATTCCTGAAGGCGGAAAGGGGCTTGATGTT
>FLNY01004381.1_pt1 | contig 46681 bp, 44 predicted proteins | sample 1140381 | NCBI WGS metagenome assembly FLNY01 (sample SAMEA3878172, study PRJEB12797) | bioreactor metagenome | biome: Moose rumen | place: Sweden | collected 2011-10
CATAGTTATTCGCTCGATTACACAGATTCTGCCCTCCGGTGTATATCAGCGAGGAGGGAATCCGTGAAATCGAAATCGTTCCTGTAACGATTTCAAAATTATCAAAACAACTGATAATCTGAGTAATCTGTGTAAAGGAAAAGAATACAAAATATCAATCATAACTTCAGAAACTTGAATCATATTAGAATAATTTTCTGCGAATTTATGAAATTTTATCGCTTATTTGAAATTATTTGCGTAAAATCGTAAATTTAAGAAAGAAAAAACCTAACTTTGTAAAAAAAATATGAATCATGGAAAAATATACTTTAGACTCGCTGGACAAGAAAATCATGAGGATGATAGCTGATAACGCCCGGATTGCTTTCCTCGAAGTGGCAAGAGAATGTAATGTGTCGGGAGCCGCTATTCATCAGAGAATCCAGAAACTCACCAAGCTGGGCGTCATCAAAGGAACTCAGTTCGTCTTCGAACCTGAGAAAATGGGTTATGAGACCTGTGCCTATATCGGTCTGTTCCTTAAAGACCCAGGCGCCTTCGATGATGTGGTCGAAAAACTCAACGAGATTCCACAGGTGGTGGAATGCCACTATACTACAGGCGGTTACGATCTTTTCATAAAAATCTATGCCAAGAACAACCATGACCTGCTTACCATCATTCATGACAAACTGCAACCACTCGGGCTGGCGCGCTCTGAGACGATTATATCGTTTAAAGAGGCGATTAAACGGCAGGTGCAGGTGATGGACTAAAACTCTTCTATGATTATACTTCCGTAGGGAGGGATGTTGCGGAACGTCTCTTCCATCGTCATTCCACCTGAAAGTCCGCGGGCTATGGCCAACACCCCACCATGACAAAAGGCACATACCCGATGGAAGCCTTTAGAACGTATTTCTTCTATAAAACTACGCACACGGGCAATCTGGTCGGACAAACTGTCTCCACCAGGGCAACGCTGTGTGAGGTAATGCCCGCACCAACTGCGGAACTCCGGTTTCTCGGAATACAGCCTGTCGTAGCTCTGAAGTTCCCATTCACCAAAATTATATTCAATCAGACGCTGATCCACCATTGCGTCAGGATAACCGCAAAACTCGGCCAGGCGTATCGCGCGGCTTAACGGACTGGTGAATACTGCGTCAAAAATCAAACCATCTAACTTTTTTTTCGTCTCTGCCGCTTCTTCCTCAAAACTGGCTTTCAATCCGACATCGGTATTGCCATAGCATATTCCCGGGGGGACATCAACGCTTGTGTGTCGCACAAAATAAACTTCCATGCTGCGAAGTTAAGCATTTTTTTTGCTTTTCACTTCAATTTTACCACTTATTTACTTAACTTTGCAAAAAAAATCATCACTACTATAATCCTTGCCTCATGGAATGGCTATCTCAACTTTTCACACACGGTGATTCGGTGGCACATATTGTTCTGCTATATTCTTTTGTCATTACATTAGGTGTGCTTCTCGGAAAAATTAAAATCGGTGGTGTCTCACTAGGTGTTACATTCGTATTGTTTGTGGGTCTCTTTATCGGACATTTGCTCCATCAAGGACAACTTCATTATGGTTTCACTCCCGAGCCGCTTTCGGTGATTAATTTCATTCAGGACTTCGGACTGATTCTGTTCGTCTATTCTATTGGTCTGCAAGTGGGGCCTTCGTTCTTTACGAACCTCAAAGGCAATGGCATTAAGCTTAATATGGCCGCTCTGGCTGTCATCCTGCTAAACTTGGTGGTGATGATAATAATCTATTATACTTGTAACGATACTTCAGATCCCAAGTCTTTTCCGATGATGGTGGGTGTGCTCTGTGGAGCAGTAACAAACACGCCGGGACTTGGAGCCGCCAATGCTGCGCTCGAGCAAATAAACGCAACTCATCCTTTCACAGACGGCATCCCTGAAATTGCTAACGGATATGCATGTGCCTATCCGCTTGGTGTGGTAGGAATCATAGGCGCTATCCTCCTCTTAAAGTTGATGTTTAAAATCAAACTGAGAAGCGAGGAGGAGGACTATTATAATAAAGACGGTAATAACACAGCGGTGAAGCCACATCTGATGCATCTTAAGGTGATTAACCCATCCATGGAAGGAAAGACCATTCTTCAGGTGAGGGACTATCTCGGACGTGATTTTGTATGTTCCCGTCTGCTCCACGACCAGCATGTGCAACTACCTAAGAAAGAGACGCTGCTTCATGTGGGTGACTTACTTTATATTGTTTGCGCGGAAGAAGATTCGGAAGCAATCATTGCTTTTATTGGTGAACAGGTGGAAGTGGAATGGGATACACAGGATGTGCCAATGGCGTCAAAGAAAATTCTTGTCACAAAGAATAGTGTGAACGGAAAAACGCTTGCCTCACTTCATCCTTCAAGCATGTATGGGGTGAATGTCACACGTATCTACCGTTCGGGACTTGAACTCTTTGCCTCTCCACATCTTACACTGCAAGTCGGAGACCGTCTTACCGTGGTGGGGCCAGAGGACGCGGTGGAACGTTTTGAGCATAAACTGGGAAATCAGGCTCAACGCCTTGATAAACCAAACTTGGTGACTATCTTTTTTGGAATTCTTTGCGGTATCATCTTCGGAAGCATTCCGTTCGACCTGGGACTCTCCATGCCTGTGAAACTGGGATTGGCAGGAGGACCGCTCATCATTGCAATCCTCGTAGGACGTTTCGGATTCAAACTGAAACTTGTGGCATACACTACCAACTCCGCGTCGCTGATGATCAGAGATATCGGATTGGTACTGTTCCTGGCAAGCGTTGGTGTCAAAGCCGGTGGCAACTTCCTGGATACTGTCCTCAATGGAGGACTATCTTACGTGTGGTACGGATTCCTTATCACGATTCTGCCGCTGATCATCGTGGGTGTCTTTATGAGAATGAAATACAAGACGAATTATTTCTACCTCATGGGACTGATTGCCGGTTCGACCACTGACCCGCCGGCGCTGGCATACTCTACGGCTACTGCTAACAATGACGTACCTTCCATTGCCTATTCCACTGTCTATCCGCTCTCGATGTTCTTGCGTATAGTCACTGCTCAGATGCTTATACTTATTTTCTGTACTTAACCCGGTTTTTTTAGTCATGCAAGATTTTCTCAATAACATCCTTCAGTCAACAGAATTTCCTCCGCTGACTGCTGTTTTGTTGGGATTACTTGTGGCCGTAAACCCTTGTCAGATTGCAATCTGCATGTCAGCATTGACTGCGTTCATTCAAAACGATACTGACGAGAGGCGTTTTATGCATAATGCATGGTTCTTTTCAGCGGGAAGAGCCGCTCTTTATGTGGCGCTGGCGTTCCTGCTTGTTGGAGTATTACGCTTCACGGGGAGTAAACTCAGGGACGAGACACTCCGTGTATTGACTGAGGGAGTGGAGAGCATACTACCATACGCACTGCTTACTGTCGGGTTCTTTTTCCTATACAGGGGCTTTCATAAACATCACCATTCAGATTCCTGTCACAACTCTGGCAATCTGATAAAAAGGAACAAGGCGACCGGGGCGTTTGTGCTTGGGATGCTGCTGGCCTTACTTTTCTGCCCGGAGAGTGCGCTATTGTATTTCGGGATGCTGATTCCCATGATTGCCGCTACAGGTTCTCTGCTCTCGCTTCTGTTCTTTTCACTTGCCGCTGTCGCCCCGCTTGTCATGGTGGCTTATATATGTAAAATGTCGCTGAGAAAGACTAACCAAATCGAGTCAAAATTAGATAAAATACAAGTATGGATAAATTTCATTTCGGGTGGTGTACTTATATTATTGTCATTTTTTCTCTTTTTTCCAGGCTAGTTTTAACGGAATGTTCATAAATATAAGTCAACTGTTGAAAATTTATTCCGATTTGTGACATTTTTCCGCGAAATAATACATAAATTTGCATTTATGAAAGTTTTAGCAAAAAATCTGGAGATACTTCTCCTTAATCACGACCTTGTAGTCGTGCCAGGATTAGGCGGATTCCTCGTGGATTATCAGCAAGCCAGAATCGATGAAGAGGATGATTCCGCGATGTTGCCACCGTCAAGAACCATTGTTTTCAATAAAGAACTGAAGAATAATGATGGTCTGTTGGTAAACGCATATATGCAGAATTTTGATGCTAATTATCCACAGGCGTACAGACAACTCGAAATAGATGTAGAGGAAATCTATGACTTCCTCAACGGGAATGGATGGGTAATCCTTGAAAATATAGGAACATTACGTATGAACATCGAAGGAGCTGTTTCGTTCGAGCAGTTTCATCAGTCGGTCATTACCCCTTCTCTCTTTGCGCTTCCTGCGCTTAAAGTGAAAACCGTTGCCGAATTGGAGAAAGAACGTAATGTGATCCGTGCCATAGAACAGAATGCACAACTGCCTGTCGCTGAAAAAAATAACAAAAACAACAAATTGCTGCTGAAGAGAAGATGGAAGGATATCGCTATCTCATCGGCTGCCGCTGTCGCGCTTTTCTTCCTTTTTGCTTTTCCTTATATGAGGAAATCTGAACCGGAGAAGATTATCGCCGGAACTGTAGTGGAAAATAATGTGAGGAATACGATTTCCGCCGAGACAGAGAGAACGTCAGAGAAAGTATATGATGAAGAGAGCCTGAAATATGACAATATTCCGCAACAGACCGTCATTCAGCCACAGATAATTCTCTTACAGCCATCACAATCAGCTTCCAACACAGTTGTGATCAATCCTCAAGATATCCATCAGGCAGGGAACATTAACAGTGCGAATGGCGATTTTTCTATCGCCATCTCTTATGCGGCAAACGAGGAGTGTGCCCAGTTTGTGATTAACCAATTGGAAGAACAGAATTTACCAGGCGCCTTCTATCATGAAATCGGTGATGCTAAATATCTGATGTATTCACGCTTTAACTCGAGAGCTGACGCCACTAAGACGATGAATGCACTCAAGAAAGTGAGCTCTAAGTTCAAGAGAGCGTGGGTGATGAAGCTCAACTGATGCTTACCAATATTCTCATTCAAACACGATGAAAAGAGTTAAATGTCCAAAATGTGATTCATATTTCGTCTTCGATGAGACGAAATATGCACATGGACAAGCGCTTGTGTTTAAATGTAGTCAATGTAAGAGGGAATTCGGAATCAGGATCGGGGTGTCAAGAATGAATAAGATCCATGAGGAGAAAACACTTGACGAACATGAATTTGATGACAGTTATGGCGCTGTGACAGTAGTAGAGAACAAGTTTGCCTTCAAACAAGTGATACCACTTCAACTGGGAGACAACGAGTTTGGAAGATACCTAAAGGGTACTGACATCAACAGGCCAATTATGACTTCGGATCCCAGTGTGGATACATTTCATTGTGTAATCAACGTGAAGAAAGATAAAAACGGAAAGCTTGTATATACTATCCGGGATGCTCCCAGCAACACAGGTACTTTCTGTATGAACACCATCCTGCGGAATAATGAGAAACGGATGATAGGGGATGGAACCATCATTAATATCGGGGCAACAACACTTATCCTCCATACTGCCATCGATTAACTGTCTTAAGTGTTATGCCTATGCCGCTTCAGCAAGACATCATGTTTGACAGGAATTTCGAGAAAGAACACACCTTTCTGTATTCCTTCAACGAGAACTTTATCCTTTTCGACAACCTCGACGGAAAAGGAACTGTGATGCCTGAAAAGGCACAATTCTACAATTCCTCATTTTATCATGCCTTTTTTGTGAAGAAAGGTACCATCAGTATCATCGCAGACGGGGTGAGAATTGATGCGAATGAAAACGATTACCTCGTTATCATGCCTTGCACCACCATTGAGTTTATTTCTTCTTCAGCCACATTTTTCGCTTTCATAATCAGAGCACACATTGTCATCAATATATATGATAAGCTGGAAGTGCCTTTCAGTCAGAGAAGAAGTCTCTTCTGCATTTATCATCATCATTTTAATAAAAATCTGATTGTACAGTTCGAAGCCCTCTATATGCAGATGAAAAAAGAAGCTTTTTGGCCGGACTATACTTTTAAGGAACTTACCATAAAAGAATATACCAGTATATATATTCTCTATCTGCTCTCTATTATCCATGATTATCCTGATAAGGAGTATTTTGTAAGAACGAAAAGAAGAAATTATTATTTACAGTTTCTCCAGCTTCTGTCAGATTATTATCAGACATACAGGGATGTACAGTTCTATGCTCAGAAATTGGGAATCTCTCCAAAGTACCTGTCCAGCATCACAGCCATCTATTCAGGCTTCCCTGCTTCTGTCGTTATTGATCATTATGTGGTGTTTAGAATTAAAGTAATGCTTTATGATGGAGAACTTAATGTGAAGAAAATCAGTGAAATATTTAATTTTCATTCGCAGTCTTTCTTCGGTCGGTACTTCAAGAGAGTCACCGGTCTTGCGCCCAGAGACTTTATCATCAGATACAACAAACGGCTTTATCTTTATCAAAACACATCTGTATCAGATATATAATTCGATTAATCATGAATGAGCAAATCAATAATCTGACTTTTGATAAAAATTGTGTAGGAAGGATTCCGGATTTCCTTGCACTTTATGATAACATTGTGGACAGAGAAGGAAAATCCTCTGTTTATCCAATGAATGAATATACAAAGACTTCCGACCTGATTTTCACATTCATAAAAAAAGGAGAGGTCGTGATGGATATCGATGGAAAATCTTATAATTTCCACGAAGGAGACTCCGTAACCATTATAAAGAACATTGCTTACAAGGTGAGACTGCTTTCTGCTGATTACCAATATTTTGCAATCGAGATTGACAACTCGGTACTGACCGATGCCAAAAACACACTTGATTTGTATATGCCTCTCTTCCAACTTGAGAAACAGGCTTATATCACCAACCATCTTGATGCTCAACAAATAGATTATCTTGAGTCTCTCTACAAAAATCTCTTTTTCTGGCTAGATAAAAATGAATATAAATATTATAAACATATTATTAAACACATTGTAAATATATTCGTCATCTATACTGCCAACCTCGCCGCGGAAAAAGAAAAGAAATCAGTCTCTTCCGAGACGGCTGTATCAAGACAAAGAGTGATCTTCGAACATTTTATTAAAGCATTGGAAGAGAACGCCGACAAACATCGCGATGTGAAATTTTATGCATCCTACCTCAATGTGACACCCAAATACCTCTCTGCAATAACTGTCATCTATACCGGGAAAAGCGCTATCTCATGTATTGAGGAATTTGTCATCAATAAAATAAAAGGTCTGATGGATGAACAACGGTATTCCATCAGGGAAATATGTAATCTGATGAATTTTAAATCTCAGTCTTTCTTTGGAAGGTATTTTAAAAGATATACAGGAGTATCACCTAAAGAATTTATTATGAAACGGAAACTTACATCATATTAATACATTTATTACACATGAAACAAATACACCCTGTAAAATGGGTCCCGTCGCTCTATTTTATGGAAGCTTTGCCTTATGTGGCAGTCAATGTGCTTTCAGTTATTATGTACAAGGAAATGGGGCTTACGAACACACAACTTGCCCTTTACACATCATGGATGTACCTCCCGTGGGTTATCAAACCATTGTGGAGTCCTGTGGTAGATTCTTTGGCCTCAGAAAGAAAATGGATTTTACTCACTCAGTTACTCTCCGGAGCAGGACTGGCCGGAGTGGCGCTCACTTTGCCTGCGGCCTTCTGGTTGCAAGCCACCATTGCATTCTTCTGGCTGGTTGCGTTCAGCAGCGCGACTCATGATATTGCCGCTGATGGCTATTATATCATTGCACTTGATGACAACAATCAGGCGCTGTATGTGGGCATCCGGTCTACTTTCTACCGAATCGGTATGATTTTCGGACAGGGTTTACTCGTTATGACAGCAGGGTGGATAAAACATTCCACATCCACTCCTAATGCTTGGGCAATCACATTCCTGATTATGGCCGCTATCGGTATATGCCTGGCTTTCTATCATAAGTTTGTGCTTCCTTTGACGAGTAAAGACTACGATGAGCAAAACAAACAAAGAATGCCATTGATGCAGATTATGAGAAAAACCTTACAAGACACCAGAAAAACATTGAGAATATTTGTCTCAAAACCACAGTTCTGGGCGGCGTTTCTGTTTATGATTCTTTTCAGGTTTCCAGAAGCACAGCTGGTGAAAATCGCATCACCTTTTATGCTCGATTCCGCTGAGAATGGAGGTCTGGCATTACAAACAGAGTTTGTCGGATTTGTATATGGTACTATAGGGGTTATTGGACTCCTGTCAGGTGGAATTATCGGTGGTTTTGTCATTGCTAATGGTGGTTTGAGGAAATGGCTGTGGCCGATGGTGCTTGCTATAACGGTTCCTGATGCTGTTTATATATATATGAGTATGGCACACTCATCCCAACCATTGATTATTTCCACTTGTGTGTTTATAGAACAATTTGGGTATGGATTCGGATTTACAGCATACATGATGTATCTTATTTATTTTTCAAGAGGCGAGAATTCCACGACTGTGTATGCGCTTTGTACGGCGCTGATGGCACTTGGAATGATGTTGCCGGGGATGATGGCGGGATGGCTGTCTGATATGATGGGATACCAGCATTTCTTTATATGGATACTCATAGCATGCTCTGTCACGTTTATTGTCACTGCTTTCCTTAAAATTGACCCGGACTTTGGCAAAAAGGAAAAGAAAGTATAATTTCTATTACGAAAATGTTAATTAACATTTAATTTTCAAGCTGACAATTAAAATATTTACTATCTTTGCAGTCTATAAAAAAGATTTAAACAAACTATAAACAATAGAAACTATGAGAATTTACAAGATTTTGTCTTTAATGACAGTTTTGGCGGTTTCCGCTCCTGCGTTTGCGCAGTATGAAGGTACTACCTTTGACGATCGTATTGGTCATGGTCAGGATAGTATAGAGGTACGACAGAACGTGAGTATGATGCTTGAGAACTACAAGCAGCAGAACTGGAATGATGCTTATGAGAACTTTAAGTTCGTACTTGAGAAAGCGCCGTTTGCGCGACTTGATACTTATACCAGAGGCGTTACTATTTTGGAAAACCTGATTTCCGCCAACAGTGGAAACAAAGACCTCCAGAAAAAGTATCTCGATGAGTTGCTTAACCTCTATGAGATCCGACTGCAAAACGCTGAGGGCTTGAATTCTTGTAACAAAATCAAGACCACCAGAGGACCAGTGCTCTGCCGTAAAGCCTATGACTATGCCGCCTATGCTCCCGCTGTCTATGCAGACTACACGCTCGACAAGGCATACGATTCCTTTACAGAGGGTATTAACCTTGTGAATGAAGATCCTTCTATTGAAATTGAAGGATTCGTTCTCAGCAAATATTTCGAAACTTCCTATCAGAAATATCAGGCGAACCCTGATGGTTTCCGTGAGCGTTTCCTGAACGACTATATGTTGGCAAAGAATGTGTGTGAGGAGATGCTGGCTAAGGCTAATCAGGCTGAGGATAACGCTGAGGCAAAGAAGATTGTCGCACAGTATGACCCTGTATATGTATATGTAAACGGCACATTTGCTAATTCCAATGCGGCAACTAAAGAGCAGATACTTGCTATCTATGAGCCGAATGTGGAAGAGAATAAGGGTGATGTGAATTATCTGCGTTCCGCTTTGAATGTAATGGGTGGTAACTATTGCGACGACACTGATGTCTATTTCAAAGCTGCCAAATATGCAAACGCACTGGAGCCGGATGTGTATTCATGCATTGGTATGGGGGCCTCTTTCATAAATGACGGCAATATTGCGGAGGCTATTTCATATTATGACAAAGCTGTGGATATGGTCAATGGAGAAAAGAACAAGGCTCAGATTGCTTATAATATAGCAAACATTCTTGGACGTAAAGGACAGACTGCCAAAGCGGAGCCTTATCTTGCACAGGCTGAACAACTGGATCCGACTTACAAAGGAAAGTGCGACCTCTACCGTTCAAGAAGAGACGCGTCAGAAAAGAAGTTCGATTCTGCTATAGCATTTGCCAACAAAGCCGCCGAGGAAGACCCGAGTATCTCTGGTACTGCCACTCGTCTGGCTGAACAGATAGCCGACTGGAAGGTGTCTTGGGCTGAATATGAGCGTCAGGAGGCTGAACGCCAGGCTCAGATAGAAGCATGGAAGAAACAGCAGGCGGAATTGGAGCGTCAGCGCCAGCAGCAGCTTGCGGCACAGCGTGCACAGCAGGCAGCTAAGAATGCGGCACAGAAAGAAGCTCAGGCCAAGGCAAATGCCGCCGCAAAAGCTGAATACGACAGAAGAAAAGCTGAATATGACAAAAAAATGGCTGAGTATAACGCACAAGTGGCTCGCCAGAAGAAACTTGAGGACTTCTGGAAGGGTAACTAATCGTATAACAACTACATAAAAAGGGTAGGGGACTTGGTCTCTTACCCTTTTTTATGCAAAAAATGATGCGCTTATCAACGATTTTTTGTATTTTTGCAGAAAGATATAGATTGGATATATAAAATGGATGCTATTGATCAATTTAAACTGACTGATAAGGTCAGCTTCCTATTAGCTAATGACTACAGACTTCTGCAAGTGATGAGCCGGTTTGGTATCTCTCTTGGATTCGGTGATAAAACCATTCAGGAAATATGCCGGCAGTGTGATGTGGATCCCTATACTTTCATCACTGTCATTAATTTTGTGAAAGATACAGGTGAGTACCAAAAAATAGAGGCAAGGAAACTGCATCTTCCCTCTCTACTCATTTATTTAAAACGGACCCATCAATATTTTCTGGATTTTCAGTTCCCGAATATGAGGAGGGATATGCTCAATGCAATTGACTGCTCAATCAAGAATGAGGTGGCATATTTGGTGCTGAAATTCTTCGATGAGTATGTTGAGGAAGTGAGGAAGCATATGAAATTTGAAGAGGATGTCACTTTCACTTATGTTGAAAAACTTATCAACGGTGATGCGGAAATGCTGAAACAGACAACACCTGAATCAAATCATCTGATAGCCAGACACCATGAGGCAATTGAGGAAAAACTAAAGGAACTGAAAAGTCTGTTTGTTCAATATTATCCTCAAAAAGAGGTGGATAACAACATTAATTCTGTGGTGTATGAATTATATAGGACTCAAGAGGATCTCTATATTCATTGTAAGGTTGAGGACGCGGTCTTTCTTCCCGCTGTGATATATCAAGAGAAAATCATGAGACAAAAGAGACACTTTGAACAGAATAACGAAACAAACGAAAATAAATCCACTGATAACGTTTTGTCTGAAAGAGAAAAGGATATTGTGGTGTGTGTGGCAAAGGGCTTTTCTAACAAAGAAATAGCTGATAACTTGTGCCTGTCTGTCAATACCGTTACAACACACAGACGGAATATCGCTAAAAAACTCTCAATTCATACACCAGCCGGCATAACGATTTATGCTATTGTAAACAAACTGGTGTCTCTGGAAGACGTTGATATTTGAATGTATAACAATCTATTATATTGAAATAATTATGATAAAAACAGAATGGAAGAAAAAAGGATTCATCGACCAGCCGGTTGACCCTTCCGTTGATATAAAACAGGAAATCCGCCAAATGTGTAAGGAAAAGAATGCTGTTATTCTGGCTCATTATTACACACAAGGTGAGATACAGGATGTGGCAGATTTTATTGGTGACTCTTTGGCGCTGGCACAATGGGCCGCAAAGACGGATGCGGACATTATCGTCATGTGTGGTGTACATTTTATGGGGGAGACCAATAAAATACTTTGCCCCGACAAAAAGGTGCTCGTTTGCGATCTCAACGCCGGATGTTCATTGGCAGACTCATGTAAAGCTCCAGACCTGAAGATGTTTATGAGACAACATCCTGGCTATAAAGTGGTTTCCTATGTTAATACTACTGCCGATGTGAAAGCGCTGTCTGATGTGGTTGTCACAAGCTCAAATGCCAGGAAGGTCGTCGATAGTTATCCGGCTGATGAAAAGCTGATTTTCGGACCAGATAAAAATTTGGGTAATTATATCAATTCCATGACTGGAAGAGACATGCTCCTTTGGGATGGAGGCTGTCATGTACATGGTCAGTTTTCGCTGGAAGGCATTCTTCAATTGAAGGAAGAACACCCAAATGCCAAATTATTGGTGCATCCGGAATGTCCAAAGCCAATTCAGATAATTGCCGACGTTATCGGTTCTACAGCCGGTCTGCTGAAATTTGCAATTAATGATGACGCGCAAGAGTTTATAGTTGCCACGGAAAGCGGTATTTTACATCAGATGACAAAGGAGTGTCCGAAGAAGACTTTTATACCAGCTCCACCTCAGACAAGTGAACAGATTGGTTGTTCTTGCAATGAATGTGAATACATGAAGCTTAACACGATGGAAAAGCTTTACAACACACTCAAATATGAATGGCCTGAGGTTAAAGTCGATAAGAGAGTGGCCGCTAAAGCGGTGAAGCCTATTGAGAAAATGTTGGAAATTAGTAAATAACAGAGTTGATTGATGAAAATCGCCGCATTGGTCAGTGGGGGTGTCGATAGTGCCGTTTCGGTTCATAACCTGAAAGAAGCAGGATATGACCCACATCTTTTCTATATCAAAATTGGACCGGAGAAAGATAAAGAGTGGAATTGCACATCGGAAGAAGATATAGAGATATGCACTTGGCTGGCAAAAAAATATAATTTAAAATTCGATGTCGTTGATTTGCATGATCAGTATTGGAGATATGTGGTGGATTACACTATGCGGAAAGCGAAATTAGGCCTAACCCCCAATCCTGATGTGATGTGCAACAAACTGATTAAGTTCGGCTGCTTTGAAGATGTGGCCGGAAAAGAATTTGATAAAATCGCTACGGGACATTATGCCACTACAGAGGTGATTGAAGGAAAAACATGGCTTGCCACCAGCCCCGACCCGATAAAAGACCAGACTGATTTCCTTTGTCAGATTAATTTCAGACAGGTGTCAAAACTGATGTTTCCAATCGGACATCTTTGGAAGCATCAGGTGCGTGATATTGCGGAACAGAACCATCTGCTCAATGCCAGACGTAAGGATAGCCAGGGAATCTGTTTCCTTGGGAATGTGGATTTCAGAGAGTATGTGGGAAGGTATCTGGGTGAGAACCCCGGAGATGTGAGGGAAATTGAAACCGGACATAAAATAGGCACACATAAAGGGCTCTGGTTCTATACGATCGGTCAAAGAAAGGGATTGGGATTCAGTGGAGGTCCCTGGTTTGTAGTGAAAAAGAATTTAAAACGTAATATCTTGTTTGTCTCACATGGCTATAACCCGGAAAAAGTTTATAAAAAACATCTGAAAATGGCAGATTTTCATTTTATAACTGAAAATCCATGGGAAAATTCGACTGAGCCGAACCATAAGGTGAAGTTTAAAATCCGTCATACTCCTGAATTTCTTGACGGAACACTCTTCATCGACCAGAGCGGTGAGTGGAATTTGATATCTGATGAAAAAATCCATGGTGTTGCACCAGGACAGTTCTGCGTAGTCTATGACGAGAATCATCATTTGTGTTATGGAAGTGGTGAGATTATTTGACACTCATATCCTTTTTTATACTGATATTCAATTTCTATGAATAAGATTGAATCAATTCTGACTGTATTGTTTTTTAGTGCGTCTCAGGTAATTTATGCCACTGAATATCATACTGATATATGTATAGATTCCTTATCTTCAGATACCCTCAATCCTGATAATACATTTAATCAGGAAGATTACAGGGTTAAGGAGTTCAGTCAGGATGACTTGAAATCGTTGGAGAGCATCATTAATGAATATGAGAAACAGAATCTGATAAAGAAGGAAATCACAACATTTGAGGATAAGTTATTAAAGAAAGAAATGTCCTTTGACTGGTTTTCCACGTTGCCAGTTATCAGGGGCGTTGTGCTTACTGCATCGACCGACCGCTTTAAAAACCGCGACGCCCTGTTTGAATACAAAAAGTCGGAAAAATGGGAATATATTCCAACAGTTGTTCCTCTTGCTACAACATGGGCTTTGAAGGCGGTGGGAGTTGAAAGCCGAAGTAAGACAAAAAGAATGTTCACAGCCAATTCCATTGGACTTGGAATGGGATTCGGGATGACGTCTCTCCTAAAAAATACTGCTAATGAGTTGAGGCCAAACGGCCATGATAAACACAGTCTGTCTTCAGGGCATTCATCACTTGCTTTCTTCAGTGCCGCTGTGCTCGACCGGGAATATGGTCATTATAGCCCTTGGGTGTCAATTGGAGGCTATTCACTTGCTGTTGCTACTCAATTAAGAAGAATCCACCGGCATCACCATTATATCAATGATGTTGTGACTGGAGCTGGAGTGGGTATAGTGTGCGCTAATCTCGGATATTTTATAACAGACAGAATTTTTGGTGAAAAGGAAATCAATAACCCGAGACTGACGATGGGTGACATCAGCACATTCTATAAATTCTTAAACCAGCCGTCCTCTGTCTCGCTTTACTCTGGATTGGAAACTGGATATAACCGTATCAGCAGCAAGTGCGTAGAGCCAACCGACTACATCGATGATATTTCCTTCCGCACAACCACTGGCTTCTCCACAGGAATTGAGTTTGACTTTTTTCTGAATCAGAATTGGGCTATAGAGGCATTGGCAAGAGCTTCACAATTTAAGGTTCAGGCTTTTGCCGCTGATTCAGAACCTTCGATATATGGTAATAACCTTTATCAATATCATTTTGATATAGGAACGAAATACAGTGTGCCAATCACGCCGGAAAGAAGATTCGCTTTCCGCGCGTTTGCAGGTGAGAGACTCTCTCCAGAAGTTAAATTTGAAGATTATAATGGGAATGAGGCCGCAACAATAAAAGATATGAACAACTTTGAATTTGGAGGTGGTATCGCTTTTGACATGCTCTCTACTTCTAAATACTTAACTGGTTTTTCATGCGATTATATTCATGCATGTTCCTCATTGCTGAAAAACAGATGGAATATATCATCCTATTGGAAAATATTGTTCTGATGATATCATAACAAAAATATCCCCGGAAAGACGTAATGTCTCTCCGGGGATATTTATATTAATAAACTCCAAACGGAATTACATATTGAATTTGTAACGAAGGTCTTTCACTTTGTTCTTCTTCATCAGACTAAGCTGCATCGTACGCATGGCGGTACTCAGGTTCTGACGGGCAGCCTGCTCTTTCTCGGATTTCTCTTCGTAGATTTCCTTGCCCTTCGGATCTGTTGAGCCAAGCACCTTCAGCATGTAAACACCACCTACACCCTTGAATGGACCGGCAACAGCACCGTTGGCTGTTTTTGCCGCAATGACACCAACGAGCGGTTCCTGTGATTGTGTTGCCGGAACCTGTACAGGCATAACGGCTGTCACATTAGACAGAGTATCCACGATAGCGCCTGATACTTTCTGAGCTGCCTCAATAGTCTTTGCTTTACCATAGTTCTTCAAAATCTGATCTGCTTTCTTTTCGTTGGCAATAACCTCTTTTAAATGTTCTTTCACCATGGACTCAGAATAGGTTCCGTCGCTGACACCGGAAAGGGATACGAGCATAAGATGATCGTTGCTGCCACAGCGGTATATCTCAGAAAGATCACCCACCTTGGCGTCGTCATACAACCATTTCAGCGCGTCACGAGTGTTCTGCACACCTGCTACTGAGTGCTGGTTGCTGGGAACACTGATACTTTGGACGCTGTAGCCATTTTTCTCCGCATTCTTTTCAATCTCTCCAATGGTCTTGTTGGATGCGATGAACGAGCTGAACTTATTGAAAGCGTCGTTATAGGTACGCTCAGAGAAATTGAATGTTTTATCAATTACTGCAACATTGTATTTCGTAATCGGATTACGCTTCTCAAGGATTTGTGTAATCAGAATGTTTCCGTTCTGAAGCTGAAGCTTATGATAGCCGATTTCACTAGTGTAGAGTGTGTTCAGATATAACAGGTCGTCTTCGCTGTCAATACGGGAATTTTCATACTGGGAAGTCGCAATCCAGGCTGAGTCACCATGCTGGTTGTAGGTCTGGGCGATGCTCTTGAATGAGCCGCCTGTGTTCAGTGCATTCATAATACTGTCAGCACGTGTGGCTTTCTCTTTATCATCAGTACCTGACACAAGAATCTCACGATGCAAAACAGAGTCAACCTGAGTTTGTTTGTCAATCAGTTTGGCAATATAATATTTATTGTTAATCTGGTCGAATTGAGGTTTGGATGTCTGACCTACAGAAAGGGTGATGCTGTCAGTGCCCTCAAGCATTGAGGCTATATAGGTAGGGAAACCTTTTGCACTTTTTAATACCTTAGAATAAGGAATATTGCTGGAACTGTTACGAACTGCCAGATTGATGGATTTAGTATCATTGGCGGAATCAAGCTCGGCATAGTAATTTTTGAAATCGTTTTCAATTTCTGTTTTATCCAAATCACTGGGCTGTACAAATACATCAATCACCTTTGCGTCACGGACTGCTGTCAGGGAAGCATATTTTGCCTTATCAGCTTTGAAACGGGCATTCACTTCATCATCTGTCACTTTTACCTTTGAGTCATCAATAGTTGAATAAGGAACTGATACGAGGAGAATCTCTTTCTCCGCAGTGCGCTGAGCAAAATTCTGCTTTGCCTCAACAGGGTTCGAAATCATTCCGTTCATTAACAATGCATTGTATTTGTTCGCAAGCATCTCGTTTTTAATCTGCTGCTTTGCAAAGGCCATGTATTTATAAAGTTTTGCCGCATCATCTGTCAGCTGACCGTTTGCCTTGAGATTCTCAAGTTCACTGGCGATGGTGCTGAAGGCAGTCGGATCATAAGCCATTGTCTCGGAATTCATGAAATAAGGGATGCGGAGGAATGAGCTGACCTGACCATTTTGTGTGCAACCATCTGTTGTCAGTACTTTGTTTACTTCATCGTCGGTCACTGCCAATCCGATTTTATTACATTCATTGGCAATGAGTTTGTTAAGCAAATAGGTGTTCCAAGCCTGATCGTGAATCTGATTCTGTGCTTCATCAGAATTCAACTGGGCATTAGGATTGGTTATTTCATACATGAACTGATAATTCTGTACTAAATCCTGATATTCCTGAAGATTAAGTTCTTCACCACCAACTTCACCTGCCGTCATTGAGGCTGTACTGCCTGAGCAACTTTTGTTAGACATTGATAAGATAAACAGTAACAATGCAACTGCAATGATACTTACAAGCAAGACGTTTCTTTCTCTGATTTTTTGTAATACTGCCATTTTTCTGTTATTTTATTTGTTTATTTTTACTTTGAAATGAAGTTCTCAGATGTCTTATTCAGACTTTTATCCAAAAATCGTACAAAGATACAAAAAAAACATTGCTTTGAGAAACAAAACAATGTTTTTTGAACTTTTATTATTAAAATAATGTGGAATTTTATGGTTTTATACTGTCTGACACAACTTTCAAACTGTCATCGGATGTTGATTCAACCGAATTGTCACGCATTTCTGACATGACTACCGGATCAGGATGTGGACGGGTGTTGTCTTCACTTACAGGGAAAGAACCTCGTGAGCTGTGTATCTCATAGTCGGTCATCTGTTCATTTGAATAAAAGTCATAACCCGATAATTGCCGGTCTATTCCTTTTATCTCCATGTAAGCGTCAGAGTAAATCAGTTTTTTGCGCTGATCCCAAAATAGTTTGCTGGTTTTGAAAGTCTCATCCCGCAAGTTCCGGACGCTTACCCTGCCTCTCAGCTCCCATAGTCTTAAATCTGTGTAATAATAAGCTGTATCACAGTTCAGGTAAGCCTCAACTTTAAAGTTTCTGTCGAACTTCTCCATAAACAGACCTTTCTCAAAACTCCAGTAACGTGGGTCTTTTCTGTCGTACATAAACCAGTCTTCTGATATGATGCGGTAACTGATGATACCAGAGTCTGAAATCAATGTGGATACACCTATGGATTTCATCATTGGCAGAGAATCACGTTCAACAATTGCATCGGCATAGTGTATCTCATCTTCTTTGCAGGAGAAGATGAACGCTGACTGGATAATGATGGTAAACAGGATGAATATGTGTTTTCTTTTTTTCACGCTACCTTTAACTGTCAACAACCAACTGATTACTGCACCTTCCATTTGTAGAACCAACGCTCGCTGAAGGTCAGGCCAATGCTGAACTTCAGGTAGTTCTCAACCAAGGAGCTTTTCTGTCGTGTAACTGTGTTCAAGTAAGGTATGTCACTGTGAACCCACTGTATGGCAAAGTTGAGTTTCGGACTGTTGTACCATAGGTTACGGTTACTGATAGGTATGCTTACACCTGCCGACACACCATATTCATACGGTTTTTCGGACACGGTGCCTGTCGGATCAGCACAAGCATAGGATTTTGAGTAATAACCGCCAATCTTGTATGTCATGCGGTTACGCAATTTCGAACTTTGATAATTAGGGGTGATGTCATATCCTAAGGCAAATCTCATGCGGTCGTATAACTGTCCTTTCTGAGAAATGTATTTACCATCACCATAGTCTTGGGAAGGGAACTTACAGTCACTCCATTTCTCAATTCCAAAATCACCACCCAGACGCCATTGGCGACCATGCCGGAATGTGAAGCCGGCATCCAGGCTGTGAGGCAACTCAAACGCATTTCGGATGGTGTCGGATGTAATGCCCTGAACAGTGCTTGAGCTGTTGATTGTCTCTGTGTTTCGGATTGCACGGTTCTTGACCTCATGCCCCAGGCCATAAGTGGCGCCGATTGTTAAGTCATCATTTTTCGACAACTTCAATGTGTATTGCAAACCGGCGTCTAATTTCCACGTGGATATATCAGCGCTATATCCTCTCACCATTGAATAGACGGAGGACTCACTATATGACATGGTTGATGTGTGGGAATAATCGCCGTATAGATAGGAGATGTTGGCGCCGATAGATAGCGGCGACCCAAATGCTTTCCATCCTGCACCAAAATATACCTGATGTAAACCACCGCTTCCTGAAAAGTTATATGACGAAGTAATATCTTCCGTACCACTAATATTCTCAGAACCGGATTTGAAACTGTAATTGATATTCGTATATGGTAGAATACCTAACGACATACCAAGATTCTTAAAAGCCCTGAATTGGAACGTGAAATAGTCAATACTCGTGTTGCGGGCATTTTTCTGAAGATTCCCCATTTTGTAGTTCCCATTCTGAAAAGTCAGTCCGAAATCTATCAGAGCCGTAAGAGAGTCTATGGATGAGTAGGAAGCCGGGTTGGCAACATTGATTTCCTGACCATTACGAAAACCTTGGGCTACACCTGCCATGCCCTTGTTGAACCCAAGTGCACGGTCACCCATCATACCGAATCCATATCGTGAATATGGAGAGTTGATTCCGTTCTGGGAGTAGCCGGCTAATGTGGATAACATCAGGACGCCTACCGTGATTGCTACTTTAATTCTATTCATATTTTATTGTTTGTTGTAGATGGTTTAATATGATGTTTAATCCTTTTAAAACAAGATTTTTATCTGCAAAAATACACTTTTTATTAACATAATCAAAATCTATTTCGTCTCCTCCTGTGAAAAACACGAGAAGACCAGGATATTTCTTTCGATATTCACGGATATAACCTTCAATTTCTTTGCGCATTCCTTCTTGCACTCCATTGATGATAGCGCTTTCTGTGGTTGTGCCAATCCGGCTGGATGAGAAACGGTTGGAAATATAGGGTAGGCGAGACGTATAGTCGTGTAATGCCTTAAATCTCATCTCCATACCAGGAGATATATTTCCACCGATGTACTCTCCCTCTTTGTTGATGATATCGTAGGTGATGGCTGTACCACTGTCGATACACATTACCGCGTGTTTGCATTTTGCTTCGTAATAGGCCCCTATCACACTGCTGATACGGTCAGTTCCGAGTGTGGAAGGGGTTTCATACAGATTCCGCACTGGAAGCGGGGTGTCGCCGGTCATGACATGAATATTATGAATTCCGTGTTCTTCCAGTTCTTCAAATAACCATTCCGGGAGGATGGAAGTGGAGGAAATGATGCAGGATGTTACCATCTGGCCGGATAAATACTCTTGGAATCCTTTTCTGTCTTCCAGATGTATTCTCAGTGTATGCAGGGGGACAAGCAGTTTATGATTGCTTCCCTCTGGGAGCCTTTCTTGGCTTTCCGGAAAAAGACCGGCCTTTAAACTGCTGTTTCCGATGTCTATTGTCAGTTGCATGGCGGTTCTGCTTTTTTGATTTGTTATGTGATGAGTTGTTGAGTTCGGGACGTTCACCACATCCTGTCGGAAGCGGTAACTCCTCAATTTTCTTTCCTGTCAGATGCTCAATCCTGTGGAGGCTTTTAGTATCGGCAGGTGTGATGATAGTGATAGCACAACCAGTACGGTTGGCACGTGCTGTACGCCCGATTCTATGAACATAGTCTTCCGGATCACGTGGGGTGTCATAATTGATAACTAACTGAATGTCGTCTATGTCAATACCACGGCTTACGATATCTGTGGCAATCAGAACATTAATCCTGTGGTTGCGGAATTCATACATGATCGTATCGCGTTCTGGCTGTGTCAAGTCTGAGTGCATCGCACCGATTGTCTTTCCTTTGAGTTTTAAAGTACGGGCCAGTTCTTTTACTTTTGTCTTTTTTGATACAAACATAATCACACGGTCATATGTCTCATCAGAAAGGATATGCTTTATGATTTTGTCTTTCATGCCTTCATAGCATACATATATGTATTGCATGATGTTGTCTGCCGGTTTGGAGATGGCTATCTTCACTTCAACCGGATTTGTCAGGATACTATGTGCCAGATTCTGGATATTCTGTGGCATTGTGGCGGAAAACATGATTGTCTGTCGCTGTGAGGGCAGATAGCTGACAATCTTCATGATATCATCGCTGAAGCCCATGTCGAGCATGCGGTCAGCCTCGTCTAATACAAAAAAACTGACTTTGCTTAAATCAATGTGTCCGGAATTGATATGACTGATTAACCGGCCGGGAGTAGCCACAATAATATCCGCGCCCATTGTCAGACCTTTCCGCTCCTGCTCAAACCGGATACCGTCATTCCCTCCATAAACTGCATAACTGGATATATTCATGAAATAGGAGAAGCCTTCAACCTGTTGGTCGATCTGTTGAGCCAGTTCTCGTGTGGGCGACATAATCAGACAATTAATCGAATCTTTAGGGAATTTGCCTGAGTTCAGCATATTCAATATCGGTATAAGATAAGCAGCAGTCTTACCAGTGCCAGTCTGGGCAATTCCAATTAAATCGTGTCCTTCCAGCAATGGGCCGATGCTTTTCTCCTGAATAGGCGTACATTCCTCATAATTCATGGAGTCAATGGCATCTAACACTTCATCGTCTAATGGAAATTCATCAAAATACATCTATGTCGTTTTTATGATTCTACAATAATAGTTCAATTATTTTGTTTTAACACGTCCCAGTCTATCTCGGAGCTTTTTTATAAAGTATAAATGCGATAAACGCAAATACGATGTTCGGCAACCATGCGGCCAATGGAGGATACATGTTCAAGTTGACGGCAAAGGTCTTGGAGAATGTCTGAAACAAAATATATAGTAAGCTTAGGAAGATTCCGATACCTAATGCTATTCCCATACCGTTTTTTCTTTTCTGGGCTGACAATGATACTCCCATGATAGTAAGGATGATAATAGCAAAAGCAGATGAACCGCGTTTCCAATATTCAAATTCAAATTCTTTGATATTGGCAAATCCGCGTTCTTTCTGACGCTTGATATAACGTCGTAGTTTTGGCGATGTAAGTGTCTCTTGTTGACCTTTTGTAATCAGGAAGTCCTGTGGCTCCATCTTGATAATGGTGTCGAGACGGCTTCCTGTTTGGAGGATTTCACGCATTCCCTGTAGATTCCGTATTTCGTAATTGTTTAGAATCCAATGATATGGCTCCTCAGCCAAGGTGTCGTAGCGAATAGTGTTTGCTTGCAGGTGGCTTACGAGCTTTTTGTTCTTAAACTGGTCAAGGAGAAACTCATATCCTGTCTTTGTGTTGTCCTCATAACGTCCTATATAAGCAATCACACCATGTGCCACCTCAAGTTGGGCATTTGTGGTATAGTTGGCAACTTTCTTTTTTTTGAAAGTGTTTTCAAACTTCACGCGTTTTATGTTACCCTCTGGTATCACATAACAACCGAGATAATAGGTTACCAGACTGATAATGATGGCGGAGAATATATAAGGACGGAGAATGCGCTTGAATGACATTCCTGTTGACATCATTGCGATAATCTCTGAGTTCTCGGCAAGCTTTGTGGTGAAATAAATGACTGACACAAACACAAACAGCTGACTGAAAAGATTGCTGTAATAAGGGACAAAATTCACGTAGTAGTCGAGAAATATTTGTCGCATAGTGGCATTCCTCGATACAAACTTGTCAATATGCTCATTGATGTCAAACACCACGGCAATCGAGATAATAATCAATATGACAAAGATGTAGGTACTGAGGAATTTCCACATCAGATAACGGTCAATGCGATTGATGGGAATAATCTTGGAAAAGATATATTCCTTCATGGCTGACCATCGTTGTTTCAGTGATGGTATGTCAATATGTGAGGATAACCGTTTCACAATTCAACTTCTTTTTTATAATCTGCGTCCCAGTTCCTCAACCATTTTGGATTTCCATACAACAAAATCTCCCTGGCTGATATGTTCACGGGCTTCCCGCATCAGTTCAAGGTAAAAAGCAAGATTGTGTATCGAGGCAATCTGCATTGCCAGCAGTTCTTGGGCTTTGAACAGATGGTGGACATAGGCTTTGCTGTACGTGCGGTCCACGTATGAGGTACCTTCCGGGTCAATAGGACTGAAATCAGTCTCCCATTTCTTATTTCGTAGGTTGATGGTGCCATGACGGGTGAATAACATCGCATTACGACCATTTCGGGTAGGCATTACACAGTCAAACATGTCAACACCCCGCTCAATTCCTTCCAAAAGATTGACAGGGGTTCCGACCCCCATCAGGTAACGGGGTTTTTCTTTCGGGAGAATAGAATTGACCAACTCTATTATCTCGTACATCACTTCAGCCGGTTCTCCTACGGCTAAACCACCGATGGCATTGCCATCCATCTCTTTAGCGGCAACATTCTCTGCCGCTCGTATGCGTAGGTCTTTATAGGTGCAGCCTTGTACGATTGGAAACAAACTCTGGTAATATCCATACTTCGGCTCTGTGTTTTTGTAGTGCTCTACGCAACGGTCAAGCCATGATTCTGTTAAGTCAAGTGATTTTTTGGAATAATCATAATCCGATGTGCCAGGTGGACATTCATCAAAGGCCATCATGATATCTGCTCCGATTGAACGCTCAATATCTATAACTTTTTCTGGAGTGAAGAAATGTTTGGAACCGTCAATGTGTGAACGGAATTCAGCTCCATCTTTCGATAATTTGCGGATGCCAGCAAGAGAGAAGACCTGAAAACCACCACTGTCTGTCAGCATCGGACGGTCGAAACCATTGAATTTGTGAAGCCCGCCAGCTTGTTCCAGTACTACTGTTCCCGGACGGAGATATAAGTGGTATGTATTACCTAAAATAATCTGAGCTTTGATATCATCCGTCAGTTCACGCAGATGAACCGCTTTTACGCTGGCTGCGGTGCCAACAGGCATGAAAATAGGTGTTTCTATGGGTCCGTGATCTGTTGTTATCAAGCCCCGACGGGCATTGCTCTTGGGGTCAGAATGCAAGATGGTGAATGTCATGAGTCGGCAGATTTTTTCTGTTCTGGTATTTCAAACGTCATGGCGTTCTTAACTTTCTCATCTAATAAAGCATACGAGAGCACTTCCGCTATTGTGCCGACATAGTGGAAAGTCAGCCCTTTCACGTACTGAGCTGGAATATCCTTGATGTTTTTTTCATTCTCACGGCATAGCATAATCTCTTTTATGCCTGCACGTTTCGCTGCCAGTATCTTTTCTTTGATACCACCTACAGGGAGGACTTTACCGCGAAGGGTAATCTCTCCTGTCATTGCAAGGTTTTTCCGCACCTTGCGTTGGGTCAAAGCTGAAGCAATGGAGGTGGCGATGGTAATACCGGCTGATGGACCGTCTTTCGGAACAGCTCCTTCCGGGACGTGGATATGGATATTATAGTTTTCGAAAATAGCAGGTGAGACAGATAACAAGTCAGTATGGGCCCGCAGATATTCCAATGCCAGTGTCGCAGACTCTTTCATCACATCACCAAGATTGCCTGTGAGGGTCAGACGGCCTCCCTTTCCACGACTTAAAGATGTCTCAACAAACAGTATTTCACCTCCTACGGAAGTCCAGGCCAGACCTGTTACCACACCGGCAAAATCATTGTCCTGATATTGATCGCGACTGAAAGGCTCCGTTCCTAAATACTCAACAACTGCATCAGGGGTGATTTTATATCCCGACTCTTTATTATCATTGATGACTGCCTTGAAAGCGATTTTGCGAAGAATTTTGTTAATTTGCTTCTCAAGTTCCCTCACACCCGACTCACGAGTGTAACTTTCAATGATTTTCTCAATGGCTGACTTGGTAAAACTGACCTTGTGGTCTCTCAGGCCTACATTTTCTATCTGTTTGGGAACCAGATGGCGTTTGGCTATCTCTATCTTCTCCTCTGTCAGATACCCACTTACCTCAATTAATTCCATACGGTCGAGCAGAGGAGCAGGAATCGTACTGATATTATTGGCTGTGGCGATAAACATAACATGGGATATGTCATAGTCAATATCCACATAATTGTCATGAAAAGCAGTGTTCTGTTCCGGATCCAACACTTCAAGAAGTGCGGAAGCCGGGTCACCATGTACGTTTGCCTGGGTCACCTTGTCAATCTCGTCAAGAATAAATACCGGATTAGATGAACCGGCCGTCTGAAGTCCTTTCATAATCCGTCCAGGCATAGCGCCGATATATGTGCGGCGATGACCGCGTATCTCACTTTCATCGTGTAAGCCACCCAATGAAACCCTCACATATTTTCGCTTCATGGACTTGGCTATACTCTTTCCCAATGAGGTCTTGCCGACTCCCGGAGGGCCGTAAAGACAGAGTATCGGACTCTTTAAATCACCACGAAGGCTTAAAACGGCAAGATATTCAAGTATGCGTTCTTTCACTTTCTCCATACCGTAGTGATCACGGTTCAGAATCCTCTCTGACGTCTGAAGGTTCAGGAAGTCTTTTGTCTTTTCTTCCCATGGTAAACTCAGAAGTGTTTCCAGATACTCATATTGAATATTGTAGTCAGGACTCTGGGAGCTTTGACGCTCGAGTTTCGCCAGCTCTCTCTCAAAATGTTCTTTTACTTCTTGGCTCCACTTCTTTTTGCTTGCGCGAACTGCCAAGTCTTCCAAATCGTGAGCGTCGTTGTCTCCTAGTTCGTCTTTGATATTCTCCATCTCTTTCTTTAGGAAATACTCACGCTGCTGACGACTAAGATCTTCGTGGGTCTGCATCTGGATATTTGCCTTGAGCATGGCAAATTGATATTCACGGCTCAGAAAATTCAGTAATTTTAAGGCACGGTCGTGAAGTTTTGTCTGTTCAAGAAGTAGGATGTGTTCTTTGTTGGGTAATGGCAGGCTGCCGCACATGAAGTTGACAAAGAAAATACGGCTTTGGGTGTCATTGAGTACAAAGGATGAGTCGAGCCTCATGCCGTCGCCTTTCTGGAGAAATTTGTCTGCTATTTCCTTGCATGACTCTATTGTGGCAATAAACGCACTGTCATTGTCCTCAGGCATGATTTCAGGATAGGCTTCCACATGGCCCATCAGATATTTATCACTTTCATGTGCCTCAGTCAGACGGATACGCATGTATCCTTGAAGAAACGCAGTGTGACTGCCGTCGGGTAAGCGTAATACTTTGGCAACTCTGCCCAAAACACCGGTTTTGTATAAATCTTTTTGGGCAGGCTGCTCAATATGTTCGTCTTTCTGACTGAACACACCGAATACAGTTTTCGACTTGTATGCCTCGTTCAGTAATGTAAGTGCACTTTCCCTTCCAATATTCACGGGAAGGAGAGTGCCGGGAAAAAGTAACATATTGCGTAATGGCAGGATCGGTATTTCTTTGTCCATCGCACTAATATCTTCCTGCTCTAGCTCTGTCTTGTCAAAGTTTGCTATAACGGAAATACTGTTACTTTCGATTCTACCGAAGATGTCTTCAATATTGTTTTGATCGTTAAAGTTCATTTATTGGACTGATTCTTAAGTTTTTAAATATGTCTAAAATGCACTTGCGCCTTTCTTCTCTTTTTTATGGCGCATAACTTTTGCAAAGTTACTAAAAAAACACCAATCATAATGATTGGAAATGATAAAAAAAGTCAAAAATACACTTTTATACAGTCATGTTTTCACAAATTATTCTAAAACTTGCACTTACAAAACTTTTATTGTAAATTTGCAGTAAAATGAAAATCTATGTCTAAAGTCTATATTTTATTTCTTTTGGTGGCTTTTCTTATTTACATATCTTGTGGGGAAGACCGAACTCATGAGTATGAGGAACTTACAGAGAGAGACCATTGGATGACAGATATTATGAAAGAGAAATATCTGTGGGGAGATAGTATCAATGAGGAAAAAATACAGTGGAAGTCTTATTTTACAGAACCAGTTACGTTTTTTAAGACACTTACCGCATTTGCTCCTTTTTCAGACTCATGGTCATGGTGCAGTATTGACACGCTTTGCATCGACTATCATGAAAGAGGTTTCTTTAATCATCTGGATTCATACGGTATGGATTTTATGCTGATGACAGACCCCACAGGAGCTACCAGTCGTCAGTTTGCGAGAGTAATAACCGTGATTCCCGGGTCCCCGGCTGACCGATGTGGCATTGAAAGAGGAGATTTTATAGGAATGGTAGATGATAATAAAATGTCTTCGTCCTATACTTCCTATATAAAGAGCGGTAAATCCAGAAAACTGGTTGTAAGCCATTTGGATGTAAACACGGAAACTGAAGAGCTTATCTGGTCTTCGGTTGATACTGTTCAGATGGAGAAGTCCGAATATGTGGAAGATGTACCTTATCCTGTGTGTAAAATGTTTGAAGCCGGTCCATCCTATGCCGCATACCTGATGTGCAACCGGCTTACGAGCGGACCTGTGGAAAAAGAAGCCGATTCGCAAACATATTCATCTCAGTTAGAGAATATTATCTCGGCTGTTCGCACTTATTCCCCTGAGAATGTTATTGTGGATTTGAGACTTTGTAATTTCGGACAACTCGAAATGGCCAATAAATTGGCTTCTTACCTTCTTTCCCCATCTTTCAACGGACAGGCTTTTGCCACTACATTCTATAATGCTTCTCGCTTTTCGGAGAATGACGTGTGTTATTTTGATTCTCATGCTTTGCAGAACGGACTTTCACCTGAGAATGTGTTTTTTATTACTTCCGCTTATACAAAAGGCGCTGCAGAATGGCTGATACGCGCGATTCAACATGCTTTAGGAGAAGCCAACGTTTTTACTATAGGGGTCAAAACAGCCGGACAGTATGTAATGACCGAGGATATTCCCTCTCAGTACTCTGCAACATTGCATCCTGCTGTAGCTTTTGTGGGAAATGCTGACGGCGATTACAACTATAATAATGGTATTTCGCCTGATTATGAGATAAATGAGTTTACTTATGTGAAATTATACCCGTATGGCAATGAGAATGAGACAGTACTTTCTTTTGTCCTTTCAGAAATAAATCATCTTTATTAAAGTCAACATAATTAATTGTCAGTCTTCATGAAACTACTTGACCGCTTCTTGAAATATGTGTCATTTGACACGCAGTCTGCTGAAGATTCGGCTACAACACCTAGCACTGAAAAACAACTACTTTTAGCTGAATATCTTCGTGATGAACTCACTTCTTTAGGACTTGAAGAAGTTGTGATGGATGAGAACGGCTATGTCTATGCCACATTGCCGCCAACATCCAAGAAGAAATTACCTGTTGTCGGATTTATTGCACATTACGATACAAGTCCCGACTGTTCAGGTGCTAATGTAAATCCCCGGATTGTACACAATTACGACGGAAAAGATATCGTCCTCAGTGACGGTATTGTCTCATCACCGGTTAAGTTTCCGGAATTGCTGAATCATATAGGTGAGGATCTCATTGTAACTGACGGACACACTTTGCTTGGCGCTGATGACAAAGCTGGAATTGCTGAAATAGTTTCTGCTTGCGAATATCTCCTCGAACATCCTGAAATCGAACATGGAAAGGTACGTGTCGCATTCAATCCTGATGAGGAAATTGGACTGGGAGCTCATAAATTCGATGTTGATCTGTTTGGTTGCGATTTTGCATATACGATGGACGGAAGTGAAGTCGGAGAAATTGAATATGAGAACTTTAATGCTGCTTCAGCAAAGATTCATATTACTGGATGTAGTGTGCATCCCGGTTATGCAAAAGATAAGATGCTCAATGCGGGAAGGGTGGCTACGGAACTTGTGGCAATGATGCCGGAATATGAGACACCAGAACATACTGAGGGGTATCAGGGATTTTATCATCTCACATCTGTCTCTGGTAATTGTGAGAGTGCTGATTTGTCTTTTATCATCCGTGATCACGACCATGATGATTTTGAACGGAGAAAACATTTCATTAAGCAGGTTGTGGAACGTATTAACACAAAATATGGTAACGTTGCGACTGCTGACATTTCTGACCAATATTACAATATGAAGGAGAAGGTCGACAAATATATTGTTGATATTGCGATACAGGCGATTAAAGATGCGGGTATGTTGCCGGTAGTACGCGCAATCAGAGGTGGAACAGATGGGGCGCAACTGTCTTTCATGGGATTGCCTTGCCCTAATATTTTCGCTGGAGGAATCAACTTTCACGGACCATTTGAATTCTGTCCCGTTCAGAGTTTGGAAAAAGCAATGAATACGATTATTAACATTGTTAAAATTGTAGAACGCAATGCTTGATTATTATTTAAACTGTTTAAACTCAATACTGTATTTTGGAAGCACGGTTAGATAAATGGCTTTGGGCTGCACGAATTTTTAAGACCCGTACCATTGCTGCGGATGCATGTAAGAACGGGAGAGTCATGATTAACGGAGTTAAGATGAAACCGTCACGCTCTGTGAAGGAGGGGGATGTTATTCAGGTTAGAAAGCCTCCAGTTACTTATTCATTCAAAATTCTTAAGGCTGTTCAAAACAGGGTAGGGGCAAAACTGGTGCCGGAAGTAATGGAAAATGTCACTACTCAAGACCAATATGAAATCCTGGAAATGAATCGTATTGGCAGATTTATGAGAAGGGCAAAAGGAACCGGTCGCCCTACAAAAAAAGAACGTCGGGAAATCGACGAATTTGCCGTTCCCGAGTTCTTTGCTGATTTTGAAGAGGAATTTGATGATGATGAAGAATCTCTATTTGAGGACTTCTTCAATTATGAAGACTGAATAATCCCTTTTTTTAGTGATTATAGTGGTTCATTGCCATTGTAATGCCACTTAGGCAGAAGGTCTTGACACCTTCGGCTGCTTTTTGGATAGATGTTGATAATTGGGCGAGTTCCTCATCTGTGAACTTACCTAACACATAATCTATCTGAGCCCCTTTCGGAAAGTCATTTCCCACACCAATTCGCATCCTGACAAACTGCTGGCTGCCTAATACGGATGCAATGTGCTTCAGGCCATTGTGCCCACCGTCGCTACCTTGAGGACGAATGCGTAATTTACCAAGAGGAAGTGAGATGTCATCGCAAATTACAATCATTCGGTCGGCACTGATTTTCTCTTTTTGTAGCCAATATCGTACGGCATTGCCACTAAGGTTCATGTAAGTCGATGGTTTTACAATTAACATCTCGGCATTTTTCACCCTGCATTTAGCTACAAATCCATATCGTTTGTCTTCGAATTGAGCATTGTGCTCACCAGCCAAAGCATCGGCAACCATAAAACCTATGTTGTGCCGGGTACCTTCGTATTCAGAACCAATATTTCCCAAGCCAACTACCAAATACTTCATTGTTGTTTCTGTTTCTTTATTGTTGTCTGCTGAAGGGGTATGTGTGCTACAGAATAGTCTTTTTATGAAATCAAACATTTTTGTTCCCCGTAAAATTATTGGATAATCATTGAGTTAAATTAAATCCGAATCATAGTGTTTAATGCACCATGATCCGGATTTATCTTCGTGTATGTTGCCAAATTATTCCTCTGTTTCTTCAGTTGCCTGTTCTGCCTGAGAACGTGCGGCACGTGTCATACGAACGGCGCAAACAACAACTTCTTTTGAGGTGACAATCTCCAGCCCCTCAAATTCAAGGGCGCTGACTTTGAGCGATTTACCAAGAGTCAATGGGGTAACATCAATATCCAAGGTATCAGGAAGTGCAGTATATGGAGCTTTTACCTTCAACTTACGCTGGTTGAGTACGAGCTTACCACCGGCTTTAACACCTTCTGCAAGTCCATTGAGTTTCACTGGGATCTCAATTACGATAGGAGCATCAGTAATCTGGTAAAAATCAACGTGGATTGGACGGTCTGAAACCGGATCGCACTGCAGCTCTTTCAAAATAACTTTGATAAGATTGCCGTCAACGTTAAGGTTGACAATATATACATTTGGAGTGTAAATCAATTTTGCCAATTCTTTCTCACTGACAACGATTGACTGAGATGCAGGCAGATTGTTTTCGCCTCTCTCTACTCCATAAACAACACTTGGGATAAGCCCCTGGCGACGGAGGTCGCGACTTGATTTCTTGCCAAGTTCTGTGCGTACTTTGGCATTAATGGTGATTTCTTTCATTTTGTGTTACTATAAATTAAGTTATAATGCTTAATTCGCCATCACACCGGTTGGCTAGATGCCGATTTTTCAAAAACTTTGCAAAGATACTACTTTTTTTCTTAATTGCCAACGAATAACTTAAATTTCTTTTATAAACATTAAATTATTACCCTTTCTTTCGCAATTCCAAATTTATTCCTTATCTTTGCAATAATTTACAAAAAAAGAGTTTTTTGATTTTTTCGAAGTAACCTATTAGTATGATTAACAGAACACTCATTCGTCTGAAAATCGTTCAGCTGATTTATTCTTTCTACCAGAATGGAAGTAAGGATATTCAGACTGCTGAGAAAGAGCTGATGTTCAGTCTCTCTAAAGCTTATGACCTTTATAATTTTCTTCTACTTTTAATGGTTGATGTGACCAGATATGAACAGGAACAGATAGAAAAGCAGGAGGAAATTAATAAAATCGCTCACAAAGATGATGTCATCAGCCATAAGTTTGTGGATAACTTATTCGTTAAACAGCTTGCCGACAATAAACATCTGCTTGATTTTGTTGAAAATCAGAAAAGAACTTGGCTTAATGATTCTGACTACTTGAAACAGTTGTTGACCGATATCAAAGAATCTGACACATATAATGATTATATGCAGATAGAAGGAAATGACTATCAGTCAGACAGGGAATTATGGCGTAAAATCTATAAATCCATCATTATGAAGGATGAAAGAATTAATGATGTGATTGAAGATAAAAGCCTGTATTGGAATGACGACAAGGAAATCGTTGATACCTTTGTTCTCAAAACGATTAAGAGGTTTGAAGAGAAAAATAAATCAGAACAGGAACTGTTGCCTGAATATAAAGACGAGGAAGACCGTGAGTTCGCAATCAAGCTTTTCAGGTCAACTATTCTTAATGATGAAAGCCACAGGCGCTATATTGCACAGAGCATAAAAAACTGGGAATTCGACAGGCTCGCATTTATGGATGTTGTAATCATGCAAATAGCAATTGCGGAAATTATTTCTTTTCCGCTTATACCTACTGTTGTTTCAATTAACGAATATGTGGATATTGCTAAATATTATAGCACACCTAAAAGTGCGGGATATGTAAATGGTATTCTGGATGCGGTTGTAAGACGCCTTAAATATGAGCATGTTATTGCAAAAGAATAATTTATTAACTTAACATTTTATAATTATGTGTTTTAATTTTCTACAGGATGCTGCTGCATCACAAGGTCAAGGAGGCAGTATGATGCCTATGCTTATCATGTTGGTTGCGATGTTCGCAATCATGTATTTCTTTATGATCAGACCTCAGAAAAAACGCCAGAAAGAGATTCAAGAGTGGAGAAACAGTCTTGAGGTGGGAACCGATGTCGTTCTTGCCGGAGGTATCAGAGGGAAAATTAAAGATCTCAACCGCGAAAAATCATATATGATTGTTGAGATTGCTAAAGGAGTTTGCATCGAAGTGGACAGAAATTCTGTCTTTGCTGATGTTGAACAGACTGTACAAAGATAAATACAGATAATGGCTGCAAAGAACAAAAATAAGACAAAACGTAATTCACGATTCTTTAAATTGAATCGTGAATTATTGGTGTTTTTGGTTTTTCTTTTAGTGGCTATTATATTCTGGTTTATTCAAACATTTAAAAACTCAACATCTGTCTCCCTTGATTATCAGCTGAAAGTCAACGGGATACCATCATCTGTTATCCCCACATCAAAAATTCCTGATAGAGTCCCTGTGAAAGTGTATGGCCGTGGCTTTAACGTGCTGAAGTTGCTTTTCACTTCATTCAATGAAAGAGTGGTGGAAGTGGATTATGCATCATTGAAAGACACGTCTAAAGCTTTGGTTATCGATAGTGATATCTGGAAACGCGCTTTTGCAAAGATCCTGCCATCGGGAGTTTCTGTCAATGAACAAAGCATACAAACTATTGAAATCTTCTATTCTAACGGTCATCACAAGAAAATACCTGTGATATTCAAGGGAATGATGAAAACAGCCAAAGACTATGTTGTCGGTGATATCATTCTCAAACCGGATTATGTGGATGTGTATGCACCTGAAGAAATGTATGATACGATTACATTTGTTAACACCGTTAAAATTCAACGTGAGAATTTGCAGGATACTTTAGATGTGTTATTAAAGTTGAACCCACCAGTTGGTGTGAAATGTGATCCCGACACCATTAAGGCGAAAATATGTGTTGACCTGCAGACTACGAAGCAGGTGAGTGTTCCTATCTACACTGTTAACTGTCCTCAGAACATTGTACTGAAACCTTTCCCTATGACGGCAACTGTCACTTATCAGGTGAGTGCATCAAAATATAATTCGATTAAAGACACCGAATTTAATATTGTAATTGATTATCTCACAATCAAAGAGAATGACTCTCAATGTAAAGTGAATCTGACTGCTATGCCTGAAGGCGTTTCCAATGTGAAGTATTCGCCTCACAACGTGGAGTATGTGATAGAACAGCTTAATGATGCTTCTGAATGACAACGACTCTTAGAATAGGTATCACCGGAGGAATTGGAAGCGGAAAGACTTATGTGTCGAATCTTTTGCGCGACAAAGGGTATAAAGTTTTTGATTGTGACAGTAGGGCAAAAAAACTGATGACGGAAGATCCCGGTATTATCCGCCGAATTCAAGAAGTTGTCGGTGAAAATGCTTATCATAATATCAGTACAGAGGCTGATGAGAGGAAAAACAAGTATGTGCTTAACAAAAAATTCCTTGCTGATTTTCTGTTTAAAGATGATAAAAATGCACAAATCATCAACCGTATAGTCCATCCGAAACTGGCTGAACAGTTTGTTGAATGGGCCGACAGACAGGAACAAGCTGTCGTCTTCATGGAATCCGCCATTTTGTTTGAGTCCGGATTTAATGAATTGGTTGATTATTCAATACTTGTGTTTGCTGATATTAATTTAAGGATACAAAGGGTTGTCCATAGGGATACTACCAGCCAAGAAGCAGTAATCAGCCGGATAAATCGACAAGTTGATTCTCGGTTACTCATAAAAAAAGCTGATTTTGTAATATGTAATAATCAAACAGACGATGTCGAAGAACAATTAAATAGTATTATTGACAGAATAAATTTGCTTAATAAAAACAGACAATAATTATGTTGAAAAAAATTTTAGCCATTTCGGGCAAACCTGGCCTCTATCAATTCGTATCAAGAGGCAATAGAATGATTATAATTGAAACAATCGATGATGTGAAGAAGAGAATGCCGGCACATGCTACTGACAAGATAGTTTCTCTTTCAGATATATCAATTTTTACAGATGATGATAAAGAGGTGCCATTGGCAACAGTGCTTGAAAATATTAAAAAGGAATTCAACGAACAGCTAATAGGTCTTAACTATAAAAAAGCTGCTGATTCCGATATTGTTGATTTCTTTGAAAAAGTTTTACCAAATTATGATAAGGACCGCGTCCATATAGGTGATATGCGGAAAGTGCTTCAATGGTATAATATACTCACAAAATACGGATTGAACGATTTCTCTTTGGATGAAGAGGAAGTTGATGAAAAGAAACAAGATAATTAAACCAATTTAACAAATGGTTAATATTGCGATTTTTGTCTCTGGTAGTGGAACAAACTGCGAGAACATCATTAATTATTTTAAAGATTCAACACTGATTAACACGGCATTGGTTGTAAGTAACAGGTCTGATGCCTATGCCTTAGTCAGGGCGAAGCGCTTGAATGTGCCTTCAGTGGTTTTGACAAAAAAAGAGATTAACACCCCTGACACAATTCTTCATTTGCTCTCTCAATACAAAATCGATTTCATCGTCCTGGCAGGATTCTTGCTGATGATACCTGAATTTCTCATTGATGCATTTCCTGGTAAAATCATTAATTTGCATCCGGCGTTACTTCCTAAATATGGTGGTAAGGGAATGTACGGACATCATGTGCATGAAGCTGTCAAGTCATCTGGTGATACAGAAACCGGTATGACGGTGCATTATGTTTCGCCAGTCTGTGATGGAGGAGATATAATCGCTCAGTTTTCTGTTCCTCTGAGTGTAGATGACACACCAGAGGATATTGCAAAAAAAGAAAACCAGTTAGAAATGAAATATTTTCCAAAAGTAATTGAAAAGGTTGTTTTTGACAAATTCTGTCAATAAAAAACTTTTTTTTTGTTGTTTTGTCAGTTTTTAGTTAAAAATAGTTAATCGATTGCTGTGCTTGTTACAATATTATTGCATCCAGTAAAATAATTCTTACCTTTGCATTGTGTTTTTCATGGTATTAGATTTATTTTAAGGTTAGTAAAGATTGCTTGTCGTGAGATAAGCAATTTTTTTTACACTTAATTACCCCTCAAAAGGCAGTTAAGTGTAATTTTTTTGTGAAAATATAAGCTACTATTCTTCCATTCTTCTTACTCTTTTCATCTTATTCTTGTTTTTTTTCCCTTTTTTATTGATTATCTGACTAATTTTTAATAAATTTGTGGAAAATTTAACACAACCCCTGCTTATTCAATACAGGGTAAAAAAATTATTCAAATGGAAGGTAAAATTCAAGAACTAACCGAAAAACTTCTCAACGAAGGTATTGAGAAAGGTAAGGAAAAAGCACAGGAGATTGTTGAGCAGGCAAAAATTCAAGCTGAGCAGATAATCAATGATGCAAAAATTCAAGCAGAAGAAATCGGATTTAAAGCCGACAAGGATGCAAAAACGTTGGAACAGAACACAAAATCTGAGTTGAAGATGTTTTGTGATCAGGCTTTAAATGCTTTGAAAACTGAAGTGGCTAATGTTGTAAACGATACAGTTGTGAAGGAAACTGTCAAAGAGGTTGTCGATGATAAGAACTTTATGGATGAGTTTATACTTAAAATGGCCGAGAAATGGGGTGCACAAGAAGATATTGTAATCACTACACAGGACGCTGCAAGTTTGAAAGCTTTATTTGCCAAGAAAGCAAAGGCATTGCTTGATAAAGGCGTAAAAATTGAACAGGTGAACGGACAAGATGCACTTTTTACCATTCAGCCGGCAGACGGTTCATATAAAGTGAATTTCGGTAATAAAGAGTTTGAGGATTATTTTAAATCTTTCCTGCGTCCACAATTAGTGGAAATGCTTTTCTGATTTTTTTATTACAGAATCTGATTAGCCAAGTTTAGGAAATGGTTAATATTCGGATATATATTCTGTGTTAATAGTTTGAACTGCCTAATATCAGACAGTTTAGTTTATCAGTAGAATTATAGTTCAAAGTTCATAGTTTTTATGGCCAACTATTATTGCCTTATGGCGGGCGTCCCTGACATTCAACTGGTTGACTTGCAAGACCCGCAAATTACTTTTGAAGATTTCAGAGAACAACTTGAAGAAGTTGTCACTGAGAATGACAAAAAACTACTTTATGTGTTTTTTCTCAAAAGAGATTGCCTGAATCTGGTACAATTGCTGAAACATCCTGAAAGTGAAATTACTTCTTTCGGAAATCTTAGCCTGGAACAGTTAAATGACTTGATTGTCTCAGCTAGGACAATGAATTTCAATGTTCATCGTTATCCGTCTTTTATGTCGATTTTCGCGAGAGAATTCGATTATAATAAAGATAAAAAGGATTATTTCCCTGAAGACCACATTTTGTATGAGTTCTACAATTATGCGATGCAATGTCCTAATAAATTCATTGCAGAGTGGTATAAGCTGAACCTTGATCTGTCTAATATGCTCACAGCTTTTATTGCGCGTAAATACGGATGGAATGTGTCTGATTACATTTACGGAGATAATAATGTGAACGAGATGATCAGAAACAATCATACCAAAGATTTTGACCTTAAAAATGAATACGATTATGTCGTGGACATAATGAAAATTGTAGATACCGACGATCCTGTTGATAAGGAGAGGCTTATCGATGCATTCAAATGGAATTGGTTAGATGAGAAAATCTTTTTTGACGTTTTCTCTATTGAGGCTGTTTTTGCTTATCTTTGTAAACTTGAGATGATGGACAGATGGCAACAACTCGAACCTGAAAAAGGACAAGCCAGATTTAAGGAAATTATAGAAGCGCTCAGGTCTGAAGCCAAAGTGCCTGAGGAATTTGTGAAAAAATAAAATCAAAAATAATATAATATGACTAAAGGAACAGTTCATAGCGTTGTCTCCAATATGGTTACGCTCAGAGTTGACGGACCGGTTAAACAAGGAGAGATTTGCTATATTGAAACAGGAGGCGATAAACTCATGTCTGAGGTGATTAAAGTCATCGGTGCGGATGTTTACGTACAGGTGTTTGAATCTACCAGAGGACTGAAGGTGGGTGCTCCTGCTGAATTTACAGGACACATGCTTGAGGTGCAATTAGCTCCGGGTATGCTTTCTAAAGAGTTCGACGGACTTCAAAACGACCTTAACAAAATGGATGGCGTTTTCCTTAAAAGAGGACAGTACACTGACCCTCTCGACCGCGAAAGGGAATGGGACTTCAAACCTCTTGCAAAAGTAGGGGATACCGTAATCAGTTCTGATTGGTTGGGACAGGTTGAGGAAAACTTCCAGCCTATTAAGATTATGGTGCCGTTCCAGATGGAGGGTAAGGCTAAAGTGAAATCTATTGTCGGTGAAGGAAAGTATAAGGTTGAGGATACGATTGCCGTACTGGAAGATGAGAAAGGCAACGAAATCAAAGTCAACATGATTCAGCATTGGCCTGTTAAGTTTGCAATGACAAACTATAAAGAAAAGCCAAGACCATTCAAGTTGCTTGAAACAGGCGTACGTACAATCGACACATTCAATCCGATAGTGGAAGGCGGAACCGGTTTTATCCCAGGACCGTTTGGTACTGGTAAAACGGTTCTTCAGCATGCCATTTCAAAACAGGCTGAGGCAGACATTGTGATTATCGCTGCCTGTGGTGAGCGGGCCAATGAGGTTGTGGAAATCTTCACTGAGTTCCCGGAACTGGAAGACCCGCACACAGGACGTAAACTCATGGAAAGAACCATTATTATTGCAAACACCTCCAACATGCCTGTGGCTGCGCGTGAGGCTTCTGTTTACACTGCCATGACCATGGCAGAATATTATCGCGCAATGGGACTCCGTGTACTTCTTATGGCCGATTCCACATCCCGTTGGGCTCAGGCTCTACGAGAGATGTCAAACCGTATGGAGGAACTTCCTGGACCGGATGCATTCCCAATGGACCTCTCAGCCCTTATATCAAACTTTTACGGACGGGCTGGCTATGTTTTCCTGAATAATGGAGAGGTGGGTTCCATTACGTTTATAGGAACTGTATCTCCTGCCGGTGGTAACCTCAAGGAGCCTGTAACAGAAAACACAAAGAAGGTAGCCCGCTGTTTCTATGGCTTGGAACAGGATCGTGCAGATAAAAAACGATATCCGGCTGTCAATCCTATAGACTCTTATTCCAAGTATCTTGAGTATCCGGAATTCGCCGACTATATCAAAGAGAAAATAAATGATCAGTGGATACCGAAAGTGCTCAAGCTGAAAACTCGTATGCAAAGAGGTAAGGAAATCGCAGAGCAAATCAATATCCTCGGCGACGACGGTGTGCCTGTAGACTATCATATCACTTTCTGGAAATCAGAAATTATTGACTTTGTTGTCCTTCAACAGGATGCTTTCGATGAGGTCGATGCTGTCACTTCATTGGAAAGACAAGAGGCAATCCTTAATATCGTAACTGATATTTGTGAGACCAACTTCCAATTCGACAAATTCCTTGATGTTACTGATTATTTCAAGAAAATGATTAACCTCTGTAAACAGATGAACTATTCAGAATACAAATCTGAACAATATGAGGATTATGTGAAGCAGATTAAGGACCTTTTAACTCAAAAATAACTCACTATGGCTAAAGCATTCCAAAAAATATATACCAAAGTCAGCCAGATTACTAAAGCCACATGCTCACTGAAAGCGACTGGTGTGGGCTACGACGAGTTGGCTACGATTGACGGTAAGCTTGCCCAGGTCGTTATGATCAAGGGTGATAACGTCACACTTCAGGTATTTGAAGGTACCGGTGGTATTCCTACAAACGCCGAAGTTGTTTTCTTGGGGAAAGCACCTACTTTGAAGGTTAGTGATCAATTGGCTGGTCGTTTCTTCAATGCATATGGTCAGCCTATTGATGGAGGACCAGAGATTGAAGGTGAAGAAGTTGAAATCGGCGGACCATCGGTGAATCCGGTAAGACGTAAACAGCCAAGCGAACTTATTGCCACTGGTATTGCTGGTATTGACTTGAATAATACATTAGTATCGGGACAGAAGATTCCGTTTTTTGCGGACCCTGACCAGCCGTTCAACGAAGTGATGGCGCTCGTGGCTTTACGTGCCCAGGCCGATAAAATCATTCTTGGTGGTATGGGTATGACCAATGACGACTACTATTTCTTTAAGAACACATTTTCAAATGCTGGCTCTCTCGACCGTATCATTTCATTTATGAATACCACTGAAGACCCTGCTGTAGAACGTTTGTTGATACCTGATATGGCTTTGACTGCCGCTGAGTATTTTGCAGTACAGAAACATGAAAAAGTCCTTGTGCTGCTAACCGACCTGTCGTCTTACGCCGATTCTCTGTCAATCGTATCAAACCGTATGGACCAGATTCCTTCAAAGGACTCTATGCCTGGTTCTCTGTATTCAGACTTGGCTAAGATTTATGAGAAGGCCGTTCAGTTCCCTGAAAGTGCCGGAGGTGGTTCCATCACTATTATTGCAGTTACTACTTTGTCTGGTGGTGATATCACTCATGCAGTTCCAGATAATACTGGTTACATTACTGAAGGCCAGCTTTACCTCAGACGTGATTCTGACATCGGAAAGGTAATTGTCGATCCGTTCCGTTCGCTTTCTCGTCTGAAACAGCTTGTCGCTGGTAAGAAAACAAGAAAAGACCATGCACAGGTGATGAATGCAGCCATCCGTCTTTATGCGGATGCCGCCAATGCCAAGACAAAACTGGAAAACGGATTTGATCTTACCGACTACGACAACAGATGCCTTGATTTTGCAAAGGATTATGCTGATAAAATCCTTGCTATCGATGTCAATCTCGATACAATCCAGATGCTTGATACCACATGGCAACTGTTTATGAAATACTTCAAACTGGAAGAGGTGAATATCAAGAAAGAATTCACCGACATCTATTGGGTGTAAATGAGCTTTTGTTTTCATATCTTTAAGATGATTATTTCATTCTATAAGGTAGAAAGTTCAAACTTCAAAGTTCAAAGTAATTATGGCGATTAAATTTCAATATAATAAAACATCTAAACAACAACTTGAGAAACAGCTCAAGATGAGGGTGCGTACCTTGCCTATCATAAAAAACAAGGAAACCGCACTGCGTCTTGAGGTGAAAAAATCCAAGCAGGAAGCCGAGGAACTTGACAAAAAACTCCAGAAGCAAATTGAAGGATACGAATCCATGTATGCGCTTTGGGGAGAGTTTGATCCGTCCTTGGTGGAACTGAAAGATGTTGAGCTTAATGTGAAAAAGGTTGCAGGAGTTAGAGTACCTGTCCTTGAGAATATTAAACTCGACGTAAAACCCTTTGGAGTTTTCAGTGCCCCTAAATGGTATTTCGACGGTATCAATCTTCTTCAAGGATTGGCCAAGACTGCTGTGGAAAAAGAGTTTGTTGTGGCAAAACTGCGTCTTTTGGAACATGCACGACGTAAGACTACCCAAAAAGTCAACCTCTTTGAAAAAGTCCAAATACCAGGATATGAAGAGGCTATACGTAAAATTAAGCGGTTCATGGAAGATGAGGAAAACCTCTCAAAGTCCAGCCAGAAAATCTTGAAGGCAATTAAGGAAAAAAGAGAGGAAGAGGAAAAAGCTAAAGAAGGAAAGGAGGGTACAGTATGATTACAAAAATGAAAAAACTCACTTTCCTTATTACCAATAAGGAATACGACTCTTTTATTGCTGAGATTAGAAAACTTGGAGTTGTGCATATTGATCAGTTGCAGTCGGGAGCTACTAGTTCCGAATTCGAGAATGCCAAAAATCTAGATACAAGAATTGACAATACACTCAAAACTCTGGATTTCGCAAAAGACTCTTACACAACAGAAAAGGAACTGCAGATTCAGACTGTTAGCGAAAATATCTCTAAAAAAGATATTCTCAGCAGAGTGGAAAAACTGATTGGTCAGATTGATCAGCTAACTGTTAAAGAAACAGAGGTGAAGCATGCAATTGACTCTGTTAATAAGGAAATTGCAAAGCTTGAACCTTGGGGTGAGTTCGACTTCGATACTGTTCGCAAAATTGAAGAAGAAGGATGCAATGTTAGTTTCTGGACTTGTCCTTCTAAACTTTTCAAGGCAGAATGGACCGATCTGTATTTCGCTATTCCTGTAAATGAGATTAACAAGAAGGTTTATTTTATTACATTCTTTCAGGAAAAACCGGATATTATAGCCGAATCGATAGAACTTCCAGAAAAGAAATTGTCTGACCTCCTTTCTGGAAGAAAAGATTTGGAAACTCAGCTTTCAGAACTGCAGGAACAATATCTTGTTTATAATGCAGAGGGTAGGGAACTGCTCAATCGTGCCAAAGTTGAAAACCAGAATGATATTTCCTTGTCGAAAGTTCACCTTTGTGGCGAAACGATTGCTGATGATTATCTTAAGTTGATGGTGGGTTGGGTACCTGCTGATAAAGAAGAACCTTTGCATCATTATCTTGATGATAATAAGATATTCTATGAGGAAGAAAACCCGACAGAGAAAGACGATGTACCGGTTGAAATTAAAAATGATCAGTATAGCTCCCTCTTTGAACCTATCCTTAAGATGTATTCCTTGCCTAGTTATAAAGACTTGGATATCACACCTTTTTTTGCACCGTTTTTCATGCTTTTCTTTGGATTATGCCTTGGTGATGCCGGTTACGGATTAATAGTTCTTGCTGCCAGCATTTTCCTTTTCTTTAAATCTTCAGAAAAAGTGAAACCCTATGCAAAACTTGGGATTTATCTTGGTGCCACCACTGTAGTGTGCGGACTTCTCACCGGCACATTCCTTGGCATTGACCTATCACAGCAGAACTGGGCATTCCTTGCGCCTGTAAAGAAACTCTTTGTGAATGAGAACAACTATACGTTGTTCGGCTATTCACCTATGATGGTCATCTCGGTGATAATAGGTCTTGTTCAGGTACTTCTCGGTATGGTATTGGCAGGTATTAAAGCGGCCAAACTCCATGGGTGGAAATTTGCTATCGGAAAGATGTCGTGGGTGGTTGGTATTATTACTACAATTATCGCCTTTGGTGTCCCTGCATGTGGTGTCCAGTTGCCGACAGTTCTTCTTTATATTCTCTATGGAATTATAGGACTGGCAGTTATAGGAATTTTCTTCTGTAATTCACCAGACAAGAATGTGTTTATGAATTTCGGTGTCGGACTTTGGGATACATACGGTATGGCTACAGGATTACTTGGCGATTTGCTTAGTTATATTCGTCTGTTTGCACTCGGTCTTACTGGTGGCGTCTTAGGTAGTGTGTTTAATCAGTTGGCAATGCAGATGACTGACGGAATGAACTGGTGGGTACGCTGGCTCCCGATGTTGCTAATTCTTCTTTTCGGACATGGTATTAATTTTGCCCTTTGTATGATTTCATCTTTCGTGCATCCAATGCGACTCACTTTTGTTGAGTTCTTCAAGAATGCGGATTTTGAAGGTGGTGGTAAGGCATATGAGCCTTTTGCAATAAAAAAATATGAAGGGGCTGAAGCGTGATAATGATTTAAAAAACAAATAAATCTTAAATAAAAACTTTAATTTAATTATGGAAATTGTATTAGCTTATTTGGGAGTCGCTCTCTGTGTTGGACTCTCTGGAGTAGGTTCTGCCTACGGAGTAACGATTTGTGGTAATGCGGCTATTGGTGCCTACAAGAAGAATCCAAGTGCAAGTGGTTCATATATTGCTCTTGCTGCCCTTCCTTCTTCTCAGGGACTGTATGGCTTCGTAGGTTTCTTTATGCTCAATAGCCATTTGGCTGCCGCCAACGGCAACATGATGATTGCTGCTGCAATTTTTGGTGCGGGTCTTGCTCTTGGACTTGTTGCATTGTTCTCTGCTATCCGTCAGGCAAAAGTGTGTGCAAATGGTATTTCCGCTATCGGCGGTGGGCATAATGCATTCGGTACCACAATGGTATTAGCCGTGTTCCCGGAGTTGTATGCAATTCTAGGACTCCTTGTTCTAATTCTTATTGCTGGTTCTTTACCGGCATAATCAAACAAGCATCAATAAAAAAATCGTGGCTCCATTCAGAGCCACGATTTTTTTTACAATGGTCAGCGGTTAACAACCGACTATTTATAATATTCTTTCTTTCCTGCAGCGAGTGTGTTCTTCATAAGCGAGCAGATAGTCATAGGACCAACACCACCTGGAACAGGTGAGATATAGGAGCAAAGTGGTGACACTTCATCGAATTTGACATCACCATTCAGGCGGAATCCGCTTTTTTTCGATGCATCTGGAACTCGTGTCGTTCCCACGTCAATCACTACGGCTCCTGGTTTTATCATGTCAGCGGTCACAAAGTCTGGAATTCCGATTGCTGCTATAATGATATCAGCTGATTTGCATTCCTCTTTTAGGTTTTTGCTATGGGAATGGCATACTGTCACTGTAGCATCGCCGGGAATGCGTTTTTGCATCATCAGCTGTGCCATTGGCTTGCCTACAATATTGCTTCTGCCCAATACCACACATTTTTTACCACTTGTCTCAATGTTATAACGTCTTAGCAGCTCTATGATACCATTAGGGGTAGCAGATATAAAACAAGGAAGGCCTAACGACATTCTGCCAACATTTACAGGATGGAAACCATCCACGTCTTTACGGTAATCAATAGCTTCAATTATTTTTTGTTCAGAAATGTGCTTTGGCAATGGTAACTGTACAATAAAACCATCTACGTCGCTGTCATTATTCAGTTTCTGAACCTGAGCCAATAGTGTTTCCTCGGTCACGTCTTCTTCAAAACGGATGAGTGTGGATGTGAAGCCACATGCTTCGCATGCGATTACTTTATTACGAACATATGTTTCACTTCCTCCGTCATGACCTACGAGGACTGCGGCCAGATGCGGACGCTTACCGCCATTCGCTACAATATTGGCTACTTCTTCAGCTATTTCCTGCTTGATGGCGGCAGCAGTGGCCTTTCCGTCTATTATTTGCATATCTTATTCGTTTTGAGGTTTTTAAGTCTTTATGTTTGCCGGGTTCTATCGTCTAGACATCCTACCCATCATCTTGCTGGCTTTACCGCCTGTCATCATCTTCATCATCTTACGCATCTGATCAAACTGTTTCATGATTCGGTTCACCTCATCTATGCTGTTACCGGAACCCTTGGCAATTCGGTTTTTGCGGCTGTAATTCATACAATCCGGATGTTCTCGTTCGTATGGAGTCATAGAACTGATCATAGCCTCTACAGCTTTGAATGCATTGTCATCCATGTCTATGTCTTTCAAGGCTTTCCCCATACCAGGAATCATTCCGATCAGGTCTTTCACATTACCCATTTTCTTTATCTGGTTAATTTGTCCCTGAAAATCATTCCAGTCGAATTTGTTTTTCTTAATCTTGGCTTCAAGGCGTTTGGCCTCTTTTTCATCATATTGCTGTTGTGCACGTTCAACGAAAGAAACAACATCACCCATTCCAAGTATACGGTCTGCCATTCGTTCAGGGTGGAAGAGGTCGATAGCTTCCATCTTCTCACCGGTTCCGATAAACTTGATTGGTTTGTCAACAACTGTACGTATGGATAATGCCGCACCGCCACGTGTGTCACCGTCTAACTTGGTTAGTATCACACCGTCAATTTCCAATCGTGAATTGAATGTCTCTGCTGTGTTTACAGCATCCTGACCGGTCATGGCATCCACCACCAGCAATGTTTCGCTTGGAGTGATGGCTTCTTTGATTTGTTGTATCTGAACCATCAGCTCTTCGTCTATTGACTGACGACCAGCGGTATCGACAATTACAGTGTCATATCCTTTTGATTTTGCTTCTTGGATTGCATTCTTGGCAACAGAAATAGGGTCTTTGGATTCCAATTCCAGGTATATCGGAACATTAATCTGCTCTGCCAATACACGTAACTGTTCCATGGCAGCCGGACGGAATGTGTCGCAGGCGGCAAGCAATGGCTTGCGCTTCATACGGTCTTTTAGCATTAATGCCAGCTTGCCGCTCATCGTAGTCTTACCGGCACCGTTCAAGCCGGCCATGAGGATGATTGCAGGACGACCTTCAAGATTCATCTCCTGAGCTTTCCCGCCCATCAATTCTGCTAACTCGTCGTGGACTATCTTCACCATCATCTGGCCCGGACTCACAGCTGTGAGCACATTCTGACCTAATGCTTTCTCTTTTACCTTGTCAGTAAATGTTTTGGCCACTTTGAAGTTAACATCTGCCTCTAAAAGTGCTTTACGTACGTCTTTTAGCGTCTCGGCGACGTTTATTTCTGTTATTTTTCCCTGGCCTTTTAAAATTTTAAATGACCGTTCTAGTCTTTCTGATAAATTCTCAAACATATTGAATCTTATTATTATTCTGTTTCAGTTTTTCTAGGCTTTACACCTTGATAAATTAAAAATGCTATGATGCCGGCTATAATAATGATTGCGGCAATGCCAATGATATGGCTGTAATGTGATATTGTTCCAATCAATGTGGTTTTGTCTATCTGTGTATGGCATAGATAGCCGGTTAAAACCAATATACAGTTCCAAAGACACGCACCTAATGAGGTGAATAAAATGAAACTCCCTAATTCCATTTTTGCAAGGCCGGCTGGAATGGAAATTAATTGTCTGATAGCAGGAATCATCCTACCAATTAACGTGGAAATCTTACCGCGTCGGTCGAAATATTCCTCGGCTTTTTTTACCTTTTCTTCATCAATCAGACACATATGGCCAAAACGGCTGTTGGCAAATCGGTATATAATCGGACGACCAAGAAAATAGGATATGGCATAGTTGACCAATGCGCCAAGTAATGCTCCGGTTGTTCCGCATGCAATAATCATGAAATAAGACATTTTTTCTTCTTCTGCAGCCATGTAGGCTGCTGGAATCATCACTATTTCAGAAGGAAAAGGTATAAATGAACTCTCGATTGCCATGAACACAATAATCCACCAGTAATTCAGGTTGTCCAGGGCACCTTGAGATAAACCCACAATGAAGTCTTGCATTCGGATAATTAATTTAGAACCATTTGATTTTAACATGCAAAATTACAAATTTTTATTGAATTTTTTGTTATTCTTAATCCTAATAATCCATTACACACAAAAAAACATCACTTTTCTTTGAATTTGTCAAAAATATGTTGTAAATTTGCACCCGATTTCAAAAACAACATGGGTAAGTCCTGTACGGCATGCTCCTTATAATCCCCCAGGGCTTGACCGCAGCAAGGGCGTTAGGTCGTAGCGGCGCGATATAGGTAGCTTACCCACCTGCCTCTTTAGCTCAGTTGGCCAGAGCACGTGATTTGTAATCTCGGGGTCGTTGGTTCGAAT